>Ga0209181_10000713_pt1 | contig 61460 bp, 59 predicted proteins | sample MAT05_FD_187208 | JGI IMG/M metagenome (GOLD analysis project Ga0209181, IMG submission 187208) | Freshwater microbial communities from Lake Fryxell liftoff mats and glacier meltwater in Antarctica - MAT-05 (SPAdes) (version 2) | ecosystem: Environmental > Aquatic > Freshwater > Ice > Liftoff...
CGCGAACCTGCTGCTTTGACATGACCGGAGTGAATGAAAAGGAGCGTTACTGAGTTAGTACAAAAGCACCATCAAAGGCAACATAAAAAAAACCTCTTGTCACCGAGGGGGCGTCCATGTATGTCCAGTATTTTTATGTCCAGTATTTTGATATTTTGAAGTATTTTGACATCGTTTTTGTCGTATCAAAATCGACGCCGGGTTTCACCGAGAAGCTTCACGAAATCTAACTAATACATTTCATATTCAATTTGGAAGCGGAATGTACGATCCGGTGCTTCGTTATTCACGCCGACCAAATAGGCGGCATCAAAGCCGAGCTTATTACCGTTCGCCAATTTTCTCAGCCCGAAAATAGCAGGGCCGACACTGTGTTTATCTCCATCACCAAGATGACTTACTTCACCCAAACCACCAAATCCTTGCACACCAAATTCCAAATGTTGATTGCCGGTCCATTTCACTTGCCAACTGTAATCGAGCTCGATGTCATTGCTAGCGCCATTGCCTACTTGACGTTCAAAAATTAGATTCAGATTGCTGATGGTGCTACCGATACCCTTTTCAAACATCGGGCCGATTTTTATTTCATCCGGACCAGCGGCAAAACTATGTTCGTATTCGGCAAACAAGCCCACGTCAACCCAATGTTTGCCTTGCTCGGTCAGTACAATAATGTTTTCCCATTCCCAAGCTTCCAAACTACCGCCATTACCGTTCACACCGGAGTATTCAAGCACCAGTTCGGTTTTCCAACGATCGGTGACGCCATAACCAACGTCAAAGACATAGGCATATTCCGAGGGGTCGGTACTGAAATCGCGATGGCCACCGCGAAATTCAAATTCGGTTTCACCCTTTTCAACGATAGGGCGGTAAACCTTATCGGCTGGGCCTGCTACCGCCAAATTACTGACAGCCAGCGCTGTCATCATCATGGTCAATTTAATCTTGTTATTCATAACTTACCTTTTTTTTGGACAAAACTTCCGGATGGCCGTTGATTTCAGACCTGATACTGAAAAATCACGCTTTACTTATTTGACGATTACGGCGCCCTGAGCGGTTGCCATATTGAACTCGCCAAAAAACGGATAACGACCCGGTTTTAGCGGACCAATAAACACACTGATTCGACCTTTGCCGGTCACAATCTTTTCGCGATTGAGTTCGTGACTTTCAAACTCTTCCGGGCTGGCATCTTCATTGATAATGATGAGCTTCACTTTGGTTTTAGCGGGTATCGTTATTTCGGCAGGAATAAAACGATGATTGCGCAGTGTCAAAGTATATTCAGGCACTTTTGTTGAAGCGGTCGCCAGACTGGAAATCAGCAACACCAGTAGCGCCAATAGATATTTCGACATCGTTAATCCTTTCAAGCGAGCGCATTGGAATTTGTTGAAATGGCGGTATTACTCGGCATACGAAATGCTCGCATTCCGACAAGTAAAATCAAGGCCGTGGCAGCATAAAAAATCATTTGCATGGCGTTCGGCGCTGCACTGTAACCAATCAATACGTGCAGGGTTTTACCGATTATGGATTCGTCACTTAATACACCACCGGTATCCCAAATCGGGTCGATCAATGCCGGAAGTACATCCGCTTGCACAAGATAAAGCGCCGCCGAAGATGCCAAACCCGCCGCCAGTAACACCATCAAAGCATTGGTCGCGGTAAAAAAATGTCGCATTGGAATTTTCAGCAAGCCAAAGTACATGGCATAGCCCAAAGCAACACCACTGACCAGACCCAACACGCCACCGCTTATCAAGGGAAGTAATGCATTGCCGCTGGCGAGCAATCCGTAGCCGAACAACACCACTTCCGAACCTTCACGGAGCACAGCAAGCGCTATTACGACCAGTAAAGCTGTCATCGGCCTTTGACCCGAACTGACGTCATGGCCTACTGCTTTCATCTGTGTCGCCAGCTCACGGCCATGTCTTGCCATCCAGACCACGTGCCAGCCAATCATTAGCACTGCAGCGAGTAAAACACCGGCGTTGAACCACTCCTGCCCCATGCCACTCATGGCATTGGCAATTTGGCTGGCAAACAGCGCCACTAATGCCGCACCGATGATTCCGATGACAATGCCGCCACTGATCCAGCCATTCCTGCCGGCGACTGAACGCGTGGCAGCCGCGACAACACTAATAATGAGTGCCGCTTCCAGAACCTCTCGAAACACCAATAGCAAACTAGCCAACATGGGAAGCTCCTTAATCTAACGCCAATAATAATGATTCTCATTTAGATTGCAAGCGCTTATGAAGTCGAAAGGTTAATATTGCCGTTAAATCAGCCTAGCTAGACCTTATGACTCAGCAGCCCTCCAGCAAATTATTGATTGAAATGCGCGACCACGTTGCGTGGCTGACCCTGTCCCGCCCGGAATGTCACAACGCCTTCGATGCCGAATTAATCCACATCCTGACCAATACCCTGCTCACATTGGATGCCGATCCGGGCATACGAGCGATTGTCATTACCGGCTCAGGCTCAACCTTTTCGGCAGGCGCAGACCTCAATTGGATGCGTGATATGGCTAAAGCCGATGAATCCGAGAATTTTGAAGATTCACTGCGACTGGCCACGCTCATGCGGACATTGAATTTCACGAGCAAACCCACCATCGCTCGGGTAAATGGTGCCGCTTATGGCGGCGGTATCGGCTTGATTGCCTGTTGCGATATTGCCATTGGCATCGAAGCGACAAAATTTTCATTAAGCGAAGTCAAACTTGGCCTGGTGCCTGCCGTTATTTCTCATTATGTGATTTCCGCGATCGGCCTTCGCCATGCAAGGCGTTTATTTTTAAGCGCCGAAATTTTTGATTCCGAATTGGCATTGAGAATCGGTCTGCTACATGAAATCGTACCGTTCGCCAAGCTGGACGAAACCATCGATAAAACTTTGCACTGGCTATTGAAAGGCGGCCCGGTCGCGCAGAAAGCAGCCAAAGAACTTGCATTGCGAGTTAGTGGCAGCACTTTAGCGGATGCTGAAAAAATGGATCAGGAAAATGCCGCCCTCATCGCAAAATTACGCGTATCAAAAGAAGGTCAAGAAGGCTTGAATGCTTTTCTTGAAAAACGTGCTGCTCCTTGGATAAAAGCATGAAACCTATGATCAATCTCGACCAGCTGGAACCGCGTTTAATTACCCAGCTGCCCAATGAATCACCCGAGAAATATCGTGGTGCTGAAATGGCCGAGATAGCCGAGCATATCGGCGCGCAGCGCCTAGGCTACAGCATGACCATTGTTCCGCCGGGAAAAACTGCGTTTCCTTTTCATAATCATTTCGGTAACGAGGAAATGTTTTTCATTCTCGAAGGTGAGGGCGAGGTTCGCATCGGTGAAAATCGCTACCCAGTTCGCTCTGGTGATTTTATTGCCTGCCCCGTAGGCGGCGCCGAGACGGCGCATCAAATCATCAATACATCCAGCGCTATGCTTATGAAATACATCGGTGTCAGCACCACGCAAACACCGGATTTGGTGCAATACCCCGATTCCGGAAAAGTCGGCGCGGTTCACCACATTGACGATAACAAGGCAGTGCGGATTCGTAACTTCGAAGAAAATAATATCGGCTATTGGGAAGGCGAATAAAACAAGATGTTCACTAAAATATTAATCGCCAATCGCGGTGAAATTGCCTGCCGCATTATTCGTACCTGCCGTCAGTTCGGCATTCGTACCGTGGCAGTTTATTCTGATGCCGATGTAAGCGCCCAACATGTAAAACAAGCCGACGAGGCGATTTATGTCGGTGGCTCAATGCCCGCCGAAAGTTATTTATGCGGCGATAAAATTATTGAAGCCGCAAAAAAAACTGGCGCGCAAGCCATTCATCCGGGCTATGGCTTTTTATCTGAAAATGCCGATTTCGCTGAAGCCGTTGAAGCCGCAGGAATGCGATTTATCGGCCCGAGAGCGGCGTCCATGCGAAAGATGGGCAGCAAAGCGGGCGCCAAGGATTTAATGCAATCGCAAGGTGTGTCGGTGGTGCCGGGTTATACCGGCGAAAATCAGGAAGCTGCTTTTTTGCTTGCACAGGCCGACAGGATTAAATACCCGCTGATGATCAAGGCGGCGCACGGCGGCGGCGGCAAAGGCATGCGTATCGTGCGCAACCATGAGGAGTTTCTTTCGAACCTAGAATCCTGCCAGCGCGAAGCTAAAAATGCTTTCGGCCGTGATCGCGTTCTACTAGAAAGATATATCGAGCAACCGCGTCATATCGAAATTCAAGTATTTGCCGACAGCCATGGCAATACCATCCATTTGAACGAACGCGAATGTTCTGCGCAACGTCGTTACCAGAAAGTTATCGAAGAATCGCCCTCGCCATTCTTGACTGCCGAACGCCGTAAACAAATGGGCGATGCCGCTGTGCAAGCCGCCAAGGCGATTGATTACGTCAATGCCGGAACTGTCGAATTTATTGTCGGTGCCGATGGCGATTTCTATTTCATGGAAATCAATACCCGGCTGCAGGTCGAACATCCGGTCACCGAAATGGTGACCGGCCTAGATTTAGTGGAATGGCAACTGCGTGTCGCCGCTGGTGAAAAACTGCCGCTCATGCAATCGGACATTCAAACAAAAGGTCACGCCATTGAAGTGCGCTTGTATGCCGAAGACCCTGAAAAGAATTTTCTGCCAGGTTCAGGGCGTCTTGAAAAATTACACCTGCCAACGCCGTCAAAAAATGTAAGACTCGATGCCGGCGTGATTGAAGGCGACACCGTCAGTATTTTTTATGACCCGATGATTGCCAAACTGATTGTCTGGGACGAAGACCGCCCGCGCGCATTGGCACAATTACAAACGGCGCTATCGTATGCCGATATCAAAGGCCCGAAATCGAATATCGAATTTCTGGAAAAACTGGTACGGCATCCGGTCGTTGTTACCGGAAAAATCACCACCAATTATCTGGATCAGCATCTGGATGAAGTGTTACCACACGCTGATTCGGCGCCGGAACATTTTGTCATTGCCGCAACCATTAGCGCACTTCTCGACGATGAAAAACAAACCCGGCAAGCTGCGAAGCGTTCGAATGATCCGCATTCGCCTTGGGCCATTGCAGACGGCTGGCGCGTCGGTCACGAAAGCCAGCGCAAGCTCTGCTTTCAGTGGCGAGAACAAACGCTGGACGTCTATGCAAAAGGTGCACAGGGCAATTATCAAATTAGCTTCAAAGACAAAATCATTCATATCCGTCATGCGAATATTCACGACGTGACATTGTCATTCCAGCTTGAAGCCGCCGCGCAACGTTTTCTGGTTCATGCAGACAAAAACACTTTTACCGTCCACGATGGCCAGTCACGGTCGCGCTTCGAACGTATTCCTGCCTTTTTCTTCGATGACAGCAAAACCAGCGGCAGTGGCGATAGAATCACAGCACCGATGCCGGGACGCATGGTGGTCGTGAAAGCAAAAGTGGGCGACGAAGTGACTGAAGGCCAGGAACTGGCGGTCATGGAAGCGATGAAAATGGAATTGTCCCTGAAATCACCCCGTACTGGAAAAGTTGCCAGCGTCAATGTGAACTCTGGTGATTTTGTTGAGGCAGATGCCCTGTTGATTAAACTGGAGGCTTCACTATGAAGATTTTTCTCAAAGCAATGCTTGCTTCATGCACATTATTCACCATCTCCGGCTGCACCGGATATGGCGTGACATTTCAAACAGCGCCTAGCACCGAGCTCGCAAGTTGCAATAAGGCATTGGTCGGAGACTGGCGAATTATTGAAGGCGAACGAAATGCCCCGGCCTCAGGTACCGAAGATTTTCTCTCTGTTAACACCGACTGCTCAAGCATTTACACGGTGACTACAAAACAAGAGTCTGGCAAGAAAACCGATAAGGTCGATGACCTAAAAAACAGCAAGGACAATCAAATCCAGTTTTCCAGTGATGTCGGTTATGACTACGTCGTGGTCACACCCAAGGAAACCAGTTTTGAAATCACGCCGCAAATCAAGATTCCCTCAGGAAAAATAATTTATCAAATCAACAAAGGAAAAGATGGCGTCATCTTGCGCATGGTGGATCTTGATAAAACGATCAAACTCGTGCTCGACCGGAAGATAAGCGGACAGATTTTTGTTGACCGCGACAATCCGGGTGGAAATCAAGCAGCGAATGTTTATGTGCGTGGCGATACAAAACAAATCGCGACTTACCTGAATACGCTCGATATCTACTCGGATGATCGCCTGTTGCTGGTTTCAGCCTCTCCTGCTGAAGTGAAGCAGATAAGAAAAGCAATTAAGCAGCATGAACAGGGTAAGAAAACGAAATGATGAATGCTGTTCGCATTGTCGAAGTCGGCCCTCGTGATGGTTTGCAAAACGAAAAAACCATCATTAGCGTGTCCGACAAGATCAGCTTGATAAACCAACTCAGTGCCTGTGGCTTTAAAACAGTAGAAGCCACCAGTTTCGTCAGCCCGAAATGGGTGCCGCAACTTGCCGATGCCGCCGAAGTGTTTACCGGCATCGAAAAATTTCCCGGCGTCAGCTACCCAGTTCTAGTCCCTAATCTGCAAGGCTACGAACGCGCCCGTGCAGTAGGAGCCACGGAAGTGGCGATCTTTGGCGCCGCCTCCGAAGCCTTCAGCCAGAAAAATATCAATGCCAGCATTGATGAAAGTATCGAGCGTTTTATTCCCGTGCTGGAACAGGCAAAAAAAGATGGCGTCAAAGTACGTGGCTACATCTCAACGGTACTCGGCTGCCCCTATCAAGGCGATGTTCCGGTTGCCGATGTCGTACGAATCTCAAAAAAATTATTTGAACTGGGTTGTTACGAAATTTCTCTCGGCGATACCATCGGTATCGGCACCCCGAAAAATGCCCGCACCATGTTGGCAGCCGTTGCTACTGAAATTCCCACGTCTTCCTTAGCCGTACACTTCCACGACACACGCGGCCAAGCCTTAGCGAATATTCTAGCCTGTCTGGAAGAAGGCGTTCGCGTGGTGGACTCCGCTGTTTCCGGCACCGGCGGCTGCCCTTATGCAAAGGGCGCCAGCGGAAATGTCGCCACCGAAGATGTTGTGTATATGCTGGAGGGAATCGGTATGGATACCGGCATTCATATCGACAAACTTATAGATACCGGCCGCTGGCTCTCGCAACTTTTGGGCCGCGAAACCGGCAGTAAAGTAAATCGGGCAAGCATTGCATGAGAATACACACACGCCATCGCACAACATCGGCCTACCAGGCGAAATATGTAAACCCCATTCGATTCGAAACGGGAGAAGTACTGGTATTGGGTGGCCGAGACACCGAATTCACAGAATTTCTTTGGGCTACCGACGAGCATGGCCGCGAAGGCTGGGTGCATCAATCCAAATTTCTGGTGACTTCGGAAAATAAAGCCGTCACCACGGCACACTACGATGCGATTGAATTAACGGTGCGGTCCGGTGAATTGGTTAGTGCCGAAGAAGCACTCGGTGATTGGTCCTGGTGTGTCAATGCCGAAGCTAAAAAAGGCTGGCTGCCAAATCACCTGCTCGAACGCGTTACCGATGTTTTGCCTTTCAGCATTCGGCCAATCGAAAGCAAAGATGATGCAGTCATTGCAGAAATTATTCGCAAAGTCATGCCGGAATTTGGCGCAGTGGGCGATGGTTTTGCCATTAATGATCCTGAAGTTGACTGGATGACGCGAGCTTATTCCGAAAACTGCAGCGCTTATTTTGTTGTGGTGGTGAATGGTGTGGTGAAGGGCGGTGGCGGAATTGCGCCGCTAACCGGTGGCGACCCCGATACTTGCGAATTGCGAAAAATGTATTTCCTGCCCGAATGCCGAGGGCTCGGCGCCGGAACAGCTATGATAAGCCGTTGTCTGCAAGCTGCACGTCAGCATGGGTTCAAAAAATGTTATCTGGAAACCTTGGATAGCATGAAAGACGCACAAAGCCTTTACGAACGTAGCGGCTTCAAAAAGCAATGTGGAGCCATGGGCAATACCGGCCATGGCGGCTGCGATACCTTTTACGTTCTCGATTGGTAAAAACCCACTTGCGAGCCACCCTATTCGTAGGAGGCCGCTTGCGGGCGACCTTATTTGTAGGAGGCCGCTTGCGGGCGACCCTCGTTAGAATTAAAAAAGCATCGCCCGCAAGCGGGCTCCTACGGTAAAATGGCAGACTTTCGGTATCCGGACTTTCCATGCAACTTCCAACTATTCGTGCCGTCATCACCGGCGGTGTCTCAGGGCTCGGTTTCGCCGTTGCTCAGCACATCGTCAAACACGGCGGCAAAGTCGCGTTGTTCGATATCAATGATGAAAAATCTGCTGCAGCGTTAGCAGAATTGGGGGCCGAGAATGCATTTTATTTCCGCACCGATGTTTCCGATGAAGCCCAGGTCGAAACCAATATTGCCGCTGCGAAAGAAAAACTCGGCGGCCTAAATGCGGCCATCAATTGTGCCGGCATTCTGGGCGCAGGCCGCGTGCTCGGCAAAGAAGCACCGATGCCCTTGAAACAATTTTCCACAACCGTGATGGTGAATCTGGTGGGCAGTTTTAATGTCGCGAAAGCGGCTGCCAATCATATGCAGCACAATGACGAACACGCCGACAAGGAACGCGGCGTGATTATCAATACTGCTTCGGTCGCTGCCTATGATGGTCAGATTGGCCAAGCCGCCTACTCCGCATCGAAAGGCGGCGTTGTTGCCATGACACTGCCTATGGCGCGTGAACTGGCGCGTTTCGGCATTCGAGTCATGACGATTGCACCAGGAATTTTTTGGACCCCAATGGTCGATGGCATGCCGCCAGCCGTTCAAGAGTCCTTGAGTGCTTCGATTCCGTTCCCATCGCGCTTGGGCAAGCCGGAAGAATTTGCCGAACTGGTGGGTTTCATCCTGCAAAATACTTATTTAAATGGCGAAACTATTCGCCTCGATGGTGCAGTAAGATTGGCCCCAAAATAACGTAGGGTGGGCACCGCCCACCAACAACAATCCTAATAATATTAACGGTGGGCCGTGCCCACCCTACGAGAAAGACAATATGAAAGCTTACGACATCAAAAAAGGCAATGTAGTCGAACACAATAAAGTGGTTTATCAAATCCGCGACATCGAGCGTAGCTCACCGCAAGGTCGCGGCGGCAATATGACCTTCCGCTTTATCATGTACAGCGTACCGGGCGGACAAAAACTCGACCTGAATCTGAAATCGGAAGATGAATTAACCGAAGTCGATTTGCTGCGGCGTGAAGCGAACTATTCGTATATGGATGGCGATGACTTTGTGTTTCTCGATAAAGAAGATTACACGCCTTATACACTTAGCCCCGCGACCCTTGGCGATGCCAAGGGCTATATCACCGAAGGTCTGGAAGATTGCTTTGTGCAATTGATTGACGATCAAGCCATTGGTTTGCAACTGCCCGGCAATGTGGTGCTTGAAGTCATTGAAACCCCACCAGAATTAAAAGGCGGCACCGCTACCAAGCGACCCAAACCTGCCAAGCTGAGCACGGGTATCGAAATCATGGTGCCGGAATATATCGCGACCGGTGAAAAAATTTACGTCAGCACGTTGACCGGCGAATTCGGCGGCCGTGTCGAAACGAAAACATTTTAGTAGTGTGGGCACCGCCCACCAATACCGATCGAATTAATGAGAAGGGTGGGCCGTGCCCACCCTATCTTTTCAACCACTTCCTTGCCATGCGACGAATACTTTCTTCGGCGTCGGCGTCATCAACCAATTCGCTGATCGTTCGCCATGCCAGCGCATGGGATTCATCACTGACTACAAATTCTTCACTGCCATTGGCATGCACGACAAATCGCACATCATGATGATAGTGCACCGGCTCATTGCCACGCGCCGGAATGGCATGGCGTTCCAAATCGAAAATTTCAGCTTCAACACTTAGGTCGGTTAAACCGGATTCTTCTTCGGCTTCACGCAAGGCCACCTGCGCCAAGTCGCTATCGCCGTCGGCATGACCACCCAGTTGCAACCAGCGCTCAAGTTTTTTGTGATGCGTCAGCAATACACGCTGACCGTCTTTCGAAACCAGCCAACAAGAACCCGTGAAATGGCCTATTGATAATGTGCGTTCGCAACAATTTTCATTTTGTTTTGCAAACTCGATTAACAAGTCTTTGGAATGCCAGTTTTCCGGTTCATCTTCGAAATATTGATTCAGCAAGTTTAAAATTTGCTGCTGGGCTGCTGAAAAATTATCCAAAATAACCTCATGTTGTGTGCACCCTATTTACGTGCTGGGCTTATGCAATGCCGCCTCTGGACGAAACTCGTTGCTACCCTGCCGCTGGTGTTATGCAACGAATTATAACTACCCATACTGACTTGCACATCACTACCGTGACGGGTTAAGGTTCCCAATTAACTATGCGACGTACTTTAGACCATAGTAAGAAAACTCGGCCGTAAGGCTCATTAGTATACATATTCACCATTAGGGGAGAAGTTGATGGCGAGCAATTCCAAAGGGTTTCTTTCACGCTTGCTGCTGCGCAAGACCGTCGAACAAGTGCAGCAGGAAACCGTCACAAGTAAATTAAAGCGCACCTTGGGTCCATGGAACCTCGTGTTCCTGGGTATTGGTTGCATTATTGGTGCTGGCATCTTCGTGAGAACAGGCAACGCTGCTGCAGGCCATGCTGGTCCGGCCGTGCTAATTTCATTCTTGATTGCAGGCATTGTATGTGCGCTGGCAGGCTTGTGTTACGCCGAACTTTCTTCAACTTTGCCGGTTTCCGGATCTGCCTACACTTACAGCTATACAACGGTAGGCGAATTCGCTGCATGGATTATGGGTGGGCTATTGCTACTGGAATACGGGCTTGCAGCATCCGTGGTCGCAGTAGGTTGGTCTGGCTATGTGGTCAGCTTATTGGGTGATTATGGACTAGTCATTCCGCCAGAACTTACAGGACCTTTCGGACATGCATTGATACGCGATGGCGTTGCTGTGATCGGAGCAGACGGCAATCCTGTAACTACACTCTTCAACCTGCCTGCATTCCTGATTTGTATGGCCCTTGCCGGTCTTCTGATTATTGGCGTTTCCGAAAGCGCGAAAGTAAACAACGTGATCGTCGCAATCAAGGTTTCGGTAATTATTGCTTTCATCCTTATTTGTGGTTGGTACGTTATTCAACATTTCGATACGCTCAAAGCAAACTGGGACCCCTTCATTCCCGAAGCAACGGGCAAAGAAGGTGAATATGGCTGGGGCGGAGTATTCCGCGCAGCTTCTATCGTATTTTTCGCCTACATTGGTTTTGAAGCCGTTTCGACTGCTGGCCAAGAAGCCAAAGATCCGAAGCGTGATATGCCGTTCGGTATTATTGGTTCGCTATTAATTTGTACTGTTTTATACATTCTGGTTTCCATTGTGATGACCTTGATGGTCAACTACAAAATGCTCAATGTGCCCGATCCAGTAGCGGTGGCGGTTGATGCAATGGGACCTGCTTGGGGCTGGTTTGCGAAAACCATCAAGGTTGGTGCAATTATCGGTCTGACCTCGGTCATTCTGGTTTTAATGTATGGCCAAACTCGTATTTTCTACACAATGGCGCGTGATGGTCTGTTACCGAAAGTTTTTGCCACGGTACATCCAAAGTTCCAAACACCATGGGTGAACACAATTCTTGTTGGTGTGATTACCGCAGTGTCGGCTGCATTCTTTGATATCAACACCTTGGGTGACCTGACCTCGGTCGGCACGCTGGCTGCTTTCGGCATGGTCTGTTTATCGGTGATCTGGCTGCGTACTACCCATCCGGAAATTCCTCGCGGCTTTCGCGTTCCCTTATATCCGGTTCTGCCTATACTGGGCATCATCTCCTGCTTCGCGTTGATTTTCACCGTGGAAACTCGGGTACTGGTGTTCTTTGCTTGGTATGTCTTGGCGGCAATTGTGCTTTATTTTATATATGGCATACACAATTCCCGACTGCAGAAAGGTTTGTCCCAGCACGAATAATTAATATAGAAAAGTGACAACAAAACGGCGCGTTCATACGCGCCGTTTTTTTGAGATGGATAATGAAATTATTTGTTTTCCGAATCTGTATCTTCACTCTCGGACTCAATCACGGTGACGTCTTGCAACGAAACAGGCAGTCGCTTGGAAGGCGCGACACCGAGTTCACGTAGCATCTCGGCCTGTCGCACCAGATTTCCACGTCCTTGCGAAAGTTTGTCGATGGCAGACTTGTGAAGTGTGTCGGCACGCCTGATGGCTTCACCAATCTTGGCCATATCTTCTGCAAATCCAACAAACTTGTCGTATAAGATTGCGGCACGATCAGCGATGGCTTTGGCGTTGCTGTTTTGCTGATCGGTACGCCAAATTTGGGCAACCAAGCGCAGGGACGCCAACAGGTTACCCGGACCGACCAAAATAATCTTCCGCTGAAATGCATCTTCGTAAAGAGCGGGATCTCTCCGGACAGCTTCAAGAAAAGCCGCTTCCACTGGGACAAACATCAATACCAAATCCGGGCTATTCATACCCTCTAACCGACTATAGTCCTTCTCGCCCAACTGCTTGGTATGCTTTCGCATCGCGGCGGTATGGGCAATGAGAAATTGCTCGCGCTCGGCATCATTTTGAATCTCACAGGCACGCTGATAATCAAGCAGAGCCATCTTTGCGTCGATAATAATATGACGGCCTTCGGGCAATAGTAAAACTGCATCAGGGCGATATCGGTCGCCTTCAACATCTCGAAAGCTTTCTTGTGTGAGAAATTGCTTACCTTTCTCGAGCCCCGCGGACTCCAATAAACGCTCTAACTTAAGCTCGCCCCAATAACCTTGAGTTCGATTGTCCGTGGTAAGTGCACGGGTCAAGCTCGTTGCTTCATCGGAAAGCCGGCGATTTAAATCCAGAAGTTGTTTAAGTTCAGTCTGAAGTGCCACACGCGCATTGCCTTCTTTCTCGTAAGACTCATTGACCAGTTTGCGGAAGCCGCCAATCTCTTCACGCAATGGTGTCAGCAAACCACCGATTTGTTCTGCATTTTGGGCACTGAAGCGTTTAGATTTATCCTCCAGAATATCCGATGCAAGTGCCTGAAATTCAACTTTCATGCGCTCGCGGGAATTTTCGAGGTCCTGAAATCGATTGCTTGCTGCGTGTTGTTGTTCTTCAAGACGAACTTGAAATTCCGCAGCACGTTTCTCTGCATGCTCACGACCTGATCTAACCTGTTCAAGTTCGTTTTGTAATTGTGTTAATTGTGCGGTAATTAATTCAACGCGCTCTGCACGAGCGGCGAATGTTGCGCGCTGATCTGACAGTACATCTGAACGGGTACGTTCGGCCAGCAAGCCCTGCTCAGCATCAGACAGGCGCTGGCGAGCTTCCTGCAATTGATCTCTTGTCGTCAATATGTCGTGCTGCAATCCGACGATATCAGGTTGTGCTTCTGCCAAGCCACGGCTTCGCCCGTATAAGTAAAACACTAGGGCGCCGGCTAAAAAAGCCGCCAGCGAGGCTAATAAAATTAATACAGTTTGAGACACGGAACACTCCAAGGGTCGTTCGCGAGCATGGCTCGCTCCTACAATGGAGTGAATTCTAACGTTGTGCCTGTCTCAAAAGTTGCGAAAAAATATCGAAACCTAGGCTTTTTTGGCCCAAGCAGTGCACCAACCCTTCGGAGCAACAGAAAAACCGGGGAATAATGTGCAGGCACCCGTGCCAGCAGTGAAGAACTGGCAGTTGGCGCAGTTACTTCCGGGTTTGACGCTCGGCTCTTTCGAAGTGGCCACATTCTCAACATATTTCAGGGCTTTAGCGGTTGCATTATCTAATGGAAGCTTTTTTAGAGCTTGAGCAAACGCCTGACCGAACATAGGCAGTGCAACCGCTGCTGTAGCGGCCTGAAGCATGAAGCGACGGCGGTTATTCATGGTGGTCATAGCGTGTCTCCTTGGAATGGCGCCAGTCTATCCAAATTCTTGTGAAGAATATTTGATTTGGGTCAAACCAGCACCCATTTACCTCGCATCCGCTAAACTTGTAGTTATGGACAAGCCCCCCTACGATTCAGAAAAACTTCATGCATTGGCACTCGAGTTAGTGGAAAGCACGCGCGAGCTGGCTCAGCGCGGCTGGACGCCCGCCACCAGCAGTAATTTCTCGATGAGGCTGGATGAAACGCACGCCGCGATAACCGTCTCGGGTCGCGACAAGGGCCGTCTAACCGAAGCCGACATCATGGTGGTGGATTTACTGGGCAAGCCTGTTGCCACCTCACAGAAGCCTTCCGCTGAAACCCTGCTGCACACCCATCTTTATGCCCGCTTCCCGGAAATCGGCTGCGTCCTTCACACCCACTCGATCAATCAGACCTTGGCATCAAGGCTCTACGCGGAACTGGGTTACATCCGGTTTGAAGGCTATGAGCTGATCAAAGCGTTTCGTGGTCAAACCTCTCATGAAACACATTACGATTTGCTGATTTTTCCAAACACCCAGGACATGACAATTTTGGCCAAACAAGTTGAAGCCAAACTGGATCAAGGTCCACTATGGGGCTATCTGATCAATGGACATGGTCTGTATGCTTGGGGCCGCGACATGGCAGAAGCCCGCCGACATCTCGATGCTTTCGATTTTTTGATCAACTGCGAGCTGGAAATGAGGAAATTCAAATCATGAGTCGTCTGCGTATTTTTTCAGAGCAAGACACCGTCAATCCGATTTTCGTTGCCCACGAACATGAATTCATGATCGAGCAATTACAAAAAATCGACGTACTTTTTGAACAGTGGCAAACCAGTGCCCTCATTAAACCGGGAGCATCTCAAGATGAAGTCTTTGCGGCATATAAATCCGATATCGACAAAATAGTACAGCACAAAGGATTTCGCACCGTTGATGTCGTGAGCATCACGCCCGACCATCCAGATCGTGAAGCCATGCGTACAAAATTTTTGAGTGAACATTTTCATAAAGAAGATGAAGTTCGTTTTTTTGTTGCCGGTTCGGGTTTATTCACCTTGCACGTAAAAGACCGCGTTTACGAAATTCTGTGTACGCAAGGCGATTTAATTGGCGTGCCCGACAGCACCAAGCACTGGTTTGATATGGGCCCAGAGCCCTACTTCATAGCGATCCGTTTTTTTACCGAGCCCGATGGCTGGGTAGGTCATTTCACCGGCACCGATTGGGCAGATAAATTTCCACGTCACGAAACTTAGGAGCCCGCTTGCGGGCGACAAACTAATTTACAATTCTTCTGTAGGGGCCCGCTTGCTAGCGACATAGACTGCGATAAGACTCGGTCGCCAGCAAGCGGGCTCCTACGACATCCCACCAAGATTAATATCATGAAAAAAATAATTCTTACCGACATCGAAGGTACGACCAGCTCGATCTCTTTCGTCAAGGAAGTTTTATTTCCCTACGCTCGACGCGAGCTGCCGAACTTCGTACGCGAACACGCGAGCGACCCCAAAGTGCGTCACTGGCTCGACCAAGTGCAGCTTGAATTAAGCTCTGAATTTTTCAACGACGAACACTTAATCGAAACCCTGCTTAACTGGATCGATAACGACCGCAAGCACACGGCACTAAAAGCCTTGCAAGGCATGATCTGGGTTGCAGGTTATCGTGACGGCGATTACTCGGCGCATATTTACGATGATGCCGCAGATATGCTCAGACGCTGGCATGACGCAGAGCATAGCATTTATGTTTATTCCTCCGGCTCGGTACCTGCCCAGAAATTATTTTTTAGCCATACTGCGGCTGGTGATCTGACAGGATTGTTCTCCGGCTATTTCGATACCGAAATGGGCGGTAAGCGCGATGCAGAAAGTTATCGCCGAATTGCTTCGGCAATCGATGCGGAACCCTCAGACGTTATTTTCCTGTCCGATATCGTTGAAGAGCTCGATGCAGCTCGCGAAGCTGGAATGAGCACCGTATTGCTCGACCGTCTGGGCGACTATCCACACCCAAGACGGGATGAAGCCACCAATGGGCATCAGCGTGCAGAATCTTTCAAAGACCTACAACTGTAGGAGCGGTGTAAGCCGCGAATGGTCTGCGATAAAACCAAACAAAAAATAAACACCCCGCTTTGCAGGAGACAACTCTTCGCTTTCGTGCAGCGAAATACCGAAGAGCTGGCAATGGGTCTGCGAACAAAATTGAAATCCGGCGAGATTTTTCAGACCTAGAAGGCCCTCCCACGTAGGAGTCCGCTTTTCGTTTTCGCGCAGCGAAAGATCGAAAAGCTGGCGACTGGTCTGCGAAAAAGATACTCATTGCAAGCAACGTTGAACACCCGCGTCGCCAGCAAGCGGGCTCCTACGTTAAGGCTCAGCCTGCTGCAACTCATAGATCAATAAATCGCTAAACCATTCATCATTCAATTTTGCCCGCACTTCAATTCTGTGTTGGCCGACAGGCAAATGCGTAGGAACAGCCGCACGCCATAAATGCGTTGAAATCATGGCTTCCGACATCAAATCATAACTACGCAACTGCTCCGAACGTGCGTCCAGAATATTTTGTTCGACTATGGTCGGATCTAGGGTTTCCACTCGCGTCATCGACTTCCACTCGCCATCGTCAATACGGAATTCGACTGCAGTGTCCGACATTCCCATAAAAACATTCGCGAAGATGCCGAAAGCTGGATAGGCTTTTTGGCGTAATACTTTCGGTGCAAATAATTGCATTTGCTTGCTGGCAGGTGCACGGGCAACCTGCCAGCCTAATTTTGGCAACGTGGCTTCGGGCCATGAAAGTCGTGCGTAACCATTTGGTGTGCCGTCCTGCATAGCCGACTCGGGAATGCCGGCGGCATCTTTGACGCCCGACCAGAATGCACCGCAAGCTGCACCAACGTTGTATTCATGCAGAGGGGTTTTACCGTTCCAGCCATTCTTAACGTCATGAAAAAAGTGTCGCTGGATGTGGGCATGGCCAGTTAATAGTAAAACATTGTCGAAACCCGATAACAGGGAAAACAAGCGCTGGCGATCAGCATCGCGAAACGTATCTTTCTCGGAACTGGCATCGGTATCGAAAACCGGAATATGCATGGCGAGTATTATTCGACGCGTTTTTGGCAGCGAGCTTAAATAAGCTTGTAAAAACTGGAACTGCGACCCGCGCAGCCCCCCGACATACTCCGCAGGCACACCTGAATTAGGCTCGTGCACTACATTATCCAAGACTAGGATGCTGACACCGGATTCTTCCCAAGCGAAAGTATCAGGCCCGTAATACCTTGAAAAGGTTGCCAGTGAATTCTCGTCTCGCAATGCGGCGTGATCACGATCGTGATTGCCGGAAACATGCAGCCACGGGGTATTAAGTCGTCTGGTGACTTTATTCATGGCAGGGAACAAAGTCAGATTGCTGTGCACAATATCGCCCAGCGAAATGCCCAAGCTTGCCTGCGTGTTACCAAGCAAGGGCTCAACGATATCTTTTTCGTAGTAGCCGACATCCTGGCTATTTTTTGGTTGCGGATCACCAAAGATCAACAAATCTAGTTTGTTTGTTAATGGCATTGTCTTCGGTTTATCAGAAGTCGCACGAAGTGCGAATTGGATGCCCTGATTGGCTCTTTCAGAGTTCACCTCTACCCAGAAATCCGGCAGGCCAGTCGGCGTTGTCGGAACTGTCCAAGCATCTGGTTTGATCACAAATACCATGCTGGCTTCAGATGGATAAAGCATCCAACGACCTTTGGTATCACTACGAACAATCGTCTGACCATCGGACACAGAGACACCCGCAATACCCGGTTCCGATTTATCCTGCACGCCATTAGCATTGCGATCATCAAACACAACGCCTTCGATAACCGGCGGCAATGCAAAAGCGCGGAATGACGTAAGCCCAATTATGCAGAAGCTTAAAATGATTGCTATGCGAAACATAGGCCCTCGATTTTGTTGCTATTGGTGACGTTGTTTCAGATTCTGTTGCAGGCTATTCCAATCCAGACCACGGGAGCGCAGCAACACCATCAAATGATAAACCAGATCACTCGCCTCATTCAGTAAATCTTTTTCATCCTGCGCCACTGCTGCCAGTGCGGTTTCAACGCCTTCTTCACCTACTTTCTGGGCGATGCGACGCACACCGGACTCGAATAATTTCGTGGTGTAGCTACCTGCCGGCATGGCCTGCTGACGTTGACCTAGCAAGACATCGAGCTTGCCAATGAAATTGTCCGGTGCCGCCTCAAAGCAACTTGCCCGATTCAAATGACAAGTGGGACCGGCAGGAATTACCTGAATCAGCAAAGTATCATTGTCACAATCGGTTTCAATACTAATCACATTCAATACATGGCCACTGGTTTCTCCTTTTTTCCATAAGCGCTGTTTGCTACGACTGTAAAAAGTCACCAGGTTTTCCGTTTGAGTTGCCTCGAGTGCTTCGCGATTCATATAACCAAGCATAAGAACTTGTAGAGAATCGGCGTCTTGAATAATGGCTGGCAACAGGCCATCTTGCTTGGTCCAATCCAGTGCATCGAGATTAAGTGTTTTCATTGTTTTCCTAAGAGCCGGACTGGAATATTTCTATCCGCTAAAACCCGTTTTAATTCTGGGATCGGAATACTACCGTTATGAAATACCGTTGCAGCAAGTGCAGCATCAACATCGGATTTTTCGAATACTTCTGCAAAATGTGAAATGCTCCCGGCACCTCCAGAAGCAACCAATGGCACCTCGCACATCGCACGCGCAGCACTTAGTTGTTCAATGTCATAGCCGTTGCGAGCGCCGTCGCTGCCCATGCAATTGAGTACGATCTCGCCTGCTCCGCGTTGTTGTGCTTCAACTATCCAATCCAGCGTTAATTTTGCGAGCGCCTGTGTTTTATTCGGGTCGCCGGTATATTGCCTTACCCGCCACTGCCTGTCTTCATCACGCAGGGAGTCGATACCGACCACCACGCATTGCACACCAAAGGCTTCGGCCAATTCATTGATTAAGTCCGGTCGCAATAGCGCCGGCGTATTGATGGAAACTTTATCGGCTCCTGCATTCAAGACGGCAGCGGCCTCTTCAACACTTCGGATACCACCGGCAACACAGAATGGAATATCGATTAAATCTGACACTCGCTTGACCCATCCGCGATCCACTGATCGACCCTCGGGGCTGGCGGTGATGTCGTAGAACACCAATTCATCGGCACCTTCATCGCGATAACGCTGCGCCAATTCCTCAATGCCGCCCATCACGATGTGGTTACGAAACTGGACGCCTTTGACTACCACGCCATTTTTTACATCGAGGCAGGGAATAATCCGGCGATTCAACATGCCAACGCCTCCCGCAACGTGAAGCGACCTTCGAGCAAGGCTCGCCCCAGAATGGCACCGCCGGCACCGGCGGCTTTTGCATCGCGAATATCCTGCAAGATTTTTACGCCACCAGAGGCTTGCACTTCAATCGTCGGGTATCGTTTTGCGATTGCGCCATACAAAGCATTATTCAACCCAGACAACATGCCATCGCGTGCAATATCGGTGCAAAGCAAATGGCGAAGTCCTTTCGCCTGATAAAAATCCAGCATCTGGAAAAGATTCTTCTCCGATTGTTCGGTCCAGCCTTTAACGGGCAGTTGCCACACTGTATTTTCATCCTGCCGTGTATCAAGCGCAACGGTTATACGTTCAGCGCCATATTCCTGGATACATTCAGCGATTAGATCGGGTTGCTTAATGGCGAGCGTACCAATAACCACGCGATCAACACCGGCATTGATCAAAATATCGATATCCGATTTTTTTCGAATACCACCACCACTTTGAATTTTCAATCCGATTTCTTTTTGCATTCGCGTAGCAATCTCTAGCAAAGTGTAAGAACCCGCTTTTGCGGCATCAAGATCGACCAAATGCAACCAAATTGCACCTGCATTTTTATAATTCCGCGCTACTTCTAGTGGTTCGTTTGAATACGAAGTTTCTTGTGCATAATCACCTTGCACCAGACGCACGACACGACCTTCGCGAATATCAATGGCAGGATAGATTTCAAAATTCATAAGGCAAGAAAATTCTGTAGAAGTCGCGCACCGGCCTGGCCGGAACGCTCGGGGTGAAATTGCGCGCCCATGACATTACCTCTCTGGACAATGGCAGAAAACGATTTGCCATGCTTTGCTTTTGCAAGAGTGAATTCGGACACGTCTGCGGCATAGCTATGGACGAAGTACACGTTTTCATCGTGCAACCCATCGCACAAGGATCGTGTCGTATTCACCGTTAAATTATTCCAGCCCATATGTGGAATCCTTATGCCCGCTTGTGCAGGAAGTTTTTTCACCCTGCCCGGCAATAAACCCAGACAGGTGGTGTCGGCTTCGTCCGAGCTTTCAAACAGCAACTGCATGCCGACGCAGATTCCCAGCAACGGCTGCTGGATGTTTGGAATGACATCGATCAGGCCATTCTCGTGCAGACGATTCATAGAGACCCTTGCCGCACCGACGCCCGGCAAAATGACATGCGTGGCATTTCTGATTTTGCCGACATCGGAGGTTACCGGAGCATCTATTCCCAGTCGTGCAAATGCCGCTTGCACGGAACCCAAATTTGAACCACCGGAATCTAGCAAGACTAATCGAGGGCTCACAACACGCCCTTGGTCGATGGCAGATCACTACCCGAACGCTTTACCGCTTCGCCCAGCACGCGAGCAAACACCTTGAAGCAGGCTTCGACCATATGGTGCGCGTTGTCGCCCTGTACTTTTAAATGCAGATTCATACCGGCGGTTTCGCAAATCGATCTAAAAAAATGCGGGACTAACTCAGTGGCAAGATCACCGACCATTTCACGCGGAAATTTACCTTCGAAAATAAAATACGGCCGACCGGAAAGATCAAGCAATGCACTGGCATCAGTTTCGTCCATCGGCAGACTAAACGCATAACGTGCGATACCGCGTTTGTCAGCCAAAGCTTGTTTAAGCGCCTGCCCCAATGCCAACGCCGAATCTTCCACGGTGTGGTGTTCATCAATATGCAAATCGCCCGAGCAGGTGAGTTCCAATGCGGTGCCGGAATGTTTACCAAGTTGTTCTAACATGTGATCGAAAAAACCCAACCCCGTGGCAATGACGGGATTTGCCGCACGATCAAGATTCCAGTTCACGCGAATTTTTGTTTCTTTGGTAATTCGCTCAATATTGGCTATGCGCGGTGAATCGACGAGAACATGGGCGATTTCTGACCAGGAATAATTTGATGGTCCCAATCTAAAACCTTTCACTCCAAGATTGGCAGCAAACTGCATATCGGTTTCGCGATCGCCGACCATGGCACTGGCTTGCAAATCAACCGAGCGGTCACGCAGATAGTGCATGACCATGCCGATGCCGGGTTTTCGATTCGGTGAATTTTCTTCCGGTCTGGTGGGATCAATCAGAACTTCACGAAACTGTATTCCCTGCGATGCAAGTATCTGCAGTAATATTTGTTGCGGGCCTTCAAATTGCTCGGTCGGGAAACTCGCAGTGCCCAGACCATCCTGATTGGACACCATCACAAATTCAAAACCGGCATCGCGACATTTGATCAAAGCCGGAATCACACCCTCGACCAAGCGGAATTTCTCGTAAGCATCAATCTGCTCGTCGGCGGGTTCTTCGATCAGCACACCATCACGATCAATAAACAAGATTTTGCTCATCATAAACTCCCCAAGGCTTTCAACATGGCATCGTTTTCATCCGGGGTTCCGATGGATATGCGCAGGGCATCAGCCAGAATCGGGTTTGCTCTCATATCTCGAATGACGACACCAGCATTCAAGCAGCTTTGGAATGATTTATCGGCATCATAAAAACGTGCTAGCAGATAATTTCCCTGCGATGCATAGACTTTTTTGACAGACTCAAGCGCCTGCAACTTCTGATAAATCCGATTACGTTCGGAAACCGAAATGATCGTCCGTTGTTTGGCGAGTTCAATATTATCGGCAGAAAGTCCCGATAATGCCTGCATGGCACAGGGTGTTGGCACTGGGTACGGTGCACAAATATTGCGTAGCACTTGAATGATATTTGCCTGCGCCATAACAACACCGACTCGAGCGGCAGCCATCGCGTAGGCCTTCGATAAAGTACGCAGCACCACAATATTTTCAAATTCGTTTAGCAAGCTGATGGCAGAAGGCGTTTCATTAAACTCGGCGTAAGCTTCATCAACCACCACGATGGCACGATTGTTTGCCGCCACCGCCAGCTGACGGATTTCAGCCAATGAAATGGATTGGCCTGTGGGGTTTGCCGGCGTACAAACAAAAATCAATTTAATCGGTTCTTGCGAAATCTTTTCGAGCGCGATCGGAATATTGTAACGCCACTGTTTTTCATCATCGAGCAAAGGCACTTCAAATACCTTGGCATTTTGTACCCGCGCACAAACGGCATACATGCCGAAGGTCGGCGGCGCGATCAGAACGCCTTCTTCACTGGCCTTGCAGAACGCCCGCACCAGCAAATCAATCCCTTCATCACTGCCACGTGTGATCATCAAACGCGATGTTTCTATGCCATAAAGTTCGGTCAAGCGTTTTACCAAGGCCTGTGGCTGTGGTTCTGGGTAGCGATTCAGTTGAAGCCCGTTGTCGCCAGCAGTTGCCCACGGCGATTCATTGGCGTTGAGCCAAATATTACCGGTGACATTGGCACGGCGAGCCGAAGCATAACCGGCGAATTCGCGCAAATCTTCACGCACCAGATTCAGCACACTCATGACTGGCTCATCCTTAGTAGAACCGCATTTGCATGCGCTTGCAGGCCTTCTGCTTTCGCTATTGTCACTGCACAGGGGCCAATGGCATTCAAGCCCGCCTGACTCACCGTCTGAATACTGATGCTTTTCTGAAAGCTGGCAACACTGACACCACTGTAAGCACGCGCCGCACCATTGGTCGGTAACACGTGATTGGTTCCTGAGCAATAATCTCCAAGCGACTCCGGTGCGTAATCGCCAAGAAAAATAGAACCGGCCGATTTTACTTGCGATAAAAATTGGTGCGGATTACGTAATGCCAGAATCAAGTGTTCCGGTGCATACGAATTACTGATGGTGATTGCGCTTTCAATATTGTCCAGTTCAATGGCGCGCGAGTTGGCCAATGCTTTATCGGCAATGGCTTCACGTGGAAGTTTTGCCAGCTGGGTCTGGACTTCAATGGCGACTTTGGCAATTAGCTCGGGCGAATCGCTCAGTAAAATAACCTGTGAATCAGGTCCATGCTCGGCTTGCGACAACAAATCCGAGGCAACAAATACCGGATTCGCTCCGGCGTCGGCAATGACCAATACTTCGGAGGGGCCAGCAGGCATATCAATCGCCGGACCACCCGGCATGGTCGATATCAGTTGTTTGGCCTGGGTGACATAGCTATTACCGGGCCCGAAAATCTTGTCGCAACGCGGAATGCTTTCGGTACCAAATGCCATCGCTGCGATCGCTTGTGCTCCGCCAACCTTAAACACATTTCTGATGCCACAGAATTTTGCGGCTACCAAAACGGCTGGATCCGCTTCACCATTGCTGCGCGTTGGTGTACACAGAATAATCTCGTCGCATTGGGCAATGGTGGCTGGAACGCCAAGCATGAGGGCGGTAGAGGGCAATGGCGCAGTACCTGCCGGAACATACAAACCCACAGTCGAAATACCGCGCAGAATTCTTCCACAGCGCACACCTTCGGCGGTATCAACTTCGAACTCGGCCGGCTTGCCAGCTTCATGCCATAACTGCAGGCGTTGTTTGGCATCAAGCATCGCCTGCTTTAATTCCGCACTGACATTTTCTTCGGCACGTTCGAATTCTTCGTCACTCACTTTAAACGTAGCCAATTCAACGCCGTCAAAGCGGCGCGTGAGTGCTTTCAAAGCGGTATCACCATCGGATTTTACTTGATCAATGATGCGGGCAACGTTTTCAGTCAATTCCTTCTGCGTTGCCTGCACCGGCCTTTGCAAAAGTTCCTGCTTAAGCGAATCGCTGCATTGATTCCAGATGAAGGTTTTCATGCCAGCATTTGCTCCACCGGCAATACCAGCAAATTGGAAGCCCCTGCGCGTTTCATGTCTTCAAGACGCTGCCAAGTCATGGCACTTCGGCAAAGTACTTGCACGCCGACATCTTCGGAGCGCCCTTCAAGACTCATGACCGTTGGCAATTCGGCATCGGGTAATAATTTCATCAATTCGGGCAAGACCAAACGTCTGCTTTGGAATAACACCAGCTTGCTTGCACGCAGGCTGAGCACGCCTTCCAGACGACGCAATAACATTGCGGCCAAATCTGCGCGTTCGTCACCAAAAGCTTTTGCCGGCCCGGCCAAGACGGCTTCGCTTTGCAATATGACCGCGATTTCTTTTAATTGATTGGCGACCAAAGTCGCGCCGGAAGAAACCAGATCGCAAATTGCTTCGGCTTTACCAAGACGTGGAGCGATTTCTACCGAGCCGGACAACAGCACCGCTTCGGCATCGAGTTTTTGTTCGGCAATCCATTGTTTCAATAAATTGGGATAGCTGGTCGCAATACGCGTGCCATTCAAGCGCGACAAATCGGCACCGTCCCATTCGCTAGGAACCGCAACCGATAAACGACAGCGGCCAAAGCCCAATGGCTTCATAACTTTAAAGGCTGCTTCCAAACCTTGTGACACGCGTTCAGCCGCTTGCTCTTCCAAAACATTCTGCCCAACCACGCCAAGATCGCAAACACCTTCGGCAATCAGACCGGGTATATCGTCATCGCGCACAAGCAATAAATCGATAGGTAATGACTCGCCATAGCAAAATAGACGATCACGGCTTTCGCGGAATTGCAGACCGGCACGCGTGAGTAGATCGCGCGCGGGGTCGGATAAGCGGCCAGATTTTTGAATAGCAATACGTAAACGGTCGTGCGAGCGCATGACAAATTCCAGTTTTAATGATTAGTGATTTGTTTTGGTTATACCCAGACGCTTGGCTGCTGCTTGGTAGCCGCCCGCTCCGGTATTCAGTGTGCGAGCCACGCGACCGATGGTGGTCACGCTAACCCCGGTATGTTCGTGAATCTCGCGGTAGGGCATTGCATTGATGACATAAGGCACCACCTGCCAGCGATCTACCAAGGCCTCCAGTTCGGCCGGCGTACAAAGATCTTGCAGGAAAGCCTTTATATCTGCGGGAGATTTCAGGGCCGCAAACGCCTGCGCCAGGGCTTCTAGGCCTTGCTTTAGCGGCACTTCCGGTGTGATCTCGCGCTTTTTCATTGCGCTAATGTAATAGCGCGCTAATACATTGTCAAGCATAATTAAGCGTAAAGGGTGACAAAATCTTGCTCACGTCATAATGTGGTGGCGTTCTGGGGAGAGTCGCTCGCATCATGTTTCATTATTTCAAGCCATTGTTTATTTTTTGTGCGCTAATGCTTGTTCCCGCTTGGACAGCCGCACAAAGTAACGTGGCCGTAATGGAAGCCGGTCGCAGCAAAACCGAGCTGTCGCCTTATGTGAAATATTTTCATGATCCCCAAGGTCAGATCGACAAGACACAAATATTCGATATGGCGAAAGCCAATAAATTCAAAGCATTGCCCAACGGCAATGCCACGTTTGGCTTTAGCAAGGGTACCTACTGGTTTCATACCTATCTGTTTAACCAAGACAGCACGGAACAACGATGGCTATTGGTGCTGCAATACCCGCTACTGGACTATGTCGATGTTTACGTACGCTATCCAGACAATCATATAGAACACTTAAGCTCGGGCGATATGCAGCCGTTCTCGGCAAGGGCCATACGTTACCGGCAACCGAATTTCTGGATTGATCTGCCGCAAAAAACCCAGGTTGAATTACTGGTGAGCACCTCCAGTAAAAGTTCGATCCAGGCGCCACTGGCGGTTTACACGGCAAGTGCATTTGCCGAAATGGAGCGCGATGCACAATTTGGCATCGGTATTTATAACGGAATTCTGTTTGCACTGTTCTGCTACAACCTGATTTTGTGGCTTGTGTTGCGTGATCAAAATCACTTTTGGTACATGATGCATATTAGCGGTTTTGGGCTGGTTTTATTTTGCCTGAATGGCTTGGCCTTTGAATATCTATGGCCCAATAATCCCTGGCTGGCCAATCACGCCATTCCGCTGTCGATGTGTTTTTCGCAATTGGCGATGCATCAATTTGCCCGTTTGTTTCTGAACATGAAAGAAATGTCGCCGATTGCAAATCGGATTGCGATTGGCTTCATCCTCTTTTATGGCTTGATGGGAATAGCGTCACTGTTTATCGACTATGCAACAGCCGTTACTTTCACCACGAAAACAGTTTTTCCCGGCATTATTTTTGTTCTGACAATGGCATTCCTTGCGATAAGACGAGGCTACCGACCTGCCCGATTATTTCTGATCGCTTGGGCATCGCTGCTCATTGGCACTTTTATTTACGCGGCAGTGTCATTCGGGATTTTGCCGAAAGTGTTTATCACCGAATACGGCATTCAAATCGGCTCTGCTCTTGAAATGATTTTACTGTCTTTTGCGCTGGCTTATCGTTACGCCAATTTACGCAATGAAAACGTAAAAATTGTTTATGAGGCCAATGAAAAACTCGAAAGTAATGTCGCCAAACGCACTTCAGAATTAAGCCTAGCCCTAGAACAACTTGCCGATGCCAATAAGCGTCTGCGTGAATCGAACCAACGGGATGCATTAACCGGGCTTTATAACCGCCGACACTTCCGCGAAGTATTCGAGCAAATGCTACGACAAACTTCCGAGCGCCGCCAACCGCTTGGCTTGATGCTGATCGACCTAGATTACTTCAAGAAAATAAATGACACCTACGGTCATTTGGCCGGTGATGATTGTTTAAGGTCGCTTTCAAAAACCATCGCCGTGACCTTGACCGGCTACAACGCGATTGTTGCCCGATTCGGTGGCGAAGAATTTGTCACCGTGGTGCCCAATGTGACATCAGAAAAACTGGCCTTGATAGCGGAAGAATTACGCTCGCGGATTGAAAAAGAAAATATACACATCGGCGCGCAGTCAATCACGATTACCGCCAGCTTCGGAATTATTGCCATCAATGGCGACCGACACATAAGCCCCGACCAGGCACTTCATCAAGCCGATGAAGCGCTTTATTTATCCAAGAACAAAGGCAGAAACCGGGTCAGTGTTGTGCAAGAAATTAGCTAGACGTGGGGGCGCCTGCTTGCTGGCTTGGCGTAGGGGCGCTTGCCTGCTGTCTTGGCGTAGGGGCGCTTGCTTGCTGCGCCCTGGATTTTTGGTAAGCCTTTGGGCGCAGCAAGCAAGCGCCCCTACATTTTTTTTTGGCGCAGCAAGCAAGCGCCCCTTCGGACTAGATTTATCAAAGGTCCTTATCAACGCTGGCTTTGGCAGCCATCAATAACACCTTGGTCAAACAAAGACAATACCGTACGGATATCAGTGTCCATTGCACGGTCTTTAGCCATAAAACTTACGTCTTGCCGCAAACGTTGCCATACGGCACGCACCGCTTTACTGGCATGAAACTCGTCAGAATTCGCAAGTTCAAGTCGCAACGATTCGACTTCATTCATGAATTGGCTGTAGTCGGGCGAGTTTTGTAGCGGTGCATTCTGAATCTTGGATGCCAAGGCAACTGCATCTGAATTTTTTGCCAGCTCCCGGGCTGCATTAATCATGTCGCGACGATAATCCAGAGCTTGTGCTGCGGTATAAATTTCCAAGGCAATCACATGGGCCAAATCGTGCGTCATTTCCAATACATGCCGCGCCTCATTGGCACCCATCGACACATGGTCTTCGGCATTGGCGCTGGTGGGAATGGAATAAACCGAAGCCGGATGTGCGCGCGAAGCTAGATCATTCACGATCGCGGCGGCCGTGTATTGCACGATCATGAAACCCGATTCAGTGGCGTCTTCATTGCCAATCAAGAATGGCGGCAAGCCATCATTGGTGGCCGGATCGACCAGTTTATTTAAACGACGTTCGGAAATACTCGCCAACACGGGAATCGATGCTTTCACGTAACTCATGACAAGCGCCAAAGGCATGCCATGGAAATGTCCGGCAGAAACTACTTGATCTTCGATATGACGCGGGTTTTCAAAATCCGGAAACACCAGCGGATTATCAGTGACTGAATTTAACTCGACATCCAGCACGCGCTTCGCTTGTTCGACGGCATCGCGCACGGCGCCATGTACTTGCGGAATGCAACGCAATGAATAGGAATCTTGCGGCTGATGCTTCTTGCCGCCACGAAAGGGTTTGAAGCGCTGGTAAAAACGTTCGCGGCCATGACGCTGATTTAAGGGCACCCAATCCCAGGCGATATCGAATGCCAGTTCCGATTGGGCATCCGATGTCCAACTTTCAGGCTGCCAGGATTTAAATTTTGGCACCAAGTGATACGCAATATCGGAGAGTGTTGAATCGCTCAGCAACTCGCGCAAATGTTTTGCCGAATGAACTTGGCCAGGATGTGGGCGCAACGCGTGCACATGTTCGTCAAAAGCACGGACGCGGCCGGCAAATGCATCAATGGTCATTGCGGCAGCAACGTCGGCGGTATCGAGAATTTCATCGAGTTTGTTGACTGCCAAAACACCAGTAGCCAACATCTGTGCGGTACCGTTGTTTAAAGCCAAACCTTCCTTGTGCGATAAACGAATGGGTTCTAGTCCGGCGCGCTTGAGTGCTTCTGCACCCGACAGACGCTCACCTTGATAGAACGCTTCACCGCCGCCCAGCAGTACGATGGCCAAATGCGATAGCGGCGCCAAATCGCCACTCGCACCAACTGAACCTTTCTGCGGAACCACCGGCACGATGCCGGCATTCAACATCGCAACTTGTGCTTGTAAGGTAGAAACACGAATGCCGGAATGACCACGCATCAGGGTGTTGATTCGGATGACCAACATGGCACGAACAACATCGGCACCGAAGGGTTCGCCAACACATACGGCGTGCGTGACAATCAGATTGCGTTGCAATTCTTCCAGTACCGATTCGCTGGAATTGTCCGGTTGACGAAGGCGATGGGCGCCAAGCAATTTGTCGGCATTACTGCCAAAACCAGTGGATACACCATAAATCGGCTCCTGCTTTTGCACTTGCTCGGCCAGAAAATCGGCGGCGCGCTGTACTTTTACCAATTGTTTGACATCAAGTTCAATGCTGGCGCCGTAGGCAACGGCGACCACTTGCTCGCGGGTCAGGGATTGTCCATCTAATCGAATCGGTTTCATTATTCTTATTGCCCTTTCAATGCGCGTTGTTGTTCTATTTCCACTTTCAACGCCGCTGCCAATTCATTACGCGGCAACTCGAATTGTTCTTGGCGCCGTAAATCTTTAACGGTCACAACGCCGCGCGATATTTCGTTTTCACCGCAGAGCACCATGAAACGCACGCCGGCACGATCAGCGTATTGAAATTGTTTTGCAATCTTCTTGGCTTCCAATTGTACTTCGGTGTTGATGCCCGCCGTACGCAATAATTGCGCCAACTCTAGAGCTTGCGGCAGATAGACTTCATCCATCAAGCCAACTAATGCTTCAACCGAACTCTCGGCGCTTGAAATAATTCCCGCCTCTTTCAATTGCCAGAAAAGACGCGTCGCACCAATCGAAATTCCGACGCCTGGCAAATGCGATTTCGAATAATGCCCAGCAAGATTTTCATAACGGCCACCGGAACAGACCGAACCGATTTGCGGATAGTCATCCAACGTGGTTTCGTAAACGGTGCCGGTGTAATAATCCAGACCGCGAGCAATCGAGAAATTTACTGCGTAATTTTTTTCCGGCACGCCGTAGGCTTTTAATAATTCAATTACTTCGCGCAACTCGGCGACGCCTTGATTGAAGCCAACACTACCCTGCCCCAGTTTTTCTAATTGTGCGATGGCATCGGCATGTGAACTACTGCGGATTTGTACAAAGTCGAGAATTTTCTGCGTTACGTCAGCACTTAACCCGAAGGTATCGCCGGTTAAAGTTTCACGTACATACTCGGCACCGCGTTTGTCGAGCTTATCCACTTCACGCAATACCAGCATTTGTTTTTCACCATCGGCAACCCCGAGGTTTTCAAAAAATCCGCGTATCAATTTGCGGTTATTCAATTGAATAGTGAAAGCGCCGAATGCCAGTTCAGTAAACACCGCACTGATAACGGCTGGCATTTCGGCATCGTAACGAACCGATAAAGAATCTTTACCGATAACATCGATATCGCATTGATAAAATTCACGGAAGCGGCCACGTTGCGCACGTTCGCCGCGATAAACACGCTGCATTTGATAGCGACGGAACGGGAATGCCAGATCATGTTCGTGTTCAGCAACATAACGGGCCAAGGGCACCGTCAGATCAAAACGCAATGCCAATTCTGGTGTGCCACCTTGTTCAAGTGAACCCGTTGACTGCACGAAATACACCTGGCGTTCGGTTTCACCACCCGTCTTGGTCAGCAGCACATCGGATAATTCAAATACCGGCGTTTCCACCGGCAGAAAACCGAAACGCTCGAAATTACGACGAATCACATCAAGCATGCGTTGAAAGGCGATTTGATCGCGCGGCAAAAGCTCCATCACGCCGGGCGGTGTACGTGGCTTAATCAAGGTCAGGCTCCTAGGTTAGGCCACTATTTTAACGTGAATCCGAGCTTAAGTGCTCCCCATTCCCAGACTTTGCTGCACGGCTATTTTATGTTGCCCATAATCCCAATGTAACAGTTCATTATATCTGGACGTAAAACTTCAACGTTTGTCTCTTCACGAAAATGGGCGGCCAAAACCGCCCATCTTGCTGAGATTTAGCGCTTGGCTGAACCCGGTTTTTTACCGCCTTGATCCGATACACGATGGCCGCCTTGACGATGCTGCTCTTCTGGTTCAATTCCACGACGGCGGGCGGTTTGGTTTTGATCCAGCCCCGATTGTTTGCCGGGAATATTTTGCTGATCTTTCGGTTGTTTGTGTTTATCGCTCATTGCATTCTCCTCAAAGGGTGAGCAAAATTGATGCGTAATATTTACACGCTGCACCATTCATGCCAAAAACATAATGAACTCTCAGTATTAGCATCTCCATGCGGTAACGCACATTAAGCCACTGAAATGCGCATGTCGTGTTCGTTTAAGCGCAGTGACGCGCAATGTCATTCAAAAAATAATAAGCTTCAACGCAAGCGGCAATACCAGCAGGGTTGCCAAGGCGCTCCGAACGCGATACGACATGGTCGGTACTTTCGTTACTGCTTCCGATTTTCCAATATCCCATTTCAAGCCAAACAATGGTCGTAGCAAAGTTACGCGGCGTATTATTTCGTAACTTAAGATGCAGCCAGCAAAGGTGGCAATAATAATTATCAAGGGTTCAAGTACCGGACCCAGATGAAATGGCGATAAGACAAAGGCTAAAACAATAATAAAGCTCTGGTGCACAATGTAATAAGGCAATACTGCATCATTGAGGTATTGAAGTTTCGCACTTGGCTTATTCAAATAAACGGCGGCGTAAGCTAGCAGTGCTAGTACTCCCGACCATGCATTGAATACGGTAACGGGCCCTAGGTAATCTGCCCACCACATCGCCTTTAATACCGGGTTCAGCCAGACAAAAAAGTACGCAAATAAAATGCCGATATAGCTGGCGATGGCTATCGATAAAAAGGCACCGCGATAGCGTTTAATTTGTTCCCACAAGTCCAGATTCCACCCAATCAAATAACCGTAAACCAGAAAGGTAAAGCCGACTTTATCTTCATCATCCGGAAACACGACACTCACAATAATGAGCGGGATCAAAGGTAAAAAATACAGGCCCCAGAATCCGGACTTTTGCGCAAGCCAATCCACAGCCGCCTGCGTAAACCGGCTATTTAGCAGCGGCGACAAGCACAAAGTAATCAGGGAAAACGTCCATAATTCACGCAAATACCAGAGATGATTGACGTCAATGTGCGGCAGAATACCGGGTTTGTAATTATCGAAAACTGGATTATCGAGATCGAAAAAAATCTGATAAAACTGCCAATAACTCATATTTAAGTCGCCCTTTCCGGTCATTTCGACATAAAGCTGGGGCGGCACGACAACTAATATTCCGAATAATAGTGGCAGCAATAATCGTAGGCTTCTTGCAGTCACAAATCTGAAAGCCGATACCTTCTGCAAAACAAAACGTATCGAAATCCCCGAGATCACCCACAGCAAAGGCATTCGCCATTGATTGACCAGTAGCATCAGCGCCTCCAGTGTCTGGCTTAGGTACTGGCTTTTGTAGTGAAAACCCCAGTTGGCGACGTACAGCATGCCAATGTGGTAGAAAATCAACAGGCCGAAAACCAGCACCCTGAGCCAATCGAGATCATGGCGACGGCTGAGTAGATTCATTTGAACATCGGATGCTGCAGACATGGCGGACCTCGTGGTTTGACGAGCCATCCTGGCCGGCCCGCATCGAACCCACATCTAGCAAGTGACTAAGTGATTGAAATCAGTGACCAAGCACCAATCAAAGGGATAAATCGCATCCTATGGGACGAAAAAGTGACGAATGGTGAGTTTGAAAGGAGGCCATCTATCGGCAAAAACCTTAGAATTGGGCCATGACTCCAACTAACAATGATTACAGCCAATTACTCGCCCGCTACCTGCCATATCGCCGCTATTACGAGGTCGGCTTCTGGGTTCTGAATTTCATTTTAATCGTCAGCATCAATTTTGTGATCGTCACCTTGGACTTAGAGCGGGCGCAACTCGACTTCGAGAGCTGGAAACCCTTCGTCTGGGAGTTCAGCAGTAACTTCACGGGCTTGCTTCTCGTCCCTGCTGTCATTTATTACGAACGCCGGTTTCCGCTCTATATCGGCGCCTTGCGCAAGCACGTGCCCTTCCATATCCTGGGAAGCATGATTTTTTCGGTGTTACATGTTGCCGGCATGGTGGGCTTGCGTAAATGGATCTATGCCACCCAGGGTGATAACTATGATTTTGGAAACTGGCCGCTAGAACTTGGTTACGAATATCTGAAAGATTGGCAGACCTATGCCGGCATCTTGTTCGTATTGGCACTGTATCGTTTATTGCTTCTGCGCCTTCAGGGTGAAGCCCGATTGCTCGATGTTCCCGACGTCGGACTGGAGCTGGAACCGGTTGAACGTCCGGAACGTTTTCTAGTGCGAAAACTGGGCAAGGAATTTCTGATTGCCGCCGCCGAGGTCGAATATCTGCAAGCATCGGGCAACTACGTGAATCTGCATCTGCACTCACGAGATTACCCACTTCGAACGACAATGGCAGGCATTGAACCGCGCATGGATCCAAACAAATTCGTTCGCGTGCATCGCAGTTACATGGTGAACCTAGATTTCATCAAGGAAATTGAACCGCTGGAAACCGGCGATGCCAGAATTTTGATGAAAGACGGAACGCTGGTTCCGTGCAGCCGAAAATATCGGGCTGTATTAAAACCGTAGGGTGGATCCCACCTTCTAAGGTGGAATCCACCATGCCAAACGAAGCGGCCATGCTTGGTGGCATCGCCTAGAAACGGCAATGCATGTTGGAATCGTCCAGAACCGGCAATGCATGGTGGAATCGCCAAAAGGCGGCAGTTCCACACTACTCGAATCTCAAGGCTTCAATCGGATCGAGCGATGCGGCTTTCGATGCTGGCATAATGCCGAAAACTACACCGACCAAGGCCGAGAAACCAGCGGCCGCAATCACCACCCATAACGGTGCCTGCGCTGGCGGGAAGCCTGGAATCATCGAAGCGATCCCCATGCCAACTAGATAACCTAAAATGATTCCGATGATGCCGCCGAGCAATGCGAGTAGGCCGGCTTCGAGCAAAAATTGAATCAGAATATCGCGTCTTGTTGCCCCGAGTGCTTTAAGAATCCCTATTTCACGTGTCCGCTCAGTCACCGACACCAACATGATATTCATGATGCCGATACCGCCGACCAATAAGGAGATTCCGACAATTCCACCCAGTACAGCAGTGGCTGTGGCGGTAATTTCTTCGAACTGTTTAATGAAGGTATCTGCGGCTTCAACTTTGAAATCGCTATCCTGCCCGGGCTTCAATCCGCGTGATGCACGTATCGCACGCTTTACGCGTTCGCGCACTTGCTCGGCTTCCTCCATTTTCTGCACGGTAAACGAAGCGGAAATAAACGGTTCGTTATTGTTTCCCATCAAGGCACGGCCAACATCAAATGGGATCACAGCGTAATTGTCCTGACTGAAGCCAAGCAATTCACCTTGTTTTTCCATCATGCCGACGACCTTGAACCATTCGTTACCAATCCGGAAATATTCGCCAACCGGATTTTCGGCCATTTTCAAATCATCACGCAGTTGAGCGCCAATCACGGCAACACGGCGTCGGCCTTTGTCATCGCTTTCCACAATGAAGCGTCCGAATTCCGGGTAACGGGCACGCACGGCTTGGAACTCAGTCGTCGTAGCAATAATTTGTGGCGATGCAGTACGACCCTTGTAACTCGCACCAGCCGTTTGTACCTGCATGATCGGCGCGACCACGCCAACGCCGGGCACTCGGTAACGCAAAGCATCAACATCATCAAAAGTAATATTATTTAGTTTGCCGGTACGGAAATTTTCATTATTATTGACCGCCTGCAAGGTCATGGTGCTACCACCGACATCGGCAAATTGGCTTTTGATCGATTCCGAAAAACCCTGCACCAATGAAACCACCGCGATTACCGAGCCGGTGCCAATAAGAATACCGAGCGTGGTCAGGAAACTGCGCATCCGATTAGCCATAAGGCTAGACATGGCAGCACGAAATGCTTCCAGAAATGCGTACATTATTGTTTCACCCTTGCCGGATTGATGCTGTCCTGCACGATTTTTCCATCGCTCATTCTTATTGTTCTGTGGCAATGTGCTGCGATGTCTGGTTCATGTGTCACGACAATCACCGTTTGCCCTTGCTGATGTAATTCATCAAACAGCGCCATGATTTCGGCCGAAGTTTTTGAATCCAGATTACCGGTAGGCTCGTCAGCCAGTAGGATCGATGGGGTGCCTACCAGTGCACGAGCAACGGCAACACGTTGACGCTGACCACCAGAAAGCTGATTGGGTCTATGCCCCATGCGATGACTCAAGCCGACTTTGTCTAAGGCCTGAGTTGCCATTTTGGCGCGCTGGGCAGAAGGAATGCCGCGATACACCAAAGGCTGCATGACGTTATGCAACACCGACATTCTTGGTAACAAATGAAAGCTCTGGAAAATAAAACCGATTTCCTCGTTTCGGACTTTTGCTAATTCATTGTCATTCATGGTCGAGGTATCGCGACCATTGAGGATGTATCTGCCTTCGCTGGGCGTGTCCAAGCAACCAAGCAAATTCATCAAGGTCGATTTTCCGGAACCCGATGGACCAATCAATGCAACATACTCGTTCCGCTGAATCGATAAATCGACGCCATCGAGAGCCTTGAACTCCTCTTCGCCCATTTTGTAACGCTTGACGATATTAGTCAGCGAGATCATTCGGCGTCTTTGTCTTTGTCGGATTTATTTTCCGTATCTTTCGGCTTTTGCTTTACCTGGTCATTCTCTCTGAGTTGGCGAATCGCTTTGCCAGAGCCGACGATGACATTGTCGCCCTCTTTTACTCCCTTGCTAATCGCCTGCCAACTATCGTCGGAATTGCCCACGGTAACAACGGACTTCCTGGCTTTACCTTCTTTTTCCAACCAAATAAACTGGGAAAATTTAGTCGTATCCACTTCGTCGGTTTCTGTATTCACCGCTTCAACCGGAACCGAAAGTTGTTTGCTGCCATCACTCAGGAAGATATTCGCCCGCGCACTCATGCCCGAACGCAACAGTAGTTCCGGCTTTACTTGCATCGAGACGGTTACTTTGTAGGCACGGCCCTGCCCTTCAATCGAAGGCGCCAGTGCGATTCTTTCAACCGTACCAACCAGTGCCGTTTCGGGATAAGCCGCGGCGAATACATCGGTTTTTTGACCGACGGCAATTTTAGCGATATCGGCTTCGTCCACTTTAAGTTCGGCTTGAATTGCGGCGGTGTCGGCAATCTTCATCAACTGCGCACCGGCCAATGACGATGTCGAAGGAATTGCCGTTTCACCTACCTTGATCGGCAACGACACAATTTTTCCGCTGATCGGCGCACGTATGTCGGTCTTGCCCATTTGTTCGCGGGCTTCACTTAAGACGGCATTGGCACGACGCAGAGCTTCTTCGCTGCTTCTCAATTCCACTTGTGCGAGTTCAAACTGGTTTTTGTCTTCATCAAAACGGTTTTGATCGATCATTTTGACCGCCAGCATTTTTTTGCTGCGCTCAAACTGTGTGGTCTTCAGCTGCAAAGTGACGCGTTGCCTCTGGATACTGATTTCACTTTGACGCCGACTCGCTTCTTCGCGTTCGATGGCATTTCGATAGGTTTCCGGATCAAGCCGCATTAGTAATTGTCCTGCTTCGACAATATCGCCTTCTTCGACTTCAATCGAACGCACCTTGGCCACCAGCTCAGAGGTCAAATTCACTTCTGTTCTATAGGCCAGCACACCCGAAGCCAAAATGGTCGGACGGATTTCATGCAGGCCCGCCTTGGCGATTTCGACTTCGAGACCTTTCTCGCCTTTGCTCTTGCCGATGACAATAGGCAGCGCAATGACAGCCAGCACAGCAGCTGCGGCAAGCCACTTTTTATTGAACTTCATGTTTTGAATTCTCGGTTATTAAATAAGTGCCCAAAGAGCCATGGCTCCGTAGATCACGATACTGGGAATTACTGCGACGGTGCTGGCCTCGGCCCAGCTGGTCTTGCCCCAGGTTTTCCAGCCGAGAGCGGCCAGAAAGATGCTCCATAAACTCAAAAAACTGAATGATGTCGCCAGCTTCTTCCATTGACTATCGATAGGCAGTTGCAGAAGTAAAGGGTCGAGGTTGGTAAGCATCAAGGATTCGAGACTGGTCTGTGGCGACATCATGAACACGCCTACCAGAGCAACAATGCTACCCAATACCAAAGGCATACTGCTCCAGGCCGCTAGACTCAAAGTGTGCTTGAAGCCAATTGCGGTGCCACTAATTTTGCTTGCCAGAAGATAATAGAGCGACGAAATCAGAAAAATAAAAACCATAGTGATTGGCGTCGTAACAAGAGCGATATACCCCATCATTTTGGCACCCGGCATAAAGCTTTTCGCCTGCGCCATTTCGGCTGCCGTCATTTCCTGGCCACCTGCCAATAACGTGTGGTCAATAAACCACGCACTATCTACTTTCGAGAAATACATGAAAGTCATAAGCATCATGGTCAATGAAAGCACGACAAAAGGAACGATAAATGTAGGTTTATCTTTGAGCTCGGCAAAGACTTTACCCGGTTCCAGATAAATATTAATTAAATGTGACATGCATTTCCCCTAATGATGATCTTAAATATTTTTACTAGCTTAACGGGATAACAGATTTTAGCTACGTGTATAAAGTCATATCCCGCGGGGTTTATCTGATCCGCAATGTCCGTGGGATGGATCCCACCTTCTAAGGTGGAATCCACCATGCCAAACGAAGCGGGCATGCTTGGTGGCAGCACCTAGAAGCGGCGATGCGTGGTGGAATCGTCAAGAACCGGCGATGCGTGGTGGAATCGCCAAAAAACGGCGGTTCCACCCTACGACGCGAAGGCGAAATCAAAAGCTTACGTAGGGTGGATCCCAGCTTTCAAGGTGGAATGCACCAAGCCGAACGAAGCGGCAATGCTTGCTTGAATCGCTGAAAAAAGGCATGCGCGGCGAAATCGCCAAAAAGCAGCGGTTCCACCCTATGAAAAATCGTGCAAGCGTTTTTTCAAGATAGCTAAGCCTGAATTTCCGGCAGCACCCAATGAAACCCGGGCCTGCAAACTTGCTTCTGGGTCGTCACCATAGCTCGGCAAAGTCGCCTTTGCGGCCTGTTGATAGGCATCGCGAAATGGCACACCGCTAGCAGCGAGCTCCATTGCACAATCGGTCGCGAACATTCCCGGCTCGATGGCGGCTAACATGTTTTCGGGCTGCCATTGCAATCGACTCAATAAATCGGGCACCAAAGCCAATGCCGCAAGACCATGATTGAAAGCACGCAACAGTGGGCCTTTACTGAATTGCAAATCACGATGATAGCCCGATGGCAATGACAATAAGGATTCAATTTCAGTACGCGCACCGGCAACAACTGCGTAGCTAGCACGCAATAATTCAATCAAGTCCGGGTTGCGTTTGTTCGGCATCAAGGAACTTCCGGTGGTGTATTCCGCAGGTAATACGACAAAAGCATATTCCGCGCTGGTGAATAAACTCAAATCCCAGGCAAGCCTTCTCAAATCAAGCAAGGATTGTGATAACGCAGCCAATGCCTGTAATTCGAACTTGCCGCGAGATAATTGCGCATAGGTTGCAGCGACTTGTACGCGATTGAATTCCAATGCAATGGTCGTATGTTCGCGATCCAACGGCATGTTCACGCCAAAGCCCGAGCCACTGCCCAGCGGATTGGCATTGATCCAATCGACGCTTGATTTCGCCAAGCTCAAATCATCGATAAAACTTTCCGCCCAGCCTGCCCACCACATACCTGCCGAGCTCACCATTGCACGTTGCATGTGGGTGTAACCGGGCAGCGCCAACATCATTTCAGCCTCCGCCCGTTGCAAAGCAATCTCGGCGATTTTTGTGTTATGCATTGCCAATTGTTGCAAGGCATCGCGTAAGTACAAACGGCTGGCGACCAATACCTGATCATTACGGCTGCGGCCCGTATGAATTTTTCTGCCGACATCACCCAGTTTTTCGATCAAATACGCTTCAATCGCCGAATGAGAATCTTCGTAACGATCATCAAGTGCGAATTCGCCTGTTTCGAACAATGCGGCAAGTTGATCCAATTTTTCTCCTAATGATTCGCATTCGTCATTGGTCAAGATGCCGATATTCTGCAAGCCTTCGGTATGCGCTTTACTGGCCTGTATGTCGAAAAGAAACAAGCTTTGATCATCGACGATGTCGTTGCCGGCAAGAAAACGTTGAATGTTTTCATTCACGGTGATACCTGGTTTTTGCCACAGTAGATTGCTCATGAAAAAACCTTCGATTCAAAAACTATTTTTTCGTCTTCCCCGCGCAGGCGGGGACCCAGTGCCATATTTGCCTTACCGTTTGAAGTCACTGGGTTCCCGCCTGCGCGGGAATGACGGTGCTTATGAGAAATATCATGGGTTAATTCCTGCCAATTCTTCCAAATCAAAAGCCAGATTAAGATTCTGTACCGCCTGGGTGGCGGCACCTTTCAGCAAATTATCAAGAGTTGATACCACAACTACTCTTTTCCCATCATCACTTAAAGTAAAGCCGCCGATTTTCACGCCATGTTTGCCAGCGGATTCGCTAAGCCAAGGCGCTGCTTCACTTATTTTAATCAATGCTTCGTATTTATAAAAATCACGATAACTTTGAAGGACAACCTGAATCTCCATCGCTTCTTTGAGATGAAGATTACTGGTTACCATCAGGCCGCGAAAATGGGAAGCCACATGCGGCATGAACTCGATCACTTTATTCAAGCGAAAGGATACTTCACGCTCGTGCAGATGCTCGGTTAAGCTATATGGCATTAAATTGTCACGTAATTTTTCCGGATTATTTTTATCGGAAGGCGATGTCCCGGCGCCAGAATAGCCAGACACGCCGAAACATTGAATAGGTCCTTCAACAAGATCTGCGATCGGAGCTATCGCCAATTGCATGGCAGTGGCATAACAGCCGGGATTACTGATCCGGGTTTGCCCGCGCGCCTTTTCACGTGTCAGTTCCGGCAGGCCGTAATACCAGTTCGGTGAAAATCGATAATCAGCCGACAAATCAAGCAGCACCGTATTGGGCGAATGAAGATCAACAGCATTCACGTAGGCCTCTGCCATATTATTGGGTAAGGCCAGAACAAGCGCATCGACTGATTGCTGTGCCGCTTGTTGGGCATCCAGATTCACATAGGTCAGGTCGCCGTGATAGCTAGCTTCGTGCGATGCAACTTTCTGCCCTGCACGCTCGCGCGAAGAAACGAAAGCCAATTCAAATTGCGGATGTGCCGCAATGATGCGGATTAATTCCGAACCGACGTAACCGCGGGCACCGATCAAGCCAATTCGAATCGTCATGACTCTGTCCCGAAACGTTGCAATTGATACTGCAGGTTTTTCTTCACCGCCAGCCATTCCGAATCGAGAATTGATAAAACGACGGTGTCCCGGCGGGTGCCGTCGGGCATCAACATATGATTTCGCAACACGCCATCCAGCTTCGCACCCAATCTCGCAATGGCTGTGCGGGAGCGATAGTTAAACCAGTTGGTACGGAATTCGACGGCGATTGCTCCAAGTGTTTCAAATGCATTGCTCAGCAACAGAAGTTTCGCTTCGGTGTTCAATGCAGTGCGTTGCACGCGTTCGGCATACCAAGTCCAGCCTATCTCAAGTCGTTTATGGTCTGCCTCAATATTGCAGTAACGGGTGCTGCCTACGATATTGCCGATTGCATCTTTCACCACAAATGGCATCGCTTTGCCCTGCTCACTTAATGCCAAAGCCTGCTCGACGTATTGCATAGCTGATTCTGGTGCCGGTACGGATGTGAACCACAAATTCCATAATTCGCCGTCGCGAGCAGCATCCTGCAAGCCTGTGATATGTAAGAGCGACAGCGGCTCAAGACTGACATGCTTTCCTTGCAAGGCTCCCGTTGTTGCCCAATGTTTGCTCATAGCTGCCATTATCCTTTCAGCGTTGCGGGACGTGCCCGACAATGATCGACCGCATATTTTATTTGATCAAAATTTTCCAGCCCGTACCAGAACACATTCCATTTATCGCCTTTCAGGCAGCCATCGGCTTCATCGAAATAAAATTCATTGATCGTGTTGTTGGCACGCGAACGCCAGAACAATTGCGAAATCTCTGCCCGCATTACGTGCCAAGCAGCACGGCCAAGGCCCTCGCCTTGCGCATCTTCGCTAACGGCGAACTTGTCCAGATGCGGAATGCCGTTTTCCAGTGTCAGCACCAAAGCCGCACGATAATGTTCACTGACGAACAGACGATAGGGTTTTGTGTTCTTGAAATAATCGACCGCTAATTTTCGGCCAAAACCGGATTCAATCAAAACCTGCAATTTTTTGCGATCGCATTGTTTCCAGCTATCGAAAACATTGATTTTTTCGCCGCGACGCACCAGCGTGCCGGAACCGCGATGGGTGAATAATTCTTTCGCCAACTCATCGGGCTTGGTAATCGATACCGATGACGAATGCGGCAATTGCATCAGCAAATCATGAATCTGTTCTATTTTTACTTTCATGCCCGAATGCAACCAAGGCTGTTTCATCAACTCCTCGTATTCGGTGGAAAGATTGATTGAATCGATCAAGTCACCATCACCATCGAGCATGCCACCGGTGCCAGTAAGAAAAATAATTTTGTAAGGTTGCAGAGTTTTTACCAATTCATTAGCGGCCCAATCGGCATTGATATTCAGAATCTGGCCGCTATTAGTTTCGCCCAATGAAGCAATCACGGGGATCGAACCAACTTTAATCGCGGCTTGTATGGCATCGGTGTGCACATTGACGACTTTGCCGACCAAACCATATTTGCGCTTGTTCAACAAATCGCATTCAAACAAACCCGAGGTTATTGAAGTGGCGCGCACACCAAGCGCTTGCAATGCTTCAACTAGATGCAGATTTTCCTGTTGAAATACGCGGCGCACGATCGCCAAAGCTTCGGGCGAAGTGACACGCAAACCATCGACCGTTTGTTTTTCGATCTTGGCTTTCACCATTTCAATATCCAGCTGTGGGCCAGCGCCGTGCACGACGATGGGCGTTAAACCCACTTGCTGCAAAAATGACAATGAGGAAACTAATGCATCCAAGTCATCACGCAAAATCGCGCCGCCGACTTTCACGACGGCAAACCTTGCCGCATCGAGTTTCGAGAAGCGTTTCAGATATTGCTGAATCTCTTTCGGGCTGGCCATATTGGACAGCAAACGAACGATAGTGGAGCGTAAATCATTCATTGTGATGGGTACCGACATTGAATTCTGATGGAAGCGACCTCCCCGCCAACGTGTGGCTGAGAGTGGATGTGGTGACAGAAACCGTCTGTGCGATGTTCATTTGAGCTCCATTATTTCCTGATACTTTGAAAGGACTGTGGCCAGCTGATCGAGCGCTACCCATTCATCAGCGGTGTGAGCTTGTGCAATATCACCGGGCCCATAAACCAATGATGTTAAACCGGCCTCAGAAAACAAAGCCGCTTCGGTCCAGAAATCCACTGCATTACCAATCTGCAAACCGAGCGAATCGGCAAGGTCTCGTGCTTCAAGGCGACGGTTTTCTGCGTTGGCCACATCACCTGCGGGTAGTGGCGCGCCGAAAAAAGTATCTTCGTATTCCACCAATGCCGTGCTTGATGCCAATGAACGAAATACGGCATGTAGTTCTTCGAAAGACTGTGATGGTAGTGGCCGAAAACCAAATTTCACTTCGGCACTGGGCGCAATCATATTGGCCTTGATGCCGCCTTCGATGCGACCAATATTGAAACGCAATCCGGTAAGCCCACCGAAGCGAAGATGCTTTAACGACTCAACATACTCAAGCGACTTCACGCCCCAACGCATGGCTTGATGTACCGCACTCAATTCAAGCGCGTTGATATCCGAGGCGTGCCCAGCCTGACCTTTAAACAGCATGCGGGTAGAAACAATACCGCGATGCGCAAGCACTGCCTGCGCCTTGGTGGGCTCGGCAACAATGGCTTCCTTGAAACCGAATTCCTTGTTGCGCGATAGAAAAGCAGCAATGCAACGAGCATCGTTGGCTTCTTCATCGGTGGTGAATAAAAAAGCGACCGGGCCTTGGGTGTTTTCAGCTGCCGTTAGCAAACACGCCGCTGCGCCTTTGATATCGCAAGCACCGAGGCCTATCGCTTTGTCATTTTCGACGCGTAAACGTAATGGGTCGGCCGTCCACGCGGGCGAACTCGGTACGGTATCGAGATGCACATTGAATACACGTGAGGTTTCACCGCGCACTGCCAGCAAGGACACCGCACCGGCGCCGTGATCGCTCAACTCAATACGAAAACCCGGTAAGGCTTCGCACAAATAATCGAAAATACCATCGGTGCCAATCGCACGCGGGGGATTGCGGGTATCAAACGATACCAGTGCGTCCAGATGTTCGAGTACTCTTGAGATCATTAGCTTTGCCCCCGATTGATTTCTGCCCAGAGCGTGCTGCTCATGCCATAAAGTTTGATGAAACCTTCCGCTTCGGCCACGCCCCAATCCGCAGCCTGCGCATACGTCGCACCTTTCGCATTCAAGATATGAGGCGATGAAATTGATACGGCGGTCACTTGTGCACCATTTGTTTCGATCACAACTTCACCATTGACTTTTGCTTGATTGGATTTCAAAAAACTTTCCAAATCAGTCTTTAATGGATCGTGATAGAACCCCTCGTAAACTAATTCAATCCATTTTTTCGCAATATCAGATTTAAAACGGTTTTGCAATTTGCTGAGCACCGCTTCTTCCAATGCGCGATGTGCCACCAACAATGCCGTGAGGCCAGGCGCTTCAAAAATAATCCGACCTTTCAAGCCAATCGTGGTATCGCCGGTGTAAATACCGCGACCGACACCATATTCGGCGAATAGATGATTTAATTTTATCAGCATCAGATGGCCAGCCATCGCAACACCATTCAAGGTTTTCGCTTCGCCGTTTTCAAATCCGATTTTTACCGATAGTTTTTCGGCAGGCCATTCATTGCGAGGCTTGCACCAGCCACTGGCACCCTCGCCGGGCGCCTGCCATCGGTCAATTTCTCCGCCCGACATGGTCAAACCTAATACGTTTTCATTGATGGTGTAGGCTTGTTGTTTGCTACGAACACTAAAACCACGTTGTTCTAGATATTTCTGTTCGTAGGCGCGAACCTCGGTATGTTCTTTCTGGATTTCGCGAATCGGCGCGATGATTTCGTAATCGCCTAAGGCTTTAACAGCAAGATCAAAACGCACCTGATCATTGCCCATGCCGGTACAACCGTGTGCAATGATTTTCGTGCCGAGTTCATCGCAACGTTTTAATGCGGCTTCTACAATCAAGTAACGGTCTGATACCAGCAGGGGGTATTGGCCTTGATAAGCTTCACCGGCCCAGATAAATGGCTTCACGAAACCCGACCAGATGGCAGGGCCGCCATCGACGGTGAGATGCGATGTCACGCCTAATTCTTTTGCGCGCTGCTCGATGAATTCGCGTTCTTCGGCATCGACACCGCCGGTATCGGCGAACACCGTATGCACTGCATAACCGCGTTCCTGCAACCAAGGCACGCAGAAGCTGGTATCTAGACCGCCAGAAAAAGCAACGACAACATCTTTTTTTACATTCGCAGCAGTGTTCATTTTAAGCCCTGGTTTAGTAATTATTGTTTGATCAACGCCGCCATTACCGCTTTCTGCACATGCAGACGGTTTCCGGCTTCCTGAATCGCGATGCAGTTCGGCGAATCCATCACGCCATCGGTGGCCTTCACATTGCGACGCAATGGCAGGCAGTGACTGAACACGCCGTTATTGGTGAGCGCCATTTTGGCTTCATCAACAATGAAATGTTTGTATTGGTCGCGAATCGGTTTTTCTTTTTCACAATCCCCCACATAAGACAATGCGCCCCAGCTTTTTGCATAGACCACATCCGCGCCTTGATACGCCGACGCGATATCGTGACTAACGGCAAGTGAGCCGCCGTTTTCAGCGACATTGGTAGTCGCCCAATCCATATAACGCTGGTCAAGCACGTATTCAGGTGTTGGGCACAGCAAAGTAACGTCCATGCCCATGCGGGTGGCAATGGTCAGTGCCGAGTTGGCAACGGCGGTGTTCAATGCTTTGGGGTGATACGTCCAAGTCAGTACATATTTCTTGCCACGCAAATCAGTGCTTTTGAAATGCTCTTGTAGAGCGAGCACATGCGCCAGTTCCTGGCAGGGATGGGTAATGGTTTCCATATTGATCACGGGCACCGTTGCATAGTTGGCAAAGCCTTTCAGAACTTTGTCTTGGCGATCTTCGGCCCAATTCACAAACTTGGGAAACGCCCTTACAGCTATCAAATCAACATAACTGCTTAGCACTTTTGCAACTTCGGCAATATGTTCTTCGGTATCGCCGTCCATCACGGTACCCAGTTCGAACTCAATCGGCCAAGCGTCTTTACCCGGCGCCAGCACAACGGCATGGCCGCCCAGTTGAAAAGCACCTAATTCAAAACTGGTGCGAGTACGCAATGAAGGATTGAAAAATACCAGGGCCACCGCCTTACCTTTCAACTGATCGCCGATTTTCAAATTCTTAAATGCCGTTGCCTGCAGGAGCAATGCGTCCAGTTCCGGGCGAGTCCAATCTTGCGTGTTCAAAAAATGTTTCATTGCTTACCTTGAAAAGTGTTAATACGAAAACAAAAAAGCCCGGCGCATGGCCGGGCTTTTCCTGGAACGTGCGGAAACGTCCGGATTACCCAGCAGCGTTGTGGGCTTCCGGTCGGCGAGCACGCGAAGTCATGCCCGCCGCCATATAGGCAGAGGTCAGCAATTCAACGTGGGCGAGTGAAAGTTTCATGTTGGCCCGATTATGTCAGCCAAAATCTTGAGCTGCAAGCCGGATGATTAGGCCAAATACTCTAAACACACCGTAGGAGGCCGCTTGCGGGCGACTTGATTGCCGCATCGGGCCCAAGGGCCCTCCTACGGTGAGATGACTGGTCATTCGCCTCAAAACTGCCGCATATTGCTAAACTTGTGGCATGAAAATTCGCCTATACAACAACCGCAACCGCAGTCTTGAAGACTTCGCCCCACTCAACCCCGATCGCGTCACGATGTACCTGTGCGGCCCGACGGTCTACAACTACGTACATATCGGCAACGCTCGCGGCCCGGTGGTTTTCGATGTGCTGTCAAAACTATTGCGCCGACATTATCCGAAGCTGGTTTACGCCCGGAACATTACCGATGTTGATGACAAGATCAACACGGCAGCGGCGGAACAAAATGTGCCGATCGCCACGATCACCGATAAATTTACCGAGATCTATCGCGAGGACATGAAGAAACTCGGCATCACGCCACCGGATATCGAGCCGCATGCCACCGACCATATTCCACAGATTATTGCGATGATCGAAAAGCTCATTGCAAGCAATCATGCGTATGCCGCCGACGGCCATGTTTTGTTTTCCGTCGCCAGTTATGCCGATTACGGAAAACTTTCACGGCGTCCGATGGATGAAATGATCGCGGGTGCGCGGGTCGATGTGGCACCTTACAAACGTGACGCTGGCGATTTCGTTTTATGGAAACCCTCAACACCGGAATTACCGGGCTGGGATTCGCCTTGGGGCCGGGGTCGCCCGGGCTGGCACATTGAATGCTCGGCGATGGCCGAAGCGCATCTGGGTGAAACTATTGATATCCATGCTGGCGGCAATGATTTGCTGTTCCCGCATCATGAAAATGAAGTCGCACAAAGTACTTGCGCCCATGGCGGTAAAGTATTCGCACGTTTCTGGATTCACAACGGCATGCTGGATTTCGGCGGCACTAAAATGTCGAAGTCTTTGGGTAATGTTTGTGTTCTCCATGAGTTACTCGAAAATTATCCACCAGAAGCATTACGTTATGCACTGCTTTCTGCACACTATCGTCAGCCATTAGATTGGAGCGATGGTTTGATCGAGCAAAGCATAAAGACGCTTGATCGCTTGTACGGCACACTTCGTGACTTGGAGGCATACGATGTAGTACCGAATGACTCGATTGTCGAAAACGAAAATGCGCTCTGCGACGACCTAAATACACCCAGGGCATTGGCGGCTTTGAATGAAGATGCTGCATTGGCAAGACATATCCTCGTCAATACACCAGAAGGCTTAGGTGATGCGGAACATGCGGAGTTAGCAAACATTAAATCTGACCTCCTTGGTGCAGGAAGCATGCTTGGCTTATTGCAACAAGATCCAGCGGCCTGGTTCGCTCGCGGTGCAGACAATCGTGACGATGCCCGCATTCAATCTCTGGTCGATGAACGCAATGCCGCCAAGAAAGAAAAAAACTTCGCGCGCTCGGATGCCATTCGAGATCAACTGGCGGCTGAAGGTATTTTGCTCGAAGACACGGCGCAAGGTGTGCGTTGGAGACGCGCATGATGTTTCCGATGGAAACCACCGCTGCCGAAGCACAAAAAACCATTGCTGAAGAATTCGCGTTTTTCAGTGACTGGTCCGAGCGCTACCAATACCTGATTGATCTCGGCAAGAAACTTCCAGACTTGAAACCGGAATGGAAAACAGAAGAGCACCGTTTGACCGGTTGCCAATCGATGGTCTGGATTGTGCCGGAAGGCAATAAAGACAAACTGGTATTTAACGCGATCAGCGATTCCACGATTGTCTCGGGTCTTATATTTTTAGCGCTGCGTGTCTATTCAGGGCGCAGCGCAGAAGAAATCATGAACACGGCGCCCGATTACATCAGCCAAATTGGTTTGGCAAAACATCTGTCGCCCACGCGAAGCAATGGCCTGAAATCGCTTTTGCAATTCATTCAACAAACTGCCCATAGCGCTCTTACCAACAGGAATTCCGCATGAGTCTTCGTTATTGTGTTTTAGCGTTTGCAATTACTTTCAGTATTTCACTACCACTATCGGCTGTTGAAATAAGCGTCCCAAAACCATCGGAGGTTCCTGCCAGTACGCAGCAGTTAGCCCCTTTGATCAAGCGCTTTATGGCAGATTTAGCGAGCATTGAACATACACACGATATTACTGGCAGCACTAAGCGCGAAGCTGCTTTGAGTAGTCTTTATCAAGGCTGGCTGAAATCAGTTGCAACGCTAGACTACGCGTCTTTGCCGTTGGAAGATCAAATTGACTTTGCCCTGTTCAAACGCGAATTGAATTATCGCTTGAAGCAACTGGATTTCAATCGCCAGCGTTTTGATCAGGCCGCCACGCTAATGCCGCAAGCAAGCACATTGATAGCGCTTGCCGAAGATCGCAGGGCCTTGGTGTATGCCGATGCGAAAACTAGCGCACAGGTTTTGACTCAGGCACAAAAAGCCCTAGTAAAAATGCATTCACAACTGGAAAACAAGGACAGCAAAACGATCGTCAATCCGATTGTGGCGCTTCGCGCATCAAAATATGTCGCTGCTCTGCGCGAAGATTTAAAAGACTGGTTTACCTTTTATAACGGCTACGATCCCAACTTCACTTATTGGTCAAAGCTGCCTTATGAAACGCTCGACAAGGAAATGGAGTCCTATTCCAAATTTCTGCGCGACAAATTGGCAGGCGCGGCAAATCCGGAAACGATTATCGGCGACCCGATTGGTCGCGAAGCACTGATGGTTGATCTGCAACACGAAATGATCCCCTACACACCGGAAGAATTGATCGCACTGGCCGAAAAAGAATTGGGCTGGTGCCAAAATGAAATGACCAAGGCCGCTGCCGAAATGGGCTACAAGGATTGGCGACAAGCGCTTGAAGCCGTGAAGCAGCAGAGTCCTCTACCTGGCGAACAACCAAAGCTAGTCGTGCAACTTGCCGACGAGGCTATCAATTATCTTGAAAGCAATAATCTTGTTACTGTTCCGGAAATTGCAAAACGCGATTGGCGCATGACCATGCTGACGCCTGAGTATCAACTGCAAGCCCCGTTTTTTTTGGGCGGAGAAGATGTGTGGGTAGCCTACCCGACTGACAGCATGCCACAGGATAAAAAATTGATGGCCTTGCGTGGCAACAACCGTTATTTCTCGCGTGCAGTCGTGCACCACGAATTGATTCCCGGCCATCATTTGCAATTTTTCTATAACCAGCGCTATCAAACCCAACGCCAGTTATTCGGTACGCCGTTTTGGACCGAAGGCTGGGCTCTCTACTGGGAAATGCAATTGTATGATCGAGGCTTTGCAAAAACACCGGAAGAAAAAATCGGCATGCTGTTCTGGCGCAGCCATCGTGCTGCCCGCATACTGTTTTCGCTGTCATTCCATATGGGCAAGATGACGCCACAACAATCGATTGATTTGCTGGTCGAGCGTGTTGGTCATGAACGCGAAAATGCCGCTGCAGAAGTCCGCCGCAGTTTCGCCGGTGATTATGGCCCGCTATACCAAATTGCCTATATGATTGGCGGCCTGCAATTCCGTACCTTACACAAGGAAATGGTTAGCAGCGGAAAAATGACCGAACGCGAATTTCATGACAGTATTTTGATGGGCGGCGAAATGCCGGTCTCGGTTGTGCGTGCGCGTTTAATGAAGCAAACACCGAAGATAGATTTGCCCGCAGATTGGAAGTTTTATGATTTTGCGAAGTAACCTTAGGGGTGCTGCTTGCTGCGCCTTGACGCCGCGACAATCTTTGGGTGCAGCAAGCATGCGCCCCTACGATGTAACCAAGGATTTATTAAATGGATTTAATTAGCAGCAACCTGATCATCATCGTATTGACCTGCGTGGTTTCATACACTGCATTTAATAATGCCAAGTTGATGGATGACTGGATTCTACGTCCATTCAAGGCGCAGCGAGACAAGCAATACTATCGCTATGTCACTTACGGCTTTTTGCACGCCGACGGTATGCATTTGCTATTCAATATGATCACCTTGTATTTCTTCGGCCGTGTGATGGAAGGTTTTTATACTGCAGCGCTTGGCCCGTTCGGCTACGCCTTGTTTTACCTTGGCGGAATAATTTTTTCGGTACTGCCAAGTGCCATGCAAAACCAAAAGGACCCACGTTACGCGACATTGGGTGCCTCGGGTGCGGTATCGGCCGTACTATTTGCCTACATACTGTTTGAGCCTTGGACGACATTATTGATCTTCTTTATACCCTGCCCGGCCATTGTTTATGCAGTCTTGTACGTCGCTTATTCGATCTGGCTTGATAAAAAAGGTGGTGACAATGTGAACCATAGTGCGCACCTCTGGGGTGCTGCGTATGGTATTGCTGCGACGCTTTTGATTCAACCGAGTGTATTGAGTCATTTCCTGAATCAATTAATGAGCCCGTTTTCGTAGCGGCGCATGCTTGCTGCGCCCAATCGTTGTCGAGGTGTTAGGGCGCAGCAAGCATGCGCCCCTAAGGTCAATCGATATAAACAGTTTTGATGTTCATGAATTCGTGAATACCATGTTCGGCAAGTTCACGGCCAAAGCCTGAAGACTTAGTACCACCGAATGGCAGGCGTACGTCACTACGTACTTGGGCGTTGACGAATGTGGCGCCAGCTTTAATACGACGGGCAATATTCTCGCCGCGTTGTTTATCTTGGGTCCAGACACTGGCACCGAGTCCGAATAATGTATCGTTGGCGACGTGCACGGCTTCGTCGTCGTCTTTAACACGGATAACGCTGGCAACTGGGCCGAATAATTCTTCGCTATACGCTGGCATACCCGGTTTTACATGATCAAGAATCGATGCCGGGTAATGCGATGCGCCTTCGCCCGGCTCGCAGCCAATTAAAGCTTTTGCACCGGCCTGAATACTGGCCAGTACCTGATCATGCAATTCATCACGTAAATCGGCTCGCACCATCGGTGCGAGTGATGTTGAAGCATTATTGGGGTCACCAATTTTTAGCTTGCCGGCGGCTTCGACAAACCTCTGCACGAAGGCGTCGGCAATTTTTTCGGTCACAATAAAACGCTTGGCGGCAATGCAGGTTTGTCCGGCATTACTGAAACGCGATGCCACTGCAATCGGAATCGTTTTATCAAGATCGGCATCATCCAGCACAACGAATGGATCACTACCGCCTAATTCGAGCACACATTTTTTGAGATGCTTTCCCGCGGTGGCAGCGACCGAACGGCCAGCCCGTTCGCTACCGGTTAATGTAATCGCATGTACGCGTGGGTCAGCAATCACCGTTTCCGCCATGACATTGTCAATGTGCAGAACACCGAAAACACCATCGGGAATACCGGCTTCTTTCAACACCTCGGCAATGGCATCGGCGCAACGCGGAACATTGGTGGCATGTTTGAGCAGGGCAACATTCCCCGCCATCAAACCGGGCGCGAGGAAACGAAAGACCTGCCAGATCGGAAAATTCCAGGGCATGATTGCAAAAACACAGCCGAGCGGCTCATAGGCAACATAGCTTAGAGTCGCTTCGGTCTTGATATTGGTATCACGCAAATAATCGATGGCGTGCTGGGCGTAGTATTCGCAGGCACCGGCGGATTTTTCAATTTCTGCCAAGGCTTCGCCATGCAGCTTACCCATTTCAGCCGACATGGTATTGGCGATTTGTTCTTTCTTTGAGCGCATGACTGTCGCTACGCGCCGCAGAATTTCTCCGCGTTGTTCCAACGGCAATGCAGACCACGCAGGAAAGGCTGCCGCAGATTTTGCCAACACGGTTTCGACCTGTGCTGCGTCCAGATAGTCGTAACGGTAATCGACTTGGCCGGTCCAGGGATTGGTGATTTCGACAGTCATAAACCTACTCGCCTTTCTGCAATGCTAATTGAATATCGCGCTGGCGGCGTTTTTCTTCACGGGAACTAATGGCCCACGCCGCCACGACGGTGAACGAGACTACCGCGACAATAATCGAAGCCAATGCGTTTATTTTTGGATTCAAGCCCATGCGTACCGTCGAGAAAATTTTCATCGGCAACGTTGTCGCATCCGGGCCTGCCACGAAACTTGAGATCACCACATCGTCCAATGACAGAGTGAAAGCCAACAGCCAGCCCGATACCAAGGCTGGAATAATAATGGGCAAAGTGATCACGAAGAATATTTTTAATCGGTTCGCCCCTAAGTCCATGGCGGCTTCTTCGAGCGACTTGTCCAATTCTGCTAAACGCGATGAAATAATTACGGTGACGAACGCCATGGTAAAAGTTACGTGCGCTATCCAGATTGAAACCATGCCTTTCGGCGACAGGCCGAATGGAGCAAATAAAGTAACGAACATCAATAACAGCGCCAGTCCGGTGACGACTTCAGGCATCACTAAGGGCGCTGTAATCAAGGCTCCGAATAAGGTCTTGCCACGAAAAACCTGGAAACGTGTCATTACCAAAGCGGCTAATGTTCCTAGCACCACGGCAGCCGTGGCCGAAGTAAATGCAATTTTCAAACTAACCCACGCGGCTTTCAACATGGAGTCATCATTCATCAAGGCTTCGTACCATTTCAATGAAAAACCGGACCATGAAGTCGATAAGCGTGATTCATTAAAAGAGAAAACCACCAGCAACACAATCGGCAAATATAGAAACAAAAACCCTAGGCCGAGAAAGCTGCGACCAAACCAGCTGACGTTATTGGAAGCACTCATGCGATCCGGCCCTCCAACTCTTTTTGCTGATACTTATGAAAAATGATGATCGGAATCAGCAGCAAGATCAGCATGATAATGGCGACGGCGGATGCCATAGGCCAATTACCCGCACTGAAAAACTCGCTCCACAGTACACGACCAATCATTAGCGTACCCGGCCCGCCCAATAATTCTGGAATCACGAACTCGCCGACCGCTGGAATCATCACTAACATGCAGCCAGCAATGATGCCCGCTTTTGACATTGGCAAAGTGATTGTCAAAAAAGCCTTCCAAGGTTTCGCACCAAGGTCATAGGCTGCTTCGAGCAAACGCATATCGAACTTCACCAAATTGGTGTAAAGCGGCAAAATCATGAAAGGCAGATAGGCATAAACAATGCCGATATAAGCGGCTATTGGCGTATTCATTATCTGCAATGGACTGTCAATAATACCTACCGACATCAGGGTTTTATTGAGAAGGCCATTGGTCTGCAAAATTCCAATCCAGGCATAAATACGAATCAAAAATGAAATCCACGAAGGCAGCACGACTAACATTAAGCAAATATTTCGCATCGAAGGCGACATGCGCGCGATGGTATAAGCCATTGGGTAACCGATCAGTAAACACAAAAAAGTCGAGATAGCCGCTATTTTTAAGGAGCTTAGATAGGCTTCGACGTAAAGCGAATTTGTAAATAGTTCAATATAATTGCCTAAATTCAGCTTGAGCATCAAGCCCTCATCGACATACTCCATCACCGGTGTATAAGGTGGAATTGAGACGGCTTGCGAGCTGAAAGAAATTTTCAACACAATCAGAAATGGTATTGCGAAGAACACCAGCATCCAGAAATAAGGGATGGAAATCACACCCCAGCGCGGGTGCGGCAATAACTTTCGAGTGAGAAATTTTGGCAAGTTCATGTGGTCAGTACCACACCGGCATCATCTCCCCAGAACACCCACACTGGATCGTTCCAGGTAAAATTTTCACTGGCCCAGCGCTTTCGATTGGCGAAATGCGCCATGATTTTAAAGCCGCTTGGCAAGCGCACGTGATAGACCGAATGACTGCCGTAATAGGCGATGTCTTCGACAACACCTTGCGCTTTATTATGCTTTTGATCGGGTTGATCTTTGCTGATGGTGACTTTTTCTGGCCGCACAGCAAAGGCAACTTGCTGGCCTTCAAATCCGCTAATACCGTGGCCGATATAAACGGTGTCGGGTAATGCTTCCGAACGAATCGTGACGAAATCAGATTCGTCGTCTTCGATCTTGCCTTCAATCACATTGAGCGAACCAATAAATTCGGCGGCGAAACGGCTGGTGGGTTGTTCGTAAATTTCATCGGGTGTACCGACCTGGCGAATATGTCCTGCGTCCATCAGGGCGATGCGATGCGCCATGTTCATGGCTTCTTCCTGATCATGCGTCACCATAACGCAGGTAACGCCGAGACGTTCAATAATATTGACCAATTCCAACTGCATGTGTGAGCGCAGCTTTTTGTCGAGCGCGCCCATCGGTTCATCAAGCAATAAAAGCTTAGGGCTCTTTGCCAGTGAGCGTGCCAAGGCTACCCGCTGCTGCTGTCCACCAGAGAGCTGATGCGGTTTACGTTTGGCAAATTTATTCATTTGCACAATGCTCAGCATTTCTTCGACACGTCTAGCAATGGCGTCTTTCGCCAAACCGTCCTGTTTCAAGCCAAAGGCGATGTTCTGTTCAACTGTCATATGCGGGAATAAAGCATAGGACTGGAACATCATATTGATCGGACGATCATAAGGCTGTAGGTCATTGATGATCTGACCGTCCAATTCTATTTTTCCAGAAGTTGGTTTCTCAAAGCCGGCAAGACAACGCAATAAGGTGGATTTGCCGCAACCCGAGCCACCCAACAGAGCAAATATTTCGCCTTTACGTATCGAAAGATTGACCGAATCGACCGCCACAAAACCATCAAATTCTTTGCGAACATCAATAATGCGAAGGTAGTTTTCGCTGCCCAGCTTATCACTTCGCGAAACATGGTCAGCAGTTCCAGCGGCCATTTCAGCACTCATAAAAGTCTCTACCCGGTAGCGAAAAGGGCAAGCGTTTTATCGCTTGCCCCAGTTAGGTTAATTGGTGGTTTTAAGCTCAGTCCACACAGCCGTGTATTTTTTCATCACATCAGGTGGCAAAACTGCTAGACCATACAATTTTGTGTTGATGGTTTCCTTGGTCGGACTGATCATCGGATTATCAGTAATCGTTTTGTCCAATAACGAAGTCGATGCGGCATTCGCATTGGGATAGGAAACGTAGTTCGAGACTTCGGCAATAATTTCCGGGCGCATCAAGAAGTTCAGGAACATATGCGCATTCTTTGGATGCTTGGCTGTTTTTGGAATCGCCATCATGTCGAACCACATAGCGGATCCCTGCGTAGGAATACTGTAACCGATCGTTACGCCATTCTTGGCTTCTTCAGCGCGTGCTTTGGCTTGGATAATATCGCCGGACCAACCAACAACAATGCAGACGTTGCCGCTTGCAAGTGATTCAATATATTCCGATGAATGGAAGTTGGTAATGTAAGGGCGCAGGCTTTCAAGTTTAGCGGCGGCTTTATCAATCACTGCTGGATCAAAACTATTAGGGTCTTCACCCATGGCGTACAAAGTGGTCGGAATGATTTCAGAAGCGGCATCTAAAAATGTAACGCCACAAGTTTTTAGTTTCGCAAGATTTTCCGGCTTGAAAATCAAATCCCAACTATTCACAACATCGGTATTACCGAAAATCTTGGTGATTTTTTCGACGTTGTAACCAATACCGGTCGTTCCCCACAAATACGGCACCGAATGGCTGTTACCAGGGTCAACATCAATCAATTTGCTTAAGAGATTGGTATCGAGGTTTTTCCAATTGCCGAGCTGAGCTCTATCTAAGGGCTGATAAGCACCGGCTTTGATTTGACGACCAAGAAAAGAAGACGACGGCACCACAATGTCATAACCGGTGTCGCCTGCGAGTATTTTTGATTCCAGTGTTTCATTACTGTCCATTTCATCGTAGGTCACATCGATGCCAGTTTCTTTTTCGAATTTGGCAATCGTGTCAGGCGCAATGTAATCGGACCAATTGTAGATATTCAGTATTTTTTCTTCTGCGCCGGGTGCGCCAGCAGTAGCGCCTGGGGCGGAGCCTTCTTTGCTGCCGCATGCAACGAGAGTTAATCCGGCAATTGCTAATGTTAAAAGACGTAGTTTCATAACACCTCTCACTTAATAGTTGGAAATAATGTAACGACAGGAATCACTCAATGACAGATCATTTACCTTGTTAAACTTTTAAAGCTTCAGCAGTTTGGTTCAAAGATTTCCAGGCTTTTTCAAACAATTCATCAATTTGCTCACGCGTAATTATCAGTGGCGGCGAGAGCAGCATCGCATCATTGGTTGCACGTAATATTAGACCGTTTTTGAGCGCGATATCACGACATAATTGCCCTACTTTGCCACGATCATCAAAAAAGTGCCGGCTTGGCTTGTTGGGCACCAGCTCCAGGGCACCAACCATGCCGACAATGCGTGCTTCGCCTACCAGCGGATGCTCCCCCAATGCTTGCCAGCGTTTGGCCAGATAAGGTCCTGTATTGTTTTTGATATTCTCGACAATCTTTTCGTCTTGCAAGATACGAATATTTTCCAACGCGACCGCCGCACAAACCGGATGGCCAGAATAGGTATAGCCGTGTGCCAGCTCACCGCCTTTGTCTCGCAAAACATCGGCCACGCGGTCGTTAAACATCACCGCACCGAGTGGTATATAACCGGAGGTGATACCTTTGGCTAAAGTCATGATGTCGGGCTGGATACCGAAATATTCCGAACCAAACCAGTGCCCGGTTCGACCAAAGCCACAAATCACTTCATCGGCGATCAATAAAATATCGTACTTGCGACAGATGCGTTGAATTTCAGGCCAGTAATTCATCGGCGGAATAAATACACCGGCCGCGCCCTGGATCGGTTCGCCAATAAAAGCTGCCACACGATGAGGCCCAAGCTCGATAATTTTCGCTTCAAGTTCTTGAGCACGTTGCATGCCGAATTCTTCCGGCGATAGATCGCCCCCTTCACCAAACCAATAAGGTTGATTGATGTGGTGAATATTGGGAATCGGCAAACCGCCTTGCGAGTGCATGCCTTTCATCCCGCCAAGACTGGCGCCTGCAACAGTCGAGCCGTGATAACCATTGAAGCGGCCAATAAGAATATTTTTTTCGGGTTGGTCCTGCACGGCCCAGAAATGGCGCACCATTCGCAAGATGGTGTCGTTGGCTTCGGATCCCGAATTACTGAAAAACGCATGATTTAAATCACCCGGCGTCAGCTCGGCGAGTTTTGCCGCCAGATGTACGGTCGGTTCGGTAGTGCAGCCAAAAAAACTATTGTAATAAGCCAGTGTTTCCATTTGTTTGGCCGCGGCCTGGCCTAATGATTTTCGACCATAGCCAATGTTTACGCACCAAAGCCCGGCAAAGGCATCGAGCATTTTATTACCTTCGGCATCCCAGACATAACAGCCCTCGCCTTTAGTCAAAATGCGCGTACCTTTTTTTGCGAGTGCTGCATTATCGTTAAAAGGATGGATATGATGGGCGGCATCCAATTTTTGTAATGCTTGCAGATCCGAATTTTCCACAAATACTCCGTTACGTTATTTTTTATTATTGGCGAAAAGAAAAATCAAACGTTCAAAAGCAGGAACTCGCGCTCCCATGAGCTGATCACACGGAAATACGTTTGATATTCTTTTTCCTTAACGTGAATGTAGGCATTGACGAAACGCTCGCCCATCAAATTCTGCAAAGGTTCGCAACCACGCAACCATTTCAGTGACTCTTCCAGACTACGCGGCAATTCATAACCCTTGTCTTGTGCGCTAGTGGTCAATGGCTCGGTCGGTTTCAATTTTTCTATAATGCCAAGGTAACCGCAGGCCAAGGTCGCTGCCATCGCAAGATAGGGATTGGCATCGGAGCCGGCAAAACGACTTTCGACCCGTGTGTTTTCCAGCGAATCCATTGGCACTCGCAAGCCACAAGTGCGATTATCGTAACCCCACTGCACATTGATCGGTGCCACATCACCAACCGCAAGGCGACGATAGGAATTTACGTTCGGTGCAAAAAATGGCATCGCCATCGGAACATATTTCTGCAAGCCGCCAAGATAGTTTTTAAACAGCTCGCTATGCTGATTTTCTTTTTTGCCGGCGAATAAATTCTTGCCGGTTTTTGCATCGAGCATGCTCTGATGAATATGCATCGCGCTACCGGGTTCGTTTTCCATTGGTTTGGCAAGGAAAGTCGCATAAATGCCATGTCTTAAGGCGGCTTCACGCATCGTGCGTTTGAATAGAAAAACCTGATCGGCACGCGACATCGGATCCGAATGTACAAAATTCACTTCGAGCTGGGCCGCACCTGATTCATGAATCAGGGTATCAACGTCCAACTCCATTTCTTCGGCATAGTCGTACATCAAATCGAGAATCGGATCGAATTCATTGACCGCATCGATTGAGTAAGATTGCCTGGCTGTTTCAGGCCGACCCGAACGGCCTGCTGGAGGTTGCAGTGGGAAATCGGGATCGGTATTTTTTTGGACTAGAAAGAACTCTAGTTCGGGTGCCACTATCGGCTTCATACCCCTGGCTTCATACAAAGCAAGAATATTACGCAAGACATTTCGCGGTGCTAAATTGTGGGGTTTACCATCGCGCGTAAAACAATCGTGAATAACCTGTGCGGTCGGGTCCGTGGCCCAAGGCACCATCCGAACGGTGTCGGCATCGGGTCGCAAATACATATCGGAATCGGACGGCGCCACTAATTCATAATAAGCATCAGGATAATCACCGGTTACCGTGGTAACAAAAATGCCCTCGGGTAAGCGGGTTCCATAATCATGCGAGAACTTGGCCGCGGGAATGATCTTTCCGCGCGCATTGCCAGTCATATCCGGCACTAAACATTCTACTTCGGTAATTTTTCGTTCTTTTAACCATCGTTTCAAAGAGCTTTCTTGCTGCTCGGCGTTCAATGGTTTTTCACTATTTTTTTTGCGGCTCATATAGATTTCCGTTGGCGGTTACGGGCCAGACAAGCTCGGCCAAATGCTTGAAAAAGACTCAGGTAAAAAGGGTTCTCACCCAGCTTCCATTCTGGATGCCACTGTACCGCTAAAAAAAACGGATGCGAAGACTTTAAAGATAAGGCTTCTATCAACCCATCGGGCGCAGTTGCTTCGATTTTTAGATTGTCTGCCAACACATTGATGCCTTGGCCATGCAGGGAATTGACCATGACCTCGGACTTAGCTGCCAAGCTTGCCAATAATCCACCTGATATCAAGCTGATGGGATGCGATTCAGCGTATTGCTTATCTAAAACATCGTCGAGATTTTCACGATGATCATTCAATCCGGCAACTTCATGAATTTTTTGATGCAAGCTGCCGCCGAGCGCTACGTTGACTTCCTGAAATCCGCGGCAAACAGCAAAGACCGGAATCTGCATCTCGATAGCTAATGGAATAATCGGCAAACTGTTTTCATCACGATGCTGATCGTGCAAATTGCCTTCGTAGCTTGATTCACTGGAATAATGATGCGGTTCGATATTTGAATATGAGCCGGTTAAAAATAGACCGTCCACTGATTCGAGAATTTCGCGCAATGGCAAGGCCGGTGAAAGGCTGGGCAATATGAAAGGAATGACATTCGCACCCGAAACCAAGGCGGACAGATACTTCTCGCCGGCCGAATGGTAAGCGTGTTGACCCAAGATTTTTCGATCAGCCGGGACGATTACCAGCGGTATTCGATGCATAGCGCCTCCGCGTGAAGCCCTTGAACCATAACCGGACTGTTTTATTTTATCAACAGGTGATGAAAGCACAATAACGCTGGGATCAAGCAAAAAGCCCTTATTTAGCCCTATTAGCCTAAAACGACCTATTTCCAGGGTGTCTCGGAACAAGCATCTAGATCAAGGCGTTGAGTATTTTTTACAGTTAAAACATCCTCTGATAGTATTCAGCTTGAACCTACGACCGATGCCCTACTTATGAATTCCTATCCCCTGCCTGATGACGACGCCGCCGAATTACAACAAATTACCGGATGCGAAATGGTAGATCTGCTCCTGCCAGACATGAACGGCCTACTGCGGGGCAAACGTATTACCCGCGACGCACTGGAAAAAGTCTATGCCAACGGCGTCTGCTTGCCGATGTCGTTAATAGCGACCGATATCACCGGCAATACCGTTGAAGAAACCGGCCTAGGTTATGACATCGGTGACGAAGATCGTATTTGCCGCCCAGTTCCAGGCACTTTGAAGATCATTCCTTGGCAGAAAAAGCCGATGGCTCAAGTGCTGCTCGGTATGGAAGACGGTCATGGTCAGATGTTTGAAGCCAACCCACGCGAAGTGTTGAAGCGTGTACTGGATCGCTTCAGCGCAAAGGGACTGACGCCAGTGGTTGCGGTAGAGCTCGAGTTTTATTTGCTCGACAAAACTCTGCATAAAGACGGCCGCCCGAAGACCTCGATCAATCCGGCCACTGGCGAGCGCAATACAACAACGCAGGTTTATTACATGGAAGACCTGAATGATTACCAGGGCTTCACTGATGCCGTAACGGATGCTTGCCGTGCCCAACATATTCCGGCCGATACCGCCGTCGCCGAATATGCACCGGGACAATTTGAAATCAATCTCAAACATCGCAAGGACGCGCTGTTGGCCTGCGATGATTCCATTATGCTCAAACGCGTGATCAAGGAAATCGCCTCGCAGCAAAACCTGCTGGCCAGTTTCATGGCGAAACCTTTTGTTGATCAAGCCGGTAGCGGTATGCACATTCATGTGAGCGTGCTGGATAAGGAGGGCAAGAATATTTTTGCCGGTACCCCGGAAAAACCTTCGGATCTCATGCGCTACGCCATCGGCGGCATGCAACGCTCCTCGAAAGATTGCATGCTGATATTTGCACCCCATGCCAACAGCTATCGTCGCTTCGTGCTCAATGCGTTCGTGCCATTGAACGACTGTTGGGGCTTCAACAACCGCACGGTGGCAATGCGCATCCCGCACAGCGATCCGGACAATATGCGTATCGAACACCGCATTTCAGGGGCCGACGCCAACCCGTATCTGGTGACGGCTGCTGTATTAGCAGGCATTTTGTACGGCATGGAAAACCAGTTCGATCCGGGGCCGGCCATTGTCGGTAATGCCTACGAGCAAACTGAGCAACGCACTTTATTCTGGCGCGACACGATCGATGATTTTATGGCGAGTGATTTCATCAGTAACACTTTCGGTGAGAAATTCCGCCATATTTTCGGCCAGCAAAAACTGAAAGAAATGCGCACCTTCTACACGCAAGTCACGACACTTGAGTACGAATGGTATTTGCGGTCGGTTTGATCAAGTTAGCTTTTCAACGTAATTGTAGAAAAATATAAAGTCGTTATTTCCGCGCAGGCGGGAGTAATGAATAATTTTATAGGCACACGATGTCGAAACAGCAAACTCACGTAAATTCTTGGTACGCCGCAAGCTTGCCGAAGTTCCCCGACCAGCCAAGTCTTGAAGGCAACGAGATCGCCGATGTCTGTATCCTGGGCGCAGGCATTACCGGGCTATCCACTGCCATTGAGTGCGCTGAAGCCGGTTTGAAAGTAATCGTGCTGGAATCACAACGTATCGGTTGGGGCGCATCGGGGCGTAGTGGCGGCCAGGCGATTTTCGGTTTCGGTTGTGATCAACACAAAATCAGTTCGATGATCGGAATTGAAGAT
>Ga0209181_10000714_pt1 | contig 61453 bp, 65 predicted proteins | sample MAT05_FD_187208 | JGI IMG/M metagenome (GOLD analysis project Ga0209181, IMG submission 187208) | Freshwater microbial communities from Lake Fryxell liftoff mats and glacier meltwater in Antarctica - MAT-05 (SPAdes) (version 2) | ecosystem: Environmental > Aquatic > Freshwater > Ice > Liftoff...
CTGACGTCGATGCTCGTGCTGCTGTTCCTGTACCTCGGTTATCTCGCACTGTCGGCAGCCGAGAGCGACCGGCCCGAGGCGCGCGGCGCGGCGATCCTCAGCCTGGTGGGCACGATCAATCTTCCGATCATCAAATACTCGGTCGAATGGTGGAATACCCTGCACCAGGGCGCGTCGATCACGCTGACCAAGTCGGCGATCGATCCGGCCATGCTGCTGCCGCTGTTCCTGTCGCTGGGCGGTTTCACGTGCATGTTTGGCGGCATCGTGCTGATGCGGATGCGGACCGAGCTGGCCACGACCCGCGTCCGGGTCCGCAACCGGCGCATGGCGGAGGCACACGCATGATCACCCGGGCGGCAACGCACGCATGATCCACGCCGAATTCATCGCGCCCGCCTATGGGCTGACCATCGCGGGCCTGGCCGGGCTGCTGCTGGTCAGCTGGCTCCGGATGCGCGCCGCCGAGGCCGCGGCCGAAAGGCTGCGCCGGTGAAGGCCAAGCATCAGCGGCTGACCTTGGTCGCGGGTGCCCTCGTCGCGCTCGGCGGCGCGCTGGCGCTCGGCGTATCGACGCTCGGTGAGAAGGCCACGTACTTTTATGCCCCATCGGACATCGCTGCAAAGCCACCGTTGCCCGATCAGCCGATCAGGCTCGGTGGCATGGTCGAGCAGGGCTCGCTCACTCACCCCGAGCCCGCGACCGTCGCATTCCGTGTCACCGACAATGTTCGCGAGGTTGCGGTGCGCTATACCGGCATTCTCCCCGACCTGTTCCGCGAAGGCCAGGGCGTTATTGCCGATGGCAAGTTCGACGGGCGCGTCTTCATCGCCGATATCATTCTCGCCAAGCACGACGAGAAATACATGCCGCCCCAGCTTGCCGGTATGAAACCATCGGTTGGCAAGGTCGAATGACCGGGTGATCGCCGAAGCCGGCCACGCCCTGCTGTGGCTGGCACTGGGCATGGCGGCACTGCAGGCGGCGGGCGGATGGGTGCCGGCCCTGCGCGCGCTCGCGGTGCCGGCGGCGGTGTTGCAGGGCTGGCTGTGGCTGTGGATCGCGGGTTGCCTGATCTGGGTGTTCGCGGTCACCGACCTGTCGGTGGCGGGCGTTGCCGCGACGACCACTGCGGCGTTGCCGCTGCCGCTCAAGCTCACGGCAATCGCCGTGCGGGATGGTGGCGGGCTGATCGTGCTGACGGCACTGGCCGCATGGGCAGGGGCGGTGCTGGCGTTTTTCGGCGGGCAGCGGGGCCGCGCGGTCGGGATCGCGGGCCTCGGGGCGCTGGCGCTGACGGCGGCGCTGCTCGGCACCGCGCCGTTCGCGCGGCTGGTGCCCGCCCCGACGGCGGGCGCGGGCTTTCCGGTCGCGGTGCGCGCTCGGCTGGCGGCGCTCATGCCCTCGGGCGCGGTCCTGAACGACGGCGTCGCGCTGGTCGCGGTGACGCCGGTCGCCGGGCCCGATTCGACCGGGGTGCTCGCGGCCGTGCGGGCCGGCGACAGGCTGCTTGCGCCGGAATGGCGCGAGGTCGGGGGGACGGGTTTCCCGGTCGCCGACGGCACGCTGACCTGGCGCGGCTGGGTCGCGGCGACGGTGGTGCCGGCCCCGGGCGGGCGCTGGCGGGTGCGGGTGACGCGGTGGCCGGGGTGATCGTCTGGGCCGTCGCGCTGGCATTCGCGGCGACGCTTGCCCTGCTGCTGCTGCGCGGCACCCGCGAGCCTGCGGCGCGGATCGCCGCAGCGGCGGCGCTGGCGCTCGGCCTCGGCGGCTATGCGCTGACCGGGCAGCCGGGCCTGCCCGCCGCGCTCACCCCCGAGGTCCGCAACGACCTTCGCGCGACGTCCGCGTTCGAGACCGAGCGGCACCGGCGGCTATCGCGGTTCGGCGAGGCCGCGGCGTGGCTGACCTTCGCCGACGCCCTGATCCGCGCCGACGCCAGCCTGACCGCGATCCGCGGGCTGCGCCAGGCGCTCGACCGCAACCCGCGCAGTACCGAACTGTGGATCGGGCTGGGCAACGCGCTCGCGGTGCACGGCGGGCGGGTCGGCAGCGCCAGCCGGCTGGCCTTCGACCGCGCCGCCGGCCTGTCGCCGCAAAGCCCCGAGCCTGCGTTTTTTCGTGGGCTTGCGGAGCTGGAGACCGGCGACGCAAGGGCGGCGGCGCGGACGTGGCGGGCGCTAGCGGCGCGGTCGTTGCCCGATGCGGATTTAGACCGCTGGATCGCGACCGCGGAGCAGCGTGCGGTCGGTCAGGAATAGAGCGCCAGCCGCGGCATCCCGGGCACCAGCTGCCGCCGCTCGATGGTCAGGCGGCTGACCGGCGCGCCGCCGGCGAGGAACTGGGTCGGCGTGACGCCGATGAACTGCTTGAATTCGCGGATGAAATGCGACTGGTCGTAGAAGCTGTCGCCCGCCGCCTCGGCCCAGGTATCCGCCTCGCCGCAGCCAAGCCGGACCGCCGCCTGCAGCGCGCGGTATTTGCGCGCCAGGAGCTTCGGTGAGGCGCCGTAGTGGCGCTTGGTCCAGCGCTCGACCTGCCGGTTCGACATGCCCGAGGCGCTGACCAGCGCATCGACGCAGGGGTTGGGGCTGGCGATCAGCCAGTCGTCGGCAAGCCGCGTGAACCAGGTCGGCACCGTCCGGGAACTGGTCAGCAGCGCGGTGAAGAAACGGTCCGCCGCCGCGACGCGCGCGGTGTCCGACGATGCCTCGCCGATCGCCTGGTGTGCGCCGGCAGCGCGACCGCCGAACAGGCTGCCGAGCTCGACGACCGTATCGGCAAGCTCGTCGGCGTCCGCGCCGATCAGCGCCGCCCAGCCGGCCGGCATCAGGCCCGCACCGAACACCTTGAGCGGTCCGTAGGCGCAGGTCGTGACCGGCCCGCCGGTCGGCCCGGACAGCAGGCTGCGCGGGCAGTCAACGACGCGGCCATCGTCATAGGCGCAGGTCAGCCCGCCCGCGATCAGGAAGCGGACCTGCCCGAGCTCGGCGCGCAGCCGGTCAGTCAGCACCGGCAGCGCCGATTCGCACCAGTAATAGGAGGAGATCAGGCCGCGCAGCTGCGGCGCGGGCGCAAAATAGCGGATGGTGACCACGCGACGCGACCCCTGTTGCCGCCCCGGCTCCGCATACATCCCGGACGTTGCCGGGCGCGGGCAGGCGCGGTGGCGAGCCGTGCAACCGGGTCCCTAACCCCGCACGTCCGCCGCCAAGTCGAGAGCACGGTCCCTGCTCCCTTATCGAACGATAGCCGATTCGCGCCGCAATGAACAGCCAGCACTTGGCCGCCGCGGCATCGCCGTGCCACAGGGCAGACTCGAACGATCCCCGGAGGTTGGATGCGCCGCCTGCTTGCCATTGCCGCTCTGCCACTCCTCGTGGCCGCCACCGCCGCCGATCCCAACGCCTGGCTGGAGGACATCGAGGGGCCGCGCGCCATCGCGCAGGTCAAGGCGTGGAACGCCGCGACGCTGACCCTGCTGACCGCCGCACCGGACTTCGCCGTCAATCGTGACCGGGCGCGGTCGCTGCTCGAGGACCCGGGCCGGATCGCCACGCCCGATGCGGTGCAGGCGGGGCAGGTGATGAACCTGTGGCGCGACGCCGCCAACCCGCGCGGCCTGTGGCGCACCGCCAGCCTCGCCAGCTTCAGCACCGGCAAGCCGGCATGGCGGACGCTGATCGACGTCGATGCGCTGGGCAAAGCGGAGGGCAAGAGCTGGGTGTGGAAGGGCGCGACCTGCCTCGCGCCCGCTTATGTGCGGTGCATGGTGGCACTGGCCGACGGCGGCACCGACGCGGCGGTGGTGCGCGAGTTCGACAAGGCGGCGGGCGGGTTCGTCGCCGGCGGCTTCGCGCTGCCCAACGCCAAGAGCGACGTCGCCTGGGCGGACCCGGACGCGCTGTACGTCGCGACCGACTATGGCGCAGGGTCGCTGACCGCCTCGGGTTATCCGCGGATCGTCAAGCGCTGGCAGCGCGGTACGCCGCTCGCCGGTGCGACCCTGATTTCCGAGGCCAAGGCGGAGGATGTCCGCATCGGCGTCAGGGTCATTGCGGACGGCGCACGCGACTGGCCGCTGCTCGTCCGCGCCCTCGATTTCTATACCGAGGAACTGAGCCATATCGCGCCCGATGGGCGGCTGGTGCGCTCGCCGCTGCCCGCCGACGCCGAGGTCCAGGACGTGCTCGGCGGCCGCCTGATCGCCAAGCTGCAGACGCCCTGGCAGGGCCGCCCGGCGGGTGCGCTAGTCGCCTACGACATCGGCGCGGCGCTGGCCGGGCGGACACCGGCGGTCGAGACGGTGTTCCTGCCCGACGCCACGCAGTCGGTGGAGCAGGTCAAGGCGGGCAAGGACCGGCTATGGGTCAAGCTGCTCGACAATGTCTCGGGCAGGCTCGTCGTGCTGGCGCGCAGCCCAGACGGCGTCTGGAGCGGGAGCCCCGCCGCGCTGCCCGCCAACGCCACCGTCCATCTCGACGCGACGGCGGGAACGGTCGAAACCGCGTTCGTGACGGTCGAGGGGATGCTGACGCCGCCCGCGCTCTACGCCGTGACGCCGGGTGCGGTGCCGCGCGTCTTGCAGTCGCTGCCGGCCCGCTTCGATGCAAACGCGATGACCGTCGAGCAGCGTTTCGCCACCTCCAGGGACGGCACCCGCGTCCCGTATTTCCTGGTTCGCAAGCTGGGCTCGAGCGGCCCGGTGCCGGCGTTGATTCACGCCTATGGCGGCTTCCGTGCCGCCCAGACGCCGACCTATCTGGTCGATCAGCCGTACCGTGCCGGGCCGGCGGCGCTGTTCTGGATCGAGCGTGGCAACGCCTTCGTACTCGCCAACATCCGCGGCGGCGGCGAATACGGCCCGGCGTGGCACGCGGCGGGACTGCGCGAGAAACGCCAGAACGTCTTCGACGACCTCCACGCCGTCGCCGAAGACCTGGTCCGCACCGGCGTCAGCGCGCCCCGCCGGATCGCGGTGTCGGGCCGCTCCAATGGCGGCTTGCTGGTCGGCGTCGCGATGGAGCAGCGGCCCGACCTCTACGGCGCGGTGGTGATGGGCTCGCCGCTGATCGACATGAAGCGTTACTCGCACCTGCTCGCCGGGGCGTCGTGGGTCAGCGAGTACGGCGACCCGGACGTGCCCGCCGATTGGGCCTTCGTCTCCAAATACTCGCCGTACCAGAATCTCAAGACGGGGATGAACTACCCCGCCCCGTTCATCTACACCTCGACCAAGGACGACCGCGTCCACCCCGGCCATGCCCGCAAGTTCGCCGCCGGGCTCGCGGCGATCGGCGACCGCTTCTATTATGCGGAGGCGATCGAAGGGGGCCACGCCGCCGGGGCCGACCGCCGCGAGGACGCGCAGCGCGCCGCGCTGATCATGGCCTATCTGGAGCGCGAGCTGGGTTCGGCGAGCACCTCGGCGACGAGCGCGCGCCAGGCGGCAAGCCCGTTCGCGAGGCCATAGGCCGCGGCGCGGTCGCCGGGGCGCACCGGCTCCGGGCCAGCCTGGCGCAGCAGCGCCGCCGCCCAGTCGTCGGCATCGCGCGGATCGGCGAGCAGGCCGTAGTGGCCGTCGCCGATTACCGCGGCGGCATTGCCAGCCATGGGGGAGGCGACCACCGGCGTGCCCACCGCCAGCGCTTCGAGCAGTGCGTTCGACGCTCCCTCCCACAGCGACGGCAGGGCGAACACCGCGGCGCGCGCCATCGCCGCGAACGGGTTGGCGGCGAAACCCGGCAGCCACATACGGTCGCCGATGCCAGCGCTCGCCGCCCGGTCCAGCAGCGCGGCGCGCGCCGCGTCGCTGCCTTGGCCCAGGATCACCAGGTGGAGCGGCCGGGTACGGTTGGCGACGGCGACCGCGTCGATCAGCAGCGGGTAGTTCTTCTGCGGATACAGGCTGCCGACCGCGAGCACAAAGGGTGCCGGCGGCAACGCGATCGCGGTATCGAACGGCTCGGCGGCGCGGGCCCGGGCGCGGGCGATATCGACGCCGTTCTCGATGATCGTCACCCGCCCCTGGTCGGCGGCGCGCGCCAGCCGGGGATCGTCGAGCAGGTGGCGCGAGACCAGCACCAGCCGGTCGGCGGCCGCGATCACCGCCGCAGTCTGCAGGCGGTTGGCGACGGCGGCAAGGCCGCGCCGCGTGCCGGCATGATCGATGTCGTTCGAAATGCGGAAGATCCGCTTCGGCCCGCGGCGTCCGGCCGTCGCCGCGACCAGCTGGGCATGGCCGCGCATGCCGGCCGAAATCGCCACCGCCGGCGGATGGCGCGACAGGTGCCGGCGCAGCCGCAGCGCCGACCGGGTCAGTTCGGTCAGTCCCAGCCGCGCCGGATCGCCGAGCAGGGTCACCGGCCGCGACCCGGTCATGACGCCGCCGCGCTGGGCGATCAACTCCACCTCATGGTCCTCGGCCAGCGCGTCCGCCAGCCGATGCGCGTTTCGCACCACGCCGGTGGCGGCGAGATTGTAAACGAAGATGGCGATGCGGGCGCGCGGCGTCATGGCTTTCGAGACGGCCCTTATCGTTCTATTCCGCATCGGCAATGGAAATCGAGCGCGCGTCCGGCGGCATCGCCTATCGCTGCCAGCCCGGCGACGGCCCGCTGGTGGTATTCCTGCCGGGCTACATGTCCGACATGACCGGCAGCAAGGCCGAGGCCCTCGACGCCTGGGCGGCGGCAACGGGACGGGCGTATCTCCGCCTCGACTATTCGGGTTGCGGCGCGAGTGGCGGCGACTTCGACCAGGGCAGTATCGGGCGCTGGGCGGCGGATGCGCTGGCGGTCATCGACGCGGTAACCGATGGCCCGGTGGTGCTCGTCGGTTCGTCGATGGGGGGCTGGATCGCGCTCCGCATCGCATTGGCGCGGCCGGCTCAGGTGGCGGGGCTGGTCGGCATCGCCGCCGCTCCGGATTTCACCGAATGGGGCTTGCCGCTCGACGATGCCGACCGCGCTGCGCTGGCGGCGCAGGGCTTCGTCGTGCGGCCGAGCGCCTATGGCGACACGCCCTACCGCTACACCGCCGCCTTCCTGAACGATGCCCCGGCGCAGCTGGTGCTGGGCAGCGAAATCGCTGTCGAGTGCCCGGTGCGGCTGCTCCACGGCCAGGCCGATGCCGACGTGCCGTGGTCGGTGGCGCTCGACCTTGCCGCGCGGCTGCGTTCGGCGGACGTTCAGGTGACGCTGGTCAAGGATGGCGACCACCGGCTGTCGCGCCCTGCCGATCTGGCGCTGCTGACGCGGACGCTGGACGATTTGATTGAGGAATTGCCGTGAAGCTTGCCGCCGCCGCCCTGCTGGCGCTCGCCGCCGCCCCCGCAGCCGCTGCCGACCCCGGCGATCCGGCGCGTTACCGCGCCTGCCTGGAGACCGCGAGCCGCGAACCCGACGCGGCGATCCCCGAGGCGACGAAGTGGCTGGGGGCGGGCGGCGGCGTTCCCGCGCGGCATTGCCTGGCGCTCGCCTATCTCGCCAAGCGCGATTTCGGCCCCGCTGTGCTCGCGCTCGAAGCCGCTGCCCGCGCTGCCGAAGCCGCGCGCGACCCGCACGCCCCCGAACTATGGGCCCAGGCCGGTAATGCCGCGCTGGCCGGTAACGACGCGAACCGCGCGCTCGGCTATCTGACCACCGCACTGGACGGCGCGTCGCGGCCCGAGGACAAGGCCGAGGTGCTGATCGACCGGGCCCGTGCCCATCTCGAGCTCAAGCACGATCCGGCCGCCCGCGCCGACCTTTCCGAAGCTGTCCGGCTCGCCCCTGCCAATCCCTATGGCTGGCTGCTGCGCGGTACGCTGGCGCGGCGCGACGGCAACCTCAAGGCGGCCGAAACCGACATTCTCGAAGCCGCGCGGCTGGCCCCGGGCGATCCGGACGTGGCGCTCGAATCCGGCAATGTCGCCGCCGCGCAAGGCCGCCTCGACCTGGCACGCCGGGCGTGGGCCGCCGCGGCTGCCGCTGCGCCGGGGTCGCCGGCTGCGACCGCCGCGGATGCGGCGCTGGCGGCCAACCCGGCCAAGCCCTGACGCCTTGGCAGGAGGCCGGTGCCGCCCTAATTGTGCGGGTATGAAATACCTTCACACCATGATCCGGGTCACCGACCTCGATGCGACGCTGCGCTTCTTCGAGCTGTTGGGGCTGAAGGAAATGAATCGCACTGACAACGAGGCCGGGCGCTTCACCCTGGTCTTCCTCGCCGCGTCGGGCGACGAGAGCGCGCAGGTCGAGCTGACCCACAATTGGGACCCCGAAAGCTACACCAGCGGGCGCAACTTCGGGCATCTCGCCTACGCCGTCGACGATATCGACGCGACTTGTCACCGGCTGATGGCGGGCGGCGTCACGATCAATCGGCCGCCGCGCGAGGGCCGCATGGCCTTTGTCCGAACGCCCGACGGCATTTCGGTCGAGCTGCTTAACGCCGGCGGCGCGCAGGTGCCGAAGGAGCCGTGGCTGTCGATGCCGAACACGGGCAGCTGGTAGGGTGCTCGAGGTCGTCCAGATCCCGGTGCTGAACGACAATTACGTCTATCTGGCGCACGACGGCGCGACCGGCGCGACCACGGTCATCGACCCCGCCGTGGCCGAGCCGGTACTCGCCGCGGCGGCGTCGCGCGGCTGGCGCATTAGCGACATCTGGAACACGCATTGGCACCCCGATCACACCGGGGGAAACCTCGCGATCAAGGCGGCGACCGGCTGCACGGTCACCGGTCCGGCGGGCGAGGCGGCGCGCATTGCCGGCATCGACCGCGAGGTCGCGCAGGGTGACACGGTGCGGCTCGGCGACTTGGTGGCGCAGGTCATCGACGTGCCCGGCCACACAGCGGGCCACAACGCTTATTGGTTCGAGTCCGACGGCGTGCTGTTCTGCGGCGACACTTTGTTCGCACTCGGCTGTGGCCGGTTGTTCGAGGGCAGCGCTGAACAGATGCACGCGTCGCTGGCGCGGCTGATGGCGTTGCCCGACGCCACCGGCGTCTATTGCGCGCACGAATATACCCAGGCTAACGCGCGCTTTGCCGCCAGCGTCGACCCGGGCAACGCCGCGCTCGCCGACCGCATCGTCGGTATCGACGCGGCGCGGGCGCGGGGCGAGCCGACCGTGCCCTCGACCATCGGGCTGGAACGCGCCACCAACCCGTTCGTCCGGGCCGCGACCGTCGCCGAGTTCGCCGCGCGCCGCGCCGCCAAGGATGCGTTCAGGGCTTAGCCTCGTTCGGCGACCGTTCAGATCATTTGCGCGTTAACGGCAGCGGAGGAACCAGTATGCGCCACACCGTCCTTGCCCTGCTTGCCTTCGCGGCAGTGCCCGCCGCTGCCGCAACCGTCCCGCCGGGCCCCAGGGAATGCGTGACGCTCAGCCGCGTTACGGCTCAGCGGATCGTCGACGACCACACGATCTACTTCCAGGAAGGCTCACGCTGGTTCCGCAACGACATCAACCCGGCCTGCCCGGGCTTGAAGCCCCGCAACGCGATCCGCAGCCGGGTCACGACCAACCGCCTGTGTTCGGGCGACATCGTCGCCGTGTTCGATCCCGCCGGCGGTTTCGAGTACGGCTCCTGCGGGCTGGGCCGGTTCACGCCGGTCGATGCACCGCCGCCGCGGCCGCGCCGCTAAGCTGCTGGACAAGCCGCGACCGTCCGCCTAAATCGCCCGCTCGCTTGGCGACAGGCCCGGGTAGCTCAGGGGTAGAGCAGGGGATTGAAAATCCCCGTGTCGGTGGTTCGATTCCGCCCCCGGGCACCATGTTTCACTGGAACAACGCCCGCCGCGGTCCAAGATAGCCGAACAGGAATGCCGCGACCTTGCGCATCTGGATTTCCTCCGCGCCTTCCGTGATGCGGTAGCGGCGGTGGTGGCGGTAGATGTGCTCGAACGGCTTGTGGCGGGAATAGCCGATGCCGCCGTGCACCTGCATGGCGCGGTCGGCGGCCTCGCAGACCAGCCGGTTGGCCCAGTAGTTGCACATGCTGACCTTATCGCTGAGCGTCCGCTCGACGGTGACATGGTCCATCTGGTCCATCTCCCACGCGGTCTTGCGGATCAGCAGGCGCAGCATCTCGCACTGGGTCGCCAGCTCGACCAGTGGCCACTGGATCGCCTGGTTGTCGCTGAGCGGCTTGCCGAACGGCTTGCGGGTCCGGGCATATTTCACGCTCTCCTCGACGCAATAGACAGCCGCGCCCAGCGACGACGCCGCCTGGCGGATGCGGTTCTGGTGGACGAAGCTCTGGCCCAGCCCGAGGCCGCGATCGACCTCGCCCCAATAGCTGTCCTCGGGCACCCAGACATCGGTGAAGCTGACGCGCGGATGGTCGGTGGGCATGTTGAAGGTCCACAGCCATTCCTCGATCTTCAAGCCCGGCGCGTGCGCGGGGACGATGAAGCAGGTGATGCCCTTCGCGCTGCCGTCCCCGCCCGACGTCCGCGCGAACACCATAACGTGCGTCGCGACATGCATGCCCGTCGTCCACATCTTCTCGCCGTCGATGCGCCAGCCGGGCACGCCGTCCCGCGTTTCGCGGACGCCGCGGGTTTCCATGAAGGTCGCGTCGCTGCCGTGGTTGGGTTCGGTCAGGCCGAAGGCGGTGCGCATGCTGCCGTCCTGCACGGCGGCCCCGTCGCGGGCGAATTGTTCGGGGGTGGCGAACTCCCTGAACATCAGCACGAAGGGATTGTTGCCGACGATCGAATGTTCGTTCTGCAGGTCGTTGTGGAGGCCCAGGCCCTTGGCGGCGAGATGCTCGCGGATCACCGCCATCCACAGGTTGGAGCCGCCCTTGCCGCCGTACTCCGCCGGCCAGGCGAAACGGAAATGCCCCGCGGCGTCGGCGGCCTCGCGCGCCTGCCCCAGCAGGGCCTCCCATTCGGGGCGGGGCAGGCCGTCGTTGTCCCAGTCGGTGCGGGCGTGCTCGCGGCGGTGGTCGAAGAAGCGTTCGTTGCCATGGGCCGCCTGCAGGGGCTTGATCTCGGCCTCGATGAAGGCGTCGAGTTCGGCGAGATACGCCGTAAGTTCGGGCGGCACGGCGAAATCCATCACACGTCCTTTTCGACGAGAGCGGCGAGGTAGCCACTGTACTTCGGCTGGTCGACGGCCAGCTTGGCGAGCGTTGCTGCCCATAAATGCTGCGCAACATCGGGTGCAGCATAATCGAGGACGCGGTTGGCAATTCCTTCGGCGAGGGCGGCGTTCAGGTCCGCCAGCGAGCCGTCCCGGCCAAGCAGCGCGCGCAGCCGCTCCGCCTCCCCGCCGTCGCCGTGGGCGATCTGGCGCGCGACAAGATCGACAGCGTTGGCCGCCACCCGCGCCTGGAAAGCGACCATGCCCGTCGTAACCGGGACGACGTGATCGCGGAGATAGGCGGCGACCGCGCCGAGGATTTCAACGGGCGTCGGTTCATCCTGCATCATCGATCCCCGATCAGCCGTAGCAGGTCGATCTCGGTCTCCGACGTCCGCCGTGCGATCATGGCGCGTTCGATGCCGGGGTCGGGGCTGCGGAACGCCGCGGTCATACCGGCGCACATCACGCCCCAGCGCAGCGTGCCGAACACCTCCCACCATTTGACCGCCGCCGGGTCGACGCCGTCCCCATAGCCGGCCAGCAGCTCGTCCAGCGTACCGAAACCGCCGACGGGCCGGTCGATCCGTCCGAAGCGCCACGAGTTGACGCACAGCCAGCCGAGGTCTTCCAGCGGATCGCCGACATGCGCCAATTCCCAGTCGAGCACGGCCCGGATGCCGTCCGGCCCGATCATCAGATTGCCATTGCGAAAGTCACCGTGGACGAGGCGTGGCTGTGCCGGGGGCGACGGGCAGCGGTCGGCCAGCCAGCAGAGCGCCGCCTCGAACACCGGGCGCGGCCAGTCGCAGGCGCGGAAAAGGGCGCGCCACTCGTCGAGCAACTGCGCCGGGCTGTGGCGGTCAAGCGTCGGAAAGCCTGCCGGGTCGATGGAATGGATACGCGCCAGCACCGCACCGCATTGCGGCGCCAGCCCCGGCGGCGGTGCCCTGACGATGCGCCCGCCGAGCGTCTCGCCCGCGACGAAGCCCATGACGAAGCCGTGCCCGAGGCCGTCGCGGGGTTCGAGCACGTGCACCACCGGCGGCACCGGCACGCCGCCCGCGCCCGCCGCCGCCAGCAGCGCCGCCTCGACCTCCAGCCCGACGGTTTGCCCCGACACCCGGTCGCCGCCCGGCGCGCGGCGCAGGATCAGCGCCCGCCCGCCTGCCTCGAACCGCCAGATTTCCTGCGTCGCGCCGCCCGACAGGCGGGTCAGCCCGGTCAGCGCGCCGCCGCCGAGTTTCGGCAGTAGCGCGGTCAGTCCGTCCCCAAGGCCTGTCGCCGTCATTGCCGGCCACGCTGCCCGCGCCTAACGTAAGCGTCAACCGAACCTTGGGAGAGTTGCCGTGGCCGAAGCCTATATCATCGACGCCGTCCGCACGCCGCGCGGGGTCGGCAAGCCCGGTAAGGGCGCGCTGAGCCACCTCCACCCGCAGCATCTGGCGGCGACGGTGCTGAAGGCTCTGAAGGACCGCAATCACCTCGACACGTCTGAAGTCGACGACATCATCTGGTCGACGTCGACCCAGAAGGGCCATCAGGGCGGCGACCTCGGCCGCATGGCGGCGCTGGCGGCGGGCTATGATATCAAGGCCAGCGGCACGACGCTGGACCGGTTCTGCGGCGGCGGCATCACCAGCGTAAACCTGGCGGCGGCCAGCGTCATGTCGGGGATGGAGGACGTCGTCATTGCCGGCGGCACCGAGATGATGAGCTACACCACCAGCATGGGCGCTGCCGAATACGCCGCCGGCATCAAGCCGCTGGGCATGGGGTCGGGCAACAAGGCGCTCGACGCCATCCACCCCCAGTCGCACCAGGGGGTCTGCGGCGACGCCATCGCGGCCAGGGAAGGCATTTCGCGGGAGGCGGTCGATGCGCTGGCGCTGGTCAGCCAGCAGCGCGCCGACGTCGCGATCCGGGAGGGCCGCTTCGCAAAATCCGTCGTGCCGGTGCTGAACGAGGACGGTTCGGTGGCGCTCGACCGCGAGGAGTTTCCGCGCCCGCAGACCACCGCCGAGGGGCTGGCCGGGCTGAAGGCGAGCTTCGATGTCGTCGCCGACGTCAGCCTTGAGGAGGGCGGGCCGAGCTTCCGCGACCAGATCGCCCGCGCCTATCCCGGCCTCGACTTCAAGGGCGTCCACCATGCCGGCAACTCGTCCGGCGTCGTCGACGGGGCCGCGGCGCTGCTGATCACGTCGAAGGCCTATGCCGACGCGCATGGCCTCAAGCCCCGCGCCCGGATCGTCGCCTACGCCAATGTCGGCGACTGCCCGACGCTGATGCTGAACGCCCCCGTCCCCGCCGCGAAGAAGGTGTTGGCCAAGGCCGGGCTGAGCGTCGCCGACATCGACGTCTGGGAGATCAACGAGGCGTTCGCGGTGGTCGCCGAGAAGTTCATCCGCGACCTCGAGCTCGACCGGTCGAAGGTCAACATCAACGGCGGGGCGATGGCGCTCGGCCACCCGATCGGGGCGACCGGTTCGATCCTGATCGGCACCGCGCTGGACGAGCTCGAGCGCAGCGGCGGCCGTTACGGCCTGATCACCATGTGTGCGGCGGGCGGCATGGCTCCCGCGATAATCATCGAGCGCGTCGAAGCCTAGGGCTTGCCTCCGGCGGCGCGGGCCGCGATGGGAGCGGGCATGGCAAATCCCCTGCGCATCGGCCTCGCCGGCCTCGGCACCGTCGGCGGCGGCGTCGTCCGTCTGTTGGGCGCCAACGCCGGCCTGATCGCGCGCCGCGCCGACCGACCGGTCGTCATCAGCGCGGTCAGCGCGCGCGACCGCCACCGCGACCGCGGCATCGATTGCGCCGGCTTTGCCTGGGTCGACGATGCGGGCGAGCTGCCGGGCCGGAGCGATGTCGATGTCGTGGTCGAATGCATCGGCGGCGCGGACGGCCCGGCACTGGCGCTGGCGCGCGACTCGCTGGCGCTGGGCAAGCCGCTGGTCACCGCCAACAAGGCGATGCTGGCGCACCACGGCCTCGAACTGGCAGCGCTTGCCGAAGCGGCTGGCACCGCGCTTAAATACGAGGCCGCGGTGGCGGGCGGCATCCCGGTCATCAAGGGCCTGCGCGAGGGTGCGGCGGCGAACGCGCTGTCGAGCGTCTACGGGATCCTCAACGGCACCTGCAATTACATCCTGACCCGCATGGAGGCGGAGGGGCTGGGCTTCGACGCGGTGCTGACGGACGCGCAGCGCCTGGGCTTCGCCGAGGCCGACCCGAGCTTCGACATCGACGGCATCGACGCGGCGCACAAGCTTTCGATCCTCGCCTCGCTGGCGTTCGCCAGCCGCATCGATTTCGCCGGCGTGGCGTGCGCCGGTATTCGCGCTGTCGCCAGCGCCGACATCGACCATGCCGCTGCGCTCGGCTACCGCATCCGCCTCGTCGGGCTGGCGAGCGCCGAGGACGGCCGGCTGTTCCAGCGCGTCCACCCCTGCCTCGTCCCGCAAGCGCATCCGCTGGCGCATGTCGACGGTCCGCTGAATGCCGTCGTCGCCGAGGGCGACTTCGTCGGGCGGCTGTTCTTCTCGGGCCGCGGGGCTGGGGCCGGGCCGACCGCGTCTGCCGTGGTCGCCGACCTGATCGATATCGCGCGCGGCGATACCGGGCCGGCTTTCGGAATGCCGGTGGCGCAATTGGCGGCGTTGCCGGCCGCGCCCCAGGCGGCACATGCGGGGCGCTTCTACCTGCGCCTCGCGGTCGTCGACCGGCCGGGCGTGCTGGCCATGCTGACCGCGGCCCTGCGCGATTCGGACGTGTCGATCGAAAGCCTGATCCAGCGCGGCGACCACGGCGGCGGCGTGCTGGTGGTGATGGTCACCCACGTCTGCGTCGAGGCCAAGGTCCGGGCGGCACTGGCGACGATGGCGGCGTCCGAAGATGTGCTCGGCGCGCCGGTGATGATGCATATTCTCGACTTGTAAAGGCCGAAGGCCTAGGTCACCCGCCAGTCCAGTCCGGAGCCATCATGCCAAATTCCACCGCCCCCGCCAGCGCGGTCCTCGACCGCGTGCTCGTCCTCGAGATGGTGCGTGTCACCGAATATGCCGCGATCGCCGCGTCGAAGCAGATCGGCCGCGGCGACGAGCACGCCGCCGACGAGGCGGCCGTCGAGGCGATGCGCGACGCACTCAACCAGCTCGATTTCGACGGCACCATCGTCATCGGCGAGGGCGAGCGCGACGAGGCACCGATGCTGTACATTGGCGAGAAGGTCGGCAAGGGTACCGGCCCCAAGATCGACATCGCGCTCGACCCGCTGGAGGGCACGACGATCACCGCCAAGGCCGGGCCGAACGCGCTCGCCGTGCTGGCGATCGCGGAAGAAGGCGGCCTGCTCAACGCCCCCGACACCTACATGGACAAGATCGCCATCGGCCCGGGCTACCCCGAAGGCACCGTCGACCTGACCCGATCGACTACCTGGAACGTCGAGTCGCTGGCCCGCGCCAAGGGTGTCGCGCCGCGCGACATCATCGCCTGCGTGCTCGACCGGCCGCGCCACGACGCGCTGATCGCCGAGTTGCGTGGACTGGGCTGCGGCATCATGCTGATCCCCGACGGCGACGTCGCGGGCATCATCGCCACCACCGATCCCGACACCGGCATCGACATCTACATCGGCAGTGGCGGCGCGCCCGAGGGCGTGCTGGCTGCTGCGGCCTTGCGCTGCGTCGGCGGCCAGATGCAGGGCCGGCTGGTGTTCCGCAACGAGGACGAGCGCGGCCGCGCGCGGCGCTGGGGCATCACGGACCTCGACCGGATCTACAAGCTCGAGGATCTGGCTCAGGGCGACGTGATCTTCGCCGCAACCGGGGTGACGGACGGTTCGCTGCTGCAGGGTGTGCGCCGCAAGCGCGACGGCACCATCACGACGGAGAGCGTCGTCATGCGCGCCTCGTCGGGCACCGTCCGCCGCATCCACGGCACGCGGCGCGGCGAGCCGTTGAAGCGCGGGTAACGGCGGCCCGCAAACGCGCGGGCCTTGCGTCACTGGCGGGACTGGCCGACGCATTGCAGCGTGCAGGCACCGACCATCAATTATCTCACCGCGCTTGGCATCGGGCTGCTGCTCGGGCTGGAACGGGAGCGCAGCCAGGGCGGCGGACCCGCCGGCCTGCGCACGTTCGCACTGGCGTCGGTGCTCGGCGCGGTGGCGATGCAACTCGGCGGCGTGGTCCTGCTCGGGGTGGCGGTCGCCACGATCGCGGTGCTGCTGGGGATCGCCTACTGGCGCACCCGGAGCCGCGATCCCGGCCTGACCACCGAGGTCACGCTGTTGCTGGTGCCGCTGCTCGGGGCGCTGGCGCTGGCGCGGCCGCTGCTCGCCGGGGGCATCGCCGTCATCGTCGCGACGTTGCTCGCCGCGAAGCCGGGCCTGCACCGCTTCGTCCGCGGTACCCTGACCGACGCGGAAGTCAGCGACGGGCTGCTGCTGGCGGTCGCCACCGTCGTGATCTGGCCGCTGCTACCCGATCGCACTGTTGGGCCTTTCGGCGCGCTGAACCCGCATACGCTGTGGCTGGTCGTCATCCTGGTGCTCGCCATCGGTGCCGCCGGGCATGTCGCGACCCGGGTGCTGGGCAAGCGCTACGGCCTTCCGGTCTCGGGTCTCGCCTCGGGCTTCGTCTCCAGCGTCGCCACCACCGGCGCGATGGGGTCTAAGGCCAAGGCCGACCCGTCGACGCTGACCGCGGCGGTGGCGGGCGGCACCCTGTCGTCGGTGGCGACGTTCGTGCAGATGGTCGTGGTCCTCGCCGCGGTCAGCCCGGCGACGCTGCGCACGATGGCACCGATGCTGGCGGCCGGCGGCGCGGTGATCGCCGCCTACGGGGCCGTCTACATGTGGCGCGCGGCACGCTCGGCCCCGGACGCGGCGCTTTCGGACGAGCGCGCCTTCAGCCTCGGCGCGGCGTTGCTGCTGACGCTCGGCATGGCGGCTATCCTGCTGCTGACGGCGGCCGCGCAGCCCTATTTCGGCGGGGCCGGCGTGGCGCTGGGGGCGGCGCTGGGCGGCATCGTCGATACGCACGCGGCGGCGATGTCGGTGGCCTCGCTGGTTGCGGCCGGCAAGCTGACCGCCACGGCGGCGGTGGTGCCGATCCTCTGCGCAATGTCCGTCAACGCGGTGATGAAAGTCGCGATGGCGACTGCGGCGGGGACGGGCGCCTATATCGCGCGCGTCGGTGCCGGGATCGCCCTGTCGATGGCCGCGGCCTGGGCGGCGGCGCTGATCACCGGGGCGATCTGACGGCCGGTCACAGTGGCCGCGCAAAGCAGGGCGGGTTCCCGCGCGGAACGCCGCCGCGCAACGGCACGTTTCCATTCGACGTCATCACGACGTTCTGGAAGTTACCATGTTTGGCAGACTGATTATCGGTGCCGCGACCTTGCTCGCGGCGGGCAGCGCCGCGGCACAGGCGGGCGATACGCATCCGATGGGGCAGAGCGGCAATCCGTCGGGCGCGACAGCGCCGGGTCTGATGGGCAACGACGCGATGGGCGACAAGACCATGGACCATCAGATGATGATGGATGACGGCGTGACCATGATGCACGGCAAGTGGATTAAAAACAGCATGCCGGCGACAAAGACCGAGATCGCCGAACACAAGAAGATGATGGCCGAGCACAAGAACATGATGGCCCCGCACAAGGGCATGTAGCACCATCGGCCGCGCCGCTCCAGGGCGGCCAGCCCGCGAAAAGCCCCCGCAGTGCGCTGACCAGCGCTAGCGGCTGGTCGATCATGACATGATGCTCGGCCGCCGGGATGCCGATGGCAGGGGCGGCGGCCGGCAGCGCCGCGCGCATCGCCGCCACCCGCGCCGGCTGCATCAGCAGTGACTGCTCGCCCCAGATCAGGCCGATCGGGCATTGCGGCGCGTTGAGCAGCGCGCGCGCATCGCCGACCTCGAAGCGCGACCACAGATAGGGGTCGAACGCCCAACTCCAGCCGCCCGGAACCTCGATCAGCGAACCGCGCGCGACATGGTCGGCGATGTACAGATTCTCGCACCCCTGCGCCGGGGCGAGGCGGAAACGGGCGAGCGCCTCGTTGAGCGTCGGATAGACCTTGTGCGGCCGCAGGGTGGTGTTGGGTGCCCGCTCGCCCTCCTCGCCGACGCCTCGGAACGGCGTGTCGACGATCACCGCGCCGCGCAGTTCGGCACCGCGGTGCGCCGCCGCCGCCATCATCGGGAAGCCGCCGAAACTGTGGCCGACGACCAGCGGCGGCCCGGTTTCGCTCGCCCCGGTGGCGGTGACGACCGCGAAAATCTCCTTGACGAAGGTCTCGATCCGATAGGCGTCGCGGTGGTCCGAGCAGCCCATGCCCGACCATGATAGCGCCGCCACCCGGTAGTCGGCGGCGAAGAACGGCGCGATGAAGCTCCACCAGCGTGCGTGCGCGCCGTTGCCGTGCAGGAAGATCAGCCCCGGTAGCCCGCGCTCGCCCCATGCCAGCGTCTCGATGCCAGCGCCCTCGACCTCGACGCGGCCAAGCTCGGGCGCATTGGCCAGCGCCGCCGTGAACCACGCCGGGGCCGGCGGCACCGCGCCATGCAGATCGGCGAGCGGCGCGCGGATGTCCTGTGCGCTCAAGGCACGGCCTCGGTGGCGACGACCGGGGGCAGGCGGAAACTGCCGTCGAGCAACGCCGGTCCGGGTCGGTAAGCCCGGAACACCAGCCGGAATGGGCCCTTTGGCGCGGGCAGCCAGTTGACGACGCGCTCGCCCGATGGCTTGGCCGTCTGGACGAAGATATCGAGGCTGCCGTCTCGCTCGAACCGCAGCCCGGACGTGCGGTTGCCGACGGCAAAGCGCTTCGCCGGCGTATCGACGAAGAACAGACGGCCGTCCGGGTCCTGCTGGTACATGGTCAGCGACCAGAACGCCCCGACCGGTACCTTCGCCGGGATGTGGACGGTGTAGGCCTTGGCACCGTTCAGCGGTGCCCCCTCCATGTCGGCAATCGCGCTGACATACACCGCCTCGCTGGTTGGCAGCGCCGCCAGTCCGCCCAGCGCGACCGCGGCGCGACTGCGGTCGTTGTCGCCGAAGACGCCGATCTCGGCCCCCGGATACGACCAGCCGTCGACCGGCTCCGCCAACTCCGCGAAGCCGCCCTTCAGCTCGTCGCGGAACGCCGGCAGCGCGCGGGTCCACAGCGCCTGCGTCTCGGGCGGCAGCTGCGCCCAGGCATCGGCGACGCCGGGCCGGATGCCCATATCCTCGAACGCCTGCCCGCGCGGCGGCAGCGGCGAGCGGCCGAGCGCCTCGTTGACGACGGCCAGGAAGGTCTCGCCGTCGGGGTCGGCCACCGGCACCGCGGTCAGCGGCGGCGGCGTCTCGGCCGCGACCGGGTTGAGTGCGAACTGGCGCACCGCTGCCATCGCGCGGTCGAAATCGTCCGGGCCATCGACGAGCACGCGCAGCAGCAGCCAGGCGTCGTTGGTCGGGCTGCGCAGCACCTTCGTCGCCGGCGGTGCCGTACCCGTCCAGCCCGGCCCGACGATCCAGTAGCTGCCGCCCTGGGCACCGTCGCGGCTGCCGACGATCGCGACGTTGTCGGTGAACAGGCTCATCAGCGCGGCGCTGTTGTAGCGGGTCGGCAGCGGCGGCACTTCGAAGGCTAGCGGCCCCTGCGTCAGGTCGAGCCAGGCGCTGGCATACAGCGTGTCGCTGTTCGGCGTCGTCACCTCGCGGTCGCCGGCGTCGGCGAGCTTCTGCTTGGGCAGCAGGCGGTTGCGGCCGTCGATGCCGAACGCCTGGGCCTTCCCCAGCGTCAGCGCGCGGGTCCGCATCATCTCATAGACCGGGAAGCCGAACTGGAATGCAGCGTGGAGATGCTGCACCTCGGGCGTATCGGGCAGCGGTTCGACGGCAGCGGCGGGCGGAGGAGCCGGCGCGGCGGTCGGGGCCGGGCGGTGCGGCGCGCGCCGCTTTGTCGGTGCCGCGTCGACACTCACTGCGGCCGCCGCCAGCAGCATCATTCCGATCGCCAATCCGCGCATTCCGCCCCTCCCGGCCTGTTCTCGGCGACCATGCCGGGGGTTGCCGTAAACGTAAAGCGTGCCATGCTGTGGCCGAGGCTGCGACGCCGTCAGACAATGTATGAGAGTAGCCGGCCCATGACCTACACCCAGATTCGCTACGACGTCGTCGAGGGCATCGCGACGATCACCCTCGACCGGCCCGACAAGCTGAACGCCTTCACCGCCACCATGATGACCGAGCTGATCGCTGCCTTCGACGCGGTCGATGCCGACGATGACGTGCGCGCGGTGGTGGTCACCGGCGCGGGCCGGGCGTTTTGCGCCGGCGCGGACCTCAGCCAGGGCGCGGCGACTTTCGACTACGACAACCGCTCCGACGCGCCGCGCGGGGCCTCGCCGGTCCGCGATGACGGCAGCGTCGACTATACGCACGACGCGGTGCGCGACGGCGGTGGCCTGGTGACGTTGCGGATTTTCGAGTGTCTGAAGCCGGTGATCGGCGCGATCAACGGCCCCGCGGTCGGTATCGGCGTCACCATGCAGCTGGCAATGGATATCCGCATCGCCAGCGAGGACGCGCGCTTCGGCTTCGTCTTCGCGCGGCGGGGGATCGTGCCGGAGGCGGCGTCGTCGTGGTTCCTGCCGCGCATCGTCGGCATCGCCCAGGCGCTCGAATGGTGCTTCTCGGGCCGCGTCTTTCCGGCCGCCGAGGCGCTGGCGGGCGGGCTGGTCAGCCATGTCGTGCCGGCTGATGAGCTGCTCGACACGGCCTATGCGCTGGCGGACGAAATCGTCGCCAACACCGCCCCGGTATCGGTGGCGCTGACCCGCCAGATGATGTGGCGGATGCTGGGCGCGCCGTCACCGATGGCAGCGCACCGGCTCGACAGCCGCGCGATCTGGAGCCGCGGCCGCTCGGCCGACGCCAAGGAGGGCGTCATGTCGTTCCTCGAGAAACGCGCTGCCCACTATCCCGACAAGATCAGCGACGCGATGCCGGACTTCTTCCCGTGGTGGGAGGAGGAGACCTTCGCTTAGCCCGCCGTCCCTGTGAGGGCGATGGTATCGATTGCAAACCTACGTCCCGCTGCCGAACCAACGCAAGGCGGTCGCGCGCTTCTGACGCCGCTCGTGGCAGGCACTGGAGCGGCACCTGCGGTTCAGGCTTCGACCGTCCGCCCGCCCGGCGCGTTGGGCTTGTCGTCGCGGCTGCGGTTCGCCTCGATGCGCTGGTCGGCCATTTCCTTGACGGCTTTGCGCAGCGCCGGATGCCGCGCCATGAACTGAGCGAAATCGCGCGGTTCGAGAACCAGGAACTCACAATAATCGACCGCCGTCACGTCGGCCGTGCGACGCTCGCCGCTGAGCAACGCCATCTCGCCGAAAAAGGCGCCAGCCTTGAGGTCGATCGTCCGGTTGCCGACGTAAATCTCGATGCGACCGGATGCGATGAAATACATGCCGTCCGCCCGGTCGCCGCGGCGAATCACCCTCTCTCCCGGTGCTGCCGACTTTGGCCGGAACATCAAGAGCAGCTCGTCCTGTTCCTTCGAGCCGACGAGCGCGAGCACCGGAAACGTTTCCAGGAGGCTCTGCAGCTTCAGTTCGCGCGCTGAATCGCGTTCCTTGGCCCGCTGCCGGTTGTCGGCGAGTTCCCTCTCCAGCGCCTCCTGGCGCGGCTGTCCGAAGCGGATGAGATCGTCACGCCCGGACGCGCTCAGCCGCGCCTTCAGGCGCTCCGCCAGCGTGAATGCGAAGGGGTTCAGTGTGATCGACAAAAGCGCGCCGGCAAGCACGAGATCACGCCCCTCGGCGGGAAGCAGGCCAAGCGTCATGCCGAGGCCGATGAGGATGAAGGAGAATTCGCCGATCTGCGAGAGGCTGGCCGCTACGTCGAGCCCGAGCTTCAGCGGAAAGCGCAGGAGCGCAACGATCGCGAAGGCGATTATACCCTTGCCCAGCATGATCAGCACGACCACCGCCAGCACGGACAAGGGCTCGCGGATGAGGATCGATGGGTCGAAAAGCATGCCAACCGAGACGAAGAAGAGCACCGAGAACGCATCTTGCAGCGGCAGAGATTCAGCCGCCGCGCGATGGCTGAAATGGGATTCGGACAAGACGACGCCGGCAAAGAAGGCCCCGAGCGCGAAGGAGACACCGAACACCAGGGCCGAGCCGTAGGCGATGCCGAGGGCCAGCGCGAGAACCGACAGTGTGAAGAGCTCGCGCGAGCCCGTCCGCGCGACTTCGCCGAGCAGCCAAGGCACGAGCTTCGGCCCGATCAGCATGACGAGCACGACGAAGGCTGCGACCTTGCCGAGGGTGATGGCGAGGACCGTCAGGAGCGAGCCCTCCGGCGCCGCCGCCCCGTGCGCGCCTGCCGCCCCCCCCGGGGCATGGCCGCCAAGCATTTCGGCCAACGCCGGTAGAAGGACAAGCGCCAGCACCATCGCGAGATCCTCGACGATCAGCCACCCGACCGCGATGCGCCCGCTCGGCGTGTCCAGCAGATTGCGCTGTTCCAGCGCCTTGAGGAGCACGACGGTGCTGGCAACCGAGAGGCTGAGACCGAAGACGAGGCCGGCCCCGGTGCCCCAGCCGAAGAGATAGGCGAGCCCCATGCCGCCCAGTGTCGCCAGCACGATCTGCCCGATGGCACCTGGAATCGCGACGCTGCGCACCGCCAGCAGATCGCGCGCGGAGAAATGCAATCCGACGCCGAACATCAAGAGGATGACGCCGACTTCGGCGAGCTGGCCCGCCATGCCGCTATCGGCGACAAAGCCCGGCGTGAAGGGGCCCGCGAAGATGCCGGCGACGAGATAGCCGACGAGCGGGGGAAGGCCGAGCCGCGCCGCGACATAGCCCAAAGCGAAGGCGAACACGAAACCTACCGCGATGGTCGCGATGAGGGTCGTTGCATGCTCCATTCAGGCCCTCCCGGTTTGGGTCGCCGCGTGCGCGCTTAGTGACGATAACTTACTGACGACGGCTTCGACTCTATTATCGCCGGGTACGGGCTTGTCCATGACGTTTCGTTTCGCCGGAGCACTGCCGGAGGAGCGCACGTGCAGATGCGCGTCGCTGATGTAAAGCGTCTCGCGAAGGCCGATCGGTCCTATGCCTTCAGACAGGAGGAAGAAGCGGCCATCCCTCAGGCACCGGTGCCTCAACGACGACCGGGTCCGCGCCGTCCCGGTACGGGATCAACACGCCCCGCGCGTGGAGCCGCATGGGGCTCTGGCCTGCGCCGTAGACCGGATCGCCGAGGATCGGGCAGCCGAGTGCGGCGGCGTGGACGCGGACCTGGTGGGTGCGGCCGGTCTCGGGCGAGAACTCGATCAGCGAGCGGCCCCCGTCGTGGGCCAGCACCCGCCACCGCGTCGCCGACGCCCGGCCGCGCGGGTCGACGATCATCCGCCAGCCCTCCGCCGCACTTGAAACCTTGAACAGCGGCGCGTCGACGCGGCCAGCGTCCTCCGCCGGCGCGCCGCCCACCACCGCCCAATAGGTCTTGCCGACCTGCCCGTCGGCGAACATCCGCGCCAGTTTCTTCAGCGCCTTGGGGTGCCGCGCCAGCACCAGGCAGCCCGACGTGTCGCGGTCGAGGCGGTGCACGGCCTGCGGGTTGCGGACGAAGCCTTCGCGCAGCGTCCACAGATGATCGTCGAGGCTGCGCGGCGTGCTCGGCCCGGGATGGACCGCGAGGCCAGCCGGCTTGTCGATGACCAGCAGGTGCGCGTCGATGTGGAGGATGGGCAGCTGCACCGCCGCTTCCTGTGCTGCGGCAGCCGATTAAGCAAATCCGGTACGCCGCCGTCCCTTGGCCTTGCGAACCCCAGCGGGAGAGGGACCATGACTGTCATCAATACCAACCTTTCGGCAATGACCGCCCAGAATAGCCAGCGCATGTCGCAGATGCAGCTCAGCATGGCGATGGAGAAGCTGTCGAGCGGCCAGCGCATCAACTCGGCCAAGGACGATGCCGCCGGCCTCGCCATCGCGACGCGCATGACGTCGGACGTCCGCGGCCTCAATGTCGCGATGCGCAACGCCGGCGACGGCATCAGCCTGGCCCAGACCGCCGAAAGCGCGATGGGCGAAGTCACCAACATGCTGCAGCGCATGCGCGAGCTGGCGGTTCAGGGCGCCAACGGCACGATCACCGGCGACGACCGCGCCGCGCTGCAGGCCGAGGTCGTGCAGCTCCGCTCCGAGATCGACTCGGTGGCGACGCGGACCAACTTCAACGGTATCAAGCTGCTGGACGGCTCGGCTAAGAACGTGCTGCTGCAGACCGGCAGCCGGGCCGGCGAGACGGTCAAGTTCGGCATCGGCTCGGCGCGCGCCAACGATCTCGGCACCGGTGCCACCGCCGCGCTGTCGGCGACCGGCGCCTTCGAGGCGGTCAGCACCAACCTGACCACCAACCAGGCGCTGATCGCCAGCGACCTGCTGATCAACGGCGTCAACATCGGGCCGTCGTCCGCCGACGACGACAGCATCAGCTCGGGCGAGAAGGTCGCCAGCGCCGTTGCCAAGGTCGCCGCGATCAATCGCTCGGCGGCGCAGACCGGCGTTTCCGCCGTGGTCGGCAAGACCGTGCTGACCGGCACCGCGCAGACCGCCGCGGCATTGACCGGCACCGTCACCATCAACGGCAAGACCACCGGCAGCATCGCGACGACGACCAACGCCGCCGCCAACCGGGTGCTCGTCAAGGACGCGATCAACGCCATCTCCGGCCAGACCGGGGTCGTTGCGGTCGATACCGGCGACGACAATGCCGGGCTGCGGCTCGAGGCCGCTGACGGCCGCAACATCATCGTCAGCTTGACGACTTTGACCGCCGCCACCACGGGCCTGAAGGCCGGCGCGCAGTCGGGCACCTACAGCCTGGTGTCAAACAACGGCAATCCGGTCGAGATCAACTCGACCAGCGCCGGGCGGGTCAGCCGTTCGGGCCTGCAAGTCGGCACCTATGCCCGCGGCATCTCGTCGGTGACCACCGACGCCCGGACGGTCGCGGCCAATGCGGCGGGAGCCTCGACGCTGAACTCTGGCGACCTCAAGATCAACGGCATCAACATCCGTGCCGCTACCGCCTCCGACGATACTTTTTCCGACGACCTGGCGCTGTCATCGAAGAAGGCGGGCTCGGCGATCGCCATCGCGGCGGCAATCAACGCCGCGACGGCGCAGACCGGGGTAACCGCGAAGGCCGATGCGCTGACCCTCGACGGCTCGGCCCCGACCACAGTGATCGCGGCCACCGCGACGGCGACGCTGCAGATCAACGGCGTCGGCATCGACATCACGCTCGACGCCACCGACACCGCCCAGGCGACGCGCGAGAACGTCGCCCGGGAGATCAACAAGTACAGCGGCCTGACGGGCGTCGTCGCCAGCGACAGCGGCAAGGGCGGGCTCAGCCTCACCGCCGCCGATGGTCGCAACATCGCGGTCAGCTATGACAGCGACGAGGCCGCGTCGGCGGCCAACTTCGGCCTCGGCAACGTCACCGTTCGCGGTACCGGCACGGCCTATACCGTCACCGGCCTGACCGATCCGACCGACTATTCGGCCGACACGGTGCAGACCGCCTATGCCACCGTGTCGCTGAGCGCGTCGCGGGGGATCGACCTTGGCGCCGGAACACTTAGCTTCTCGGCTGCGTCGAACTTCACCGAGCTCGGCTTCGAGCAGAACAAGTACGGCTCCGACGACGGCGGCCTGAAGATCGCCGATGTCGACGTCTCGACGATCGAGGGTGCGAGCAGTGGCCTCGCCGCCATCGATGAGGCGTTGCAGTCGGTCAACATCGACCGCGCCAATCTGGGTGCGGTGCAGAACCGGCTGGAGGCGAGCGTCAACAACATCACCTCTAACGTCACCAACCTGACCGCCAGCCGCAGCCGCATCCAGGACGCCGACTTCGCCGCCGAGACGACCAACCTCGCCAAGGCGCAGGTGCTCAGCCAGGCGGCGCAGGCAATGCTGGCCCAGGCCAACCAGAGCCAGCAGCAGGTTCTCCAGCTGCTCCGCTAGCCTTTCTCGACCCGACCTCGCGCCCGGCGGTCACCCGCCGGGCGTTTTCTTGTGTGGAGGCGAGACCGCGTGCTAACCGCCGCTCAACGGAGCGGTGGCCGAGTGGTCGAAGGCGCACGCCTGGAAAGTGTGTAAGGGTCAAAAGCCCTTCGTGGGTTCGAATCCCACCCGCTCCGCCACTTCGGAACAAAGCTGGGCACTGCGCCCGGCAGTGTTCCGGCACCGGATGCGGCGGCAAGCGTCCGCAGCAGGTCGCTCTTCGATACCATGATGCGAACCTCGCCATCGTTCACCTCAACGCGCTGGGCGAGCGCGCGGAGATGGTCGCGGCGGTAGCCGCCGCCGGGAAGGCGCATACACTGGCGCGCAGTCTGCGCGACCTTGGCGAGCATGGGCGCGGTGATCGCCTTCTGACCCGCGCTTTCGAGCATGGTTGATGCCCGGTCGGCATTGACGCGCGATTGATCGCGGATGGCCTTGAGGCTGGCGATTCGGTCCTTGAGGTCAGGGTCGTCGAGGTCGGCGACCCCGCTTTCGATGGCGTCGTAAAGCCGCTTGAGGCGAAGGTCGGTCTCGGTTGCGCGCTCATTCAGATGCTTGGTGATCGATGAGACGCCCATCGGGCCGGACGTGCCGTCGCCCTCCAGCGCAAGCCGGAACGCCAGTCGCACGGTGTCGGCGTGAAGCGGATCTATCTCCAGCTTCTTCTTGATCTTCGCCCCACGCTGCTCGGCGGTAACGACGCGGTAGCCGATCGGCGGCAGCGAGCCGTTCCAGAAGCCCTGCCGGGCGTTCTCCTTCAAGGCACGGAAGACGTGCTTGGCGTTCTCCTTGGACTGATATTCGTCGACGCCACGATCTGGCGCATCATGACGTGCATCGGGTCGTCGCCCAGCTCCTGGGTGATTGACAACAGGCGGATGCCGTTCTTGGCCAGCTTGCGGACGTAGAACTCCAGCTCGAAGTGATCGCGGAAGAAGCTGTGGACGACGACGACCTCGAACGGCGCGGGCTTGGCCGTCCCGGCCTCGATCATCTGCTGGAACTCGGGGCGGCGGTCGTTGGTGGCTGATGCGCCCGCGTCCGTGGTCACGCCGCTTCCTTGCGCGAGGGTCGGATCAGCACCTCGGCGGAGGTCCCCAGCCGATCATGCAGGCGGCGGATCATATCGATCGACAGGCCACGCTTGCGGTTGAACACTTCGGCAATGCGGTGCGTGTGCCGATAATGTCCTCCAGATCCTTGCGGGTTATGCCCTGTTGCTCCATCCGGAACTTGATCGCTTCGATCGTTCGGGCTTGCCGGAGAACAGGCTACCCAGGTGATGCGCGATCCGGTCGGGCTTCAGGAAATCGGCGAAGCGCGCGTGCTCACCCCCGACAAAGCCCCATGCAAGCCGGAAGGCGATCAGCACGGCAGCGACCCAGCCGGTCGGCACATGCCACAGCGCCAGGGCGCTGTCCTCTTCCGACGACAGGAAGGCGGCGAGACTCGTCGCAACAAGCAGCCAGTGGAACAGCCGCACCGGCAGGTCCCATACGTGAATCCGCGCGCCGGCCAGGGTCGCCGTCGACAAGGCAGGGAGTAACGACACGTCAGTCATGGTCACCTCCAGTCCGGCAACCCATCTGCCCGACTCCTGACAGAGACCTGACCGCCGCGCTTATCTGGCCGGATCAGGCGGAGCGAAGGTAACGCGGAACAGCGCGCCACCGTCAGGCGCGTTCTCGACCGTGATCGCGCCGCCGTGCGCCTGTGCGAGCCGCTGCACGATGCCCAGCCCGAGGCCCGCGCCATCGGTCCGGCGACGGTCCTTGCGCCAGAAGCGTTCGAAGATGTGGGGCCGGTCTTCGTCTGAGATGCCGGGACCATGATCACGCACGCTGAGCTGCGGTCCCGGCCCGGCGCTCACCTCGATCGGCGTCTCGCCGGGGGCATGCGCCAGCGCGTTGTCGATGAGGTTGCGATAGATCCGGTAGATCGCCTCGGCATGACCCAGCGCGCGCGTATCGCCAATGCTCTCGAAGCGCAGATCGCGCTGCGCCTCGAACGCCTTCGGCGCCATCGCCGCGACGACATTGCGACCGACATCGGCGAGATCGACCAGCACATCGGGCTCGACCGCCAGCGCGTCGGCCTGGGCAAGATCGAGCATCTGGCCGACCAGCCGCGTCATATGCTGGGTGTCCGCCTGCAGGTCGTCGCGCTGCGGGCTGGGGGGCAATTTGTCGAGCGAGAGCTGCATGATCGACAACGGCGTTCGCAGTTCGTGCGCAGCGTTGGCGGTGAAGCCGCGCAGGATCGCCATGGTTTCATCGAGCCGGGTCAGCGCCCGATTGACCGCGCGCACCAGCGTGTTGACCTCGCGCGGTTCCGGTGCCTCGGACAGGCGGAGCAGGACGTTCTTGGGATCGAGCGCATCGACTTCGGCCTCGGCGCGCCGCAGCGGCTGAAGCACGCGGCGGACCGCGAAGACGTTGAAAAGCAGCAGCAAGAGGGACAGGGGAATCAGTGGCAACAGCACATGCCGAACGAGTTCTTCAACGATCACTGGTACATAGGGGCGGAGACTATCGGCCTCGAACCGCATGAACAGCCAGCGTTGCTGCCCGTCCTGCATGACGGACCGGACGCCCGATATGCGGTAGCCGTCGGGCACGCGTTCGCGCCGCGTCCAGTCCATCAGGACACCGGGGCGCGACGGCGAGCCTGCCGGTGCAACGGTCTGCGGATCGATATAGCTGGCGTGCCAGTGCTCGGCTCCCGGCGGACCCACCAGAAGGTCGGGTGCCAGCGTCGTTGACGCTTCCGCCTTGCCCGCTTCCAGTGTCAGCAATTCCTGCGCCAGCGATTCGGGCTGACTGCTGTAGGTGACCACGACGATGCCGACATCGAGCAGCGCGAACAGCAGCGTAAAAGCACCCAGCCGGGTGGCGATCTGCCGGAACAGCGTCGGCCCGGCCGGCCCCTTCTTGCTGTTGCCCGCTTTATCCATAGATGACGGCAGGCGCGAACAACGCGTAGCCGACGCCGTGGATGGTCCGGATTTGCACATCCGCCCCGGCAGCGGTCATTCGCTTGCGTAATCGTGAAATGCACGCCTCCAGCGCATTTGGCGTCACCTCCGCGTCCATCGAATACAGCGCGCTCTCCAGCGCGGGTTTGGCGACGACGTGGCCGGCGCGGCGCAACAGGCATTCGAGCAGGTCGACTTCGCGCGGCGTAGCATCGACCGACACGCCTCCCACCGCGACGCTACGTTCGGCCGAATGCAGGACGATGTTTCCGACCGACAGCTCGGTACCGAGCGACGCGCCCGGTCGTCGCAGCAGCGCGCGGCACCGCGCCGCGAGCTCGGGAATCTGGAACGGCTTGACCAGATAGTCATCAGCGCCCGCGTCCAGCCCGAGCACCCGGTCGTCGAGCCCGCCGCGCGCCGTCAGGATCAGGATCGGCATCGTGTCCTGCCGCCGCCGCAGCATGCGGACGAGATCAAGTCCTTCGCCATCGGGCAGCCCGAGATCGAGCAGCATCAGGTCGTAGTCGCCGATCTTCAGCGCGTGGCCGGCACCATCGACGGTCTCGCACCAATCGACGGCAAACCCCTGCCGGTCCAGGCCCTCGCGGATCAGGCTCGCGAGTCGCGCATTATCTTCAACGAGCAGCAGGCGCATTGTCGATATCCGTCCCCTCTGCAGACCGCTTGTAGCCGGTAATCATCGCCCACGGCAGGTTTTCGCGATGGCGGATGCTCTCGACGATCGCGCCAATCACATGGAGCGCGACCGCACCGATCAGAATGTTCGCTGTCACCTCGTGCAGGGTCTCGACCCACGCAACACCCCAGAACGCATCGAGGCCCATCATCCAGCCGGTTACACCGATGGCCACCAGCAGCACCAGCAGGAGCACGATCATCGCCGCGCCCGCCGGATTGTGGCCGAGGTAGCGCGGTTCGCGGCGCCCGAGCATCGCCCGCAAATAGCCGGTCAGCCGATACGGGCCCGGCACGAAACTGGCAAAGCGGGCGTGGCCGCGCACGACAAACCCCCAGCCGAGCCGAACAACCAGCGCCGCGACGACGGCATAACCGACGTAGATGTGCGGGCTTTCCTCATGCCGCAGGAAGGTCAGGTTGGCGACGACGCCGCCCACGATCGTCCAGTGGAAGAGGCGCACGATCGGATCCCAGACCCTGACCCGGCGCGTGTCCGGGGCAAGCGCGAGAGCACCGGCGAGCGGGACGGCGGCGGCCACGATCAGTCGATGTTGTTCTGGACGACCGCGCCGGTCACCGGGTTGAAATAGACCTCGGCACGCTTGCCGTCCTTGGTGTGGGCATAGATTTCATAACAGCTGCCCGAAACCTGGAAGACCTTGATATCGCGGTAGCCCATCGTGTCGATCTTGGCCTTCATCTGCGCCTGGCTGAGCCACTTCGCGGCGGGCAGCTTGGTGCAGACCGGCGCGGCGCTCGCTATCGACGCGGCGGACGCCGCGGCGGCGGCGAGCGCAATCTTGACGAGGGTGGAACGCTTCATTGGACAAGTCCTTTGCGACCGGGCGGAATGGTGCCCGGCCCGTTCGCAATGCGCGCGACGCCTGACGAAAAGCTGACGGGTCGCGAAAAAAACTGCGGCTTGCGGGTTTCGGGCACTACTGCGTCAGGACCGCGTCAGGATAATCGCCCAGGCTCCGGTCGTCGCCGATGTCGGCGCACCGGAGAACCGTCATGAACCGCATCCTGCTGCCAGTGGCCGCCAGTATCGCCGCTTTGCTTTCCACCAGCGCCATTGCTGCGCCGCTCCCCGCCAAGCCGCTCGCGGCCCAGACCCGCGCCAACCTCGAAGCCGCGATGCACGGCGAGGCCTATGCCAATCTCAAATATCTGCGCTACGCCGATCAGGCCGAGGCAGCCGGCAAGCCTGAGCTCGCCAAGCTGTTCCGCGCGTCGGCGAATATCGAGGCGAACGAGCATTTCGACCGCGAAGCGCAAGCCTTGAAGCTGGGCAGCACGAACAGTGCCAACCTCGAGGACGCGATGGCTGGCGAGCATTATGAGAATGTCACCATGTACGTGAACTTCGCCAAGCAGGCAGAGGCCGCCGGCGATGTGAAGGTCGCGGCGATGTTCCGCCAGATCGCCGTCGACGAGGGCACGCACTATGATGCGTACAAGGCCGCACTCGCAAAGCTTCCCGCGCACTGAGGGCACGCGCGATATCGGCCCGGCGCATGGCCGGGCCGACGTCGTGCTTCATGTCCCTGGCGAACAGCGGGCTCCTTTATGCCGCGGTCGCCTGCTGGCGCCGCCGGCGCGTCACGCCGCCGATGGTTCCGAACCCCAGCAGCATCATCGCCCACGAGGCAGGCTCGGGTACGCCGCCAACCACCGCCGGTGCCACGAAATTCAGCGCGGCATTCTGAGCACCGATGAAGTTGCCGACATCGTTGGGTCCGGGGTTCGAATCCCCGAAGCCATTGCCGAACAGGGCCTCGTGCGAAGCGGCGTCATATAGTCCGGTGAAGGAGTAGAACTCATAGCGGCGGATGATCGACTGGGCGTTGTTACCGGCAGGTGCCGCACCGCCGTTCTCGAGAATGCCGGACAGCGCGTTGCCGGGATCGGTTTGTAGCAGCTGCCATTCCGTCTCGGTGTTCTGCTCGGCCTGATTGATGAACGGATTGCCGCCGAGCAGGTCCTCGAGCTTGACCTGCCCCTCGATCTCCGTCGTGAAGACCTTGGCCCAAATTGCCGTGCCGAACTGGGGCTCGGGACCATCGAAGTTCGCCGGCGGCGCGATGATCTGCGCGACGATCACCGGCGCGGGCGCCGGGTTGCCCGGGGCGGGCGCTTGCGGCGTCACGGTCCAGGTCGGTGCCAGCACGTTGGAGGTCGCGTTGATCAGCGTCGCGGAGCCGGGTGTCTGCTCGACCAGCCAGCTGTAGGTCGTCTTGGTCGGGTTGGCACGCAGCCCGACGCCGAAGTGATCGCACGGCGTCGACGGGCCATAGCCCGAACCGCCGCCGGTCCAGCAGCTTTCGCCGGGCGTGCTGTAGACGCCGCTGGGCGTGCCGACCCAGCCCGATGGCGCGCCGGCGAGGTTGGCGCTGTAGGTGACGCGGACACCGAAGCTGCTGCCGTTGGTGTATTCGGTGATCGTCGGCGAGCCATAGCGCTCCACTGTCGTCGGGAAGCCGCGACCGGCGCCGCCGAAGGTGTCGGTCACGTCGCCTGCGTGGAGCCCCTCAAGCTCGATCTCGAACCCGTGCGCCACGCTACCGGTATCGTTGACCGCATCGAAGTTGCCGAGCGAGCCGAACGTCGTTGTCGCGTGTGCTGCGACTGACATGGCCATCACCGCCACGCCCATCAGAAGCCCCGAAATTCTGCGCCGCATTGTCATTCCCCGAAAAGCATGGAGCGGACTCGCGACGCTGTAGTCACGGGTCTCGCGGCCCGGACTTCCGTGCCGCCTGCGTTGTCGGCCGGAAGTCCTGACGAGGTCCTGACAGCGGAAAAATAATATCCGACGTGCCACCGGGTGCCGGCCGGCGCAGCACATAAGAGACTTAGTGGCAACGAGATCCACCCTCAGCCTGGCCCGGTTTTCTGGCCTATTGAACGCAGGGCCGAGGACCATGCTTGCGCTCCGCCTTGGGCACGTCACCCTGCACGAGCGCCGTTTCACCTGGGGAGAAGTAGCCGAGGATCAAGCCAAGTGCGTTGATTGCGGTCTTTACTGCCGTCTCTATGGCAAAATCTACCGGGCCACAATCCACCCATCTTAAGCCATCTCAGCTACGTGTGGTACCGCTAATTCTCAAATCTCAGGTGAGTTTGAGAGCTTTTTTCTTTGCCACTGCAAGCGATGTCGAAAAGACACGGGGTCGGCGCATGCAACTAATTTGTTTTCATCAATAGCGACGTTGAATTGGGTTTCCAATCATGACAGCATCCAGACCTACCGGGTTCCAAAGACGCGACACGAAAAAAGCTTTTGTATCAAATGCGGGTCTGCTCTTCCAAGTATTCAATTGAAGGGCGCTCTGGTTATCGTACCTGCTGGGAGTATTGATAGCGCGATCAACATCCGACCAAATGCGCATATCTGTTGTGCAAGCCGAGCGGAATGGGACGCGCGTTTAGAAAGCATCCCTCAATTAGAGGGCCCTCCAGGTTAGGTTCATTGCCAATTAAGTGGTTGCAGCAGATCGGATCGGTTGATCCAGTGGCGGCGCGAGGAGGCGATGCCATATGTGATCTGTTCTGGTTGTGGGAGGCGCAGATGCGCCGGATCGAGCCGCATGTCCCGCTGTCCCATTGGGTGCCGCGGGTCGATGACCGTCGAATTGTCAGCGGGATCATTTTTATGATCCGCAACGGGCTGCGCTGGAGCGACTCTCCGAAGGACTATGGCCCGCACAAAACGATCTACAACCGCCTATCCGCTGGAGCCGGCCACCGCCGCCGACCGATTGCGAAAACATTCCCACGGAGCCCTCGCCGGCGCTGCGCTCGCGCTCGTCTTCACCGCCGCCGTTCCCGCCGCGGCGCAGAATCTCCTCGTCAACGGGGATTTCTAAACCAGCAATTTTACCGGCTGGGAGGTGCTTGGCGATACCAGTCGCAGCGCCGTCTCGGGCGACTTCAGCAGCGTGCTGCCGCCTGAAGGTGAGTTCCAGGCGCACTTCGACACGGTCGCGGGGGGTCGGGACGTCTTCATCCAACAGAGGATCGGCGTTCGCATCAGCGATCGGTACCAACTCACCTTCACGTTGGCCGATCTCGGCGGCCTGCCAAACGGCTTCAGCGTGTATTACAGAAGCGTCATTTCGAGACGGATTTGAACATATCTCCATTCGATTACCGCCGCGTGAGCCGGATCATTATACCGGACAAGACTTCGATCGAATTCCGCCTCGGCTTCGACCAACAGTTGAGCTGCTGGCTGATCGATGACATTGTGCTGATCCCCTCCCACACCGCGTTACCGCCTATTCCCGAACCCGCCACTTGGACCCTGCTGATCGCCGGCTTCGGGCTCGTCGGCGCTGCAGCACGCCGACGGCGGTCGGCCAGCAGACAGGCGCTCCAACCCACAATCAGAACCTGAAGAAGTGGCTGGGTTCGGAAAGCGGCGAAGTTGCGTTGAATTTCCACTTGGGGGTCGTTGCGGACTCGAAGCGGTCCTCGCTGATGCAAAGCGCTCAGATGGAATCGCCCTAGCTGCGCATTCGACGACGCACTTCGCGCCAACCTTCACCGCCAGCTCAGTAGCAGCGGACGTGTAGCGCCAAAAAAAGATTCCCCGGCCTTAAACCCGGACTAAAACAAATTCTAGTCCGGGGTTGCTTCACCGATTGGAGCCAAGCTCTTGTAATGTCTGAAGAAAATGGTGCGCCCGGAACGATTCGAACGTCCGACCCTCAGATTCGTAGTCTGATGCTCTATCCAGCTGAGCTACGGGCGCTTGGGGTGCGAGCCGATACGCGGCTCAGGCGGGTAAGGCAAGGGGCGGCTTGCCGGTTGCGGGTGCGCGCCCTAACAGCGGCAGCGATGATCCGTGCCGCGCTGTTGCCCTTACTGATGCTTGCCGCCTGTGCGGCCGGCCCAGCGGGCGACTGGCCGAGCCTGGCGCTCAGGCCCGGCGAGGTGCAGCCGTTGGTGGTGCGGCCCGCGGCGGCGGGCGCGGCGGGCGGTGCAGTTGCCGCGATGCGTGCGCCGGCACCGGCGGCACAGGATGCCGCGACGCGGACCGCCAGTCTCGAGCGCGACGTCGCTGCCTATGAAATGCGCTTGCGTGCCCAGCTCGCGGCGACAACCGCGGCGGCGGGGAAGACCGGCGCGGATGCCGAGAGCACCAGACAGCTCGAACTGACCCGGCTCGACCGGCTCGGCAGCCAGGCGGGCGACCTGCGCGACCGTTTCGACGCGCTGGCCGGCGATCTGGCGCGCCAGGCGGCGGCGGGCGGCGACGTCGCGGCGGCGCTGGTCCGGATCGGGGCGGGGATCGAAAAGGTCGAGACGCTGCGGGCGGAACAGGTCGCCGCCTACGCAGCCGCGCGCAAGTCCTAGCGCTGCCGAGCGCCGCGGTCGAGAAAGCGCGCCGACATCAGCGCCCGAACACCCCTCGGCGCACGGCCTTCGCGACCATGTCGGCGGCGAGCGTGCCGAGGATGCTGAGCGTCAGCGCGTCGATCGGGGCGACCCCTTCCGGTGCCGTCGACAGGGCGAACAGGCAGTCGCCGTCGAACATCGTGTGGACTGGGCGGATGCTGCGCGCCAGCCCGTCGTGCGCCATCGCCGCCAGCCGCGTCGCCTGGGCGCGGGTCAGCGGCGCATCGGTGGCGACCGCGCCAATGCAGGTGCTCTCGCGGCCTGCCAGCCCGCGCGCGCGGTCGAGTTTGGGCATGGGTACGTTGCCGGATGGCGGCTCGCCGTCATAGGCCTCGCCGAAGCAATTGACCGCGACCAGCGCCCCGACTCGGTGCCCCGATGGCGCAAGGGTCGAGACGCTGCCGATGCCGCCCGGACGGCTGCCCGCGGTCGCCCCGGCGCCCGCGCCGACCGGACCCGAACGGTCGTCGAGACCCCACAGCGCCGCCACTGCCAGCGTCCGGTAGGGCGGCTCGGCCCATGCCTTGTCGCCGCCGTTGGCAAGGTCGAACAGGATCGCCGCGGGGACCACCGGCACGCGCAGCGGCCCTGCGTCGAGGCCGACTCCGCACCGCGACAATTCCCAAGCCACTGCGTCCGCCGCCGCCAGCCCGAACACCGAGCCGCCGCTGAGCACCAGCGCATGGACCCGCTCGACCAGCGTGTCGGGGGCGAGCGCGTCGGTCTCGCGCGTGCCGGGCGCGCCACCGCGCACATCGACGCCCATGGTCATGGGTGCGTGCGGCAGGACGACGGTCACCCCGGTGCGCGCCGCGGCGTCCTCGGCGTGGCCGACGCGGAGGCCCGGAACATCGGTAAAGCGATCGGTCATCGTGCCGATGATGCGGCACGGCGGCGCGGCATGCCAGCCGGTAACTTTCGGTGCTGTCACCCGTTCGCACGGCAGCGTAGAGTTGCGCCTAAGGGAGATTTGGATGGCGCAGGCACACATCAATCGGATCGGCACCGCGGTACCCGAGCACGATGTCCATCAGGCGTTCGTCCAGTTCGCCGGGCGGGTGATGACCGACCGCCGCGACCAGGCGATCTTCAAGCGGATGAACTCGCGGTCGGGGATCGATCACCGCTACTCCTATTTCAAGCCGGTGCTGGATCCGGACGGGTTCGGCACCGATACCGAAGGGTTCTATGTCGCCGGCGCCTATCCCTCCACCGGCACGCGCATGGCGCGCTTCGAGGAGACCGCGCCGCTGCTGGCAATGCAGGCGATCGATGCACTGAACCTCGACGGCGAGCGGGAGCGCATCACGCACCTGGTGGTCGCCTCGTGCACCGGCTTCATCGCGCCCGGGCTCGACCAGGTGCTGGTCAAGGCGGCGGGGCTCAACCCGTCGGTGGAGCGCACGGTGGTCGGCTTCATGGGCTGCTATGCCGCGGTCAATTCGATCCGCCTGGCGCATCATTTCGTCCGCTCCGATCCGTCGGCGCGGGTGCTGGTGGTCAACCTCGAGCTGTGCACGCTGCATTTCCAGGAGACCACCGACCTTGAGCGGCTGCTGTCGCTGCTGCTGTTCGGCGACGGCTGCGCGGCGACCCTGATCACCGCCGACGAGACCGGCGTCGCGCTGAAGGATTTCCGCGCCGCGACGATCGAGGATTCGGGGGAGGCGATCACCTGGCGGATCGGCGACCAGGGCTTCGACATGCATCTTTCAGGCGAGGTGCCGGGCAAGATCCAGCGCGCGCTGAAGTACGAGAACGATCGTAACGACGACGGCGGGCTGCTCCGCGGCACCCGGCCGGCGGACTATGACCTGTGGGCGGTGCATGGCGGCGGCCGCACCATCCTCGACGCGGTCGAGACCGGCTTCGACCTCGCGCCCGGCAAGCTCGACTGGTCGCGCGGCGTGCTGCGCGACTATGGCAACATGAGCTCGGCGACGATCATGTTCGTGCTCAGCCGAATCCTCGGGCAGATCGGCAAGTCGGTGTCGAAGGCCAGCGAGGGTTTCGGCGTCGCGTTCGGACCCGGGCTGGCGGCGGAGAGCTTCCGCTTCACCGCGGTCGGTTGAGCCATGCTCCGGCACGGCGCGGCGGAGCGGCACCGGATCGAGCGGATCGGCTGGCTGCGTGCCGCCGTGCTGGGAGCAAACGACGGCCTGCTGTCGACGGGCAGCCTGCTCGTCGGCGTCGCCGCAGCCGCAGTGGCGCAACAACAGCTGCTTGTCACCGGCATCGCCGCGCTCGTCGCCGGGGCGATGTCGATGGCGGCGGGTGAATATGTCTCGGTCAGTTCGCAGGCCGATTCCGAAACGGCCGAGCGCGAGCTCGAGCGTATTGAACTGGCCAGCGATCCCGAGGCCGAGCGGCGCGAGCTGGCCGCAATCTACCGCCAGCGCGGCCTCGACCGCGACCTCGCCGACCGGGTGGCGGCAGAGCTGATGGCGAAGGATGCGATCGGCACACACCTGCGCGACGAGCTCGGCCTGTCGGACGCGACCGCGGCACGGCCGGTGCAGGCGGCGCTGGCCTCGGCGGCGGCGTTCGCCGCCGGTGCAGCGCTGCCGCTGGCAACCGTCGCGCTCTCGCCGCCGGCGCTGCTGACGGCGGCGATCTTCGTCGTCGCGCTTGCCGGGCTGGCGATGCTCGGCGCGGTCGGCGCGCGACTCGGCGGAGCGCCAGTCGGCCGCGCGATGGTGCGGGTGCTGTTCTGGGGGACGCTGGCAATGGGCGTGACGATCGGTGTGGGCCGGCTGATCGGGGCGGCGGTTTGAGCTGGCTTCCGGTTCGCTCGCACCAGTCCGAGTGGATGGACGGCGACGACGTGCCGCCGGATGTGTTCGCGGCGGTGATGCACGACCTTGCCAGGGTCAATACGGTGACGCTGGCGCGGCCCCCGACGCTGGCCTGGCTGACGAACGCCGCGCGCGGGCTGGAGCGGTTCAGCGTCCTCGACGTCGGCTTCGGCGACGGCGACATGCTGCGGGCGATCGCGAGGGCGTTCGGGGACCGCGCCGTGCTGACCGGCATCGACATTAACCCACGTAGCCAGCCGGCTGCCGCGGCGGTGACGCCACCCGGCATGGCGATCGACTACCGCACCGGCGATGCCTTCGCGCTGCCGGACCGCTTTGACTTCATCGTCAGCTCGCTCACCGCGCATCACATGGATGACGCCGGACTGGTTACCTTCCTACGCTGGATGGAAGCGAGCGCCGTTCGCGGCTGGTTCGTCAACGACCTGCACCGCCATTGGCTGGCGTGGCGCGGGTTTCGGCTGCTGGCGCTCGCAGCACGCTGGCACCCTTTCGTCCGCCACGACGGCGCGGTCTCGGTGACGCGCAGCTTCCGCCGCGCCGACTGGGACCAGCTGCTCGGCGACGCCGGGATCGCCGGGGCGACGGTGGCGTGGAAATTCCCGTTCCGCCTGTGCGTCGGGCGGGTGCGGTGAGCGAGCCGGTGATTGTCGGCGGCGGGCTGGCGGGCGCGGCGGCGGCGACACTGCTGGCCCACGCCGGGTTGCGGCCGCTGCTGCTGGAGAAGTCCGACGCGCCGCACGACAAGATCTGCGGCGAGTTCCTGTCGACCGAGGCGCAGGTGCATCTGGCAGCGCTCGGCTTCGACGTCGCGCGGCTAAGCGGCGCGCCGATCGACCGCCTGCGGCTGGTGTCGGGGCGGCGGACCATCGCGGCGCGGCTGCCGTTCCGGGCGGTCGGAGTGACGCGCCGGTTGCTCGACGAGGCGCTGCTTGAGCATGCCGCGCTCGCCGGGGCGAAAGTCCGGCGCGGCGTCGCGGTACGCAGTATCGATTGCAGCGCGATCGAAACCTCGCACGGGCCGCTGACCGCACGCACGCTGCTGCTCGCCAGCGGCAAGCACGACATCCGCGGCATGAAGCGCGACACCGCCGGCACCATCGACGGGCTGATCGGCTTCAAGCAGTATTTCCGTGTCTCCGCCGCCGCCGGCGGCGCGCTCGCCGGTCACATCGAGGTGGTGCTGTTCGACGGCGGTTACGCCGGGCTGCAGCTGGTCGAGGGCGGCGTCGCCAATCTCTGCCTGCTGGTCGAGCGGGATGCCTATGATGCCGCCGGCGGCTGGCCGGGCCTGCTGGTGATGCTGCTCGACGAGCCGCACCTGCAGACCCGGCTGGGCGACGCGGAAGCCTTGCTCGACCGGCCGCTGACGATCTCGGGCGTCCCGTACGGCTTTGTCGACCGCGGCGACGGCACCGCCTTCCGGCTCGGCGACCAGGCCGGAGTGATCCCCTCGTTCTCGGGCGACGGCATGTCGATCGCGCTGCACTCGGCGCGGCTGGCGGCGCGCGCGGTAGCCGAAGGGGCGGGGTCCTATGACTATGCCCGGCGCTTCCGCCGCGACTGCGCCGCCCAGATCGGCCGCGCTACCTGGCTGCAACGCGCTGGTACGTCCCCGCTGGGCCGCATGGCGCTGCTCACCGGTCTGTCGCTGGTGCCCCAAGCCATGGCGCTGGCCGCCGCCTGGACCCGCGTCAGCCCGCCCGCGCTGGCACGGGCGGGGGTGGCCTGAGCCGCCGCGATCGCTACACAGCCGCCATGATCATCGCCGTCGACGGACCCGCCGCGTCGGGCAAGGGCACCATCGCCCGGGCGCTGGCGCGGCAATATGGGCTGCCGCATCTCGATACCGGCAAGCTGTACCGTGCGGTTGGCCTGTCGGTTCGGCGGGCCGGGGGCGATCCGGCGGACGCGGCGCAAGCCGAGGCGCATGCCCGCGATCTGGATGCGGCGCTGCTCGATGTCCCCGATCTGATGAGCAGCGACAACGCGGAAAGTGCCAGCATCGTCTCGGCCCACTCCGGCGTCCGCGCCGCGCTGCTCGAACGTCAGCGGGCGTTCGCGAGGCAGCCCGGCGGCGCCGTACTCGACGGGCGCGACATTGGCACGGTGATCGCGCCGCACGCCGATGCCAAGCTGTTCGTTACCGCCTCGCCCGAGGTCCGCGCCCGTCGCCGCCATGTCGAGCTGAGCCGGGCTGGTGACACCCGCGACTTCGTGACGGTGCTCGCCGACATCGCGGCGCGCGACGCCCGCGACTCGAACCGGACGGCCGCACCGCTGCACCGCGCCGACGATGCTGCCTTGCTGGATACCACCGAACTGAGTATAGACGCCGCCGTTCAACGGGCGATCGCGCTGGTATCAGCGGCGATTCTCCGGACCGGCTGATCCAAATCAATCGCTGATCGGAACGACCAAGGGCGCGCCCGCATGGTGCGGCGCGAACGGCGTAGAACGGGTGGCATGGTGCCGCTCGGACAGACTTAGGACGTAAATGCTTATGGCGACTGCGGCGCAACCGACCCGCGACGATTTCGCAGCGATGCTCGAGAGCTCGCTCGGCAAGAACCAGAGTTTCGAAGGTCGCGTGGTCAAGGGCCGCGTCACCGCCATCGAGAACGACCTCGCCGTCATCGATGTCGGCCTGAAGTCGGAGGGCCGCGTGCCGCTCCGCGAATTCGCCGCGCCGGGCATGAAGGCCGAGCTGGCCGTCGGCGATGAGGTCGAGGTGTTCGTCGACCGTGTCGAGAATTCGATGGGCGAGGCGATGCTGTCGCGCGACCGCGCCCGCCGCGAAGCCGCCTGGGACACGCTGGAGACGCAGTTCGCCGCCGGCGAGCGCGTCGAGGGTGTCATCTTCGGCCGCGTCAAGGGCGGCTTCACCGTCGATCTGTCGGGTGCCGTCGCCTTTCTGCCCGGCTCGCAGGTCGACATCCGCCCGGTTCGCGACGTCACCCCGCTGATGAACCTGCCGCAGCCGTTCGTTATCCTGAAGATGGACCGCAAGCGCGGCAATATCGTCGTCTCGCGCCGCTCGATCCTCGAAGAGAGCCGCGCCGAGCAGCGCACCGGCCTGATTCAGAGCCTGGCCGAGGGCCAGATCGTTGACGGCACTGTCAAGAACATCACCGACTACGGAGCCTTCGTCGATCTCGGCGGCATAGACGGCCTGCTCCACGTTACCGACATGAGCTACAAGCGAGTCGGCCACCCGTCGGAGGTGCTCAACATCGGCGACGTGCTGCGCGTCCAGATCGTCCGCATCAACCGCGAGACGCAGCGCATCAGCCTCGGCATGAAACAGCTCGAGGCCGATCCGTGGACGACGGCAGCCGAGCGCTATGCGGTCGACACCAAGCACAAGGGCCGCGTCACCAACATCACCGAGTACGGCGCGTTCGTCGAGCTGGAAGCCGGCATCGAAGGTCTGGTCCACGTCAGCGAGATGTCGTGGGTCAAGAAGAACGTCCACCCCGGCAAGATCGTCAGCACCAGCCAGGAGGTCGAGGTCATCGTCCTCGAGGTCGACGAGGACAAGCGCCGCATTTCGCTCGGCCTCAAGCAGGCGCAGCGCAACCCGTGGGAGGTGTTTGCCGAGCAATATCCGGTCGGCACCATCGTCGAGGGCGAGGTCAAGAACACTACCGAGTTCGGGCTCTTCGTGGGTCTCGACGGCGACGTTGACGGCATGGTTCATATGTCCGACATCGCCTGGGGCCTGACCGGCGAGCAGGCGCTGGCGGCGCACCACAAGGGCGAGCGCGTCAAGGCGGTCGTACTCGAAGTCGACGTCGAGAAGGAGCGCATCAGCCTCGGTATTAAGCAGCTCGACGAGACCAAGGTGCAGCCGCAGGGCAATGCCGGCGGCGATGCGGGTGCTGGCGGCGACTTCCGCAAGAACCAGATTGTCACCGCGACCGTCATCGAGGCGCGCGACGGCGGCATCGAGGTCCAGGTCGGCGAGGATGGCCCGCTGGCCTTCATCAAGCGTGGCGATCTCAGCCGCGACCGCGACGAGCAGCGGGCCGAGCGTTTCCAGGTCGGCCAGAAAGTCGACGCGATGGTGATCGGCTTCGACAAGGGCAAGCGCCCGGCGCTCAGCATCAAGGCGATGCAGATCACCGAGGAGAAGCAGGCGGTGGCGCAGTATGGCTCGTCCGACTCGGGCGCGTCGCTGGGCGACATTCTCGGCGCGGCGCTGAACAAGGCGAAGAGCGGCGATGCGGACAAGGCCAGCGACGCCGACAAGGACTGACGCTTGAACGTCGCGGAGGCGGCATGGACGGATGGGCGTTGCCTCGCCCCGTTCATGCCGCCTCTGTTATTTCGCGTAAAAGTCGCGTAACATACATCGCTTGACCGCTCGTTACGCTATCGTAAACTCTTGGGCGAGCGGTGCCGGTCAGGGCAGCGCGCGCGGGGGGGACGGCGATGATCAGGTCTGAACTGGTACAGGCGGTCGGAGTCGCCAATCCGCATTTGACGCTGCGTGATGTCGAACGCGTCGTCACGACCATCTTCGACGAGATTGTCGCCTCGCTTGCCGCCGGCCGCCGGGTCGAACTGCGCGGTTTCGGCGCATTCTCGACCCGCGACCGCGATGCCCGCACCGGGCGCAACCCGCGCACCGGCGCAGCAGTCGCAGTCGATGCCAAGCGCGTGCCCTATTTCAAGCCCGGCAAGGAGTTACGCGAGCGCCTGAACGCCGGCTAGAAAGCCGCAAAGGCCGCGCCGCCCGCGTGGCGGAACTGGTAGACGCAAGGGACTTAAAATCCCTCACCTTTCAGGTATCCCGGTTCGATCCCGGGCGCGGGCACCAGCGGCAGACTATTGTAGTGCCGCCGCCCAACGCGCGTCGACCACAGCGCGGAGCTTTGTCTCCGGAGTCCGCCGGACCAGCGTAATCCCTTCGAGCGCGACCGCGCGGCCACGCAGCAGGCGGTCGTGCATCGTGTAGCCGACGTAGTAGACCGCAGCATCGCGCTGCATGGCACCGTTCTCGACGAAGACCGTGACGATGCCGACCGGCAGGCGCGGCGGATGCGCATCGCCGCTCGCCGGTACTGCCTTGCGGACGCCAGCCTCGATCCAGCCGGCCTCCAACCGCGCATCACCGGTGATCTCGACCGCGTCGGCGCGCACCGCCGTGGGGAAGATCAGCGTCTGGGTCTGCACGACGGCATCGCTGCGCGCCGGCTTCAGCGTCAGAGTGGCGCGGCTGCCGTTGGCAGTGGCGGTCAGCAGCAGCGGCACCGACGCTGGCCGCGCGGTGTCCGTGCGCTCGCGCTCGCGGTGCGAGTCCCAATAGCTCGCCCCGGCGATCACCAGCCCGGCGACGGCGATAAACTCGGCGAGACTGATCCAGCGGAGGCGGCGGCGCTTGGCGGCGGGGGTTTCTGAGGCGTCCGTCATGCCCGCGCCATACAGCGGCGGGCACGACGGCGGAAGTCTCAGCCGAACGGCCAGATGTGGAACACCGCCATCAGGATGACAATCGGTAGCGGGACGCCCACCGCCCAAAGAATGCAGCCCTTGCCCATTGCGAACCCTTTGTGAAGTACGGGCAAGTAACGAGAGCGTAACAGTCCGGTTCCGTCAGGCGGCGGCGAACAACTTCCTGAGGTCGGTCTTGACGATCTTGCCGTTGGCGTTGCGCGGCAGCGGGCCGTCCCAGAAGCGGACCTCGACGGGCACCTTGAATGCCGCCAGCCGCGCGGCGACGAAGGCGCACAGTTCGTCGGCGTCAGCGCTGGTGTCGGGCTTCAGCGTGACGATCGCGGCCGGTTCCTCGCCCAAGGTCTTGTGCGGCCGCGACACCAGCGCTGCGTCCATCACGGCGGGGTGTTCGTAGAGCGCGTTCTCGACCTCGACGCAGTAGATGTTCTCGCCGCCGCGGATCAGCATGTCCTTGGCGCGGTCGACGATGTAGCAGAACCCCTCGTCGTCGAGCCGCGCCAAGTCGCCGCTGTGCACCCAGCCGTCGGTGAAGGTCTCCGCCGTTGCCTGGGGCTTGTTCCAATAGCCCTTCACGACGTTGGGGCCGCGGCCCCATAGCTCGCCGATCGCGCCCACCGGCAGTGCGTCGCCCGCCAAATCGACAACCTTGAGGTCGCACACCGGCACCGGCGGGCCGCAGCTATCGGGGCGATGCTCGTAGTCCTCCGCCCCGTGGTGGGTGAAGGTGGCGCTGGTTTCGGTCATGCCCCAGCCGTTGCCGGGTTTTGCATTCCTGAACTGGCTGCCGATCTGACGGACCAGCTCCGGCGCCGACGGCGCGCCGCCATAGGCGACGCTCTCGAGGCTCGACAGGTCGTACTTGTCCCGGTTGGGGTGCTCGATGATCTGCCAGGCGATGGTCGGCACGCCGCCGCAAGCGGTGAGGCGCTCGCGCTCAATCAGCTGCATGGCGCGCTCGGCGCCCCACTTGCGCATCATCACCAGCTTGTGACCGGCGAACAGCGACGGCGACAGCACCGCATGGCAGCCGGTGGCGTGGAAGAACGGCACGCTGAGCAGGGAGCCCTTCTGTGGGCCGTCAGGATCGGGGGCGGGCGGCATCTCACCCCGGCGCAGGAAGCTGCGCGCTGCCGACAGCGCGCTCGCCATGATGTTGGAGACGATGTTGCGGTGCGTGCCGAGCGCGCCCTTCGGCTTGCCGGTGGTGCCGCTGGTGTAGAAGATCGTCGCATCGTCCTCCGGCTCGATCTCAACCCCGGGCAGCGTGCCTTCGGGCAAGCCTCCCCAGGTCTCGGACGCGCTGATGACGCTTTCGAGCCGGGCGATCAGCGGGTTGGCCACCGGTTCCGAATACTCGTCGATGGCGCGGGCGACGTAGACGCGCTGCAGCGCGGGGCAATTCGGCAGATGCTCGGTCAGCCGCGCCAGCCGTTCGGCATCCACGACGAGCAGCTTGGCACCCGAATCGCTGAGCCCGTATTCAAGCTCGCCGCCGGTCCACCAGGCGTTGAGCGGTGTCACGATCGCGCCGCACAGCGACGCCGCGAAGAACGCCACCGGCCATTCGGGCAGGTTGCGCATCACCACTGCGACCCGGTCGCCCTTGACGATGCCGTCGGCCCGGAAGCGCGCGGCGAGCGACAGCACGGCGCGGCTGAACGCCTCGAAAGTGACGCGCTCGTCATCGTGGACCAGAAACACCCGGTCGCCGTGGGCGCGGCCGGCGAGGAATACGTCGCGGAGCGTCGGCGGGGCGTTCTTCCAGGTCCGTGTCTGAACCCCGCGGATGTCGAGCGTCGCCATCTCGAACGGCTGGCCGGGCGCGGTCAGCAGCGCATGCGCCTGTACGATCGACATCGCCGGCCAGGCGGTGGCGGGTGCTGTAGCCATAACGTTTCCTCCAAGGTCTTTTCTTGCAACCTTAGGAGCGGGCGGCCGGTCTTGCCTAGGGGACGCGCTCGCGCCGCAGCGCCGGCGCAAGCGCGGCATAGCTGAACAGCAACACCAGCGCGCCCGCCGCCAGCCAGTAGGGCAGCGCCGGGGACAGTTCGTACAGGCCAATGCCGATGGCGGGCGCGAGCACGAAGCAGGCCCCGTTGACCTGGGTCACCGCGCCCGCCACCGCGCCTTGTTCGTTGTGCCCGACGGCGAGGCTGGCCCCGGCGGTGAAGCCCGGTCGGGCCAGGCCGTAGCCCAGCGAGGCCAGCGCATAGCTCAGCACGAGCAGATGGAAGCTGTGGCCGAGCGCGATGCCGAGGGTCCCCAGCCCGGCGAGAACGGTGCCCCAGCGCAGCAGCAGCGGCGGGGTCAGCCGCAGCATCGGGATAAGCCCCCATTGCGCCAGCAGCGTAGCGCCTGCGCCTGCCATGAACACGATCGAGATCGAGGTCTGCGCCGCCAGCGCGCCGCCGTCCATACGGTCGATGATCAGGAAGCCCAGCGTCTGGCTGGTCGCCGCCTGGATGCTGCCGCTGCCGAAACCATAGATCATGAACGCGCGGATGCGCGGATCGGTGAGCTTGAGGCTTTGGTGTCGGCCGGCACCCGCGGCAAGCGTGCTAGCCCCGGTCTGACCGCCGGCCAGCGACGGCTCGGTCGACGGCGCGCCGTGGTGGCGGTGGTCCCGGTTGCTGAACTGCCGCGGATCGTCGTTGGGAACGCCGCGCCATACCGCGATCATGACGACGACGGCGATCGCCGCGAAGGCGAACAATGGCCCCGCCAGCCCGGCGCTGCCCAGGATGAACAGCGGTGCCAGCGCCGGGCCGATGATTGTGCCGAGGCCAAACGCCGAACTGAGCGACGACAGCGCATTGGTGCGCTCAGCCGCGGTGGTGCGGGCAGCGACATAGGCCTGGGTGGCGGGGTTGGCGGCCGAGCCGAAGATGCCGAACAGGCTGCGCAGCGAGGCGAACACCGCGAAGGTGGCGAGCGGTGCCAGCCAGCCGTTCAGCCCGGCATAGATGGCGATACCGCAGCCCAGCATCGATACGCCGAAGCCAGCGACGCCGACGATGGTCAGCAGCTTGCGGCCGCGAATGTCCGATTGGCGGGCCCAGTACGGCGCGCTGAACGTCCACAGCAGTGCCGAGAACGAGAAGATGATCGCCACCAGCATGTCGGGAAGGTGGATGACCCGGGCAATCGCCGGCAGCACCGATTGCAGCGCGGTGTTGCCGGCCGCGACCGTCAGAAGCGCGATAAAGAGCAGCGCGAAGTGGCGACGGGGCAGGGTGGCTTCGCTCACGGACCCGTCGATGCCGGGCGCCGGGTCGTTTGCCAAGCATGCCCGCGTTTCTTTTATATCCCGGCGGATTCACAATGTCACACGTATCGCCTATCTTGGCACGTGCGTGTTGCTTCGCGGGAAGGTACGACGATCAAGCAGGTTGCGGCTCTACCCTATCGCGCCGGCCCTAGGGGCCATGCCGAAATCCTGTTGATCACCTCGCGCGGCACCGGCCGCTGGGTGCTGCCAAAGGGCAATCGGATCCGCGGCCTACGGCCGCATCAGGCGGCGGCGCGCGAGGCGTTCGAGGAGGCCGGCGTCACCGGCGTCGCCGCTGCCGCGCCGATCGGCAGCTACCGCTATGCCAAGGAGCGCCGCGACGGCAGCCAGCGGCCGGCGCTGGTCGCGGTCTATCCGCTCGCCGTCCACAACATCGCCGCGGCGTTTCCCGAGCAGCATGAGCGCGAAAGCCGCTGGTTCACGCTCGACGCGGCCGCCCGCGCCGTCATCGAGCCCGAACTGAAGATGATCATCGCCAGGTTCCGCAATCCGGGCCTGCCGGTGCCGCCAGTCGCCGGACGCACCCTGCGCGTCGTTCGCTGGCTGCGCGAGCTGCGGCCGCGCGCCGCGCAACTGTTCGGGGCGACCTAGCGTTTGGCGGAATCGCGGCGGCGGCGTTGCAGGCCGAATTCGGTGATCTTGCCGGCGCGCGGATAGCGCCGCTTCCACCGCACATAGCGCTGCCGCGCCCACAGCGAATTCCGTAGCACCAGCGCCAGCCCCGCGCCGAACAAGACCAGCCCGACCGGAAACGGTATCGGCAGCGGTGCGGCGACGATCGGTCCCACCACCATCAACAGCACGCCGAGACCGAGCTGCACGACCCGCAGCGGCTCGCTGCGGACCAGCATCCGGAAGAAGGTCAAACGTGCCATCGTCGCCGCTTAAGTGCGGCGTGGGGCGCAAATGCGGCGGCGGCTTGCCCGCACGGCATCCCCCGCTAAAGATACGGCGGGGCAAGGGGAAAAACATGGTCGCGCACGTCGGAACGGTGGCGTTCCTGGGTCTCGAGGCGCGCACTGTCGACGTTCAGGTGCAGATCGCGGGTACGCAAGCGGTGTTCAACATCGTCGGCCTGCCCGACAAGGCGGTGAAGGAAAGCCGCGAGCGGGTGCAGGCGACGCTCGACGCCATCGGGCTGGCGCTGCCGCCGCGGCGGATCACGGTCAACCTGTCGCCCGCCGACCTGCCCAAGGAAGGCTCGCACTACGACCTGCCGATCGCGCTCGGGCTGCTGGCGGCCATGGGCATGGTCGATTCGGAGATGCTGAGCCAGTATATCGCGGTCGGCGAGCTGGGCCTCGACGGGCGGCTGGCGGCGGTGCCGGGCGTGCTGCTGGCAGCACTCCACGCCAGCGCGGCGGGGCTGGGGCTGATCTGCCCGGCGAGCCAGGGCGGCGAGGCGGCGTGGGCGGGCGAGGTCGAGGTGCTCGCCGCCCCCGACCTGCTGGCGCTGGTCAATCACCTGAAGGGCACGCAGCTGCTCGGCGCGCCGGTGCGGAGTCTCGCCGAGGCAACCGTGCGCGGTCCCGATCTGGTCGAGATCAAGGGGCAGGAAACCGCCAAGCGCGCGCTCGAGATCGCCGCGGCAGGCGGGCATAATCTGTTAATGAGCGGCCCGCCGGGGTCGGGGAAGTCGTTGCTGGCGGCCGCCCTGCCGGGCATTTTGCCGCCGATGACCGCGGCCGAGGCGCTAGAAGTGTCGATGGTCGCGTCGATGGCTGGCGAGCTGGAGGGCGGGCGGCTGTTGCGCTCGCGGCCGTTCCGCAGCCCGCACCACTCGGCGTCGATGCCGGCGCTGGTCGGTGGCGGTGCGCGGGCGCGGCCGGGCGAGGTCAGCCTGGCGCATCTCGGCGTGCTGTTCCTCGACGAGCTGCCGGAATTTCCGCGCGGCGTACTCGACTCGCTGCGCCAGCCGCTGGAGACGGGTCAGGTGTCGGTGGCGCGTGCCGCAGCGCACGTCACCTATCCGGCGCGGGTCCAGCTGATCGCCGCGATGAACCCGTGCCGCTGCGGGTATCTGGGCGACGCGGCGCTGGCGTGCAGCCGCGCTCCGAAATGCGCGGCCGACTATCAGGCGCGGGTGTCGGGGCCGCTGCTCGACCGCATCGACCTGCACGTCGAGGTGGCGGCGGTGAGCGCGGCCGATCTCAGCCTGCCGCCGCCCGCCGAGACCAGCGCGCAGGTTGGCGCGCGCGTCGCGGCGGCGCGGGCGGTCCAGACGGCGCGCTATGCGGGAACGAAGGTGCGTTCCAACGCCGAGGCGGACGGCAAGCTGCTGGAGGCGGTGGCCACGCCCGACGCGGCCGGGCTGAAGCTACTGACCCAGGCGACACAGGCGATGCGGCTGTCGGCGCGCGGTTATCACCGCGTGCTGCGGGTGGCGCGGACGCTGGCCGACCTCGCGGGGGCGGAGGAGGTGGGGCGCATCCACATCGCGGAGGCGCTGAGTTACCGTCGGCTGGGGCCGGTTAACTAGGGTGGGTAATGGTGGGCAGCAAAGAAAAAAGCGCTTGGCAATGGGTGACCGAGCCGTTTCGGCGCTATACCGACTTCAACGGGCGTTCGGGCCGTGCGGAATATTGGTGGTTCGTACTCGGCTACTTCGGCGCGTTGCTGATTCTAGGTCTGCTTGGCGGTTTCCTCGGCATCTTGCTGCTGCTCGGTGCGGTTGTGCCGTCGCTCGCGGTGAATGTTCGCAGGCTGCACGATATCGACAAATCTGGGTGGTGGATCTTCCTCGGGCTGTTGCCGCTGATCGGTGGTATCATCGTGCTTGTGTGGCACTGCATGCAGGGCACCAACGGCCCCAACCGTTTTGGCTCAGACCCGCTGACCGACGACCTCGCTGAGGTCTTCGACTAACCCCGCGCCCCGAACAGGGCGCTGCCGACGCGGACGTGGGTGGTGCCGAGCTGGACGGCGGTTTCGAAGTCGCCCGACATGCCCATGCTGAGGCCGGGCAGGGCGTGGTCGCGCGCCAGCTTCGCCAGCAGCGCAAAGAACGGTGCGGGCTCGATGCCCTCGGGCGGCACCGCCATCAGGCCGGCGAGCGGCAACCCGGCATCGCGCGCCTGCGTCAGCAGTGCGGTCAGCCCGGCCAGCGCGACGCCGCCCTTCTGCGCCTCGTCGCCGATGTTGACCTGGATGAAGCAGTCGGGGCACCTGCCGGTCTTCGCGATCGCGGCCGCGAGCGCCTCGACGAGGCTCGGGCGGTCGATGCTGTGGATGCAATCGAACAGTGCCACTGCCGCGTCGGCCTTGTTGGACTGGAGCTGGCCGACGAGATGCAGGCGGACGCCGGCCCAGCGGGCCATCAGTTCGGGCCACTTGGCCTGCGCCTCCTGCACCCGGTTCTCGCCGAAATCGCGCTGGCCCGCCGCTAGCAGCGGTTCGATCGCGTTGCCATCGTGAGTCTTCGACACCGCGATCAGCGTCACGTCGGCGGCGGCGCGTTTCGCCAGCCGGGCGGCGCGATCGATGCGCGCCAGAACGTCGGTCAGTCGGGCGGCGGGCGTGTCGGTATCCATCGGCGCTGCTATAGCGGTCCGCGATGCGCCGCCGCCAGCCTCCCGTCGTCTGGCTGTTCACCGACGAGCGGCAGGGCGAGGCGCTGTTCACCGCGGCGGCGCGGCTGCCGCGCGGTGCGGGGATCGTGCTGCGGCATCACGACCTGCCGCCTGCCGAGCGCCGGGCGCTGGCGGAACGGCTGGCGCGGATCGCGCTGCGGCGGGGTCTGGTGCTGGTCGACGAGCGCGCCGTCGCCAAGGCGCACGACCGCGCCGAGCTGATCGCGGCGCGGCGGCGCGGCGCGGTAATGGTGTTCGTCGCCCCGGTGTTCGCGACTCGCACCCATCCGGGGGCGCGGCCGCTTGGGCCGGTGCGGTTCGGGCTGCTGGTGCGGGGGTGCCGCGTTCCAGTCGCCGCACTGGGCGGTATGACGGCGAAGCGCTTCCGCCGCCTAGGCCCGCTCGGGGCGACGGCCTGGGGCGCAATCGACGCGGTGGTTAGAAGCTGACCGCGGTCCCGACATAGACCGAGCTGTCGGCGCGGTCGTTGTCGACCAGGCTCGGCGATACCGGAGCGAGCTTGTAGCGGACGCCGCCCGACAACGAGACGCCGGGCCGGACGATATAGGCGCCGCCGAAATCGACCGAATAGCGCCGCTCCGCCGGTGTCTGCAGCAGCGGCGACCCGGTCTCGGCCGCGAGCTGCAGCGCCGTCTTCCAGTTGCGGCCATGATAGCTGAGCGTCGCATCGGCAGCCTCGCGTCGGTTCGGGCCCAGCGCGGTGACCGGTGCCTCGATGCGCGAATAGCCGCCGCCGACGGCGAAGCCGCGCCAGCCGACCGAGACCCCGACGTTGTACGCGGCGGGCGACGCGGCGAAGGTCTCGACCACATCGGCGCGGCTGGCGTCGGGTGCGGCAGCGACGACGCGCGACGTGACGCCGATCGACAGCGCCTTGCGGTTCGGCTGGCCCGACGGCGTAAAGCGGAAGGCGCGGTCGACGGTGTCGAGGCGCGCCGTCGATGCGCCGCGGCCCGGCGCGGTAAAGGTGAAGCGCGCGCTGTCGGTGAGCGGCGGTGCGAACGGGATCAGTCCAGCGGCGCGCAACCGTTCGTTGTCAACGAGCGTGACGGCACGCGTCGGGCTTCGTGCCGGCAGCTTGGCGGCGAGCGCGGCACACGGCAGCGCAGCGGCGATCACCGCCACCACGCCGGTCAGCCCGGCCATCCGAAGTGCACCCCTGTTCATAGGTTTTGCATGCCTATCAGGCGAATCGCGCCCTACCGAGTCTGATAACGTTCGGAAGTAAAAAAAGTCCTCGTTTTTGCGCGTATTGTGGTCTGAGGCACACAGTCGCGACGCGGGCGGGCGGCGGGAATGTCACGGGCTTTGCGGTCGGCGCGCGCCGCCCTATAAGCCGCGCTCAGGATTTCCGGGAGCGGTTAATGCGTGGGATGCGGGCGACGGCACTGGTTCTGGCGGGCGCGATCGCGCTCGCCAGTTGTGGGCAGCGGGACAAGAAGCCGAGGAACGTCGCGACGATCGCCCCGGCGCGGGTGTCGACCATCGGCGTCAACTCCTACCTGTGGCAGGCGAGCCTGGAGACGCTGAGCTTCATGCCGACCGCGGCGGTCGATTCAAACGGTGGCGTCATCGTCACCGACTGGTACGCCAATCCGCAGGTGCCGAACGAGCGCGTTAAGGTGACCGTCGCCATCCTCGACACCGAACTGCGTGCCGACGCGATCCGCGTCTCGGCGTCGCGCCAGCAGCTGGGGCCGAGCGGCTGGGTCGAGGCACCGGTGCGCGCCGGCACCGTCCAGAAGCTGGAGGAAACCATCCTCAGCCGCGCCCGCGACCTGCGCCGCGCACAGCTGCCGGGCTGACGCCGGCACTATGACGCCGAAGTTCGACTTCAAGGCGGCCGAGGCGCGCTGGCAGGCGGCGTGGGCCAAGCGTGGGACGTTCCACGCCGACGACGCGAGCGCGAAGCCCAAGACCTTCATCCTGGAGATGTTCCCGTATCCGTCGGGGCGCATTCATGTCGGCCATGTCCGCAACTATGCGATGGGCGATGTCGTCGCGCGCGTCCGCCGGATGCAGGGCATGGAGGTGCTGCACCCGATGGGCTGGGACGCCTTCGGGATGCCGGCCGAGAACGCTGCGATGGAGCGCGGCGTCCATCCGGGCGACTGGACCCGGGCGAATATCGCCACGATGCGCGGGCAGCTGCAGCGACTTGGCTTCGCGCTCGACTGGAGCCGCGAGCTGGCGACCTGTGAGCCCGACTATTACGGCCACGAGCAGGCGCTGTTCCTCGACCTGATGGCTGCGGGCCTGGTCTATCGCAAGCTGTCGGCGGTGAACTGGGATCCGGTGGACCTGACCGTGCTGGCCAACGAGCAGGTCGTCGATGGCAAGGGCTGGCGATCGGGCGCGACGGTCGAGCGACGGCAGCTGAGCCAGTGGTTCCTGAAGATCACCGACTTTGCCGACGAGCTGCTCGACGGGCTCGGCGGCCTGACGCAATGGCCCGACAAGGTCCGGCTGATGCAGGAGAATTGGATCGGCAAGTCGCAAGGCCTGCGCTTCACCCTCCAGCTCGCCGGCCTGCCGGTCTATGACGAGGGCCTGTCAGCGGAGAGCGGCGCGGCGCTGCACGACGAGAACGCGCCGCCGGCCAGTTTCGACGTGTTCACGACGCGGCCCGACACCCTGTTCGGGGCGAGTTTCGCCGCGGTCGCCGCGGACCATCCGCTGGCGGCGGCGTGCGCGATGCGCGATCCCGCGCTGGCCGACTTCATCGCCGAATGCCGCTCCGGCGGCACCTCCGCCGCGGACATTGAAGGCGCTGAAAAGCGCGGCCACGATACCGGCCTGTCGGTCGTTCACCCGCTCGACCCGACCATCCGCCTGCCAGTGTTCGTCGCCAATTTCGTGCTGATGGACTATGGCACCGGCGCGATCTTCGGCTGCCCGGCGCACGACCAGCGCGACCTCGATTTCGCGCGCAAATACGCGCTGCCGGTGCCGCGCGTCGTTGCCCCCGCCGGCGAAGCGCATACCCCGATCCACGACGAGGCCTACACCGGGCCGGGCGTGCTGGTGCATTCGCGCTTCCTCGACGGGATGAGCATCGACGACGCCAAGTGCACCGTCATCGCGCGCGCCGAAGCCGAGGGCTGGGGGCAGGGCACCACCGTCTGGCGGCTGCGGGACTGGGGCGTATCGCGGCAGCGCTACTGGGGCACACCGATCCCGATCATCCACTGCCCGAGCTGCGGCGCGGTGCCGGTGCCGCGTGGGTCACTGCCGGTGGTTTTGCCCGAGGATGTCAGCTTCGACCGGCCCGGCAATCCACTGGAGCATCACCCGACGTGGAAGCATCTCCGCTGCCCGGTCTGCGACGAGGCAGCGGTGCGCGAGACCGACACGCTCGACACCTTCGTCAACTCGTCGTGGTATTTCATCCGCTTCGCCAGCGCGCCGGCGGACAGGGCGTTCGACCCCGCGGTCGCCGACCAGTGGCTGCCGGTGGCGCAATACATCGGCGGCGTCGAGCACGCGATCCTGCACTTGCTCTACGCGCGCTTCTGGACCCGGGCGCTGCACCGTATCGGGCGCATCGGCGCGACCGAGCCGTTCGCCGGGCTGTTTACGCAGGGCATGGTCACCCACGAGACGTATCGTGCCGGCGACCGCTGGCTCGAACCGTCGGAGGTCTCCAACGGGATCGCCACCGCGACCGGCGAACCGGTCACGGTCGGCCGGGTCGAGAAAATGTCGAAGTCGAAGAAGAACATCGTCGACCCCGATGCGATGATCGACCGCTACGGCGCCGACGCCGTCCGCTGGTTCATGCTGTCCGATTCGCCGCCCGAGCGCGACCTGGCTTGGTCGGAAGCCGGTATCGAGGGAGCGTGGCGGTTCGTGCAGCGGGCGTGGCGGCTGGCGCAGGTGCCGGCTGAAGCTGCGGGCGAGGACGCCGGGCTGACGCGCCTGTCGCACCGCACCGTCGCCGCAGTCACCGCCGATCTCGAACGGCTGCAGTTCAACAAGGCAGTGGCGCGGCTGTACGAATTCGCCAACGCGCTGGAGAAGGCCGCGCCCAGTGCCGCGCGCACCGCGGCGATCCGCACCTTCGTGCTGTTGCTGTCGCCGATGATGCCGCATCTCGCCGAGGAGGCCTGGGCCGTGTTCGGTGCCGGTGGCCTGATCGCCGACGCTGCCTGGCCGGTCGCCGACCCCGCCCTGCTTGAGGACGATACTGTTACCTACGCGGTCCAGATCAACGGCAAGCTGAAGGAGACGGTGACGCTCGCCAAGGGGCTGGACCGCGCCGAGGTCGAGGCCGCGGTGCTGGGTCTCGACAAGGTCCGCCGCGCGCTGAACGGCGTGCCGCCCCGCAAGATCATTGTGGTTCCCGACCGGCTGGTCAATCTGGTGGCATGAAGCGGCTGCTGCCCCTCTTGCTCGTGCTGGCCGGTTGCGGCCTGCAGCCGGTCTATTCGGGTGGCAGCCACGGGCCGGTGGCAGCGGCGCTGAGCGATATCGCCGTCGCGCCGATCCCGGACCGGTCGGGCTTCCTCGTCCGCAACGCGCTGATCCAGCGCCTCGGCGAGCCCGTCGATACCCCGCACCTGCGGCTCGAGGTCGAGCTCGACGACCGGATCATCGGCTTCGGCATCCGCGGCGACAACAGCCTCGCGCGCGAACGGCGGACGCTGCGCGCCCGCTACCGGGTCATCGCCGTCGCCACTGGCGCGGTGCTGCTCGACGCCACGGCCGGGTCGGACGCCGGCATCGACCGGGTCAGCAGCGACTATGCGGTGCTGGCGGCGGAGACCACAGCGCTCGACCGGCTGTCAATCGAGGTGGCGCGGCAGATCAGCGCGCGCATCGCCGAGGTGGCGCGGGCCGGGAAGCTGTACCCGGCCGGGCCACCGGTTCCATGACGAACTGGCCGTGAAGGCCGATCGGGGTCGCATCGCCGCGGCGGTCCAGCGGCTCGCGCCCGAGATCAAGCTGGTCCTTTTTCACGGCTACGACGACTCGGCGGCGCGCGAGCTTGCCGACCGCCTGGCGCGGCAGTTCGACGGGGCGGAAGCGTTCGCGGCCGCCACGCTCGACAAGGATCCGCAGGCGCTCGCCGCCGCCGCGACCAGCGTCTCGATGTTCGGCGACCGGACGCTGATCCGCGTGGACGGGGCGGGCGACGACACGCTCGCCGCCGTCGACGCGGTGCTCGCCGGGCCGGGCGGCAACCCGGTGATCGTCGTCGCGGGCGGCCTCAAGAAGACCTCGAAGCTGCTCACCCGGGTCGAGGGCGACGCACACGCGCTCGCTTGGCAGGTGCCGGAGGCGCGCGCCGGCGATATCCCCGGGGTCGTCACCGAGGCAGGGGCGGACTTCGGCGTGACCCCTGGCCGGGGCGCGGCGCGGGCGCTGTTCGAGGCGTGCGGGGCAGACCGCGCCGTGCTGCGCCGCGAGCTGGAGAAGCTGGCGCTTTACATCGACGCCACTCCGGCCGAGCCCAAGGCGTTCGAGCTTGCCGATCTCGCCGCCGTCGGGGCGGATCTGGGCGATGCCGAAGTCGGCGAGCTGGTCGCCGGGGTGGCGGGCGGCGACGCGGCCGCAACCGACCTGCAGCTGGCGCGGCTGGCGGCCCAGAATGTCGCCGCCATCGTCATTGTCCGCGCGGTGCAGCGGCGGTTCTTCACCTTGCTCGACCTGCGGGCGGCGGTCGACGGTGGGGCGAGCGCCCGCAGCGCCGTGGAGGGTGCCCGCCCGCCGGTGTTCTGGAAGGAGAAGGATGCGCTGACTGCCGAACTGGGGAAATGGCGGACCCCGATGGTGCGCGCCGCGCTGACCCGGCTGCTGGGGGTGGAGCGAGCGATCAAGCGCTCGGGCAGCGCGGGCGAGGTGCTGGCCGCGCAGGCGCTGCTGGGTCTCGCGACGCAGGCGAGCGGCCGGCGCTAGCCCGACATGTTCACGCTGCCGCCCGGCATCCGGACCTCCAGGCTGTCGAGCGTTTCCGACAGCCAGATCTGGCACGCAAGGCGGGAGGTGCGCGTCACCCCGTAGGCGAAGTCGAGCATGTCCTCCTCCTCCTCGCTGGCGCGTGGCAGGCGGGCGAAATCGTCCGCCGCGACCACGACGTGGCAGGTCGAGCACGCCATCGCGCCCTCGCAGGCGCCTTCGAGCGGCTGGTTGTTGGCCTGGGCGAGATCGAGCAGGCGGGTGCCGGGCGCGCCCTCGGCCTCGGTCACCTTGCCGTCCACCGAAACGAAGCGGACGGTCGTCACGCCGCCTTCTGCCTGAGGCGTGAGACGACGGCATTGAGTTCGGCCGCCGCCGCGTCGATTTCCGCTTCGGTGGTGAAGCGCCCCCAGCCGATCCGCAGGCTCGAGCGCGCCGCGGCGGCTTCGAGGCCGAGCGCGGCCAGCACGTGGCTGGCCCGCCCACCAGCGCTGGCGCAGGCCGAGCCGCTCGACACCGCGATACCGCGCAGCGCCGGCAGCAGCCGCGCCCCGTCGACGCCGTCGAAGCTGAGGTTGAGGTTGCCGGGCCAGCGCGCAGTCATGCTGCCGTTGATCGTGTAGCCCGCGTCCAGGCCCGCCAGCAGCCGGTCCCGTAATGCCTCTGCGTGGGCGCGGTCCGCCGCCATCCGTTCGCCCGCGATCCGCGCCGCCGTGCCCAGACCGGTACACAGCGCCGGGGCGAGCGTGCCGGACCGCCCGTCCTCCTGCCCGCCCCCGTGGAGCAGTGGGGTCAGCTGGACGCCGCGCCGCCGGTACAGCGCGCCGATGCCCTTGGGCCCATAGAGCTTGTGCCCGGTCAGGCTGAGCAGGTCGACACCGAGATCGTCCACGTTGCACGGCAGCTTGCCGAAGCCCTGCGCCGCGTCGCAGTGCATCAGCGCGCCCGCCACGTGGGCCAGGTCGGCGATGGCGCGCACCGGCTGCACCACCCCGATCTCGTTGTTGACCAGCATCGCCGAGACCAGCGCGACATCGTCGCCCATGGCGGCCGCCACGCGGTCGAGGTCGACCAGCCCGTCGCGCTGCACGGGCAGCACCGTCACGTCGGCCCCGACCGAGCGCAGATACTCGGCGCTCGCCAGCACGCAGCTATGCTCGCTGGCCAGCGTGACGATGCGGCTGCGCGCCTGCCCCGGCGCGGTCAGCACGCCCTTCAGCGCCCAATTGACCGATTCGGTCGCGCCGCTGGTGAAGCTGACGGTGTCGGCGGGTGCATCCAGCAGCGCCGCGACCTGCTCCCGCGCCACCGCGACGGCGGCGTTCGCCTCGAACCCCCAGCGGTGCGGGCTGTGCGGGTTGCCGAACCGCTCGACGCCCCAGGCACGCATCGCCGCATCGACCGCCGGGTCGAGCGGCGTCGTCGCGCCATAGTCGAGATAGATCGGGCGTTCCATGATCGCTGTTAACGCCTATATAGGCCCGCAACCCGCCCTTTCAGCAATTCCCGGAAAATCCATGCCCGACGTTATCTTTGCCGGCCCCGAGGGCCGCCTCGAAGGCCGTTACCAGCCCGGGCCGCGCCCGCGCGCGCCCGTCGCCATCCTGCTCCAGCCGCATCCGCAGCAGGGCACCATGAACCATCCCATCGTCATCGCGCTGTACAACACCTTCGTAAAGCGCGGCTTTGCGACGCTGCGCTTCAACTTCCGCGGCGTCGGGCGCAGCCAGGGGGTGTTCGACAACGGCATCGGCGAGCTGTCGGACGCCGCGTCGGCGCTCGACTGGATGCAGCAGTTCAACCACGAGGCGTCGCAGACCTGGGTCGGCGGCTTTTCGTTCGGCGCGTGGATCGGCATGCAGCTGCTGATGCGCCGCCCGGAGGTGAAGGGCTTTATCTCGATTGCACCGCCGGCGAACAGCTTCGACTTCACCTTCCTCGCGCCGTGCCCGTCGTCGGGCATCATCATCGACGCCGCCGAGGACGAGATTGTCACCGGCGCCTCGGTCCAGAAGCTCGTCGACAAGCTCAAGACCCAGCGCCACATCACCATCGACCACGAGACGATTCCCGGTGCCAACCACTTCTTCGAGCACGAGATGGAGGATATGATGAAGGTGGTGGACGGCTATCTCGACAAGCGGGGGGTGTAATGGCTACCGACCGTGTTTCCATGTTGCTGCCGTTTGCGCGACCGTTCCCTCAGGCATCGCTTTCATGCCTGACTTCCGGTAATTGAGACTGCGCATCAACTGGCCGACTATCGAGCCAGCTTGAACGGTCGCCATGTAGGTTTCTTCGTATTGGCTACCTAGCGCAGCAACGATTAGCGGTTCGACCCTCGCTAGCGCCGGCTTACCTAGTTCGGCTTCCCGTACACAGCTTGCCCGGCCTTCGTCCGAATAGACGATTTGATGGATCTGATGCGAGATCAGGTCATCATCTCTGATCCCCGACTTGACCGTGAACGGCCCTGATTTTTCAATTGCGTGAACCGGCCGTCGATCAGCTTCGGTGTCGAGTCGGCGAGCTCTCTCCCAGACGGCTTGTCTGCCAGCGACCGTCAGACGGCGAGACGCTCCAAAGTATAGCCGTAGGGCAAATTATCCATGATTCGATCCTCGAAGTATCTCGGCGACTGAACCCCCCGTCGTCGCCACCGGCACCCCCGTCGTCTCGGGCCAGCTCGTCGGCTTGCCCGCGAGGACGCGCACCGCCAGCCACGCGAACGCCTGCGCCTCGAGTTCGTCGCCGTGCCACGCGACCATCTCGACCGGGTCGACCGCGATGCCGGTCCGCGCCGCGAGCATCGCCATCAGGCTGGGGTTGTGCCGCCCGCCGCCGGTGACGAGCAGGCGCAGCGGGCGTTCGGGGACGTGGTTCAGCGCGAGGTCGACCGTCGCGGCGGTAAACGCCGTCAGCGTCGCGGCCCCGTCCTCAACCGACAGCCCGCGCACCGCCTGCGTCGCCCAGGCGTCGCGGTCGAGCGACTTGGGCGGGGCGAGGTCGAACCACGGATTGTCGAGCAGCGTGTCGAGCACGTCGCCGTGGACCGCGCCGCCCGCCGCGAGCGCGCCGCCCTCGTCACGGTCGGCTCCGGTGTGGCTGCGCACCCAGTCGTCGATCAGCGCGTTGCCGGGGCCGGTATCGAAGCTGAGCCAAGTGTCCGCGCCGAACCACGTCAAATTGCCGACCCCGCCGAGGTTGAGCACGCCCAGGGGCCGCGCCAAACCCGACGCCAACGCACGGTGATAGCCCGGCGCGAGCGGCGCGCCTTGACCCCCGGCGGCGATGTCGGCGGAGCGGAAGTCGTGGACAACGCGGATGCCGGTCAGCCGGGATAGGAGCGCGCCGTCGCCGATCTGCCAGGTCCAGCCGCGCTCGGGCCGGTGCGCGATGGTCTGGCCGTGGAAGCCGACGACGCCGACCGCCGCCGCGGCGATGCCGGTCGCCGCCAGGAGCGCCCGCACCGCCGCTGCGTGAGCCAGCGTCAGGTCGTGCGCCGCCTCGTCGATCAGCGGGTCCGGACCCGGCTGCGCCATTCCCGCCGCCTGCGCGCAGGCCGCCCGCAAGCGCTCGCGCGTTGCCTCGTTATAGTGGATAAAATGGAAGCCGATGCGCCGGTTCAGCCCCTCGCCGTCGGTTTCGATCAGCGCGGCGTCGATGCCGTCCATCGAGGTGCCCGACATCAGGCCGACCGCGAGCATGGTTCCCTCGTTCGCCGCCACCATGCTAGGCACCCTCCGCCATGACCTACAAATCCGACTTCCTCCGCGTGCTAGACGAGCGCGGCTTCGTCCACCAGATCACCGACGCCGCCGCGCTCGACGCGCAGGCGAGCACGGGCGTGGTGACGGCTTATGTCGGCTACGATTGCACCGCGCCCAGCCTCCACATCGGCAACCTCGTCTCGATCATGATGCTGCGCCACCTGCAGCGAACCGGCCACCGGCCGATCGTGCTGATGGGCGGCGGCACGACCAAGGTCGGCGACCCGAGCGGCAAGGACGAGGGGCGGCAGCTGCTCGACGATGCGCGCATCGAGGCGAACAAGGCAAGCATCCGGCGCATCTTCGAGCGCTTTCTCGATTTCGAAGGGCCGAACGCCGCGGTCATGGCCGACAATGACGAGTGGTTGGCAGGCCTCGCGTATATCCCGTTCCTGCGCGATATCGGGCGGCACTTCAGCGTCAACCGGATGCTGACCTTCGACAGCGTTCGGCTGAGGCTGGACCGCGAGCAGCCGCTGAGCTTCCTCGAATTCAACTACATGATCCTGCAGGCCTATGACTTCCTCGAGCTTTCGCGGCGCGAGGGTTGCACCCTGCAAATGGGCGGCAGTGACCAGTGGGGTAATATCGTCAACGGCACCGACCTGATCCGCCGCGTCGACGGGGGAGCGGCGTTCGGCCTGACGACGCCGCTGATCACCACCGCCGACGGCGCGAAGATGGGCAAGACCGCGAGCGGCGCGGTCTGGCTGCACGAGGATGCGCTGCCAACGTGGGATTACTGGCAGTTCTGGCGCAACACCCACGACACCGACGTCGGGAGATTCCTGCGGCTGTTCACCGACCTGCCGCTGGACGAGATCGTGCGGCTCGAAGCGCTGGAGGGGGCGGAGATTAACGCCGCCAAGGTAGCACTGGCGAACGCCGCGACCGCGTTGTGCCGGGGGGCGGACGCTGCGGCAGCGGCGGCGGCGACTGCGGAAGCAAACTTCATCCAACTTACGGCAAGCGGGGGAATGACTTTCGGAGGCACCGTTTACCTCAATGTCTCAACACTCCCAACATTTTCGGTCGCGGGCCCGGTGAACATCATCGACGCGCTGGTCGGGCTGAACTTCGCCGCGTCGAAGGGTGAGGCGCGGCGGCTGGTGCAGGGCGGCGGCGCACGCATCGACGGCGAAGTCGCGGGCGAGGATGCGGTGGTCGGCCCCGGCGCGCGGGTCTCGGCGGGCAAGAAGCGCCACGGGGTGCTGGTCGCGGCGTGAGTCACAAGTCGTCGTTCGGCGCGGTCGTCGACGTTCGTACCCGCGTCCTGATCCTCGGCTCGTTGCCCGGCGAGCGGTCGCTGGCCGAGCGCCGATACTATGCCCACCCGAGCAACCGCTTCTGGGAACTGACGGGCGCGG
>Ga0209181_10000715_pt1 | contig 61447 bp, 46 predicted proteins | sample MAT05_FD_187208 | JGI IMG/M metagenome (GOLD analysis project Ga0209181, IMG submission 187208) | Freshwater microbial communities from Lake Fryxell liftoff mats and glacier meltwater in Antarctica - MAT-05 (SPAdes) (version 2) | ecosystem: Environmental > Aquatic > Freshwater > Ice > Liftoff...
GAGGCCCGCCGCAGCCTGCGTGAGCAGGCCAGTCGCGTGATGGAGCAGCTCGGCCTCGACGTCTTCGCGGTGGTCGGCTCCGACGACAAGATCATCGCGGCGCCCCACAACCGCGGCGCCCAGGGCGACTCCGCGCCCGACGCCCGCGAGCTGGTCGCGACCACGCGCGTGGTCTACCGCTTCGACGCGGTGATGGGCGAGCAGCGTCTCACCAAGCCGCTCGTCGCCGAGGTCGCGCGCCTCGCCCGCAGCGACGGTCAGGCGGTCGTGGTCGTGGTCGGCCGCGCGGTCGATCGCGATCTCACGACCAGCGTGCGGCGCGCCGGCCAGGTCGACACCCGCCTCGTCGACGGCACCGGTCGCGTGCTCACCCCGCCGGCCCAGCCCGGCAGCTGGGAGCGCCACGGCCACCCGGCCCGCATCGCGCTGGCCGGCGAGGGCGACACCGTCGCGGCCTGGCTCGAGGTGCGGGTCTGGGATCGCAACCTGTCGGCGCTGCTCACCCAGGTCACGATCGTCGCCGGCGTGCTGGCCGCGCTCGCCCTCGCGCTCACGGTGCTGCTCGGCGCGTTCGTCGCGCGCCGGATCACCGCGGGCCTCGATCGGCTGGTGGTTGGCGCCCAGGCCGCGGCCCGCGGCGACCTCGACCACCGCGTGCCGGTCACGTCCAAGGACGAGGTCGGCGAGGTGGCCGGCGCCTTCAACCTGATGATGGAAGATCTGCGCACCGCCGAGGAGCGCCTGGTGATCGCCGAGCGCATCGCCGCCTGGCAAGAGATCGCGCGGCGCCTGGCTCACGAGATCAAGAACCCGCTCACGCCCATCCAGATGGCGATGGACAACCTGCGCAAGACCTGGCGCAAGCAGCACCCGTCGTTCGGCGAGATCCTCGAGGACTCGACCGCGACCGTGCTCGAGGAGGCCGATCGGCTGCGCCGCATCGTCAGCGAGTTCTCCGACTTCGCGCGCATGCCCAAGCCCGACGTCGCGCCGCTCGACCTGTCCGAGGTGGTCGGCGCGGCGCTCGCGCTCTACCAGGGCGAGACCCCGGTGACCTGCAAGCTGGGCAGCGGCCTACCGTCGGTGTCCGCCGATCGCGGGCAGATGACGCAGGTCATCTTGAACCTCGTCGAGAACGCGCGCGACGCCATCGCCGGCCGCGCCGACGGCGCGATCACCGTGATCACCCGACGCGGCGACCTCGGCGACCGGCTCGAGCTGGTCGTCGAGGACAACGGCCCCGGCGTGCCCGTCGAGGTGCGCGACAAGGTCTTCGCTCCCTACTTCACGACCAAGCACGCCCGGGGCGGCACCGGCCTCGGCCTCGCCATCGTCCATCGCATCGTCTCCGACCACGCCGGCCGCATCGTCGTCGGCGACAGCTCCTCCGGCGGCGCCCGCTTCGCGATCGAGTTGCCCCTCCAGGTCGGTCAGCCTCTGCTCGCCTCCCTGGTCCGCAAGCCCGCGCCGCCGATTTCGTAGCCGGCCCCGGCCCCGGCTCCGGCTACGGTTACGGTCACGGTTACGGTCACGGTCACGGTTACGGTTACGGTTACGGTTACGGCGACCGCGACCGGTCACCCGTCCTTGACGGGCGTGGCCTTCAGTGCCGCCTTGCCGTCCTTCACGTACACCGAGAAGCGCACGCCCACGGTTCCGGGCTTGCCCATGAGCTCCTCCTGGTTGCGCCGGAGCTTTTCGACGAACTTGGGGTAGGTGAGGCCGGCCGTGGGCTCGCCGCAGCGGGCCTTGAGCTCGAGGAACTCAGCGAAGATCGAATGGAAGTACGCCTCCTCCTCGGAGGCGGCCGGCGCCGGGATGCGCAGGCCGGTCTGGCTGGCCAGGATGTCGTCGTCGAGGGAGCGGGGCGGCGTCGCGGGCGGCGCCCCGGCTGGCACCGGTCCCGGCGTCTTCGAGCGGGGCGGCGGCGCGACGGGTGGCATCGGCGCCGCCGGGCGCGCGCCCGACGAGCGCGGCGTCGGCGCCAGGTCGAGCTCGGGCGGCGGCATCGGATCGCGGAAGCGGAACTCGGCGGGCGGCAGCGCCGGACGCGGCGGGGGCGGCGCGAGATCGACCTGCGAGAAGCCCGAGGCTGCGAAGCCGCCGCTGCCATCGGCCGGCCCCAACAGCTGGTCGAGATCGCGGCGCGCGGCCCGGGCCTCGCGACCCAGCTTGTCGATGTGGATGTTGACCGAGCGGGCGACCGAGCCGAGGCGGCCGTGGTGGCGCTCCTCGGGCAGACGCTCGCCGGTGCCCTTGGCCAGCACCACCGCGTCGGCCGCCAGGCGCCGCACCGGACGGTCGTGCTCGAGCGCCATGAGCGCGAGCCCGACGCCGAGCGCGACGACGAAGCCGATGCCGACGGGGATCCACGGGAAGTTGCCAAAGGACAGGTCGTCCCTGCGCACCTGATCGATCGTCTTGCCCAGGCCGAAGCGCGGCGCCTCCTCGACGTACACCGCGAAGAACGCGTCGTCGAAGCGGGCCTCGCCGGGCAGGCGCGCCACCAGCGCGGTCAGGCGCTGCGTGCCCGACACCGTCACGAAGGGCTGGCCCGACTTGCAGTCGGTGTCGAGCTCGGCCTGGCTCGCGGCCAGCTTGCCGTATTCGGTCAGCACCTCGCTGCCCAGCACGGTCGGCGACGACGAGATCGACATCTGGCCCTTGGTGTAAAAGCCGATGGTCGCGCCGAGCGGACGCATCAGCTCCTCGGCGAAGGTCTTCGACACCGCGTAGCCGATGACCACCGCGCCGACGTAAGTCACCGGCGGATCGCGCTTGATCACCGGCGAGCCGGCGACGCGATACAGGCGCCCGCCGACCTGCCACAGATCGTCGCGCAGGTAGCCGGCCAGCGCCTCGTCGACCAGCAAGCGGCCGGCCATGGTGTCGCCGTAGTCCTTGCGGTCGATGCCGGCGCTGCCGGCGCGGGTCAGCACGCGGCCGCGATTGTCGACCAGGATCGCGAAGTCGGGTTGGTTGCCGGCGACGCCAGCGATCGTGCTGGCCGCCAGCTCTTGGGCCGCCTTGGCCTGGACCGCGTCGACCGCGTCGGAGGTCGAGGCCTTGTCGAGCACGGCGACCACCCCGGCCTGGCGCGCGAACGAGCTCGCGACCTCGACCTGCACCCGGGCCGCGCTCTTGAGCTGGATGTTGACGACGTCGCACGCGACCACCAGCCGCTGGCGCTCTTCCTCGACGCGCGCGCGCTGGGCCGGGCGCGGCGACAACAGCGCGACGGTGATGGCGATGGCCGCCGCCGACGCGATCAGGAAGAACCAGATCTTCGACCAGAACATTACGGCTTCACCGGCAGTCCGGCGGGCAGCTTGACGGTGAGCTCGGTGCGCTTGGCGCCGACCGCGACGACCTCGTCGGTGCGATCGATCCAGCCGGCCGGCGTCGGCGTGGCGCCCGGGCGCCCGGGGTTGCGCATGGCGGTGTTGGGCGGCGCGTAGAACACTCGCACCGTCCAGCTACCAGCTGGCACGTCGTCGAAGACGAACTTGCCGGTCCCGTCGGGGATCGCGAACAGGCCGCGATCGACGACCAGCGCGCGACCGCGCAGGTACGGCGTCGACTGGTCGATGATGTCGATGAGCCCGCCTTGGGTCGGCTTGAGCTGGGGCCGGTCACTCGGATTGATCGGCTTCTTCTCGAACAGGTCGGGCTGACCGAACGCGACCAGGAACGGCGCGTTGAACCCCGAGTTGCGCAGCTCGATCGTGCTGCCGAGGCGCGCCACCATCAGCGGCCGCGCGAAGGAATCACCGCGCAGCTCCCAGGTCACCGTCGCCGCCGGCGGCGGCGGCAGCTCGACGCCGGGCCCCGGCTGCAGCACCACGACCATCGACGGCAGCGGGTCGACGCCACGCACCGGCGCGAGGGGGTTCTCGATGCGAGGCAAGAACGCGCGGCCCAACGCCGGCAACGCCAGCCCGCCCGGCGGGAGCTCGAGCTTGCCCGCCACCGAGCCCGCCGCCGCGATCGAGGTCGCGGCCGCCAGGGCTGCGAAGGTGAGGCCGGCTCTCGCCCAGGCCAAACGCGCTTGCATGTCGCGATCGTAGCCGTCGCATCGTCGCGACTTCAAGGCCGCGCGGGTGCGATCCTCTCCAGCTCGTCGAGCGCAACCAGCGCGAACGCCGACACCACCAGCGCGTGATCGATCGCGCCACCGCGCACCATCGCGAGCGTCTCGGCCAAGGGCGCGGTGAAGGTGGTCACGACCTCGCCGGCGTCGAGCTCGGGCGCGCCGACGACGACCGCGTCCTCGGCCAGGAACATGTGCAGGCGGTTGTCGAGGATCGCCGGGTTGGGCGCCACGGTGCCCAGGTGGCGCCAGCGCGGCGCGGCATAGCCAGTCTCCTCGCGCAGCTCGCGTTGCGCCGCCACCAGCACGTCCTCGCCGGGGTCGACCATGCCGCCGGGAATCTCGACGTGGATCTCGGCGGTGCCGTGGCGGTACTGGCGGATCAGCACGACGTCGCCGGCCGGCGTGCGCGCGATGACGTTGACCCAGTCGGCGGCGTGGATCGACACGAACTGGCGCTCGGCGCCGGTGCGGGGATGGGCAGCGCGGATTGTCTGCGTGGAGAAGATCCGGTAGTCGTGGGCGTCGATCCGCGTGCGCTCGCGCCAGCGGAGCGCGTCGTCCTCGTCGGAGGCCTGGTCGGTCATGGCGCCGAGCCTAGCAGCGGCCGCGCGTCGACGAACGGCGTCACGCAGGGCGCTCCATCGGCCCACCGCAGCGCCGCGACCCCGCCGGGCACCAGCGCGGCGATGGTCGCGCTGCGCGTGCCATACCGTGGCGTGTGGATGCACAGCGCGTGGAGCGCATGCACCGTCGTGATCGGAGCGCCCTCGACGATCGTGCCCGGCACTTCGCGGTCGGGCAGCGCGTGATCGCCCAGCGCGCTCGGGGCGGCTCGCACCAGGTCGTCCCAGGTCGCGAGCGGCTCGAGGTGGGCCCGCAGGCGGGCCAGCTTGGGCTGGCCTGGCGCGTCGATGCGATGGTTGGCGACGACCGTGATGCCGCGCGGTAGCTCGACCCGCTCGAGGGTGCCGGCCCGCCGCGCATAGACCAGCTCGACGCCGCTGGCGTCGCCGAAAACCAGGTTCGCGCTGGCGTAGGCGGTGGGATCGATCGCCGCCGCGTAGCGCCGCATCGCCTCGCGATCGCCGGCGTCGAGCAAGCCCAGCACCAGCGCGCCGCGCGAGCGCGGTGCCCGGCCCAGCATCGGCTCGCGCTGGTTGGTCACCGCGGCGAAGCGACCGTCGCCCGTGAACGCGAGCCACGAGCCGCCGAGCACGTCGTCGCGTCCCCCGACCCGACCCTCACCCAGCGCGACTGGCGCGGTGGCGGGACGATCGTAGAGCTCGTCGCGGTTGGCCGCGACCGCGACTGGCACCTGCGCGAGTCGATCGATCAGGATCGCGATGGTGCACAATTACAGTGACTCGACGCGGATCTCGAGCGCGTAACCACCCGCCAAGGCGGTCACCGCCGACTCGAGCGCGGCGGCCCACGCTGCACAGGCCGCACCGTCGACGTTCGGGCCCAGATCGGTCCACACCTTGATGACGCGCGCGTCGTCTCCCGAGGGCCGCACTCGCACCTCGCGGGCCTGGTATCCGCGGTCGGTGAACGCCGTCACGAAATGCTCGATCGCGATCACGGCCTCGTTGATGTCCATGAAATGCAGTCTATCAGCTCACGCTTGGGCGTAAGGTGAGGTGTGCCGAAGGCGGTTGACGACGGTCAGGTCCGTCAGGTGGTGGCGCTGCCCGCGATCGAGAGCTCGCTCGACCGCGCCAACACCCGGCTCCGGTTGCGGCAGGACCTGTGCGAGGTCGCGTGCCGCACCGCCGTCGAGCAGAACGGGGTGCGGCTGGCCTGGGTCGGGGTGTATCGGCCGGCGCTCGACCGCGTCGAGCCGGCCGCCAGCCACGGCGCCGACAGCGGCTTCGTCGAGTCGATCTGGATGGGCCTGCGCGATCCCGAGGTCGATCGCGGCCCGGTCGCGCGCGCGATGCGCAGCGGCGCGCCGGTGATCGCCAACGACCTGCTCGCCGACGAGGGGTTTCAGTACAAGGTCGCAGCCCAGCTCCGCGGGCTGCGGGCGTGCGCGGCCTTTCCGCTCCGGCTCGGCGACGACACCATCGGCGTGCTCGCGACCTACGCCGACACGGTCGGGTTCTTCACCGACGGCGCGGCCGCGGTGCTCACGTCGATCGCGGAGCGGCTCCAGGCCGCCGTGGTGTCGCTCGGCCACGACCTGCCGTGGCCCACCGGCGACGAGGGCCACCGCAACGGCGAGGATCGCATCCGGCTGTTCCACCGTCTCGCCGAGGTGCTGCGCGAAGGCAGCGACCCCGACCAGGTGCTGCGGCGCGCCACCCGCCTGCTGGGCGAGCACTTCCGCTGCTCGGTCGCCTACGCCGATGTTGCGCCCGACGGCGACAGCTTCGCCATCCCCTACGACTACGTGGTGGACGGACCCTCGAGGGTCGGCCACGCGCGGATGTCGGACTACGGGCCGCGCATCGCCGGGCTGTTCCGGAGCGGCGACGCGCCCGTGGTCATCGAGGACGCCGAGGCCCTCGAGCCCGAGGAGGCCGAGGCGCTCCGGGCCCGCGGGATCCGCTCGTTCGTGTGCTTCACGCTGGTGCGCCAGGGTGGCTGTCGCGCGATGATGTCGGTCCACCAGCCCACGCCACGGGTCTGGAAGCCCAACGAGCTCCGGGTCATCCACACCTTCGTCGAGCGGTGCTGGGCGACCATCGAGCAGCGCGCCGTCGAGGCCAAGCTACGCAACAACGAGGCGCTGCTCCGCATCGCGGGCCGCGCCGCCCGCATCGGCGGCTACGACATCGAGGTCGCCACCGGCCACGTCACGTGGTCCGACGAGGCCTGCGCCATTCACGAGGTGCCGGCCGGGACCACGCCGACCATGGCCCAGGCCGCCACCGTGGTGGCCCCCGAGCACCGCGCGCGCGTCGAAGCCGCGTTCGTGGCCTGCGCCAGCGGCGGCCCGCCGGTCGACGTCGAGACCCAGGCCATCACCGCCACCGGCAAGCGGATCTGGATGCGCATCTTCGGCCACGCGGTCTTCGACCGCACCGGCGCACTCGAGCGTCTGCAGGGCGCGGTGCAGGACATCAGCGACCGTCGTCAGCTCGAGGAGCAGGTCCGCCAGGCCCAAAAGATGGAGGCGATCGGTCAGCTCGCCGGCGGCATCGCGCACGACCTCAACAACATCCTGTCGGTCATCCTCACGTACACCGAGATCATCAGCGACGACCTCGAGCCGGGCGGGCACCTGCGCGACGACCTCGACGAGATCCGCCGCGCCAGCCAGCGCGCCGCCGAGCTGACCCGTCAGCTCCTCGCGTTTGGCCGCCAGCAGATGCTACAGCCGCGCATCGTCGACCTGGGCGCGATCGCCAGCGGGCTCGGCAACATGCTGGGTCGCCTGCTGGGCGCCGATGTCGAGCTGGTGCTGAGGCTGGGCGCGGTCGACAAGGTGCGCGCCGATCCCGGGCAGATCGAGCAGGTCATCATGAACCTGGTCGTCAACGCCCGCGACGCGATGCCCGAGGGTGGCACGCTCACCGTCGAGGTCGCCAACACGCTCGACGGCGCGGTCGGCGCGAGCGGTCGCTTCGTCATGCTCGCGGTCAGCGACAGCGGCGACGGCATCGCCCCCGAGATCCGCGACCGCATCTTCGAACCGTTCTTCACCACCAAGGCCATGGGCAAGGGCACCGGCCTGGGGTTGTCGACGGTGCATGGCATCGTCACCCAGAGCGGCGGCCACGTCGTGCTCGAGAGCGAGCTGGGCCACGGCACCACCTTCCGGGTCTACCTGCCACGGGTCGACGATCCCGACGAGCCGATCGTCGAGCCGGCGCTGCCGCTGACCGCGCGCGCGGCGGGCGAGACCGTGCTGGTGGTCGAGGACGATCCCCAGGTGCGGGTCGTGGTCGGCACGATCCTCGAGCGCAGCGGCTACCGGGTGCTGTCGGCCCATAGCGGCACCGACGCGCTGCGCCTGGCCGCCGAGCCCGACGCCACGGTCGATCTGGTGCTGACCGATCTGGTGATGCCGCGCATGAGCGGACGCGAGGTCGCCCAGCGGCTGGCCTCGCTGTATCCGGCCGCCAAGGTCCTGTTCATGTCGGGCTACACCCAGGACGCCGCGATGCGGGTCGGCGTGGTCGACCGTGGCATCGCGTTCCTGGCCAAGCCGATCACGCCCGACACGCTCCTGCGCAAGGTGCGCGAGGTGCTCGACAGCCGGTGAGGCCGGCGCCCGCGGTGCTACCGTGCCCGCGTGGATCTCCGCCTGCGCGATCAGCGTCGCTACCTGACCGCGCTCGACGCCGCGGCGGCGGCTCAGCCCGACGCCCAGGCCAATCAGCTGGCCGCGCTGGCTCGCGAACGCGCGCTGGCCGCGGCGACCGACGACGCGATGGCGTGTCGGATCGCCTCGGGCGATCTGTTCGAGCTGGCCCGCGGCGGCTGGCTCGATCGCCTGCTCGGCCACGCCCGGATCGCCGCCGCCCTCGACGATCCCTTCACCGCGCAGGCGATGGCGGTCGAGGTCGAGGCGACCTTGGCCGCGCGCGGCCACCGCGAGTGGGTGTCGACCTTGCAGGCCGGCTCGACGCGCGCGGCGGTCTGGCACGAGCGGGCGGGGCAGGCCAAGAGCAGCGCGGTTGCGCTGATCGGCGCCGCGATCACCGGGGCGTGGGATCAGCGACCGGCGGCGCAGGCCGAGGCGCGCGCGGTCGCGACCGCGGCCTGGCAGCAGTGGTCGGCCCTCGAGCCGCTGGTCGCTGGGGGCGACGCGGCGGCCTTCGCGCGCGCCCTGGCCCAGCCGCGCTATCGACAGCGGGTGCCGTGGACCGGCGTCGGCGTCGCCGCGCTGGTCGAGCGGATGGCGAGCTTCGGCCTGGGCGTCGGCGCGGCGCTCGACGTCGAGGTGGCGAGCGCGTCGGCGATCGTGGCCGGCATCGAGGACGCCTGCGCGCGCTGGCGGGCTGGCCTCGCGACCGCGACCCCGAGCCCGATCATCGACGGCGAGCCCGAGCTGGCCGACGTGATCGCGCCGTACGCCTCGCTCACCGGGCTGCCCGGCACCGAGCCGACCACGATCGCGCTGGTGCGCGCGGCCCGTCGCCTGGTCGCGCACGCCGGGGGTGCCGAGACCCCCCAGGGCGTGCTGGCGGCGTGGACCGAGGCCGATCTGCTGGCCGACTTCGCGGCCGCCCCGGTGCGCGCCAACGCCGAGGCGGCGCTGGTCCGCGCCGAGGTGTGGCCTGATCCGATCTTGCAGGCCGGCGCGCGCGGGTTGCTCGCCGAGCTGTCCGAGATCCGGACAGGTTGCGAGGTCGACCTGATCTCGGTGCATCACGACGCCTGCGCGGTCGTCGAGGCCGACTGGAACTACGGGCTGGGCGCGGTGATGCTGGCGCCGGTCGAGGCCACCGCGATCGCGGGCTGGGATCCGAGCGCCGCGCCGTCGATCGCCACGGCCTGGCGCCTGCTGGGTGCCCTCACCGGCGTCGGCGCCGAGCTCCTGACCATCCCGCGAGTCGACGCGGTGCTCGCGCTGGTGGCGACTCGCGACCAGCGCCCCGCCGACCTCGGCGCGTGGCGCGGCGAGATCGGGCACCGCACGGTCGGCGAGGCCAAGGCCTGGTTCGGCGTGCGCGGCCTCGATCCTCGCACCGCGAGCGCCGTCGGCGCAGCGCTCACCGCGGCCTGGGGCGCGCCGGCAGCAGGCGCCGCGCGGCCGGTCCGGCTGTGGGACCACCAGCTCGCCCTCGACGAGCTCGACGCGCCGCCGCCGCGTCCGCCCACCCCGGGAAGGTCGCGACCGGCCCGTCCGTAACATGTGTTAGCGTAGCCACCCCATGTCCGACGATCCCAAAGAACAGCTCCAGGCGGCCCAGGTCGCCGAGACCGCGGAGGGTGCGGAGACCCGCAACCTGTACCTGCGCGATGGGCGCACGCTCACCGTGTCGGGCGCCGGCTCCGAGGAGCTGGTCGAGATCCGCGCGTCGTCGGGCATGCTCGAGCTACGCATCAAGATGACCGAGCAGGGCCCGGTGCTCCAGATGGAGAGCGTGCGCCTGCAGATCAAGGCCGCCGAGTCGGTCGACATCGAGACCAAGCAGTTCAACGTCAACGCCGAGGAGTCGGTGACCGTGGCGTCGAAGGGCGAGATCAAGCTGTCGGGCCAGGCCGACGTCCGCGTCGACGCCAACGGCGAGGTCCACGTCAACGGGAAGATGATCTATCTGAACTAACTTTTTTGAGGGGCTGTCGCCAGCCCCTCCCCCAGCGGGGTCATGCCCCCGCTGGGGCCCCCACCCAAGACGATCGGAGTGGGCGTACGAGGGTGGGAGTGGATGCGAAGGCCGCCGAGACGAGACGAGACGAGACGAGACGAAAGAACGCGAGGTTCGTATGCCCGCTGCCGCCCGCAAGACCGACAACACCAAGCACGACAACCCGCACTGCCACGCGCCGATCCATCCGCCGGCGCCAGTGCCGACGCCGCTGGCCCACCCGCCGATTCCGCACCCGCTGATGTCGGCGACGCAGCCGACGGTGAAGATCAACAGCCTCGAGGCGGCGACGGTCACCAGCATCACCAAGGTCTGCACCTTGCCGAGCTGCGTGCCCAACGGCCCCGGCATGATCGCCAAGGGCAGCACGACGGTGATCATGGGCGGCCTGCCCGCGGCCCGCACCAACGACATGGTCGCGTGGTCTGGCTGCGTGGCTCCGATCCCGAGCCCGACCGGTAAGGTCATGCCGCCGGGCAGCCCGACCGTCACCATCGGCGGCTGAGCCCGCTAGCCTGCTGGTCTCGCAGCTACAACGGCTCGGCCTGGTCTGCCCGACCTGCCGCGCCCATGGCCGCGTGGCGCCGCCGCTCGAGCTCGGCACGATCGCCCGCGCCCTCGCCACGCCCGACGGTGACGAGGTCGTCGAGGGCGCGCTGGTGTGCCCGGCGTGCCTGCGCGAGCACCCGATCGTCGACGGGATCGTGGTCGCGGTCGTCGATGGTAAGAGCTGGGCCGAGCACCAGCTCGACCCGATCATGCGGCGCCACGATCTGTCGCCGTTCCTCGAGAGCCTGCTCGCCGATGCCATCGGCCGCGGCGGCAGCTTCGATCGCGAGCGCCACGACCTGTCGACCTACGCGACCGCGCACTGGGGCGATCGCGCCAGCGCCGATCCCATCGCCGCCGCTGGCTCGCTGGCCTCGGTGACCGCCACCGCGCTCGCCATGTTGCCGGCCCCGCCGTCGGGCCGCTGGCTCGATCTGGGCTGCGCGCTGGGCCGCTCGTGCTTCGAGCTGGTCGGCGCCGGCGCCGAGCTGGTGGTCGGGGTCGATCTCAACATGTCGATGCTGCGGCGGGCCGAGCAGCTGCGCCGCACCGGTCGCCTCGAGTGGCCGCGCCGCCGGGTCGGCTTGGTCTTCGATCGCACCACCGCGATCCACGAGGCCGCGCGCACCGATCAGGTCGCGTTCGTGTGCGCCGACGTGCTGGCGTTGCCCTTCGCCGACGGCGCCTTCGCCGGTGCGCTGTCGCTCAACGTCCTCGACTGCGTGCCATCACCGCTTGGGCATCTGCTCGAGCTGGGTCGCGTGATGGCAGCCGGCGCGCCGGCGCTGTTGTCGACGCCCTACGACTGGTCGGCGAGCGCGACCGAGATGGAGCACTGGATCGGCGGCCACTCGCAGCGCAGCGCGACCGCGGGCGCCAGCGAGCCCGAGCTGCGCCGCATCCTATCGGTCGAGCGCGCGGCCGGCGTCGACACCGGGCTGGTCATCGTCGACGAGCGCGACGGCGTGCCCTGGCAGCTGCGCCTCAACGCCCGCTCGACGATGCACTATGCGCTGCACCTGCTCCGCCTCGAGCGTCAGCGTCGTCAGCCGGCCGCGGCCAGCTCGTCGACGTGATCCCAGGCCGCGGTCGACTCCTGGTCCGGTAGCTCCAGGCCGCGGGCTCGGTAGAGCCGGCGCCGCAGATCGGTAAAGCCGTCGTAGCAGCGCGCGATGTCGTCGTTGGTCAGGGTCGGCAAGGTCAGGATCGACGCGCGGTGGTTGGCGGGTCGGGTCAGGTAGTCGTCGGGCAGATAGCCCTTCTCCCGACACAGCCGGAACAGGGCAGTCCCCGGATACGGATAGAAGACGAAGTAGCCGAAGTCGAGGACCTCGAGCTCCTCGGCGAGGCCGAGCGTCATGTCGAGATCCGCGGGCGTCTCGCCGGGCAGGCCCATCATGAAGTTGCAGGTGAGCAGGATGCCGGCCTCGCGGGTCCACTTGAAGACGTCGCGGAAGCGCTGGTTGGTGACCTGGCGATCCATGATCTCGCGGCGCACCCGCTCGCTGCCGCTCTCGACGCCGTACGTGATCTGCTTGCAGCCGGCGGCGGCCAGCATGTGCAGCATCTTCTCGTTCACGGTCTCGACGCGGGCGTGCAGGCAGAACGGCGCGGCGATCTCCTCGCCGTAGCGTCGGCAGAACTCGCGGACCCAGCCGTGGTTGATCGTGAAGGTGTCGTCGAGAAAGATGACGTAGCCGAGGCGATCGTCGGCGCGCAGCTGGTGCAGCTCGGCGAGCACGTCGTCGTGGCTGCGACGGCGGCCGTACTCGCCGGCGCCCACCGAGTCGTACAGCTCGTTGTACATGCGGGCCGCGCAATAGGTGCACGGAAACGGGCAGCCGCGCTGGGTACACATGTGCACGGTGCCGCGGGGTTCGTCGAGGACGTCGCGGGCCATGAATGGCAGCTTGTCGAGGGGCTCGAAGGGCGGTCGGAGCGGCGGGCGCGGGCGATCGCGCTTCCACAGGTTGGCGATGCCGAAGGTCGACTTCTTGTGGTCGAGGGCGACACACAGCTCGAGCAGGGCGTCCTCGCCCTCGCCGAGGCACGCGAAGTCGAAGCCTGGCGAGGCCAGCACCTGCTCGGGCGCGAAGGTCGGATGCAGTCCGCCGGCGACGCAGGGCACCGCGGCCAGCGCCGGATCGGCGCGCAGGCACGCCACCAGGTGGGCGCCGCGCAACCACTGTCGGGTCGTCAGCGAGAGCGCGAGCAGGCCGGGCTGGTGGCGAGCCACCGCCCGCACGACGTCGTCGTCGGTCATGTCGACGGTGGCGCGCACGAAGCCGACCTCGTGGCCGTGCTGGCGCAGGTAGGCGGCGAGGAAGCCGGGGCCGATCGACGCGACCGACCACGACCGCTCGGTATCCACCTCGACGAAGACGACGCGCATGCGCCGAGCTTAGCTCATCCAGTGCGGAGCAGATCGGCTTCGAGCGGGTCACCCTCGGCGCGCGGCTCGACCGCGCTGCGGGGATGCGGCGAGTGGCGCGGCGACCACCGGGCCTCGGGCACGACCAGCGACAGGGCCCAGGCCCGGCGGGCGCGGTCGCTGGTGTTGCGGGGCGAGCGGTGCCACAGGTAGGTGTGGTGCGCGATCGCGCAGCCGGCCGCGGTGGGCGCCGCGAGGCCGGGCTCGTCGTCGGGCACGTCGAGGGGCGGCAGGGCTGCGCGGGGATCGTCGTGCTCCCAGATGCCCCAGGCGGCGCGCCGCTCGCCCCGCAGGTGGGAGCCCAGCAGGTAGTACAGGCAGCCGTTGTCCTCGTCGACGTCGTCGAGGGCGATCCACAAGGTCAGGCCGTCGGGGCGATCGAGGGGCAGGTAGGAGAAGTCCTGGTGCCACGCCATGTCGTCGCCGAGCGGCGGCTTGTACAGGAGGTGATCGTGGAACAGCACCAGCGCCGGTACGTCGATGGCGGCGGCGGCGCGCGCGGCCAGCGCCGGCACCAGCGCGGCCAGCGCGTCGGACCTGCGCCAGCCGTCGTGGACGATCGTCGCGTAGGGCCCGGTCACGCCCTGATCGCGGATCGCGTCGAAGGCGTCGCGGACCTGGGCCAGCTGATCGTCGTCGAGGAGGCGGCCCAGGGCCGCGGCGCCGTGGCTACGGAACGCGGCAGCTGCATCGGGGGCCGCGAGCCAGGTCATCGCGGCCGAGCCTAGCACCGCGGCCTTCACAGCACGACGACGTCGAGCTCGGCGAGCTGGTCGGGATCGAGGATGAGCTCGATCGAGACGATGGCGTCGCCGGCAAAGCCGAAGCGGAACACCGCCTTGGGCACGCCGCCCGGGGCCCAGGTCGCGCCGGCCCGCCCGTCGACGAGCGCCGGTCGCGCGGCGCGGGCTCGACCCTGAAACGTGTCGGCGACCGCCTGCGGCCCGCGGCGCTCGGGCTCGAGCAGGGGCGCGCCGACCGACGCCCGCGCGGCGGCGGTGGCGATCGCGACCGCGTCCGCGCGCACCACCACGTCGGGGGCGAGCACCGCGAGCAGCGCGTCGAAGTTGCCGTCTCGGGCCGCGGCCAGGAACGCGTCGACCAGCGTGCGCTGGCGGAGCCGATCGCCCTCGGCGGTGGCCGACACTCCCTGGACGCGGCGGCGGGCTCGGCTGGCCAGCTGGCGAGTGGCGGCGGCGGTCTTGTCGAGCACCGGCGCGATGTCGTCGAAGGGCACGTCGAAGACGTCGTGGAGCACGAAGGCGATGCGCTCGGCTGGGGTCAGCAGATCGAGGACCACGACCAGCCCCACGCCGATCGCGTCGGCCAGACGACGGGCCGCGTCGGGGCCAGATCCGTCCACGTCCTCGACGACGACCGCGTCCTCGCGGCGCGCGGCCCGGCTGCGCAGCACGTCGAGGCACAGCCGCGCGACCACGGTCGTGAGCCAGCCGCCCAGGTTGTCGATAGCGTCGGCGTCGGCGCGGGTGAGGCGCAGCCAGGCTTCTTGCACCGCATCGTCGGCGTCGGCGGTGGAGCCGAGCATGCGGTGCGCCATCGCCTGCAGGTGGGCGCGGTGGGCTTCGAAGTGGTCGACGAGGGTCATGATGAAGGGTCGACGGCCGAGCGACCCGCGACGTGACCGGTCACGATGGGCCGGCTCGCGGGTCAGCGACGATGCCAGCCCGTCTCAAGAATCCGGCGATGAGCATCCTGGCGCGAGGGCCGCGCTGCAAGCCCTGAGGGTCGCGACCGCGCAGCGCGGTGTGCCGGCCACGCCGCTCCACCTCACACCCCGTACCTCATCGACGGACGCGTGGCATGATGAGGCGATGCGGGTCGTGGTCAGCCAGTTCGAAGGCATCGACACCACGTCGGTGCTGCCGCTGGCGGCGGGCTGCCTGGTGGCGGCGGTGCGCGCCGATGGCGAGCTGGGCCCGGCGTGCGAGCTCGCGATCGCGATCGATCGCGCTCCGATCGCCGACGCGGTCGCGGCGCTGGGCCGGCCCGACGTGCTGGGCCTGGCGCTCTATCCGTGGAACGCGACCTACTCGCTGGCGGTGGCGGCGGCGGCCCGCGTGGCCTGGCCGCACTCGCTGATCGTCGTCGGTGGCCCGTCGGTGCCGCGCCGACCTGAGCGGGCCCGCCGGTTCCTCGACGAGCACCCGGCGCTCGACCTGTTGGTCTTCGGCGAGGGCGAGCTGACCTTTTGCGAGCTGCTGCGCGCGCGCCTGCGCGGCGACGGCTTCGCCCACGTGGGCGGCATCGCGATCCGCGGCGCGCCGGCCCACACCATCACCGCGCCGCCGGTGCGCGTCCTCGACTTCACGCCCACCGCGTCGCCGTTTCTCGACGGCACGTTCGACGAGCTGATGACGCGCGAGCGCGGTCGCTTCGCGATGGCGCTGTGCGAGACCAACCGCGGCTGTCCGTTCTCGTGCACGTTCTGCGACTGGTCGCTGACCCGAAAGGTCGTCGAGTTTCCGCTGGCGCGCGTCGAGGCCGAGCTGGCCTGGGTCGCCGCACACGGGCTGCAGCACGTGATGTTGGCCGACGCCAACTTCGGCATCCGGCCCCGTGACGCCGCGATCGCGCGCTACGTGGCGGCGCTGCGCCTGCGCACCGGCCTGCCGTCGTCGTTCTACTGGTACCTGACCAAGAACGATCACGCCCGCAACCTCGAGACCATCGACATCCTGCACGCCGCCGGCATCGGCACCTGGGTCGGGCTCGCGGTCCAGGACTTCGACGACGACGTGCTGGCGGCGGTGAAGCGCGACAACATCCAGACCGGCGAGGCCCAGGCCCTGCGCCGCATCTGCGGCGAGCGCGGCATCCCCACGTTCAACGAGCTGATCCTCGGCTTGCCGGGTCAGACCTACGCCTCGTTCGTCACCACGATCGCGACCGCGATGCCGGCCCTACCGCGCCACGACTTCGTCTTGTTCCTGTGTCGGCTCATCGACAACGCCGAGCTGGGCAGCCCGGAGTCGCGGGCCGCGCACGGGCTCGAGACCCGACGCTGCCTGTGGAAGACCTCGACCTCGACCGCCGACTCGATCCTCGACGAGTACCAGGAGATCGTGGTCGCGACCCACGCGCTGCCGGGCCCCGCCTGGCAGCGCGCCTACCGGGTCGCGTTCTTCGCGGCCGCGCTCTACAACCTGCGGCTCCTCCGCGTCGTGCTCCACCATGTCGTCGACGGGCTCGGCGCCGATCGTGGCGCCTACCTCGCGCACCTCGCCGACCAGCTCGCGACCGCCGCACCCGGCACCGTCTACGCCGCGCTCGACGCCGTCGTCGAGCGCTACCTGACCTCGCTGCTGGCCTGCGGACCGCTGGTCCTGCCCCTCGACGGCGGCGAGCTGCCGGTCTACGTCGACGAGGCCCTCGCCACCAGCGCGCTCGGTCGCTACGACGACTTCCTCGCCGAGACCGCGGCTCACACCGGCGGCTTCCTCGGCGCCGCGCCGCCCGCCCTCGCCGAGGCCTTCCGCTACCAGTCGATCATCATCCCGCGCTGGCTGCACGACGAGCCCAGCGAGCTGGCGCTCGATCACGACTGGCCGACCTACGTCGCCGCCGGCACCGACGGCGCCGCGCCGGTCGCCCGCGCCACCCGCATCCGCTACCTGCCGCCGTCGTACGTCGGCGTGGCCAGCTTCGCCGCCTTCGCGAGCACGCACTGGAGCGTCGTGCGCGCGCGGCTCACCATCGGCGATGTCGAGCCCCTCGAGCTGTCGCCCGCGACCGGCGTGCCGACCCCGAGCCCGCGCCGGCTGGTGGTCTTGCCGGCGAGCGGCTGAGCTCTCGAGCGACCCGAAAACCGCTCGACCATCCCTGCGCGGTGAGCGCTACGCCGCCGACTAGCTGGCCGACGCCGGCAGATCGCTCCACCAGCGATCGCGGAAGCGCTGGCGGTAGGCGACCAGGTTGGCGTGGCCACCCACGGCGGTCCGGGCCGGCGACTTGGCCGGAAAGCCGAGCACGGCCTCGAGGAACGCATAGACCGTGCAGTCGACGGTGCGGGGGGCGTCGCCGAGCAGGAACGGCTTGTCGCCGAGGATCGTGGCGACCGCGGCCCAGTCGTCGGCGAGCATGTGGTTGATCTCCTCGAGGCTGTGGCGGCCGGTGCCCTGGCCGCGCAGCATCTGGGTCACCTTGCGGCGGATGAGCGGCGGCGCGAGCAGCTTGGCCGGGCCGGGCAGGAGCTTCTTGAGCTCCGTCGCCAACAGCGGCCAGCCCTCGTCCTCGATCCAGCGCAGGCGCACGCCGAAGAAGTAGGTGGCCTCCTCGAGGGTGCGCCGCACCATCCGCCCGCTCGCGCGGTCGAGGTCCGACAGCCCAGCGTCGAGCGGCTGGGCGGCGCGGCGCTCGAGCTCCTCGATGATGTGCTGCGAATCGGCGAGCACCCGGCCGTCGAGCTCGAGATACGGGATCTTGCCGCGCGGGGTCTTGGTGAGCTGCGCGGGCTCGACGGTGTGCGCGGTCTCGCTGACCCGCAGGTAGGTCTCGAGCTTGGTGCAAAACGGGCTCAGGTTGGGCATGCCCCAGGGGCGGCCGGGTGGCTGGCGGAGGACAGCGGGCATGGCGGGCATCGTACGCGGACCGACGAGCGTAGGATGCGCCGATGAACCGCGCCGCGATGCTTGCCCTCACGGCCGCCCTCGGTCTCTCGTTCGCCACCGGCTGCAAGAAGGAGGAAGAGGCCGCCAGCCAGCCGCCCGTCACCAAGCCGGCCGACCCGGTCGCTCCGCCGACCGAGCCGCCGCCCGAGGCCAAGCCGGTCGCGGCCGCGTACTCGCCCCAGGCTGGCAAGCAGGCGATCAGCGAGCTGTCGGCGTGCTCGAGCCAGTACGGCTGCCCGGCCTTCGAGACCTTGGTCGGCTTCGGCGGCGCCGCGGTGCCCGAGCTGCTCGCGCTGGTCGGCGATCTCAACGCGTCCAAGGACGCCCGCGGCCTCGGCGCCGCCACCCTCGCCAAGATCGCGTCCCCCGAGGCCGGCCTCAAGCTGATCGAGATCGCCAACGCGCTACCCGGCGAGGACAGCTTGCTCGCCGGCGACCTCTACGAGGCCGCGGGCAAGTCGGGCGGCCAGCCCACCTTCGACGCGCTGATCGCGGCCTACGCCACCGCGATCGCATCGAGCGATGACAACCGCGACATCCCGCTGCGCGGCGGCCTGCGCGGCTTCCCCACCGAGAGCGTCGGGTGGGTCAAGGCCACGATGCCGAGCGCCAAGGACAACTACACCGGCTACGCCGACCTGCTCACCGACAGCGCCAGCGCGGTCGACCTGCCGCTGCTCAACGAGCTCCTCGGCCAGACCAAACACGTGATGGCGCGCAACCGCATCGCCGCCAAGGCCATCGAGCTTGGCGACAAGGCCCACTTCGACGTCTTCGTCGCGGGGCTGTCCTCCAAAGACGGGTACGACCGCTCCGACGCGGCCAACTTCCTGGCCAACGTCGCCCAAGACGCGCCGGCCGACCTCAAGCCCACGCTCGTCGAGCTGCTCTACAAGGGCAAGGCGGGCGACGCCGGCGGCATCACCTCCATGGGCTACAACCAGTCGCTCAAGAAGCTCGGCGCGCCGGTCACCAAGCCGTAAGTCGGCTACGGAATGCCGAGCAGCTTGTGGGTCTGAAGCGAGATCCGCCACTGCGGGTGGGCGAGGCAGTAGGCGAGGCAGGCGGTGGTGGCGCCCGCGCGGTCGGCGCCGTCGAGGGGCTGGACGAAGAAGTGACGGAACGCGAGGCCTGCCACCGCGGCGGGATCGATCGCCGGCCCGGGCTGGGGGTACACCAGCTTGAGCTCGTCGCCGGCGGTGACCACCAGCGGTGGGCCCGGCTTCGGGCTCACGCAGATCCAGTCGACGCCAGGCGGCACCGCGATCGTCCCGTTGGTCTCGATCGCGACCGTGAAGCCGTGGGCGTGGAGCGCGTCGAGCAGCGCGGCATCGAGCTGCAGCAGCGGCTCGCCGCCGGTGCAGACCACGTAGCGGTCGCCGCCGCGCTCGCCCCAGGCCGCGCCGACCGCCTGGGCCAAGGCCGCCGCCGACGTGAACTTGCCGCCGCCGCCACCGTCGGTCCCGACGAAGTCGGTGTCGCACCACGCCGAGCAGCCGCCGGCGCCCAGCCCGCGGTCAGCGGCGCGTCCCGACCACAGGTTGCAGCCCGCGAATCGCAAGAACACCGCGACCCGCCCGGCCTGGGCGCCTTCGCCCTGCAACGTCACGAACAGCTCCTTGACCGCGTACGTCATCGGGCGCGGAGCCTATCACCGGGGTCGCGCCGCGTTTTCCGCTTAGGGCCCGCGAGTGGACAAGTCGATCGAGGATCGCGATCGAGGCGCCCGGAGGGCAAGGCGACGGTGAGGACCGCAGGGGAGCATCCTCGACGGAGGTGACCCGAGGACCGGAACCGGCAACCCAGCCAGCCGGGATGGATCGGCCGCGAGAACGGTCGACTTGTTCATTCGCGGGCCCTTACTGCTGCAAGCACATCAGCCGGTTGTTCGTGCTCGCGCAGCTGGTGGTCGAGGTCTGACCGCCGTAGTTGGCAAAGGCGAAGGCGACTCGGCTCGAGCCGGCCCCGCCGACCGCCCCGTAGGTAGTCGGGCTAGCGGTGGTCCAGCCCGCGCACGAGGTCGTGACGCCGGTGGTCGCCAGCGTTCCCACGCCGGCCAGCGTCGTCGCGCCGGCCCAGGTCTGCGCGTTGTAGACGTGGGCGCCGGTGGCGGTGACGTCGAGCGACGCCAGCCAGTGGGTACCCGTCGGCGCCAGGAAGCCGGCCGCGGTCGTCGACAGCAGCACGTCGTCGACGCGGGCCCACGGTAGGCCGTTCGTCGAGAACCGCGACGCCGCGCTGGTGCTGACGCCGGCGAGGAGCGCGCGGTAGGTGCCCGGCAACCCGGCCGCGCTCGCCTGGCTGGTGCACAGCGCGTCGGCGCCGGCCAGCCCGGCGCCTGGCGCCCAGCCCACCGCGGAGACGAAGGCCCGCCGCACCGCGGTCTGCGGTACCGGCGCCACCGTCGCGGTGTAGTCGATGCCGAGGCAGTAGAGGTGCGCGCTGGTCGTGCACGCGCCGCCCCCGTTTTGCGTGAACGCGCCGTTGCCGTACTCGGGGTAGCCTACGGTTCCGCTGGTGGCGGTGCTGGTCCAGTCCGAGCAGGTGTTGGCCTGGGCGTCGCCGTCGTCGTCGGTGCCGGTCCACGCGGGATCGCTGCCCTCGCTGGCGCCACGCTCGTTGAGGATGAGCGGGTAGAAGATCTTGCGCTCGGTGAGCTCGCGGATCGTGCGCACGAAGGGCTTGCCGTCGGTGCGGACCCAGCCGGTCGCGCTGCCGAAGCGGTCCGAGGCGTTGACGGTGCTGGTCGACAGCCAGGCGCGGTAGGTGCCCGCCAGCCCGGCGCCTTGGGCCCGGGCCTGGCAGATCGCGTCGGCTCCAGCGAGCCCACCCAGGTTGCCGGTGTGCACCGTCGACGTCACGAACCCGACGTTGGGCGGCGGCGCGAACGTCGCCGTCGCGGTGGCGTTGGCGGTGACCGTGATGGTGCAGGTGCCGGTGCCGGTGCACGCGCCGCTCCAGCCGGCGAAGTCGTGGCCGCGGGCCGCGGTGGGCCGCAGGGTGACCACCGTGCCGTACCCAAAGGGCCGGGCGCAGGTGCCGGGGCAGCTGATGCCAACCGGCGCCGACGTGATCGTGCCGAGCCCGCCGCCCGGGCCGATGATCGTGGTGATCGTGTACGACGTGATCGCGAACTGCGCCGTGATCGCGGTCGCCGCCGTGATGGTCAGCGAGCACGGTCGGGTGCCGGTGCAGCCGGAGCCGGTGCCCCAGCCCTCGAAGGTCGCCCCCGGGCCACCGCTGGCGGTCAAGACGACAGTAGTGCCGAAATCATAGGCCTGGCTGCAATCGCTTCCGCAGGAGATGCCGGCGGGCGCGGAGGTCACCTGACCGTTGGCCGCGCCGGTGCCGATCCGGCTCACCGACAGCGTGAAGCGCTCGAGCGTGAACGTCGCGGTCACCGTGGCTGACGCCGCCAGGGTGAGCGTGCAGGGGCCGGTGCCGCTGCAGCCGCCGCCGGTCCAGCCCGCGAAGATCGAGCCGGCCGCCGGCGTCGCGGCCAGGCTCACCATGGTGCCGGCCGGAAACGGCGCGCTGCAGGTCGCGCCACAGTTGATTCCGGCAGGAGTCGAGACGACGGTGCCGGCGCCGTTGCCGGCCTTGGCGATGCTCAGCGACAGGCTGTCGAGCGCGAAGGTCGCCCCGACCGTGCGCGCCTGGTCCATCGTGACCGCGCAGGTGCCCAGGCCGCTACAGGCACCGGTCCAGCCCACGAACGCCGAGTTGGTGCCGGCGGTCGGCGTCAGCATGACCAGCGTGCCGTGGTCGAAGGCCTCGCTGCAGTCGGCGCCACAATTGATTCCGGCAGGGGTCGAGGTGATCGTGCCGAGGCCGGTCCCGCCGATTGTCGTGGTCAGCAGGTACTGGCGCAGCGCGAAGCTGGCCGCGACCGCCTTGGCGGCGTCCATCGTCACCACGCAGGGCCCGCTGCCGGTGCAGCCGGCCCCGGTCCAGCCGGTGAACGTCGACGACGGGGCCGGCGTGGCGACCAGGGTCACCAGCTGGTTGGCCGTGAAGGTCTCGGCGCAGTCGGCGCCGCAATCGATTCCGGCAGGTGTGGAGCTGACCGCGCCGGTGCCGGTGCCGGTGCGGGTCACGATCAGCGAGTAGTTGAGCGCGAACGCCGCGTTGATCGCGACGTCGTCGGTGACGTCGAAGGTGCAGGGGCCGGTGCCGGTGCAGGTACCGCCGCTCCAGCCCACGAACAGCGATGCCCCGCTCGGGGTCGCGGTCAGCGTCATCGAGGTGCCGTAGGCCGCGCTCGCGTTGCACGCGCCTGGGCAGGCCAGCCCGAGCGACGCCGGCGTCGCGGTCACCGTGCCGGTGCCGTTGCCGACCAGCGTGGTGGTCACGTTGAAGCTGGCCGCCGCGAAGGTCGCGTCGACCGTGACGTCGGCGGTGAGCGTGAGCGTGCAGGTGGTCAGCGCGCCGCCGCACCCGCCGCCCCACTGCCCAAAGTCGCTGCCGGCGTCGGCGACCGCGGTCAGGGTCACCAGCGTGCCGGGCGCGAACTGGCCGCTACAGGTCGAACCGCAGGCCAGGCCGCTCGGCACCGAGGTCACCACGCCGGCCCCGGTGCGCGCGATCGTGAGGGTGACCAGCCCGCTGGCGTCGGGCTCGCCGGTGGCATCGAGGCCGGCATCGACGGGCAGGGCGCCGTCGGGGATCGACGGCTTGACCTCCCCGCAAGCGGCGAGGGCGGTCACGACAACGAACGGTAAAGCGAGGCGCATGGCGTGTAGGTCCCGCCGCGCCCGGTTGTGACCCACGGGATCGGCCAGTCAGACGCCCAGGTAGCGCAGCACCAGGCGCGAGGTCTCGGCCCGCACCGCCTCGGCCCGGGCCCGGGGCAACTCGAGGGCGGCGTGGATGAGCCCCTCGACGGTCTCGACGATCACCAAGGCCGCGGTGGGGATGTCGACCTTGTGGCCCAGCTCGGCGGCGCGGAAGCGCAGCATCTCGGTCACCACCGCCCGCGAGCGCTCGCTGGTGGCGTGGAGGAGCGCGGCGGCGCCGGCTCGCGGCACCTCCTGGTGCAACACCCGGTGCAGGTCGGGATCGACCAGATGGGCCGCGAAGAGCGCGTCGATCACCGCCGGCACCGCCTCGGCGAAGGGCCGGCCGAGGGCGGCCGCGGCGTGGGTCGTAAAGACGCCCCAAGTCTCGGTGTCGTGACGCGCGATGAGCGCGGTCACCAGCGACTGCTTGTTGGGGAAGTACTGGTAGAGCGAACCGACGCTGACGCCGGCGACCTCGGCGACCCGGTTGGTCGTGGTGTCGTCGTAGCCGTGGGCGCGCAGCACCGCGGTCGCCGCATCGAGGATCGCGTCGACCATGGCGCGCGACCGGGCCTGCTGGGGCGCGCGCCGCGACGGGGCCTTGCGCGCGGTGGCGCTCTTGCCCGGCCCCTTCGCCGGGCCCTTCGCCGTCCCCGACGCTGCCTTCGAGGCCGGCAGTTTCGATGAAACACGAGCGTTGACTCGCATCCGGTCACGATGGCCCACGGCCCGCCCTCCGTCAAGTCACGCTCCTCGTCGAGCACAACGCCCCGCCGCTGGGCGGCCAGCGGGCCCGCCGCCGAGATCGAACGCGAGCTGACAACGCGAGCTTTTACTCGCATAGTGCCTCCCATGTTGCAGCCCCTCAAGCGCGCCGTCAGCCTGGTCAAGCTCGCCCGCGGCGCCTGGCGCGTCGCCAAGGACCCCGATCGCCTCGACGAGGTCATCGCGATCGCCGACAGCCTCAACGACACCGCGGCGTTCAGCGCCATCATCGACCACGTCCGCGCGCTGCCCCACGGCCCGGCCGCGATGGTCGATCGGCCCCGCGTCGATCTCGATCTGGTGCGGCTGCGCCAGCTGCCCGACGGCAGCTTCGGCCGCGAGGCCGCGCGGTTCCTCGACGCTCGCGGGCTCGACCCCGCCGACCTGCCGCGGCGCCCCGCCGATACCGGCGAGGCCTGGGTCCGCGCCCACCTGTTCGAGAGCCACGACCTGTGGCACGTCGTCACCGGCTTCGACACCGACGTCGCCGGTGAGGGCGGCCTGCAGGCCTTCTACATGGCGCAGTTTCCGGCCCGCCTGGCCACGATCCTTCTGGGCATCATCATGCTCAACACGTTCCTGTGGAAGTTCGACGAGAAGGACCTCCGCATGGACGCCATCGTCCGGGGCTGGCAGCTCGGCAAGCAGGCCGGGCCGCTGCTCGGCGTGCCCTGGGCCGAGCTGTGGGAGGTGCCGCTGGTCGAGGTGCGGGCCCGCCTGGCGCTGCCGGTCGACGGTGTCACCGCGCGCGCGGCGTAGGCGCGCCGCCGCTGGCCCGCCACCCGCAGGGCGAGGTCAGCGCGCGCGCTTGTCGGCCGCGGTCGGGCCCCACGACGCGACGTCGACGGTTCGGCCCAGCGCGGCTTCGATGGCGGCGACCATGGCCGGCACCGTCCGCACCGTCGGCACCGCGGCGGTCGCGATCGCGGTGCGGGCGTCGACGGCGAGGGCGCGCAGGTCGCGCACCTCGCCGGCCGGGGTCTGCCAGGCGTCGACGATCGCCGCCTCGCCCTCGAGGCGGTCGCAGCAGGTGATCGCGAGCCGATCGATCGGACCGGCGAAGTCGAGGGCATGGCGCGCGAGCACCGCATCGAACCAGCCGACCCGGAACCGGCCGGCCCAGCCGTCGTCGGGGTTGTGGCGCTCGGGCAGCTGGCGCGCCAGCTCGGCCCGCTCCGACGGCAGCGGCCCGGCGCCGTGCCGCGTGTGATAGGCGCGCAGCACGCCCCACACCTCGACCGGCCCATCGAGGCCGAGGTCGCGCAAGGCGGCGTCGGCTGCGGCGCGCGTGACCCGGCTCGGCGTCAGGTGGGGCGCGAAGCCGTGATCGCGATCGAGCAGCGCGCCGTGGGCGCCCTCGAGGATGACGTGCTCGGCGGCCGGTCCCGACCGCGTGATCGCCACGTCGCTCAGCCCCGCGCAAGCGTGGTCGAACCCGTCGAATAGATCGCGATCGTCGGCCCGCGCCGCCAGCGCCGCCGCCGCCTCGGGTGCAGCCTCGCAGGTCGCCGCCAGCGCCCGGGCCTCGGCCGCCAGGGCCGTGCGCACCGTCGCGATCCGCGTCGCGCGCCCGGCGCCCAGCTCGTCGGCGCGCAAGCCGTGGGCGCCTAGCTTGGCCTCGGCCACGCCGCGTCCGGTCGAGCCGTGGCGCGCCGCGCCGCGCGCCAGCTCGCGCAGCCGGTTCACGATCGCGTGCCACGGCGTCACCACCCGGCAGCGGGGATCGATCGTCACCGTCGCCAGCGCGTCGGCCACGCCGAGCTCGGCCAGCGCCGCGACCTCGCCATGCAGCGCGTAGGGATCGATCGCCATCTCGGCCGCGAGGTGGGTCCGCGCGCCCGGCACCAGCGAGGCCGCGCCCAGCTGCGCGAAGCAGTGGGTGCGCCCGTCGGTGGTGACGACGTGGTGCATCGCCTGGGGGCCGCCGTTCCAGCGCACGACCAGCGGCGGTGCGGCGTCGCGCCGGGCCAGCCAGTCGACGATCGTGCCCTTACCCTCGTCGCCGAAGCCGAGCCCGATCACGACCTCGACCCGGGTCATGCCTGGGTGGCGCCGCACGCGCCGCAGAAGCCGGCGTCGAGCTTGAGCGCGCTGCCACAGGCCTGGCACGGCTTGGTGAGCGCGACGCTGCCGGTCGTCGTCGAGGCTACCGTCACCACCGGCGCGCTCCCACCGGCGATCACCGGCGCCGCCTCGGCCCGCGACTTCGCCACGTCGGCCATCGCGGTGAGCGCTCGATCGTAGACCGCGCGGGTGTCGTCGGCGTGGCGGCGCTCGGCGTCAGCGGCGTGCTGCTGCGCCAAGACGTTGGCCCAGGCCGCGCCGCCACCATCGGTGCGCGCCAGCTCGCTGGCCTGGACCGCGATCATCTGGGCCGGCGTCAGGCCCTCGAGCGCGCGTCGCTTGTCGAGGTCGTGGGCATGCTCGGCGGCCGCGGTGTCGCGGTCGATGGCGGCCAGGCCGCGCAGCTTGTCGAGCTGCTGGGCCTCGGCCAGCGCGGCCAGCTCGAGCTCGAGGCGCTTGCGGCGCTCGAGATCGGCGAAGTCGAGGTCGCGGCGCGCGGTCAGCTCGTCGAGCTCGGCCGAGAGCTTTGATTGTCGCAGGTTTTGGGTGTGGGCCAGCTCGCGACGCTGGCGCTCCTGCTCGACGGCCTCGGCGGCGGCGCGGGTCTGGCCGGCCCGCTCGGTGGCCGCGATCTCGACCGTGGCCACGCGCGCCGCCAGCTCGTCGCGGCGCTCGCGATCGGCGGTCGCGGCGTCGTCGCGCGCGAAGGCCAGGTCCAGCTGCACGCGCTGCTGCCGCAACACCCGCGTGACGGTCAGCTCCTCGAGATCGAGCTCGCCATCGCGCTGCTCGATCCAGCTGTTGCCCAGCCGCACCGCCTCGCGGGCCCGGTCGAGATCGGCGCGCGCCGACAAGAGCCACTCGCCGGTCTTGGTGCGGGCGTCGACCACCGCGAGGGCGGCCAGGGTGAGGCCGAGGCTGGTCAGCACCTGGGCCGCGGCGCCCGACAGCGCCAGCTCGAGGGCCGCGAAGCCGGCCGGCGTGGCCAGCGCCGGGAAGGTGGTGTTGCGCAGGTAGGCGGCGGCCGCGCCGACCAGCGCCGGCGCCACGGTCTTGCCGTCGAAGTCATCGTGCTGGCCGTAGACCCGCACCAGGAGCTCGAGCTCGACCTGCTGGCCATCGGCGGTGAACAGCGGCGTGGCGTCGCTGGGACCGGCCGCCGGGCTGATCACCTCGGGCTGCTTGGCGCCGCAGCCGTCGCAGAACCGCAGCGAGGCTGGCAGCTCGCGCTGGCACGCGACGCAGGGCCGCACCACCGGCGCCGGCGCCATGCCCAGGCGCAGATCGAGGCTGGCGATGCGGGTCAGCGGAGCCAGCGTGGCGTCGACGGTGAGCCCGTAGCGCGGGCCGACCAGGCTCGCCAGGCCGACCCGGATCGCGGCCTCGGCGTCGGGGTACGATACTTGGCCCTCGGCGTCGACGCCGCGCTCGAGCGCTTCTTGAGCGACCCGCACCACGTCGGGCCGGACCAGGTTGTAGAGCTCGCCGGTCGTGAAGGCCGGCCGCGGCCCCATCACGTTGGCGATGAAGCGACCCAGCGCGTCGCGATCGCCGCGCGGCAGCGTGACCGTCACCAGCACCTGCGACTTCACGACGTGGCCCGATGCGCTGGGCCGGGTCTGCACGACGAAGGGCACCGGGAACGGGCGCTGATCGACCAGGTAGAACGCGGTCCGGTCGCGGCCCAAGAAGAAGTTGGTGACCCGCTCGAAGAGGCCCAGGCTGGTGCGCTCGCCGGGCGGTAGCACCCGCTCGACCACGCCGTCGACGAGGATGACGCCCACGGTGCCGGCCGGGACCCCCACCGTGCGGGTGCCGAGGAAGCGGCGGGCGTCCTCGGGATCGACCCGCCGGATCAGCTCGTCGCTGGCGCGCTCCCACACCCCGTCGACGATGCCGCCGGTGGTGACGTCGCCGGCCCAGCCAGCGTGCTCGAGCGACCCGCCGCATCGGTTGCAGAACCGATCGCCGATCGCGTTGGGGGCGTTGCAGGTCGGGCAAGACACGGCATCGGTGGGATCGCTCATCGTCGTCAGGGTGCGAGGCTACCCCGGAACACCCGCACGATCGGTGGGCAGGCCGGGCTTCGTTCGTGTACTCCTTGAGGCGTGGCCGACTGCGTCGCCTGCAACCAAGGCCTGCGCGAGGGCGCGGCGTTCTGCGGCGCGTGCGGCGCCCGGCAGCCGGCCGCGGTCGAGACGCCGGCGGCGGTCGCGCGCTACCGCGAGGTGCTCACCCGCTTCCTCGCCGACGGCGGGCTCGATGGCGCCCAGCAGGGCCAGCTCGACGAGCTGCGCCTGCGCCTGGGCGTGACGCTGGCGACCCACGCCGGCCTGTGCGCGCAGCTCGAGCCGGCCAGCGCGCCCGCCTCGGCGATCCGCCTCGCCGTCGACGCGGCGCCGCTCCGTCACCTCGCGGTCGGCGCGCGTGGGCTCATCCGCTTGCGCCTCGACAACGACGGCGCGCTCGCGCTCGATCGGGTGGTGGTGCGCACGACCTGGGCCGGCGCCAGCCAGCCCGAGCTCGAGGCCACGACCGTCTTTCCGCACCGACCCGCGGTGCTCACGCTCGCGGTCACGCCGGAGCGCGCCGGCTTTCACGAGCTGGCCGGCACTCTCGAGCTGGTCGACCTCATGGGCGAGGCCAGTCGCTATCGCTTCGAGGCGGTCCACCTGCGGGTGAGCGGCGACGGCCCCCAGGTCCAGGTCGTCAACATCGACCAGTCGTCGGCCCGCGTGGTCGACAACTCGCGCTCGAGCTTCGGGGCCGCCGTCGTCGAGGGCGCCGCGGTGGTCGAGGCCAGCGCGGGCGATTGGCAGCCGATCGCGTTGGTCGCGGTGCGCGATCCCGGGGTGCGCCGGGCCGCGGCCTCGGCCAACCCGCGCCGGGTCGAGCTGGCCATCACCACCGAGCGCGCGACCTACCAGCTCACGACCACGCTGGCCCAAGGCGATCTGGCCACGGTCTACGGTGGCCACGTCCGCGAATCGCAGCCGCCGGTCGCGGTCGCGGTCAAGATCGCCGACCAGACCGCCGACAACGATCTCCTGCAGCACGAGACGCGCGTGCTCGGGCTGCTCACCGCCGAGCCGGGCGGGCCGGTGATCCACCTGGCGCCGGTCCGCGATCAGTTCCGCACCGGCGACGGCCGCCTGGGCACCGTGTTCGATCACCTCGACGGCTTCGACCTCACCGCGGTGCGCGACCGCTGTCGACGGCGTGGCGAGGCTGGCCTGGCGCCGCGCCACCTGGTGTGGGTCATGCGGCGCGCGCTCGCCGCGCTGGGGTGGGCCCACAAGCACGGCATCCTGCACGGCAACCTCGACCCGTCACACCTCCTGATCCGCCCCCACGACCACATGCTGTGGCTCATCGACTGGTGCTGGGCGATCATCGAGCCCGCCAAGACCGGCCAGACCTTCAAGGCCGCCAATGAGGTCTACAGCCCGCCCGAGGTGCGCGAGCGCGGTCGGCCCACGCCGGCGTCGGACCTCTACGCGCTCGGCAAGGTCGTCATTCACCTGGCCGGCGGCGATCCGGTCACGAAGACGTTGCCTGACATGGATCTCCGACTGGCACGCTTCATCAAGTACCTGTGTGGCGAGTCGCAGGGCGGGCGTCCTCAGGATGCCTGGTCGGCGTATCTGCAGGTCGACAAGATTCGGACCCTGATCTGGGGCGAGCACGAGTTCGTGCCGCTCGAGCTATGACGCACAAGGAGCACGACCCATGGGTGGAGGACGCTATAGCCTCGAGATCGCCTACTCGACGCGATCCAGCAACAATGACGCGTTCGGCGTCCCGGCCGGCGCGTCGACGCCGACTGGGCCTCATCCCGCACTCGACCCCTTCGGCAAGCGCCGCGAGGTCAACAACCTCACGCCCATCGTGGTCGCCCTCGACGTCACCCGCTCACGGGGCGACGACACCAAGCTCATGTACGAGAAGCTGCCGCAGCTCATGGGGCAGATCGAGCTGAAGGGCTATACCGAGAATCCCGGCATCAGCTTCTGCGGCATCGGCGACGCGTTCTCGGATCGGGCGCCGCTGCAAGCCGGTCAGTTCGAGGGTGACAACCGCCTCGACGAGGTGCTGCAGCGGATGTGGATCGAGGAGGGCGGCGGCGGCACCGGCCAAGAGAGCTACGAGCTGGCTGCGTACTTTTACAGCCGCACCAACATGGTCCGCCTCCTGCGCGGCGACGGCAAGAAGGGCTACTTCTTCTTCGTCGGTGACGAGGGCTTCTATCCCAAGCTCGACCAGGCCTCGGTCAAGCGCATCATCGGCGACGACCTGCCCGCCGACCTCGACGCCGCCGACGCGTTCCGCGCGCTCCAGGAGAAGTTCCACGTCTTCCTGATCTATCCCCAGAAGCCGATGGCCGAGCGCAAGTCGAACATCGACGCCGAGATCAAGGCCCGCGTCACCGGCCGTGGTGGCATGTACGAGGGGGTCGACGTCCGGGCCTCGCTCCTGTGGAACAACCGCAATGACCTCGATCTGCACGTCATCGCGCCTGGCGGCGAGCACATCTTCTACGGCAACAAGCAGGGCCATAGCGGCGGCTGGCTCGACGTCGACATGAACGTCAGCGGCGACAGCACCAAGCCCGTCGAGAACGTGCGCTGGGCCAAGGCCAAGGCGCCGCGCGGTCGCTACAAGGTCTTTGTCCGCAACTTCGCCTTTCACGAGGACACCCACCCGCCGACCCCGTGGAAGGTCGAGCTCGAGATCGGTGGCGAGATCCGCCACGTGGAGGGGGTCATCTCACCTAACCATCAGACTGGCGAAGCCAGCGACATGGAGGTCGCCGTCTTCGACTACGAGCCTGACGCGGCGGTCCGCCAGGCCGACGCCGCCAAGGTCTACGACAACTACTCCGACGACGTGATCCTGGCCCAGTGGGCGACCGTCATCCCGCGCGAGCACATCATCCGAGTCGGCGATCCCCGCTCGATCATCGACGTGCTCCTCGGCGCGCTCGCCATCGCCGACGGCAAGGTCGATCTCGCCACCTACGCCAAGGACCTCACCGACCTCGGCGCCGACCCCACCCGGATCCGCGAGGTCGAGACCGCCCTCGGCGGCCTGCCCAGCGCCACCCGCGTCGCCACCGCCACCGTCGACGGCACGCTGCCCCGGCCCGAGCCCGGCCAGAAGCGCACGACCCGCCTGTAGCGGGTGGTCAGCGGCGCTTGAACATCGCCGCGCCGGGGAAGCGGGCGTCGGCGCCCAGCTCGTCGCTGATGCGCAGGAGCTGGTTGTACTTGGCGACGCGATCGGAGCGCGAGGCCGAGCCGGTCTTGATCTGGCCGGCGTTGGTGGCGACCGCGAGGTCGGCGATGAACGCGTCCTCGGTCTCGCCCGAGCGGTGCGAGATGATCGCGGTGTAGCGGCTGTGCTGCGCGGTGCGCACGGCCTCGAGGGTCTCCGACAGCGTGCCGATCTGGTTCACCTTCACCAGGATCGAGTTGGCGATGCCGGCGTCGATGCCGCGCTGGAGGCGCGCGGTCTGGGTCACGAAGAGGTCGTCGCCGACCAGCTGCATCCGGCCGCCGAGCTTGTCGGTGAGGGCCTTCCAGCCGTCCCAGTCGTCCTGATCGAGGCCGTCCTCGATCGACACCAGCGGGTATTTGCCGGCCCAGCCGGCGTAAAGCTCGATCATCTCGGCCGACGAGCGGGCCTTGCCCTCGTACTGGTACGTGCCGGTCGGCTTGTCGAAGAACTCCGAGGCCGCGACGTCGAGCGCGAGGAAGATCTGCTCGCCGGCCCGGTACCCGGCCTGGCCGATCGCCTCGAGGATGGTGCCGAGGGCCTCGTCGGCGCCGCTGATGGCGGGCGCGAAGCCGCCCTCGTCGCCGACGTTGGTCGACCAGCCCTTGCCGTGGAGCAGCTTCTTGAGGGTGTGGAAGATCTCGACGCCGGCGCGCAGCGCCTCGTCGAAGCGATCGAACCCGGCCGGGACGATCATGAACTCCTGGATGTCGAGCGCGTTGTCGGCGTGGACGCCGCCGTTGATGATGTTCATCTGCGGCACCGGCAAGGTCAGCGCGCCGACGCCGCCGAGGTAGCGGTACAGCGGCAGCTCGTGGGCCATCGCGGCGGCCCGCGCGGTCGCCATCGAGACGGCGAGGATCGCGTTGGCGCCCAACGCGCTCTTGGTCGGCGTGGCGTCGAGCTCGCACAGCAAGGCGTCGATCGCGGCCTGATCGGCGGCGTCGGATCCGACCAGCGCGGGCGCGATGGTGTCGATGATGTTGGCGACCGCGTGCTGCACGCCCTTGCCGAGGTAGCGCGCGGGGTCGCCGTCGCGTAGCTCGAGGGCCTCGTGCGCGCCGGTCGAGGCACCCGACGGCACGATGGCGCGGCCGAGCGCGCCGCTGTCGAGTCCGACCTCGGCTTCGACGGTGGGGTTGCCTCGCGAGTCGAGCACCTCGCGAGCGTGGATCCAGACGATGTCGGTCATGAGCGGAAACTACACGAGGCTCCGGCCGCGACCAACCCAGCGCGGAGACGCCGTGCTAAAGACCGACGGTGATGCGCTCCCTCCTCGCTGTGTTCCTCGCCGCGGCTGCGGGGTGTGGCGCTGGCGCTGGCGCTGGCGCTGGCGCTGCGGCCTCGAGCCCGACGCCGGCCCGCGCGAGCTCGACCGACCCGTTCGCCGCGGTGTTTCGAGCCGTCGAGCAGTGGCGGCAAGGCTGGGAGGTCCGCAGCATGGAGGCGTTGGCGCCGCTGTACCGCCACGACGGGCAGACCGTCGTCGTGTACCAGGGCCAGGCCCAGGTCGGCTGGCCGGCAGCCGAGAACTACCTGCGCAACGTCGTCGAGCGGGCCCGCGCGATCCACCTGGTCGTCGACAACGGCCAGGTCACCGCCCTGGGCGACGGCGGCGCGACCTTTACCGCGCGGCTGCGGCGCGAGCTGTCCGACGGCGCGGTCACCGTCTCCGATCACGGTTACCTCACCCTCACGTTCGCGCGCTCCGGCGACAGCTGGGAGATCGTCGTCGAACATTACTCGTATTCGCCGTGAGCCCGGTGGGTAGCTCGCGTCGACCGCCGAGAGACCGGCTTGCCCTGACGGGTGCGCCACCGCCGGTTCGCGAGCTCGGCGTCGCGTTGCTGGGGCTGGGCAACGTGGGCGCGGGCGTGGTCAAGCTCCTCGAGGACAACGCGGCGGCGATCGGCGCGCGCTTGGGCGGGCGGCTGGTGGTGCGGGCGATCGCCGTGCGCGCGGTCGACAAGAAGCGGCTGGTCGACGTCGACCCGGCGCTGCTCACCACCGACGTGATCGCCGCGATCACGCGGCCCGACGTCGACATCGTGTGCGAGCTGATCGGCGGCGACACCGAGGCCAAGGACGCGGTCATGATGGCGATCGCCGCCGGCAAGCACGTCGTCACCGCCAACAAGCTGCTCCTGGCTCGTCACGGCCCCGAGGTCTTCGCTGCCGCCGAGCGCCACGGCGTCGACGTCTATTACGAGGCCGCGGTGTGCGGCGGCGTGCCCATCATCCGCGTGCTGCGCGAGGGCCTGGCCTCCGATCGCGTCGAACACTTCGTCGGCATCGTCAACGGCACCTCGAACTTCATCCTGTCGGCGATGAGCGAGGGCGGACGCAGCTTCGCCGAGGTCCTCGCCGAGGCCCAGCGTCTGGGCTACGCCGAGGCCGATCCCGCCCTCGACGTCGGGGGCGGTGACGCCGCCCACAAGCTCGCGATCTTGTGCGCGCTGTGCTTCGGCGGCACCGTCGACGCCGACGCCATCCACACCGACGGCATCGACACCCTCGACCCGCTCGACTTCGCCTACGCCGCCAAGTTCGGCTACGTCGTCAAGCCGCTGGTGATCGGCCGCGATCATCCGCGCGGCGTCGAGGCCCGCGTGCATCCCGCGATGGTGCCGGCGTCGTGGCTGCTGGCCGGGGTGGTCGGCGCGAAGAACGCGCTCTACGTCACCAGCTACGCGCTGGGCGGCTCGATGTACTACGGCGCCGGCGCCGGCATGATGCCGACCGCGATGGCCGTAGTGTCCGACCTGATCGAGATCAGCCGAAATCTCCGGGCCCACCTCACCGGCGTCGCGCCCACCCGCCGAACCGGGGCCTCGGGGCGAGGCGGCGCGCTCGGCGTCAAGCCGCTCCTGCCCATGGCCGAGATCCGCTCGCGCTACTTCCTGCGCTTCGCGGTCGCCGACAAGCCCGGCGTGCTCGGCCAGCTCACCACCGTGCTGGGCGCTCACGACGTCTCGATCGCCCAGGTCGTACAGGAGGCGCCCGGCGACGGTAGCTCGCCGGCCCAGGTCTTCGTCGTGACCCACGAGGCCCGGGAGGGCGACGTGCAGGACGCGCTGGCCAAGATCGGCGGGCTCGGGTTCGCGGTGGCCGCGCCGCGACTGATCCGGATCGCCGCATGATCGTCTCGCAGCGGGTGATCTTCGGCGACACCGACCAGATGGGCGTCGTGTACTACGCCAACTACCTGCGCTACTTCGAGGGCGCCCGCGCCGAGTATCTGCGCGGGCTGGGCAAGCGCTACCAGGACGTCGAGGCGCTCGGCTGCGCGCTGCCGGTGGTCGAGGCCCACTGTCGTTACCGCAGCTCGGCGTACTACGAAGATCTGCTGGCGATCGAGCTCGAGATCACCGAGCTGCGCGGCGCGCAGATGACGTTCAGCTACGTCGTGCGGCGCGACGCCACCGTGCTCGCCGAGGGCTATACCCGCCACGCCGTCGTCGGGCCCACCGGCCGGCCGCGGGCGCTACCCGCCGAGCTGCGCGCATTGCTGCCGGTGCGCCCGCTCGCAACGTGACCCGACTCGTGCTGTAGTCGCGACGATGAGGAACGACCGCAACCTGGCTCTCGAAGTGGTCCGCATCACCGAGGCCGCCGCGCTGGCGTCGGCCCGCCTCATGGGTCGCGGCGATCGCAAGCTGGCCGATCATGTCGCGGTCGAGGCCATGCGCCGCGCCTTCGACACCATCGACATCCGCGGCTGCGTCGTCATCGGCGAGGGCGAGCGTGACGAGGCGCCGATGCTGTACATCGGCGAGAAGGTCGGTCACGGCTGGCTCGGCGACGATCAGGACTCGCCCAAGGTCGACATCGCGGTCGATCCGCTCGAGGGCACCAACCTGTGCGCGACCGGCGCGCCCGACGCGATCAGCGTCATCGCGATCGCCGACGACGGCCAGTTCTTGAACGCGCCCGATACCTACATGGAGAAGCTCGCGGTCGGCCCCGAGTGCCGCGGCCTCATCGATCTCCGCGAGTCGCCGACCTGGAACCTCGAGCGCATCGCCAAGGCCAAGGGCAAGAAGATGGAAGAGGTCACCGCGGTGATCCTCGACCGCGAGCGCCACGCCGACCTCATCGGCGAGGTCCGGCAAGCCGGCGCGCGCATCCGCCTCATCGGCGACGGCGACGTCTCGGGCGCGGTCATGACGGCCTACGCCGAGTCCGGCATCGACGTCCTGTTCGGCACCGGCGGCGCACCCGAGGGCGTGATCGCGGCGGCCGCGCTGCGCTGCGTGGGCGGCGAGCTGCAGGGCCGCCTCAAGTTCCGCAGCGACGAAGAACGCGCCCGCGGCACCCGCATGGGCGTGAAGTCCAGCGATCACATCTACGCGACCGAAGAGCTGGCCCAAGGCCACGTCATGTTCGCGGCGACCGGCGTGACCCAGGGCTACCTCCTCGACGGCGTCACCTTCACCGGCGGCGGCGCGACCACCGAGTCGATCGTCATGCGCTCCAAGTCGGGCACCGTCCGCCGCATCAAGGCGACCCACCGCTTCGACACCAAGCCGGCGTACTTCGCGGCCGGCGGCCGATAGTCCGGGCGGCTACGGCAGCGTGAAGCTGAGCTTCACGGTCTTGCCGGTCCGGATCGTGACGGTGCGCTTCACGGCGTGGCGGTCGGGGTTGGTGAAGGTGAGGACGTGAGTGCCGGTCGGCAGGGCCACCCCGGCGAACGGCGTCTCGCCCAAGGCGCGACCGCCGACGGTGACGACCGAGTACGGCGTGGTGCGCACCGTCAGGTATCCCACCGATGCGATCGACGGGGCCGACGAGCGCCGGCCCCCGCTGCGGCGCTCCAGCTCCAGCTCGAGCTCGACCGAGCGGTGCTCGCCAGCGGCCAAGGTCACGGAGCGCTCGATCGGCGCGTAGCCGTCCTTGGCGACGGTGAACGTGACGCGGCCCGACGGCAGCGCCAGCGTCGCCGGCGTGGCGTGGTGATCGGCGCCGAGCTGCACGGTCGCGCCGGCCGGGCGCGTGATGATCTCGAGCGTGGCGGAGCTGGCCGGCGCCGCGGTGGCGTCGACGACGGCGCTCGGCGCATCGACGGCCGCATCGACCGGCTCGCCCGACAACGCCATGACCTCGGGCGCGGCGTCGAGGCGGGGCGTGATCGCGAGCGCGGCGTCGCGGGCCGGGGCACGGTGGCCGGCGCTTCCGCCCGCGATCACCACCGCCAGGCCGATGCCGACCGCGAGCGCAAGACCGCCCGCGATCAGCAGCGGTATACGATGACTGCGCAAATCAGGCACCGCCGCCGATCGCGCGGTCGGCACCGGCTGGATCCGCGCGGTCGGCACCGGCTGGATCCGCGCGGTCGGCACCGGCCTCGGCGCCGCTGGCGGCAGGCGAGCCAGATCGGAGGGCAGGTGGCGCCGGGTCGGCGCGTCGGTCGGCTCCTCGTGGTGGTCGGGATCGTCGTCGAGGTGCGTCGGCGCGCGCGGGCGAGCGGCCGCGGGCAGCGGCGGCGGCTGGCTGCGCGAGGCCTCGCCGCGGGCCGCGCGCTCCGACGTGATTGGCCGCACCGCCGCGTCGGACAGCGGCGCGACCCCCTCGGTGACCGCCACGACCGCGGTCCCGGCGCCGCGGATGGCGGCCGGGACGTCGGTGACCACCACGGGCACCGTGCCGGGTCGTCCGGAAACCGGACCGAGGTTGGCGGTGCCGTCGCGGGGCCCCGGCGCCCCGGTGCGACGCGCCGAGCGCGGCCCGACGTCGTCCGCCGGACCCGCCAGCGCGCGCGGGAACCGGGGCCGGATCCACTCGGCGAGCTGGCCCGAGGTCGCGACCTGGGGCGCGCGCTTGATGTACTCCTCGAGGGCGACCTGCAGCTGGGCCGCGGTCGGGCGATCGTCGCGCTGGTGGGCCAGCGCCCAGCCGATGGCATGCGCCAGCGCCGGCGGCGTGCGCGGCGCGACCCTCTCGATCGGTAGGTAGCGGCCGTCGCGGATCACCTTCATCGCCTCGACCACGTCGCCGCGATCGACGATCGTGGTGCCGGCCTGGAGCTCCCACAGACACACGCCGAGCGAGAACACGTCGGAGCGGCCGTCGAGCGCGCGGCCCACGGTCTGCTCGGGCGACATGTACGCGTACTTGCCCTTGACGATGCCAGGCCGGGTCTCGTCGGCCTTGAGCGCGGCCTTGGCGATGCCGAAGTCGACCAGCTTCACCACACCGTCGTAGGAGATCATGAGGTTGTGGGGCGTGACGTCGCGATGCACCAGCTGCAGCGGCCGCCCGTCGACGTCCTCGAGGCGATGAGCGTAGGCCAGCGCGCCAGCGGCATCGGCGCCCAAGCGGGCCACCAGCACCGGCGGGAGCGGGTCGGTGCGCGCGAGGTCGACCAGCTGCCCGGCGTGGATGCCGTCGACGAACTCCATGGCGATGAAGTAGTCGCCGTCGACCTGGCCCAGCTCGTAGATGTGGACGACGTTGGGATGCGACAGCCGCGCCGCCAGGCGGGCCTCGTCGAGGAACATCCGCACGAAGTCCGGCGTCTCGGCCAGGTGAGGCAGGATGCGCTTGACCGCGACCCGCCGATCGAAGCCCTCGGGGCCGCGCTGGCGGGCCAGGAACACCTCGGCCATGCCGCCGCGCGCCAGGCGCTTGCCCAGCGTGAAGTGTCCGAACTTGATGCCAGCCGGCGCAGCCACGAGGACGAGACGATGCCGGGTGCAACCTCGCATGTGCAAGCGCGGGTGTGCAGTCGTCGAGTGCCCACGGCCGGTTGCACCGGGCATGCGCCACGTGGGCCCACGTCGGCGGTGGTGGATCGACCCGCTCGACAACCTTTGCGCCTCCACCCCTGGCCCGCGCTCTGCAATACTGTGAGCGATGCGCGCGCCTTGGGGGTTCTTCGCACTGGCCATCAGCCTCTTCGCCGCGGCGTCGAGCGCCGCCGCCGACGACCGTTCGATTGCCGCCGAGGTGCCAGCGCGCTGGCGCGAAGGCCTCGCGCTCGGCGCCGACCGCACCGGCGACCTGCGCCCGGTCGCCGTCGCGATCCTCGACGAGGCGGCCCGCCGCCCCGCCCAGGCGCTGACCTTGGCCGACGCCGCGCAGCTGGGCGCCACCCTCACCGCGCTCGAGCCACCGACGACGATCCGGGTCTGGCGCCGTGGGCTCGACGGCTCGACCGCCTCGTGCGCCGGCCGGGTCGACACCATCGCCTTCGAGCAGTACGTGCGCGGTGTCCTGCCCCACGAGTGGATCCGCTCGTGGAACGCGGCCTCGCTCAAGGCCGGCGCGGTCGCGATCCGCACCTACGCCGCGTACTGGGTCGCCACCGGCGGCAAGTACGACTGCGCCGATCTCGACGACACCACCGCGTCGCAGGTCTATCGCGACGAGTTCTTCGCCAGCACCGACGCGGCGGTGAACGCGACCGCCGGCGTGTACGTGATCAAGAACGACGCGCTGGTGCTCGCCGAGTACAGCGCCGAGAACAGCGACCCGACCGCGACCGGCGTCGACGAGCCGCTGTGTACCGGGCGCGCGCTCAACGGCCATGGCCGCGGTACCTGTCAGTGGGGCACCCAGCGCTGGGCCCAAGACGGCAAGCCCTGGGAGTGGATCGCGACGCACTACTACCCGGGCGCGACGCTGACCAGCGTGGCGCCGGCCCTGGCCGCGACGCTGACGAGCGAGGAGCCCACTCTCGAGATGACCAGCGGCGACGAGGCCGTGGTCGTCCTCGAGTACACCAACGACGGGCGCACCGCCTGGAGCCGCGACCAGATCTTCGTCGGCACCACCGGCCCGCGCGATCGCGACAGCGTCTTCGCCAAGGCCGAGAACTGGGTCAGCGCCAGCCGGCCCAGCGCGCTCGATCAGGCCACGGTCGCGACCGGCGCCACCGGCCGGTTCACCTGGGCCATGGTCGCCCCCGAGGTCGACGCGCCCACCGTGCTCACCGAGCATTTCGGCCTGGTCACCGCCGACGGCACCTGGTTCGGCCCCGACGAGCTCGCGGTGGCGTGGACGATCACGGTCAACCCCCGCAAGACCGGCTCGGGAGATCCCGACGGCACCGGCTCGGCGTCGGGAGGCTGCGCGGCCGGCGGCGGCGGCGGCGAGCTCGGCCTCCTGCTGCTGGTGCTGGCCGCGGTCGGGCTGACCCGACGGCGTGCCGTCGCGGCCGGGGTCTTGGCGATCCTGGTCGGCTGCGCGCCCGACGGCGGCGCGGTCGGCGCCAGCCGCGGTCGCCCGGTGGGCGGCCCGTCGGAGCTGGTCGGCGTCTTCGAGCGAGTCGCTCGCGAGTCGGGCGTGCCGGCCGAGATCCTGGCCACGGTCGCGTACCAGGAGACCCGCTTTGCGATGATCGCGGCGGCGCCCGATCGCGATCACGGGCCGCCGGCCTGGGGCCTGTTCGCGCTCACCGACGGCGTCGGCGACGTCCGTGATCTCGCCCACGCGGCGGCGCTGGCCGGCGTCGGCGTCGAGGCCGCCCGCACCGACCCCCTCGAGCACACCCGCGCGGCCGCCGCGCTCCTCGCCGACCTGGCCGGCGCGCGCCCGCGCACGCTCGCCGACTGGCAGCCCGCGCTGGTCCGCTTCGGTGGCGGCGGGCCGGCCGGCTCGAGCTTCGCGGCCGGCGTGGTCGGCGGGCTGGTCCGCGGCGTGCGCGGCGTCGACGACGACGGCCGCGCGCTCACCATCAGCGCGCGGCCCGAGATCGATCGCGGCGGGCTGTCGTCGGTCGAGCAGGGCCTGGGCTTCCCGGGCGCGCACTGGGTGCCCGCGGTCGCCGGCAACTACGACCCGGCACCCAATCGCACAGCTGCCGAAATCAACTACGTCGTGATCCACACCATCCAGGGCAGCTATTCGAGCGCCATCAACTGGTTCCAGAACCCCGACGCCAGGGTCAGCTCGCACTACGTCGTGCGGTCGAGCGACGGCGACATCACGCAGATGGTCGACGACCGCGACGTCGCGTACCACGACGCCTGCTTCAACACCGAGTCGATCGGCATCGAGCACGAGGGCTTCGTCGACGATCCGACCCGCTGGTACACCGAAACCATGTACATGCGCTCGGCGACGCTCACCGCGTGGCTCTGCGATCAGTACGGCATCCCCAAAGATCGCCAGCACCTCTACGGCCACGGCGACGCGCCCGACTGCTCCACCCACACCGATCCCGGCCCGGGCTGGGACTGGGCCCACTACCTCGCGCTGGTCGGCGGCAACGGCCAGCCCACGCTGGGCGCGACCGCGGTCGGGGCGTCGTTCCCCAGCGAGATGACCAGCGGCGAGGAGCGCGTCGTCTACTTCGAGCTGGTCAACGACTCGTCGATCACCTGGGGTCTCGACGACACCCGCCTCGGCACCCAGGAGCCGGTCGATCGCGAGTCGGCGTTCTTCCTCGACGGCAACTGGCTGTCGCCCAGCCGCGCCACCGGCGCCGATCACTCCAACTATGGGCCGGGCGCGACCGGTCGCTTCACGTTCGCGATCCGCGCCCCCGAGGTCGAGACGGCGACGCAGTTCCACGAGGCGTTCCAGCTGGTACAGGAGGGCGTCGGCTGGTTCGGGCCGGTGGTCGCGATGGACATCACGGTGTCGCCGCGCGCCGGCGGCAGCGGCTCGGGCTCCGGCAGCGGCTCGGGCTCCGGCAGCGGGTCGGGCTCTGGCTCTGGCAGCGGCGACGACGATCCCAACGGCGACGCCTCGGGCGGCTGTGCGGCCGGCGGTGGCGGGTCGGCCGGCGTCTGTGTCATGGTCGCCCTTGGTGCGCTGGTCCGCCGTCGTCGTCGCCGCTAGCTCGGCTGGCCTGTGCGGGGCCGGCTGCGGGCGCGGAACCGTGACCGTAACCGTCGACGGTGATCGCGCGGTGCCCACCGAGCTCGACGCGATCTGCCTCGGCATCGCCGACCGCGATCTGGCGGGCGGAGCCTTCGGCCGCAGCTACCGGCTGGTCGATCGCCTGGCCGGCTTGCCTCAGACCCTCGCCGTCGAGGGCGGCGGCGCCGACCGCGCGCTGGCCTGGGTGCGCGGCTCGCGCGGCGGCGTGGTGGTCGCGACCGCGACCGCCGCGCTCGACTTCGCCGACGATGTCACGCTGCGGCTCGATCGCTGCGGGCCGGGCCGGGCCGGCGCGATCGTCGAGGGTCCCCGCGCCGCGACCCCGGGCTCGCGGCTCGCGCTGTCGATGGGGCAGGGCGGCACGGTCGCGGTCGCCCTCGACGGCAGCACCGGCGCCATCGTCGACGTGCAGGCCGGCGCGCTCACCATCGCGCCGCTCGAGGGCGGCGGCGGCGACGCGGTCGTCGCCTTCGACGCCGACGGTGACTGCGATGACGATCTGGCCATCGCCCGAGGCGGCGAGGTCGTGATCCTGCTGCGCGACGGCCGCGGCTTCGTGGCCGGGCCCAGGCTCGCGACCGGCGCGACCGCCCTGGCCAGCGCCGACGTCGACTACGACGGCGACGTCGATCTGATCGTGGCCCAGGGCGCCCAGGTGACCTTGTGGCGCAACGCCGGCAACGGCACCTTCGCGGCCGATGGCGGCGCCATCGACACCCGGGGCCAGGTCAGCGCGGCGAGCGCGCTCGCCGCCGGCGACCTCGACGGCGACGGCCACGCCGATCTGATCGTGGCCCAGGCCGGCGCGCCGATCCGCGCGCTCCTGGGCGACCCGTCGGGGGCCGGCGCCTTCACCGACGCGCCCGCGGTGTTTCCGCCGGTCGCGCTCGACGTGGTGGCGATCGCGGTGGCTGATGTCGACGGCGATCTCGATCTCGACGCCATCGTGGTGCCCCGCGCCGACGCGGTGCGGGTCTACGTCAACCGCGGCGGCCTGCTCGAGGATCAGAGCTTCGCGCGGCTGCCGGAGCCAGCGCCGCGCGGCCGCGGCGTCGCCATCGCCGACTGGGACGGCGACTGTCGCCCCGACGCGGTGATCGCTGGCAGCGCGACCGTGGCCCTGGCCGGCGGCGCCGACGGGGTCTTGACCGCGGCCAGCGCGCTCGGCGACGCCGACGCCGACGCCGCGGTGCTGGGCGATCTCGACGACGACGGCGCCCCGGACCTGCTGATCGGCGGCGCCACCGACGTCCGCTGGGTCCACCGATGAGAGCGCTCGTCGTCGCCATCGCGCTGGTCTTGGCGACCGCGCTGCCGGCGGTGGTCGCCCCGGGCGCGGCGACCGCCGAGGCGCCCGATGCCCGGGCCCGCAAGCTCCTGGCCGCCGGTGAGACGCTGTTTGGCGAACAGGAATATGGCCGCGCCATCAAGGTGCTGGTCGCGGTGACCCGCGACGCCGCCGCGCCGCGAGCCCTGCGGGTCCGGGCCTGGGAGCTCATCGCGCTGGCCCGGTTCATCGAAGGGGACGAGGGCGGCGCGCGCGACGCCTTCGAGCGCCTCCTCGAGGCCGATCCCGGCTTCCAGTTGCGCGACGACTCAGGCTCGCCGCGCATCCGCCGCTTCTTCGAGAAGATCCGGCGTGAGGTCGGGCCCGCTGCCGAGGCGAGCGAGGTCGATCTCGAGCACGCCGCGCCGCGCGGCGCGGTCGCTGGCAAGCAGCTCGAGCTGGAGATCCGCGCCCTGCGCGGCGGTGACCAGGTGCGCGAGGTCGTCGTCCTCCACCGCCGTCTCGGCGCCATGCGCTACGCCGAGCAACCGGCACGCGCGACCGGCGACCGCCGCTGGCGCGCCGTCGTGACGCTCGAGACCGCGCGGCGCGCCTCGTCGCTCGAGTACTACGTCGAGGCCCGGGGCGCCGGCGGTTCGGTGCTGGCGCGCATCGCCGGACCCGACGCGCCGCTCTCCATCGCCGTGGCCGCGGGGGGCGCCGAGCGTCGGTCGTGGGCGAGCCGCTGGTATGTCGTCACCGGCGTCGCGGTGTTGGCCGCGGGCGCGACCGGAGCGATCCTCTGGGGCGCGACGTCGTCGGGCACGCCCGAGGGATCGCTTCCGCCCGGGCGCGTCACCATCACGCCATAGCAGCCCGATTCGCTGCTCGCCTGCGATGACCTCGCAGGCGATGCGGTGCCCGCGTCTCACCGCGCCGAGGACTTGTTAGCCCGCGATGTGACGAGGCTCATCACGCGTCGCGCACGGTTCTTTGCATAGTGGGAATACGCCAGGTCCCCGCCGACGAATCGTTCTTGACGATGTGGGGCCAGGTCGGTTACGTAGGCGTATCATTTCGCGTTCTTTTCCGGCGTGGTCGCTGGAACCCAACTGAAGAGGAGTCTGTTGATGAAGAATCTAGCCTTGGGAGCACTGCTTGCTGGGTTCCTCGCTGCCTGTGGCGGCGGGGACGACGACATCCAGATCGACGCCGCTGGCGGCGGCGATGCTGGCATTGACGCGCCGATTGCGCTGGCGTGTAATCCCCTCGCTGCGCCGGGCGCGCAGGGCTGCGCCACCGGCGAGAAGTGCACCTGGATCGACGTGGTCGACAACGCCCCGCCCGCTGACGACATCGGCAAGCTCGGCTGCGTGCCCGATGGCACCGTCGACTTCGGCGGCGCTTGCTTGATCGGCGCGGCCGGCGAGACCACCGGCTTCGATAACTGCAAGGCTGGCAACTACTGCATCGACCGCGTCTGCCGTGACGTCTGCGGCTTCGACAACGCCGCGGGCGCGGCGTGCGCCACGGGCTTCAATTGCACGCGCTACGCGGACACGTTCTCGAACGGCGACGAGGACCCCTCGGCCGGTATCTGCAAGGAGTCGTGCGACCCGCTGACCCAGACGATCACCGGTGGCGGCACCTGCGGCGCCATGCAGGGCTGTTACCTCCTGTCCGATGCCACCCACTCGTACGCGGTCTGCGCCAGCGCAGGCACGCTGACCCACGGCCAGGCGATCCCGCCCCCGGTCTCCGCCAACTCGTGCGCGCCCAAGCACACCTTCCGCGCCAGCGCGCAGGGCGCCACCACCCTCGAGTGCACCTCCTTCTGCAAGCCGGCTGACGTGACCTCGACCACCAACATGGCGTCCGAGGGCGGCGTCTTCCCCGACAACTGCGCCAGCGCCGGCGCTGCGCCCCCCGAGAGCGGCTCGGCCGGCGAGTACTGCCAGTACTACTGGATCCGCGAGCGGTTCAACAACCTCTCGCCGTTCAGCAACACCATCGGCACTTGCTTCAAGCACGCCATCTACCAGTACGACAGCGATGGGAACATGATGGTCGACAGCCCGTGGCCGCGCTGCATCACGCTCACCACCGGCGACGTGATCCCGCCGTTCGGCACGCCTGCGATGCCGGGCAACGACGCCCTTGGCTTCGCTTGCATCCAGCTGCCCCCTGCGCTCCAGGGCTTCGTCAAGGCGTCGAAGCACTACTACTCCGACGTGATCCCGCACCTGGATCGCCTCAGCCGCGTTCGCTGATCAGCGCGACTCGGTAACGACAACGGCGGGCCCTGCGGGGCCCGTCGGCATTTTCGGCGGCCGCTCATGGAGCTACAGCGTCGGCGCGCGGATCGTGAGGATCGGGCGGATCCCCGCGAGCGGCGGTGCGAACAGCGTGAGCTGATCGGGATCGCCGAACACCGCCGCGAAGTCGTCGGCCGTGAACGCGGTCGCGAGGCGGGCCGCGAAGGTCGTGCGGAGCTGCTGGACGTAGTGCGCGACGTCGTAGTCTCGTGGGTCGGGCGCCGGGGTCGCGCCATCGTCGTCGCGGTCGTCCTCGGGCAGCAGGCCCGGCCGATCGCCCTGCGCGCGGTACACCCGCACCCGCGCGCCGACCGTCCAGTCGAGGCGCCCAGCGGCGATGAGCGCTTCGTAGGCCAACTCGCGTCGCTGCCCGCGCTGGGCCAAGTACTCGTCGGGGCTCCGGGTGAGGCGCACCAGCGACGCCACCGCGCGGGTCGCCAGCCGCCGCTCGCGCAGGGCCGCGAAGGTGTCGAGGTACGCCGCGTGGACGCCCGGCACGTCCCCGGTCAGGAGCCGCGCGATCGCACGCCGCAAGAAGTCCTCCCCGAAGGGCTCGGCCCGCCGCGATCGGAACGCCACGCCGCGCAGCACCAGCGGCCCCTCGTAGGGCGCGAGCGCGTAGTTCTTGGGCTCGTGAGACAGCATCGCGGCGTACCGGCCCTCGTACTCGAGGGTCACCAGCGGCGGTAGCAACCCGCCGACCTCGGCGACCGCGCGTCGCTCGTCGGTCTCGGTCCAGGTCGGCGGGACCGCGAAGTACACGCCGTCGGTGTCGGCCTCGAGGAGCGTCCCGCCGCGCGCCGCCAGCTCGCGACACAGCAGGGTCAGGAGTGCGCGACCGCGCGCGGTCACGTCGTTGGCGGCATGGACGTCGGCGAACCGGGTGAGCCCGCCGGCCGCCAGGTAGCCGTACGCCGAGTTGACGACCAGCTTCATCGCCGCCGACAGCGCCTCGTCGGTGGCGCGGGCCGCCGAGCCGGCCGGGGCGGCACGGGCCCGCGCCTTGGCGGCCAGGCGCTGCTCGACCAACCGATCGACCAGGGCCAGCAGCACGCCGAGGCGGTCACGGGCCGGCCCGATGCGGTAGGCCCGCATCAGCGACGGATACAGGCTCGCGACATCGGCCTTGACGATGCGGTGCGCGACGCCAGTCGCGAACAGGTGCAGCGCCGCGCCGCTGTGCGCGGTGCCGTCGCCGTCGGCGTGAGCCGGCAGCGCCGCATTCGCGCGCAGATACGCTCGCACCAGCAGCGGATCGATCACGCCGGTCGCCGCGCCAGCGTCGGCCAGCCGCTCGTAGCGCCGCGGCGCCATGCGGGCCAGCGCGAACGCCGCGCCGCCGAAAAGTCGCGCCAGCCCGGCCGCCTCGTCGACATCGTCCATCGCGTAACGCCGCACTCGCGCCGGATCGCGCCGGAACACGTCGTAGACCTGGGCTCCCGGGATCAGCTCGCGATCGTCGCGGGCGAGGCCGACGTGGCGCGCCACCGCCTTGAGCCCGTGGCCCGGCAGATCGCGCGCCGAGAAGTCATGGCGCCAGATCGCATCGAGCGTGTCGATGAGCTCGCGGCCCGGCACGCTGTAGCGCAGCCGGCGTCGAGCCCGCTCGCCGCTGCCCAAGCTCGAGCCGCGAGCCGCTGGGCGATCGCGCAGCCCGGGCCCGCCGGTGCGGCCCAGCCCAAGCGCGACCCCGAGCAGCGCGGCGCGCCGGGCCAGGAACGGCAGGTCGAAACCGTGCAGGTTGTGGTTCTCGATCACGTCGGGATCGAACGTGCGCACCCGGGCGATGACCCGGTTGAGCAGGTCGGCCTCGGCCAGGTCGCTGTCGTCGACGGCCTCGATGGTCTCGGCGACGCCGTCGGGGCCGCGCAGCGCGACCAAGAAGATGCGGTCGACCTCGGGATCGAGGCCGGTCGTCTCGAGATCGAGCTGGGTGCGGCGCAGCTGGTCGAAGGCCAGGTCGCGGAAGTAGGTGCGGCCGGTCGCGACCAGGTACTGCTCCTCGGGCGGCAGCCAGAGCACGCGCTCGGCTCCGAGCTCGCGCAGGTGGCGCACCGGCTGGCCCAGGCGGCGGGCTGCCCCCGCGCTGATCGCGGCGGCGAGGGCGCGCCCATCGTCGGCGCGCAGGACGAAGCGCAGCGCGCCCGGCCCGTCGAGCTCCTGGTACGTGATCGCGTCGCGGGTCGCGGCGGCCTCGGGCACCAGTCGCGGGCCCAGGTGCGCGACGTCCTCGAGGGAGGCCACCACCACCCAGGGCCGGAACCGCAGGTCCTCGCGGATCAGTGCGCCGCCGCCCGGGCGACGCCACACCGTCGCGCGCCCGTCCGCCTCGGCCCACACCGCCACGATCGCCGGCGTCGGGTCCCATCCCCACAGCCATTCGTCCTCGCGCGAGGTCAACGGCGCATCGTAAGGGCCCGCGAATTGACAAGTCGACCGTTCTCGCGGCCGATCCATCCCGGCTGGCTGCGTTGCCGGTTCCGGTCCTCGGGGCACGTCCGTCGAGGATGCTCCCCTGCGGTCCTCACCGTCGCCTTGCCCTCCGGGCGCCTCGACCGCGATCCTCGATCGACTTGTCCATTCGCGGGCCCTGACCCCAGCGCTGACGGCAGTTGACCGCGTCACGCTGGTCCGGTGTCGGATCGCCGCGCTGCATGACTTGCGCTCTCGGTCGTGCGACTGGCACCCATGGTGTAAGCGGCCATGTCCGGGAGTGGCCGGATTTCGTCCGGCCGGACACGGCGCCGTCCGGGTTTCGCCCACGCGGCGTGCGCCATCGCGCGCTTGCGACTGGCATCGATGCTGCTCATCACTCGCTCCGGGTCGTGGGGACGCGGTCGCGAAACAGCTCGCAACCGCCAGCAACATCGAGCGATAGGGGCAGGCGATGACGTTGCAACCGAGGGAGACGGGCGTCGAGACACAGGCCAACGTCAGTCCGCGGCGGCCCGCGGTGCGGATCATGGCGCTACGCGATCGCAGCTCGGGTCTCGAGATTTCACTCGACGACGACCGCCGCTACGTGGTCGGCAAGGACCTCGGCTGCGACATCGTGCTGGGCGATCCGTGCGTATCACGCGTGCACTGCGTGCTCGAGCGCCATGGCCCTGCGATGTTCGTGCGCGACGCCGGCAGCCGCAATGGCACGTTCATCGACGAGCGGCGCATCGAGTGCGCCGAGCTCACGCCGGGTGCCTTGCTCAGCATCGGCGACACCCAGCTGGTCGCGCTCGGTCCACCGACCCGGGGCCGCACCGACTTCGAGCGCCTGGTCGGGCGCGATCCAGTGCTGCGAGCGGCGGTCGAGCTGGCGCGCCGCGCCGCCGTCACCGACTGCAGCGTCCTGATCTCGGGCGAGACCGGCACCGGCAAGGAGCTGATCGCCCAGGCCATCCACGAGACGTCGCGTCGGGCCGGCGGGCCCTTCGTCGCGCTCAACTGCGGCGCGATCCCGCGCGAGCTCATCGGCTCGGAGCTGTTCGGCCACGACAAGGGCGCGTTCACGGGCGCGTCGGGCGAGCGCGACGGCGTCTTCGTCCAGGCCGATCAAGGCACCCTGTTCCTCGACGAGCTGGGCGAGCTGCCGCTCGATCAGCAGCCGCACCTCCTACGCGCGCTCGAGACGCGCCGGGTCCGGCGGTTGGGGTCGACCGGCGAGCGCGGCTTCGACATCCGCATCGTCGCCGCCACCAACCGCGAGGTCGGGCTCGGTACCGACCGCGGTGCCCTGCGCGTCGACCTCTATCACCGGGTGGCGACGGTGCTCATCCAGCTGCCGCCGCTGCGGACGCGACCCGGCGACCTCGACGAGATCTGCGGCGCGTTCCTCGAGGAGCTGGGTCGCGAGCACGGGCCGCGGCGGCTGTCGGCCTCGGCGCGACGCGCGCTCCGCGAGCACAGCTGGCCCGGCAACGTGCGGGAGCTGCGTCAGGCCCTCATCCGCGCGGTCACGTTCTCCCACGAGGTGATCGAGCCCGAGCACCTGTTCCCGAACACGAGGCCGCGCGGGCTACGCCTCGCCCCCATGGGCACCGGCGTGGTCCGCAACGAGGACGTCTCGGGCGACGACCACGACGCGGCGCCGCTGCGGCTCCTCGACGACGGGATCGACGCTCCCGTCGGTCGCGACGCGCCCGGCCACGACGACCCGTATCGCGATCGTTCCCTCCGAGATGCGGTGCAACGCGACGCGGTCATCGACGACAGCGCGCTACCGCGCTACGAGACGCTGCTGCGCGAGGCCCTGGTCGAGGCGCTGCACCGCAACGGCTCGATCCGCTCCGCCGCCGAGGCGCTCGGCATGGCGAAGTCGACCTTCGCCGACCGTGCCCGCCGCTTCGGGATTCCGCTTCCCGTCCGCGGCAAGCGGTGACCCGTGTCAGCTCTTGCCGGCGCGGACCGCGGCGGCGCGGTTGCGCAGCACGTACTTCAGGATGCCGCCGTGGAGCAGGTACTCGGCCTCCTGAGGCGTGTCGACGCGCGCGATGCCCTGGAAGGTCTTGGCGCCGGCGCGGATGGTGATCGGCTTCTTGGGCGCGACGCCGCCCGCGATGCCATCGACCTCGAACAGCTCGGTGCCGTCGAGGCCAAGGGAGGTCGCGTCCTCGCCCGCCATGAACTCGACCGGGAGCACGCCCATGCCGATCAGGTTGGAGCGGTGGATGCGCTCGAAGCTCTTGGCGATCACGACCTTCACGCCCAGGAGCAACGTGCCCTTCGCCGCCCAGTCGCGCGAGCTGCCAGTGCCATACTCCGCACCCGCGAGCACGACCAGCGGCACGCCTTCGCGCGCGTAGCGCATCGCCGCGTCGTAGATCGACATCGCGTCGCCCGAGGGTTGGTGCTTGGTGAAGCCACCCTCGACGCCGTCGGCCATCCGGTTCTTCAGCCGGATGTTGGCGAAGGTGCCGCGGACCATCACCTCGTGGTTGCCGCGACGGGCGCCGTACTGGTTGTACTCGTGGGGCGGGACGCCGTGATCGGCGAGGTACTTGCCAGCCGGGCTGCCCTTGGCGATGTTGCCGGCCGGCGAGATGTGATCGGTCGTGACCGAGTCGCCGAGGATGGCGAGGCAGCGGGCCGCGCGCAGGTCGACCAGGGGCTCCGGCGTCGGCTGCACGTCATCGAAGAACGACGGCTTGCGGATGTACGTCGACGCGGGATCCCACGCGAAGGTCTCGCCCACCGGCACCGGCAGCGCGCGCCACTCGGCCGGGCCCTCGCTCACCTTGGCGTAGCGGGACTTGAACTGCTCGGGCGTCACCGCCGAGGCGATGGTCTCGCTGATCTCGGCCGCGGTCGGCCAGATATCGGCGAGGAAGACCGGCTTGCCGTCGCTGCTGGTGCCGAGCGGCTCGGTCGCGAGGTCGATGTTCATCGTGCCGGCCAGCGCGTACGCCACGACCAGCGGCGGCGACGCCAGGTAGTTGGCGCGGACGACCGGGTTGACGCGACCTTCGAAGTTGCGGTTGCCCGACAAAACCGAGGTCACGACCAGATCGCCGTCCTTGATGGCGCGCGCGATGTCGTCGTGGACCGGGCCCGAGTTGCCGATGCAGGTCGTGCAGCCGTAGCCGACCAAGTTGAAGCCGAGGGCCTCGAGGTCGTCGCGCAGGCCGGCGGCCTTCAAGTACTCGGTCACCACCTGCGAGCCGGGCGCGAGGCTGGTCTTCACCCACGGCTTCGAGGTCAGGCCGAGCGCGTGGGCCTTCTTCGCGACCAAGCCGGCCGCCAGCATGACCGCCGGGTTCGAGGTGTTGGTACAGCTGGTGATCGCCGCGATCACCACGTCGCCGTGACCGAGCTCGAAGGAGCCCTTGTCGGTCGTCGCCTTGATCTTCGTCGACAGCGGGCCCTTCGGCGTCTCGCCGCCGTTGATCCACGCCTCGATCTCGGCCAGCTCGGCAGCACCCTTGCCGATGATCTTGTCGCCGAGGATGCCGCCGACCGCCTTGCGCCAGGCCGGGCGCGAGATCGACAGCGGGACCCGATCTTGCGGACGCGCCGGACCAGCGATCGAAGGTACCACCGTCGCCAGGTCGAGCCCGAGGTTGTCGGAGAACCGCAGCTTGGCCTTGGGATCGTGCCAGAGCAGGTTCTCCTTGGCATAGCGCTCGACCAGCTCGACCTGGGCCGGGTCGCGGCCGGTGAAGCGGAGGTAGTCGATCGTCACCTGATCGATGGGGAAAAAGCCCATCGTCGCCCCGTACTCGGGCGCCATGTTCGCGATCGTCGCGCGATCGGGCAACGACAGCGCCGCGATGCCATCGCCGTAGAACTCGACGAACTTGTTGACGACACCGCGCTTGCGCAGGATCTGGGTAACGGTGAGGACGAGGTCGGTCGCGGTCGCGCCCGGCGGCAGCGCCCCACGCAGCTCGAAGCCGACGACCTCGGGGATGAGCATCGCCATCGGCTGGCCGAGGATGACGGCCTCGGCCTCGATGCCGCCGACGCCCCAGCCCATCACGCCGAGGCCGTTGACCATCGTCGTGTGCGAATCGGTGCCGACCAGCGAGTCAGGGAAGGCGACGGTGTGGTCGCCGTCCTTTTCGGTCCACACCACGCCGGCCAGGTACTCGATGTTGACCTGATGAACGATGCCGGTGCCGGGGGGCACGACCGACAGGTCCTTGAGCGCCTGCTGGCCCCAGCGCAGAAAGGTGTAGCGCTCCTGGTTGCGCTCGAACTCGAGCGTGACGTTCTTGCCGAAGGCGAGCGGCGTCCCGTACACGTCGACCTGCACCGAGTGGTCGATGACCAGGTGCGACGGCTTGAGCGGGTTGATCTGCTTGGCGTCGAGGCCGAGCGCCGCGAAGGCGTCGCGCATCGCGGCGAGGTCGCAGACCGCCGGCACGCCGGTGAAGTCTTGCATCAGCACGCGCGCGGGGCGGAGCTGGACCTCGTACTCCTCGCGGACCGCCGGATTCCACGCCGCGATCGCCTCGATGTCGGCGCGCTCGACGGTCTTGCCGTCCTCGTGCCGTAGGAGGTTCTCCAGCAGGATGCGGAGCGAGTAGGGCAGGGTCGCGACGTCGCCGACGCCGGCCTTGATGACCGCGTCGAGGCGGTAGATGCGATAGATCGCGTCGCCGATCTTGAGATCGGCGGCAGCGTCGAAGCTGTCGAGTGATGCCATGTTTTCCTCGCCGCGAAACATAGCGCAAGGCCGCGCCGATGATCCTACGCGAGGCTGGATGGATCCTCACGCCTCCCCTGATGGAACGCCGATCTCACCCGGCCCGTCATGAATGGAAGCTGCGCCCCCACCCACCCGATCTCCAGCCTCCGTTGATCGATCGCCCGGGCTCCACGCCACCCGATCTCCAGCCTGCGCTCACCGATCGCACGGGCTCCACGCTGCACCTCTCCCGGGCTCCACCGCCATGATCGCCAGCCTGCGCTGAAACCATCTCACGGGCTCGCGCTGCCCGTCTCACGGGAGCTTCGCGCCACGTGACCCCGCCCGACTCGTACACTCAACGCCGCGCGTCGCGCCGCTGGTCAACTAGCCGTTCAACTCCATCCGGCCCAGTAGAAGATGATCGCCTTGTAGTTCATGTCGCGGTGGGCGGACTCGAGCCCGGTCGGGATCGTCATGCGCTCGGGGAGCGGGTGGCGGGTGCCGGGCCATGGGTCGACCATGATGAGCTGGTCTTCGCCGGCGGCGTCGACCCGATCCATGGTGACCGCGACCGCGTGGCCCTGGTCGCCAGCGTCGAGCGGTTCGCCGGGGTGGAGGCGGCTGTAGGTCGTGGGCAGCAGCGCACCACGGTAGCCACGGCCTTCCTTTACCCAATCGAGGATGGTCTGGGTCGGCTCGGCGACCCGGCGCGCGTTGAGGCGATAGCCGAGGTCCTGCAGATCGCCGAGGCGTGAGCCGAACCAGCGCTGCACCGATTCGATCGAGCCGCCGGCCACCGAGTAGTGGGACAGATCGAAGAAGACGTACTCCTGGATGCCAGGCGCGTAGGCGCCGGCGCGGTACGCAATGCGGCGCAGGAGGTACGCCGCGGCAGCGCCGGCGCACGAGGACTGCGTGTGGAAGATGGGGATCGTCACGCGCAGATCCTCCGGCCGTTGCAGGACCACTTCTTCATCGGTGCGAAGCCGTTGCTCGGCCATTGGCGTTGCGAGGTTACACGAACCCGCTCCGTGAGAAACGGATGCGGGTCGGATTGTGTCGCGTTCCAGGATACGGATCGCGCGCGCCGGATCTTCCTCGGAGTAGACCCGCGTGCGCCGTGTGGCAATCAGTGGCACCCCGCGCGCACGAACAGGGGCCACCGCGCGCACGAACAGGGGCCACCGCGTGCACGAACAGGGGCCACCGCGTGCACGAGTTCCTTGACAGGCTGTCAGGGTTCTATAACCTGACACACTGTCAGCATGGCCCGCCCGATCGACACCGCCCGCCGTTCGGCGCTTCTGGCCCAAGCCCTCGAGGTCCTGCGCGCGCGCGGCCCCGGGCGCACCACGATGAGCGAGCTGGCGACCGCGCTCGGCGTGAAGCGACCGACCTTGTACTTCTACTTTCGCGACCTATCGGCGCTGCTGCTGGCCGCGGTCGAGGACGTCTACCGCGGCTACGCGATGCATGTCGGCGCGCGCTTGGCGTCGATCGACCACCCGATCGTCGCGCTCGGCGAGCTGGCCCGAGCCACCGTGGAGTACCAGCGCGAGCGCCGCGAGCTGGTGATCTTGCTGTTCCAGCTCTGGGCGGCCGGCGACACCGATCCCGAGGTGCTCCTGGCTCGCAGCCGCGCGGTCGGCGAGGTGCTGCGCGCCGATCTGGTCGCGAGCCTGCGGGCCGGCGTCGAGCGCGGTGTGGTCGCGCCCTGCGATCCCGAGCGCATCGTCGATCTGGTGTTGACCGTCCTCGACGGCACCATCGTCCAGTCGATCACCCGGCTGGGCTCGGACGGCGCCGCGACGGCCACCATCGACGAGCTGTGGCGCCAGGTGCTCGCGCCCCTGGTGGTCGCGCCGCCCCGCAAACCCGCTCGCGCCAAGCCCGGCAAACCCGCCCGAGGAGTCCGATGACCGCCCCCAAGCCCACCGCTCGCCCGCTCTGGATCGCCCGCGTCGCCGGCACGCAAGCCGAGATGGGACGCCGCCACGGCGAGCTCATCGCCCGCGCCGGTGGGGCCGCCCAGACCATCGCGCACTACCGCCACCTGCCAGCGCTGATGCTGGGTGGCGACGTGCCGCCGGCGCTGCGACCAGCCGTCGGCCTGGCGATCCGCGGCCTGTCCGACGCGCTGCTGGCCCGGCTCGAGGCCCAGCGCCCGGCGTCGTTGGTCGCGCGCAGCCGCGCCTTCCTCGAGGCGATCGGCCAGCCCGCGGCGTGGTCGCGGTACCTGGCCGTCATGGATCTGTTCCAGAACTTCGTCGGGGTGGCCGCGCGTTGGGGGCTCGGCCCGTTCGCGCGCCCGGCCCGCGCGGTCATGATGGCGGCGGCGCAGCCGGCCTGTTCGACAGCGATCGTCTGGGGCGCGGCATCAGACGGCGGCGCGCTGCGCCACGCCCGCAACTTCGACTTCCCTGGCATCGGGGTGTGGGACGCGACGCCCGCGATGGTGCTGTGTCATCCCGACCGCGGCCAGCCTTACGGCTTCGTCACGACCCGCGGCGGCGACACGCCGGTGGTGACGGTGTGGAACCAGGCCGGGCTGGTCTTCACCACGCACACCCGCTTCCACCGCGAGGTCGGGTTTCGCGGCGCGACCATCGTCGACCTGGTCCACGATCTGGCGGCTCGCGCCGAGACGCTCGCCGACGTCGAACGGATCGCGCGCGAGCGGCCGGTGGCCTCGACCTGGGGGATCGCGGTGTCGTCGTGGCGTGAGCGGCGCGCCCTGGCGCTCGAGATCCACGCCGGCCGGGTCGCCACGGTCGCGGGCGGCCTGGATCGCTTGACCGTCGCCAACCGCTATCACGACCGCGCGATGCAGGACGGTGAGGTCACCGCCACGCCGGCCTGGGCGCTGCACTCCGACCGGCGCGAGGCCCGGCTCGCCGAGCTGCTCGACGCCGCGGCCGCGCGCGGCGGCGCCACCGTCGACGATCTGCGCGCGATGCTGGTGGATCGCTGCGATCCCGACGCACCTGGCGTGGTGCGCCAGCTCGGCGGCGTGCTGGCGCAGGCCTGTCAGGTCCACAGCATCGTGGTCGAGCCCGAGACCCAGTCGCTCACGCTCGGCGTGGCGGCGGCGCCGGTCGGCGAGGGCCGCTGGCAGCGCATCGGCTGGTCATGGGACGGCGCGCCCGGCGCGTGGGAGCTGGGCCAGCCGATGCCCTCCACGCTCGGCATCACGGTCGACGACGCTGGCAGCCTGCCGCGCCAGGCCGCGACCGACGCGGTGGCCGAGGCGCTGGCGATCGATCAGTCGACCCACGACGCGACCGCGATGGCGGCGGCGCTGGGCCGCGCGATCGACGCGGCGCCCCGCGATCCGTCGCTGCGCCTGGCGATGACCTGGAGCGCGATGCGGCGCGACCGGTGGGCCGACGCGGTGGCGCAGGCCCGCATCGGCCTGGCCCACGAGACCTTGCCGTACCGGCGCGGGCAGCTGCTGTTGTGGGGCGCGCGGGCCGCGGCCGCCGCCGGTCAGGCCGAACAGGCGAGCTTGTGGCGCGACGCGCTCGCTACCGTCGAGGACGTCGATGTCGCGCCGCTGCGGCGGGCCGCCGAGGCCGATGCCAGCCGGGCGCCGCGCAGCTTCCGGCGGCGCCCGACCTCGAACCTGTTCATGCTGGAGGCCGACCTCTAGCGAAGCCGACCAGCGCGTCGGCGATGGGCCCGGCGGCAGCGGCGCCATCGGGCGGGTTGTACCAGGCGAAGGGCGAGCCCCAGCTCGACGGATCGGTCGCGCGCCACCCGCCGCCCGAGCACTCGATGAGCACGGTCAGCGCGCCGCGCTCGGTGAGCCAGTCCAGCTCGAGGCCGCCGGCGCGGAACACCGGCCAGCGTCCGGCTTGCCACACCCGGTAGCGCTCCGGCAGGCCGGCCGCGATGCCGTGGGCGTGGGCCACCAGCTCGTCCCAGCGCGGCGGGCGCTCGCGGCGGTGGGCCCACGGCAAGAGGATCATGCGGCCGAAGCTGTGCAGCGCGATGGCCCGATCGATCGGGCCGACCTCGTCGAAGAGCCGCGCGATCGCGGCGGTCTCGGGCTCCGACCACGGCCGGGGTCCGGCGTGGTGCAGCCAGCGCCACCAGGTCGGCGGCGGCTGGTGCGCGGTCGCGAAGTTGCGGTTGAGATCGACGCCGAGCGAGCGCGCGTCAGGTCCGCTGGTCCGGCGCCAGCGCCGTCGGCCTTGCGCGAGGTCGTCCTCGACCGCGGCGAACCCGTCGACGTTCATGACCGGCACCACGACGACCCGGCGCCCGACCAGCGGCGCCACCGCGATCGCCTCGGCCAGGGCCAGCCCGACCTCGACGCCGATCCACTCGATCGGGTGGATGCCGGCGACGACCAAGGTCGCCGGGCCGCCCTCGCCCAGCACGAAGGCCTCGATCGCGCGCCCGCCGCGCGTGGTGCCGATGGGACGTGCGCCGTGGCGGGCCGCTGCGGCGCGAACCGCCGCCAGTCCGCGATAGCCGAGCGGGATCACCGCGACCCGTAGTTGGCGCCGCTGCGCTCTTCGTTGCGGTCGGTGGCCGGAGGCGGCTCGGGCGTGAGCGCGCTGATCCGCGCCCGCAGCTCCGGCGTCATCGCGATCGACGCCGCGCCGATCAGATCGTCGAGCTGCGCGACCGAGCGCGCGCCCAGGAGCACCGACGTCACCGCCGGATGCCCGCCGACCCAGGCGATCGCGAGGGCGGCCGGATGCACGCCCAGCTCGGTCGCGATCGCGACCAGCCCGTCGGCGGCGGCCAGGTAGGCCGGGTCGGCGTAGCGCTGCTGATACATGGCGTTGCTGGTCAGGCGTCCGGAGTTCGGACGTCGCTGGGCCCCCCACTTGCCGGTGAGCAGGCCGCCCGCGGTCGGGCTGTAGGGCACCACCGCGACGCCGAGCGCCGACGCCATCGGCAGCAGCTCGACCTCGGCCTGGCGCTTGAGCAGGTTGTACATCGGCTGGATCGCGACCAGCGGGCGCAGCCGCTGGAGGGCCGCGACGCCGAGCGCGCGCGCCACCTGCCACGCGGCGAAGTTCGAGCACGCGGCGTAGAGCACCTTGCCGCTGCTGACGAGATCGTCCATCGCGCGCAGCGTCTCGTCGAGCTGCGTCTGATCGTCCCAGCGGTGCAAGTAGTACAGATCGACGTGCTCGCGGCCGAGCCGGCGCAGGCTGGCCTCGCACGCGCGCACCAGATGGTAGCGCGACGTGCCGCGGGCGTTGGCGCCGGCGCCAACCGGGAAGTACGCCTTGGTGGCCACCACGATCTCGTCGCGGTGACCCGCCGAAAGTCGCCCGAGAAACTCCTCGGAGCGACCGTGGTTGTAGACGTCGGCGGTGTCGAAGAACGTGATCCCGGCGTCACGGGCGCGGGCGTACAGCGCCCCGCTGGTCGCCTCGTCAGCGTCGCCGCCAAACGACATGCACCCGAGCGCGAGGCGCGACACCTTCACGCCAGTCCCGGCAAGCCAGCCGGTCGCCATGGTCACTTCACGAACGCGCCTTCGATGCGCGCGAGCGCCTTCTCTTCGCTGCCCGAAACCTTGCCGAGGCCGAGGAAGCCACCGGCCGAGCCGGCGACCAGGCTGGCGAAGTTGAGGACCTGCTTCTTGAGGAGGCGGGTCTGCTCGTCGTTGAGCTGGGCGGTGAGCGAGCTGATGTAGCCCTCCCACGCCGTGAACAGCGAGTCGGCGGGCTGCTTGGCCAGCCAGCTCTCGAGGAGCGCGTGGCCCGGCGTGCCGGCCTCCATGCCCTTGCCGGCCGCGCCGTGCAAGATGGCGTCGCGCTCATTGTCCTGGATGGTCCCGTCGGCCCACGCCACGTAGATGAGCGGAACCAGCGACAGCGCCGCCACGGTCTTGCCCGACATTCCGAGCTCGACCAGTTGGTCGAGAACGGAGTCGTCAGTCATGCCGGAGACCTTGCGCAGCTCGTCCTTGGTGGCCTGCGAGGCCAGCTTGTCCTTCATCGCGGCCAGCTTGTGCTGGTCGGCCTTGTGGAAGAACTCGTCCTCGAGCGCGTTGCGGCGCTCATCCATCTGGTCACGGGTCACGCGGGGCTCCTTGAGTGAGGTCGGCGCCGTGTATAGCACCCCGACCCCGCGATCCGGGCCGGTGGGTTTGCGATTGCCAGCGGCGCAGCGGACTGGTACTCGCCTGGGCATGGCGTCGCGCTGCTCGCTGGTCCTGCTGCTGTCCGGCGTGGTCGCCTGCGCCTCGGGCTCCGATCAGCCGAAGGTCGACGCCCGCGTCGCCGAGCCCGACGCCGCCATGGTCGATGGTCCGGTCGCCATCGACGCCGCTGCCGACGACGCCGCGATCGTCGACGCCCCGACTGACGCTGCGGTGGTCGACGCCCGGCTCATCGACGCTCCCCTCATCGACGCCCGCCTCATCGACGCCCGCCTCATCGACGCCCGCCTCATCGACGCGCCGATGGTCGATGCGCCCACCGATGCGCCGACCATCGACGGGCCGCCACCGGTGATCGCGTCCCTGCTCCTCACCGAGCTGGTCTTGGCGCCCACCGGCGGCGAGCTGATCGAGATCCTCAACCCGACCGACGCGCCCATCGACCTGTCTGGGTTCTACCTTAGCGACGCGCCGCTCTACTGGAAGCTGCCTCAGGGCCTCGCCGCGGTCGCCCTCGACAACGCCGATTTCGTCATCCGCTTCCCGGCCGGCGCCAGCATCGCCGCCCACGGCGTCGTCACGATCTCGATCGACAGCGCCGCCGCGTTCAACACCTCGTACACCGTGGCCCCGACCTACTCGGTCGGCGCGGCCTCGGGCGGCGCGGTCGCGATGACCTCACTGACCAGCGGCGGCGCGCCCACGCTCACCAACACCGGCGAGCCAGTCGCGCTGTTCTTCTGGGACGGCGCCAGCGATCGCATCACCGATGTCGACCTCATGGTCGCCGGCACGCCCAGTTCGAGCAACGGGCTGGTCTCCAAGAGCGGGGTCGCCATCGACGGTCCCGACCCCGGCACCGAGACCACGGCGTACCTCTCCGACGCCAACACGCTGCCGACCCAGACCGCGCCGGCCTCGCTCAAGTCGACCAAGCGCATCGCCCTCGAGTCGCCCGCGGTGGAGACCCAGGCTGGCGCTGGCAATGGCATCGACGGCCACGACGAGACCAGCGAGCAGACCGGCACGACCTGGGACAACGCGGCGTACACCGCGCCGACGCCGGGCACCGTTCCCGCCGCGCTCCTGCCCTGAGCGCGAGTCTCCGCGCATGACCGCTGGCCGCCGCCGTCGTCTCTGGGTCTTGCCGATCGCGATCCTGGTCGCGGTCTCGCTGGCGCTGTTCGCCGGCTTCTACCTCGTCGACTTCGCGCGCGGTGAGACCGGCGGCGCTGGGCCGCTGCGCAACTACTTCGGCTTCGACGGCCAGATGATCACCGACGCGATCCCGGCGCTGGCCGGCATGACCGCGGCCGTGCTCGGCATCGTCATCACGGTCGTCAGCATCATCGTGCAGCTCTCGAGCGAGCGGTACACCGGCGTCGCGCAGATGTTCTTGCGCGACAAGGTCAACGTCGGGGTGATGGCGTACTTCGTCGTCGCCTGCGTGTGTGGCGTGTGGCTGTCGATGGCGGTCAAGACCAACTTCGTCCCCGAAGCTGCGATCATCGCGATGCTCCTGTTCACGACCTTCGGCCTGGTCGTGATGCTGCCGTACTTCGCGTACGTGTTTCGGTTCCTCGAGCCGTCGAGCATCGTCGGTCGCATCCGAGCCCAGGCCGTCGACACCGTGCTCGCCGCGATGACGGCGGGGCCCGACGATGCCACCGCCGCCCAGGGCGAGGTGCTCGCGGCGATGGAGGAGCTCACCGACATCACGTCCAACTCGATCTCGGGCAAGGACAAGATCATCGCCAGTCGCGCGGTCGACGCGATCAAGGATTTCGTCGTCGGCTACCAGGCCCACAAGGGCACGGCGCCGGCGGCCTGGTTCGAGATCGGCCCCGGCATCCGCGACAACCCTGACTTCGTGGCGATGGATCCCGAGTCGCTGCGCGATCTGGTGACCCGCCGGACCTGGGTCGAGTGGAAGGCGCTGCGCCAGTACCTCGGCATCTACAACGAGGCCCAAGGCGAGATGCCCGACATCAACTATCTGGTCGCGATCGACACCCGCTACCTGGGTGAGGCGGCGGCGGCCCGCGGCGACGCCGAGGTGGTGCGCCTGGTGTTCCGCTTCATGAACTCGTACCTGCGCGCGACCATCAACGCCAAGGCGGTGCGCACCGCGTACAACGTGCTCAACCAGTACCGCCTCCTCGTCGAGGCGATGATCAAGCGCGGCGAGCACGCGGTGGCCGAGGACGCGGTCGGCCACATGATCTACTACGGCCGCACCAGCTACGACCTGCAGCTCGGCTTCATCACCGAGACCGTCGCGTACGACGTCGGGGCGCTGTGCGAGCTGGCCCACCTGCAGTCGAGCGGCGACGCCATGCTGCGTCAGTTCCTCGAGCTCGATCAGCCGCTGCGCGCCAAGCGACAAGAAGGCGGCCTGATCGGCATTCGCAAGGCCCAGGTGAAGCTGGCCTGCTTTTACCTGCTGGCCGGCGCCGAGGGCCGGGCCCGCCAGATCGCCGACGACATGCGGGGTGAGCCGCCCGATCGACTCAAGGCGATCCGCGAGCAGCTCGAGCGCGTCGAGTCGAAGGACTTCTGGGAGATCATCGACCGCGGCCGCAACTTCGAGTACATGCCGGACGTCCAGCGAGCCCAGATGGCGACCTTCTTCGGGTGGCTGGCGGGGTAGCGAGCGAGAGCATTGCTGGTTCCTGCCACCAACGGCGGTTTGTCGGGTCGGGCTAGGGCGGGTATGCTCCAACCATGCGGACGAGAGTGATCGAGCTGGCCGCGGGCCAGGATCGCCGGGCCGCCGACAACCTCCGCACGGTCGCGATGATCGATCCGCCGTGGACGCCGCCGCCGGGCCACCTGCCGCAGCGCACGGCGATCCAGCGCCTCACGCAGCTCTGGCCGCAGGTCCACCGCGCCATCGCCGGTGGCGTCGGGCCTGGCGTCGCGGTGGTCGCGGTCGACACCTCGCGCGATCGGGTGGCCGGCTCGATGTGGATCGCCGCCAAGCCCGGCGCGATCAACGCCGGCATCGTCGGGCGACATGGTCAGTGCGACCTGTTCCTCGACGGCGATGGCTCGATGTCGCTGCGCCACCTCGTGGTCATTGTCGATCCGGCGCGCGACTGGGGCGGGCCCGGCGGCGCCGACGTGCGCTACCGCCTCCTCGACCTGCGCACCAGCACCGCCTTCGCCGACGAGGACGGTCGTCGCCTCGAGGCGATCACCGCGCTGGGGCCAGCCTTCGTGCGGGTCGGCCGGTATCTCTTGTATTGCTTCCCGACGGGGGTCGAGGACTGGCCGGCCGACGCCAGCGCCGCGCTGGCCGCGATGCCCGAGCGCATCTACATCGAGGACCGCGACGCCGAGCCCGACCAGTGGGCGCGGCGCCGGCCGTCGCGCCTCGCCGAGGGCAGCAAGATCCACGATCCGATGCTGTCGAGCATGCGCACGCAGGTCACCGCGGTGCCGGGCCCGTCGCGGGCTCAGCTCGCCCACGACGACGGTCAGCCGGCGATGGGGCGCCTCGAGCTGCGGTCGCGTCTCGGCGCCGACTCGGTGCCGGTCGGCGAGCTGTCGGCGCAGCGTGGCATCTTGCTGGGGCGTTACAGCCGCTGTGATACCGCCGGGGCGACCTCGCTCGCGCTCGAGCGCATCTCGCGCGTTCACGTGTTGGTCGTCGCCATCGACGGCGACCTGTGGATGATCGACGTGGCGTCGACGAACGGCATGTCCACCGACGGCCACACCGTGCGCGTCCAGGCCATGCGCCACGACACCGACGTCGAGCTCGGCGGCGTCGGCACCGTCCGCTGGGTCGCGAACAACTGAGTTTTTTGGGAGGGGCTTTCGCAAGCCCTCCCCTCCTTGGGGTCAGGCCCCCAAGGAGCCTCCCCGCCGAGACGTCCGGATCGCGGACACGACTCGCGCAAGTCCTCCCCTTGGGGTCAAGCCCCCAAGGAGCCTCCC
>Ga0209181_10000716_pt1 | contig 61395 bp, 55 predicted proteins | sample MAT05_FD_187208 | JGI IMG/M metagenome (GOLD analysis project Ga0209181, IMG submission 187208) | Freshwater microbial communities from Lake Fryxell liftoff mats and glacier meltwater in Antarctica - MAT-05 (SPAdes) (version 2) | ecosystem: Environmental > Aquatic > Freshwater > Ice > Liftoff...
CTTTGATGACGGCCTTGAGATCGCCACCGCTGGACTGAAAAACGATCGCCACCCGCTGCACATAGGCCGGGCTGGGGTTGGAGCAGACCAGGCGCTGGATCAGCTGGCGGCCGATAAAAGATGCTCAGCAACTGCATCACCTCGCGGGCGTAGTTTTAGTCCGGCACGCGGCCGGTCTTGGTGTCTTCCTTCAGGTTGCCGCGCTGGTTCAGGTAGACGCCCATGCCGTTCGACAAGGTCACGCCTTCGAGCAGGTCGCGGTAGGTGCCGAAGGCGCGCTCGTCCAGCATGTCCACACAGGCGGCTACGGCCATACCCCGCCAGTTCACCGGGATGCCCAGCATTGAAATGACGAAGATCTCGCTCAACGCCAGCACGACGCGTTGACGCAGCTGATCGGGCGCGCCCATCGCTTTGCGCCACAGCGTGTTGTCTACGCCGGCAAAGCTGTTTTTGTAGTCCACCGCGCCACAGCCCTTGGCCAGCATCCAGTCGAAGTGCGAGGGCGTGCTGCGTGGGCTGGCTACCTGCCATCGGCCAGTTTTCCGCCGGGTTGAAAGAAAACGCCATCCGGCAGAACAGGCTCTCTGCTCCCAACGAAGTCGGGCCGGTAGACGCCGACCCGGCAAACTCTCGCTTTGCGTTTCTTTACGGCCAGGGCATGCCTACACTGGGCCGTGTCCACGGCGCTGCCCATCATCTGGCCGGCCGGACCGGCTGCCGGCACCAGAAGCGGCTGTCGGACGTTCTCGACGCGTTGTCGGACGAGCGACTGCCGGCCCGGGCCCAGCTCGAGGCCTTCGCTGCGGAGTGGCAGCGGGGCGAGGTCGACTGACGCAGACCCTCGCCGAAGGGTTGTGGCTCACGCGCCGGTCGGCAGCGCCGCGCCGGGCACCTGCGCCGCATTGGCCGCGATGCCGGCAGCGATGCGCGGCAGCAGCGCCAGCGGCAAGTCGTGGCCCATGCCCGAGATGATGTCGGCCACCGCGCCGGCAATCTTGCGTTGCAGGTCATGCGCAGCGGCCACCGGCACCAGCGGATCGGCTTGGCCGTGGATGATGCGGGTGGGGGCCCGGATGCTGGACAGCAACGTCGAGCGATCACCGTCTGCCGCCACTGCCACCAATTGCCGGGCGGTGCCGTCGGGCCGCCAGGCCCGGCGCACCATGGCCTCCAGTCGCTGGCGCTGGCGTGCCGGGTCGGGCCGATACAGCGGGCTGCCGATGATCTGCAGCACACCCTCCAGGTGTGCCACCACATCCGGCACGGCCCGGCTCCGGGCGCGCTTGATCAGCGCCTGCTGCACCCGCAGCCGGGCTTGTGGCAACTGCCGCGCACCCGAGGTGGTCATGATCAGGGTCAGGCTCTTGACCCGGTCGGGGTGGCTGGCGGCGAGGTGCTGGGCGATCATGCCGCCCATCGACGCGCCGCAGACATGGGCACTGTGGATGCCCAGCACATCCAGCACGCCCAGCGCATCAGCGGCCATGTCGGCCAGTTTGTAAGGCGTGCGCACCCGCAGGCGCATCATGTAGCGCAACGATGCACCGACCAGGCTGGGCACACCGGCCTGCTCGAAGCCCTGGCTCAGCCCGGCATCGCGGTTGTCGAAGCGGATCACCCGGAACCCGCGGCCGGTCAGGTCGGCCACCAGTTCTTCGGGCCAGCCGACCAGCGGCATGCCCAGGCCCATGATCAGCAGCAGGGGTTCACCTTGCTGCGGGCCCTGCACGTCGATTTCGAGTTGCAAGCCGTTGGCGTTGACTTTCATCGCCGCTTGCCTGCAGCGCGCGACGGCTTGGCAGCAGCGGGTGGATCGGGCTCAAGCACGGGCTTGCGCGCCGGCCTGGGCCGCTTGACCGCACCTGTGGCACCGGCCACGGCGTGACTCACTGCACCCCGCACCACCCCGCCCACCACGTTGCCGACCACGTTGCCCACGGCCCCGCCCACCGCGTCGCCCATGCTGCTCAGGCTGTCGGCCAGGCGCTGGCGGGCCTGGCCGACGACCGCACGCCCGGTCCTGGCCAGGCTGGGCGCCACCGGGGCAACAGCGCCCAGCGGCGCCTCGAGCAGGCACAGATCCTCGAACGCGATCTGGACGGCGTCCGCCAGCGCACGGGCGTTGGGCAGGGCCTGGGCGTCAGCCACGATGCCGAAATCCATCTGCCGGTCATAACTTTCGACCGTGATGTTGAGCGCGATGCCGTGCACCACGATCGAGGTCGGGTAATTGGCCACCATGCGGGCACCGGCCAGGTACAGCGCCACCGGCGGCCCGGGCACGTTGCTGATGGTGACGTTGGCCAGCTGCGGGACACGCTCGGCCACTTTGGCTCGGCCGTACAGCGCAGCGGCAGCCTCCAGCAGCCAGGGCATGCCGATCGACGGGTAGTCGGTCGGCAGCACGCTCTTCAGGCTGCCCATGGTCTCTTTCATGGACTTGGTGGCAGCCTTGACATGGGCCAGGCGCTGGCCCATGTCGGCGATGTGGGTGCCCAGGCTGACAAAGCCCATCGAGGCCTGGGTGTCCGAGGTGATGTCGCCCGCAGCGCGCAACGACACCGGCACCGCCGCGATCAGTGACTTGCGTGGCAGCGTGGCATGTTTGGACAGGTAGCGGCGCAGCGCGGTGGCGCACAGCAGCAGCACGATGTCGTTCAGCGTGGCCTCTTGCATCTTGGCCAGCAGCTTGAGCTGGCCCAGTGGCAGGCTGACACCGGCAAAACTGCGCTGCGCCGTGATCGATTGGTTGAACACTGTGCGCGGTGCCAGGTTCAGGTTGCTGACGGCCTGTGGCTTGCCCTTGCCGCGCAGCAGCGCCGTGTGCGACAGCGCCTGCCCGGCCGCATCCGCCAGCGAGCCCAGGGTGGACGGCAGGTTCTTGATGATGCCGGCCACCTGCATCGCCTCGTTGGCGATGGCGCCGCGCAGCATCTGCACCACGCCCAGCTTGAACACCTTGCTGCGCTTGCCGGGGCGCAGTGTCAGGTCGCGGCCCTCGGGCGAAACATCCAGGATCACCTGCGCCACCGCCACCGCCGCTTGGCCGTCGACCGCCGCATGGTGGAACTGCGAGTACAGCCCGACCCGCTTGCGGCCCTCGGCAGTGGGCGCCAGGCCTTCGATCAGGTGAAACTTCCAGAGCGGCCGGCTGCGGTCCAGGCGCAGTGCGTGCAGTTGCCCGACCACCGCCTCCAACTCGGCCATGCCGCTGCCGGCCTTGGCCGATTTGGGCAGCTTGACCAGGACCACATGCTGGGTCAGGTCGGGATTGGCATCGACCCAGGCCGGGTTGGCCAGATTCAGCGGCATCCACCACAGACGGCGGCGCAGCACCGGCGCCAGCGGCAGGCGCTGGGCCATGTGCTGGCGCAGCTGGGTCAGGAAGCTGCCCTGGTGGCCGAGTGGCAGCTCGTAGATGTTGAGCGCACCGACATGCATCGGCATCTCGGCGGTCTCGAGGTGGAGAAAAGTTGCGTCCAGGCCTGAGAGCTGCTTCATGGCCGCGATGCTAGGCCGGGCAGGCGCCGACAAACTCGGGTGTTCTCCCTAAATCGGCGCGGGCTTGTGCTCGATCAAGCCACCGCGGCGCTCGCGCAGCGCCAGCGCCTCGTTGACCAGCAACGCGCCAATCACCAGCGCACCGCCGGCAAGCGCCGTCGGACCGGGCGCCTCGCCGGCGCCGATCCAGGCCAGCAGCACGCCAAAGATCACCTCCAGCAGGCCGATCAGCGATATCTCGGGCGCCGGCAGCACCCGCGTCAACGTGACCACCAGCAGGCACGGGATCGCCAGCTGGAACACCCCCAGCCCGGCCAGCAGCGACAAATCATGCACCGTGGCCGACAGCGGCAAGGCCAGCGGCAGCGTGACTGCCGCCGAGATCAGCGCGCCCAGCAGCACGGCCGGCATCATGTCCGGCGCTGCTTCGGCGGCCTGACCGGTCTCACGACCATCGGTGGCCAGGCGGGCATGGCGCTGGTGCAGGTACTGCAGCAGCGTCCAGTTTGTGGCGCCGGCAATCGGCACACCCAGCGCCACCAGCGCACCGGTCATCGACCCGCCGCCGGCAAAGGCCTGCTGACCGAACATCCAGGCAATGCCGGCACCCGCCACCGCGATCGCCATCCAGGTGCGGCGCGGCAGCCGGTGCTGCAGGAACACCTTGGAAAACAGCGCGGTGATCAAGGGCGCGATCGACATCGTGATCAGCACCGTGGCCACGCTGGTGAGCATGATCGCCAGCATGAAATTGGTGTACATCACCGCCCAGCACAACGACGAGACCCACAGTGCACGTCCGCCGCCAGCGATGTCGCGCCACAGCCGCGGGCCGCGCAGGGCCAGCAGCGCGATCACCAAAGCCAGCGCATTGAAAGCACTGCGCCAGAACGTGACCTCGAAGCTGCGCGCCGCCTCCAGATGGCGGGTGACCACGCCGGCGGTGCTCCACATCAGCGTGATCAGCACCATCAGCAACACGGCGCGGGAATGGGACAGGCGCATCTGGGATCAACCGGTGCGTGAATGGAAGCGGGCCGCAAAGCGGCCCGAGGATGCTGACTCATGCCCCGCCTGGCCAGTGCCGGACGGGACGAGCGCAGCGGTCAGTCGCGTGCCGCGCGCTTGCGGTCGTGCTCGGTCAGGTGGCGCTTGCGCACCCGGATGCTCTTGGGCGTGATCTCGACCAGCTCGTCGTCGGCGATGAACTCGACGCCGTACTCCAGCGTCAGGTCGATCGGCGGGGTGACCTTGATCGCGTCTTCCTTGCCGCTGACCCGGAAGTTGGTCAGCTGCTTGGTACGGGTGGCATTGACCACCAGGTCGTTGTCGCGGTTGTGGATGCCGACGATCATGCCCTCGTAGACCGGGTCGTTCGGCTTGACGAACATGCGGCCGCGGTCGTCCAGCTTGCCCAGCGCGTAGGTGAAGATCTCACCGGCGTCCATGCTGATCAGCACACCGTTTTTGCGGCCGGCGATCTCGCCCTTGTGCAGCTCGTAGCCGTCGAAGATGTTGGCGATCAGGCCCGAGCCGCGGGTCAGGTTCATGAATTCATTCGTGAAGCCGATCAGTCCGCGCGCCGGGATGCGGTACTCCAGGCGCACGCGGCCCCTGCCGTCCGGCTCCATGTTGACCAGCTCGCCCTTGCGCTCGCCCAGCGCCTGCATCACGCCGCCCTGGTGCTGCTCTTCGACGTCGGCGGTGACCAGCTCGATAGGCTCGTTGCGCTCGCCGTTGACATCGCGGAAGACCACCCGCGGCTTGCTGACGGCCAGCTCATAGCCCTCGCGGCGCATGGTCTCCAGCAGGATCGTCAGGTGCAGCTCACCCCGGCCCATGACCTCGAAAATGCCGTCCTCGTCGGTCTCGGCCACGCGCAGTGCCACGTTGCTCTGCAGCTCTTTTTGCAGCCGGTCCCAGATCTGGCGGCTGGTGACGTACTTGCCTTCACGCCCGGCCAGCGGGCTGGTGTTGACGCAGAAGTTCATCGTCAGCGTCGGCTCGTCGACCTTCAACATCGGCAGCGGCGCCGGGTTGATCGGGTCGGTCACGGTCACGCCGATGCCGATGTTCTCGATGCCGTTGATCAGCACGATCTCGCCCGGACCGGCCTCGGTCACTTGCACCCGGTCGAGACCGCGGAAGGTCAGCACCTGGTTGACACGGCCCTTGCTGCTCTTGCCGTCCAGGCCTTCCATCATCAGCACCTCCATGCCGGGCTTGATGGTGCCGGCGCTGATGCGGCCCACGCCGATGCGGCCGACAAAGGTGGAGTAGTCGAGTGCCGAGATTTGCAGCTGCAGCGGCGCGGCCGGGTCACCGTGCTCGGGCGAGACATGCTTCAAAATAGTCTCGAACAGCGCCGACATGTCCGGGCCCCACTGCTCACCGCGCTCGCCCTCGACCAGCGAGGACCAGCCGTTGATGCCCGAGGCGTAGACCACCGGGAAGTCGAGCTGCTCGTCGGTGGCGCCCAGCTTGTCGAACAAGTCGAACGCCGCGTTGATCACCGCGTCGGGCTTGGCGCCCGGCTTGTCAACCTTGTTGACCACGACGATGGGCTTCAAGCCCAGCGCGAGTGCCTTCTTGGTGACAAAGCGGGTCTGCGGCATGGGGCCCTCTTGGGCGTCGATCAGCAGCACCACGCCGTCGACCATCGACAAGGCCCGTTCCACTTCGCCGCCAAAGTCGGCGTGGCCGGGGGTGTCGACGATGTTGATGTGGGTGCCCTTCCAGCTGACCGCGCAATTCTTGGCCAGGATGGTGATGCCACGCTCACGTTCGATGGCGTTGTTGTCCATCACGGTGTCGACGACTTTTTCGTGCTCGGCGAAGGTGCCGCTTTGGCGCAGCAGCTGGTCGACCATCGTGGTCTTGCCATGGTCGACGTGCGCGATGATGGCGATGTTGCGTATTTGTTGGGTCATGGTGGGGCTTTATTGCTGAAAACTGGGTCAGGCTGCGGGGGCCAGCTCGGGTGGGTTGGCCGCGGCGGGTGCCGGGATCGGGTAGGAGGCTGCAGATGCGGCCGCGCTGGTGGCCGCGCGGGTGTCCATGACGGAGGGAGGCTCCAAAGGATGGGTTGCGGGCAGCAGGGCCTGCACCTCGACGGGGCTGAGCAGGCGGTCGGCAATCAGTTCACCGGCGCAGATGTGGGCGCTGCCGAGGAACGCAGCGGTCTCGGGGCCGTAGACCTTGACTGCGGCCAGGTCGGGCAGCGACACCCTGCGGCGCAGGCCGGTCAAGAAGCGGCCGGCCTCGTCGGCGTCCAGCGTCAATCGCGGCCAGTCGGCCAGCAAGGCATCCACCGGTAGCAACAGCGCCTCGCGGTCCGGCTCATCGAGCGATTCCAGATCGGCCAGGCTGATGGCATTGACCAGCGACAGCGGCCCGCTGGCGGTGCGGCGCAGCGCAGTCAGATGGGCGCCACAACCCAGCGCCTCGCCAATATCTTCGGCCAGGGTGCGGATGTAAGTGCCTTTGCTGCAGCGCACGTCGATCACCAGGGTCGGTGCATCCACAGCATCCTGCCAGTCGATGATGTCGATGGCGTGAATGATCACGTTGCGGGCGGTGCGTTCAACCTCGATGCCTGCACGGGCGTATTCGTACAGCGCCTTGCCGTCTTTCTTGATCGCCGAATGCATCGGCGGGATCTGCGCGATCGGCCCGGTGAAACAGGCGACGGCGGCATCGATGGCAGCCCGGTCCACATTCACCGGCCGGTCCTGCAAGACCTCGCCCTCCAGATCGCCGGTGCTGGTGCGCTTGCCCAGCCGAAGCGTGGCGCGGTAGGCCTTGTCGGCGTCCAGGCTGACCTGGCTGAACTTGGTGGCGGCACCAAAACACAGCGGCAACAGCCCGGTGGCCAGCGGGTCGAGCGTGCCGGTGTGGCCGGCCTTCTCCGCCCGCAGCAGCCACTTGGCTTTTTGCAGGGCATCGTTGCTCGACCAGCCCAGGGGCTTGTCGAGCAGCAGCACACCGTGGATGACACGGCGGGTGATGCGGGGGCGGGGCGGGCGGTTCATGGCGTGCAGGTAGAAAATTGCGAGCGGCCGGTCAGGCCTCGCCGTCTTCCTTGGCCCGGGTGGCGTTGGCTTCGCGGATCAGCGCGCTCAGCTCGGCGGCGTGCTCTGTCGTGCGATCAAACTGGAAATGCAGCGTGGGCACGGTGTGGATTTGCAGCCGCTTGAACAAGCCGTTGCGCAGGTAACCAGCAGCCTCGCTCAAGCCCGCTTCGCACTCGTTGGCGTCACCCACCAACACCGAGAAAAACACCTTGGCATGGGCATAGTCGGGCGTGACCTGCACGTTGTTGACCGTGACCAAGCCGATGCGGGGGTCTTTCAGCTCGCGGATCAGCTCGCCCAGATCCCGCTGGATCTGGTCGGCAACACGGACACCGCGGTGGGGGATGGCTCTTTTGTGGCGCATGGGGGTTTCCAGGGCAAGCCCTTAAGTACAAACCCCGCCATTTTTTCAGAAGGCGGGGTTTGCAGGTGAGGGCAAATCCGCCCCAGCCGCCGGGCCGCTCCCAAGGCTGGGAGCGCCCCCATGGGGGGCCGGCGCGAAGCGACGTGGGGGCGAAATTACAAGGTTCGGGCGACTTCCTTGACCTCGAAGAACTCCAGCTGATCGCCCTCGGCGATGTCGTTGTAGTTCTTCAGCTTGATACCGCACTCGAAGCCCTCGACCACTTCGCGCACATCGTCCTTCATGCGCTTGAGGGAGTCGAGCTCGCCGGTGTAGATCACCACGTTCTGGCGCAGCAAGCGGAACTTGGCGTTGCGCCGCACCACACCCGCGGTGACCATGCAACCGGCCACCGTGCCGATCTTGCTGGCCACGAACACCGTGCGGATCTCGGCGGCACCGATCACCTCTTCGCGCTGCTCCGGCGCCAGCATGCCGGTCATGGCCGCCTTCACCTCGTCTACCGCGTCGTAGATGATGTTGTAGTAGCGCAGATCGACGCCGTTGTTCTCGGCCAGCTTGCGCGCACCGGAGTCGGCCCGCACGTTGAAGCCGATGATGACGGCCTTGGACGCGATCGCCAGGTTGACATCGCTCTCGCTGATGCCGCCGACGGCACCGTGCACCACCTGCACCTTGACCTCGGGCGTGCTGAGCTTGACGAGCGACTGCGCCAGCGCTTCTTGCGAGCCCTGCACGTCGGCCTTGATGATCAGCGCCAGGGTCTGGGCCTGGCCCTCGCCCATGGTGTCGAAGATGTTGTCGAGCTTGGCGGCCTGACGGCGGTTCAGGTTGACCTCGCGGTACTTGCCCTGGCGGAAGGTGGCGATTTCTCGCGCCCTGCGCTCGTCGGACAAGACCATGAACTCGTCACCGGCTTGCGGCACTTCAGTCAGGCCCTGGATTTCGACCGGGATCGACGGGCCTGCCTCTTGGCAGGCCTTGCCGTCTTCGTCGGTCATCGCCCGCACCCGGCCGAAGCTGGACCCGGCCAACACCACATCGCCGCGCTTGAGCGTGCCGCTCTGCACCAGCACCGTGGCCACCGGGCCGCGGCCCTTGTCCAGGCGCGCTTCGATCACCAGGCCCTTGGCCATCGAACTGGTCGAGGCTTTCAGCTCCAGCACTTCGGCCTGCAGCAGCACTTGTTCCAGCAGGCTGTCGATGCCCTCGCCGGTCTTGGCCGACACCGGCACAAACGGGGTCTCGCCACCAAAGTCTTCCGGCACGACACCCTCGGCCACCAGCTCGCCCTTCAGGCGCTCCAGGTTGGCACCCGGCTTGTCGATCTTGTTCATCGCCACCACCAACGGCACATTGGCCGCCTTGGCGTGGGCAATCGCCTCCTTGGTCTGGGGCATCACACCGTCGTCGGCCGCAACCACCAGGATCACCAGGTCGGTGGCGGTGGCGCCACGGGCGCGCATCGCGGTAAACGCGGCGTGGCCCGGGGTGTCGAGGAAGGTGATCATGCCGCGCGGCGTCTCGACGTGGTACGCGCCGATGTGCTGCGTGATGCCGCCGGCCTCGCCCGCGGCCACACGGGCACGGCGGATGAAGTCGAGCAGCGAGGTCTTGCCGTGGTCGACGTGGCCCATGATGGTGACCACCGGGGCGCGCGGCAGTTGCTCGCCCGCCACCGCATGGTCTTCTTCTTCGAGGAAGGCGTCCGGGTCGTCCAGTTTGGCGGCAAACGCCTTGTGGCCCATTTCCTCGACCAGGATCATGGCCGTTTCTTGGTCCAGTTGCTGGTTGATGGTGACCATCTGGCCCAGCTTCATCAGCTGCTTGATCACCTCGGCCGCCTTGACCGACATCTTGTGCGCCAGGTCGGCCACGCTGATCGTCTCGGGCACGTGCACTTCCTGGATCACCTGCTCGGTGGGGGCCTGGAAGTTGCTGGCGCCGGCTTGCTCACGCTCACCACGGCGGCCACCACGCGGCGCACGCCAGCCGGGGCGATTCGCGCCCGGGCCGTCGGTGCGGCCCTTGCCGGCCAACGCACGCTTCTTGGCAGCGTCGTCAGCCCAGCTCGACGACAGCTTTTCACTCTTGACTGACTTTTTGTCGCCCGGCTTGGCAGCCGTGGCGGTGGTCGCGCCCGGTGCACCTGGCACAGGCTTGGGCTTGTGGATCGTGCCCGAGATGGCCGCCGCGACCGGCTTGACCGGCTCCTCGGGCTTCTTGGCCATCATCACCTTCTTGGGCGCGCTCATCATCGCCCGGATGGCGGCGGCTTCGTCCTCGGCGGCCTTGCGGCGCTTGGCGACTGCGGCCAGCGCCAGCTTCTCGGCGGCTTCGGCATCACCGGCCTTGACGATACGGATGCCTGGCTTGGGCGGCTCCACCGGCGCGGCGGCCTGGGGTACTGGGGCCTGAGTTGCAGCCACCGGCGGGGCAGCCACAGGCGCAGCGACCGGTGCGGCGGCGGCAGCAGCAGCAGCCTTGGCGGCACCGCGTGCGGCGGGCGCAGCGGCTTTCTCGATGGCCGCAGCAGCGGCGGCCTTGGCAGAAGCCTCGGCAGCCTGTTGCGCAGCGGCCGCATCGGCAGCGGCCTTGGCCTGGGCAGCGGCGATGGCCGCAGCTTCAGCAGCCTCACGCTCCATGCGTTCGCGCTCGGCGCGGGCACGCGCCAACTCCGCCAGCTCTTCTTCTTGCCGGCGCAGCTGCTCGGCCTGGGCGTTGGCTTCGTCCTCGCGGCGCTGCAGCTCGGCGTCCTCGGCGGCGGTCGTGTTGACCTCCTCCACGCCGGTCGGCGCGTCGTCGCGCTTGACAAAGGTGCGGCGCTTGAGGGTGGTCACGGCAATGGTCCGCGCCTTGCCGGAGGCATCGGCCTGGCGGATCTCGCTGATGGCCGGACGGGTGAGTGTGATCTTCTTGCGGTCAGCGCTGCCCGTGCCGTGCGCTTGGCGCAGGAACTCGAGCAAGCGCGCCTTGTCAGCCTCGGTCAGCGCGTCGTCGGGCGAGCGCTTCGCGACACCGGCAGACTGCAGCTGCTCGAGCAGCGTCCCTGCAGGACGGTTGAGCTCGGCTGCGAACTGGGCGACGGTCGTCACGGCCATGGGTAAATTTCCTTGCGAAACTTCAATACGGTGCGGTTTGGGAGCGTGGTGGGGCAAAACAGCCTTGTCGGCTGTCAGGCCGTGAACCAATGCTCCCGCGCCTTCATGATCAGGGCCTTGGCCGTGGTTTCGTCGACCGAGGTGATCTCGATCAGCTCGTCAACCGCCAGGTCGGCCAGGTCGTCGCGGCTGTGCACACCACCGTCGGCCAATTTGCCAATCAGGTCGGTGCTCAGGCTCTGACCGTCGAATTCCAGGTCACGCAAGTCCTGCGAAACCTCTTCGACGCTTTCTTCGTGCGCGATTTCCATTGTCAGCAACGCATCCTTGGCCCGGGTGCGCAGCTCGGTGATGGTCTCTTCGTCGAAGGCTTCCATCTCCAGCAGCTCTTGCAGCGGCACATAGGCCAGCTCTTCGAGGCTGGTGAAGCCTTCGGCGATCAGGATGTCCGCCACCTCGACATCGACGTCGAGCTTTTCGACAAACAGCTTGCGGCTGGAGTCGCTCTCGATGGTCTGCTTGGCGTGTGATTCTTCGGCCGACATGATGTTGATGCGCCAGCCGGTCATCTCGGAGGCGAGGCGCACGTTCTGGCCGCCACGGCCGATGGCGATGGCGAGATTCTCTTCGTCCACCACCACGTCCATCGCGTGTTTTTCTTCGTCCACCACGATCGACTGCACGTTGGCCGGCGCCAGCGCGCCGATGACAAACTGTGCCGGGTCGTCGGACCACAACACGATGTCGACCCGCTCACCGGCCAGCTCATTGGTCACGCCGTTGACGCGCGAGCCCCGCACACCGACACAGGTGCCGATCGGGTCGACACGCTTGTCGTGCGAGACCACGGCGATCTTGGCGCGGGAGCCGGCATCGCGGGCGCAGCTCTTGATCTCGAGCAGGCCTTGCTCCATCTCGGGCACTTCTTGCGCAAACAGCTCCATCATGAAGCCGGGCGCCGAGCGCGACAGCATGATCTGCGGGCCACGGGCGGCGGTGTCGATGCCGGCGATGAAAGCCCGCACCCGGTCGCCGATGCGCAGGTTTTCTTTCGGGATCATCTCACTGCGCTTCAAGCGGCCTTCAACCCGGCCGCTCTCGACGATGATGTCACCCTTGTCCAGGCGCTTGACGGTGCCGACAAAGATCTTGTCGCCACGCGACAAGAAGTCGTTGAGCAGGGTTTCGCGCTCGGCGTCACGGATTTTTTGCAGGATCACCTGCTTGGCAGCCATTGCGCCGATACGGCCTATCGGCACCGAGGCCACCGGCTCTTCGATGAAGTCACCGACCTCGATCTCGGCAATGCGGTCCAGCGCATCCGACAGCATCTCTTCACCGTCCGGATTTTGCAGGCCAGCCTCGTCCGGCACCACCAGCCAGCGGCGGAAGGTTTCGTACTCGCCGGTATCCCGGTCCACGGCCACGCGGATATCCACCTCGCCGCCGTGCAGCTTTTTGGTCGCTTGCGCCAGCGCCGCCTCGACCGCGCCAAACACGACATCGCGGTCCACGCTCTTCTCGCGCGAGATGGCTTCGACCAGCATCAACATTTCGCGGTTCATCAGTCCTGCCCTCCGAATACCTTCTGATCCCCAGGCTCTTGCCCAAGGCCCTGCTCCGCATCAACCTCGGGGCCCTGGCCACGGCGCCCCTTGAAGTCAACCACCGGCACGAGGCGAGCCTCGCGCACCTCATCCAGCAAAAAATCCAGCGTCTTCTGCGCCATCGCACCATCGTCCGGCAAGCCGGCTGCAGCCGCTTTGGCCGCCCGCTTGCTGGCGGTGCGCGACACCGGCTTGTCCAGTGGCAGCACCAGGCGCCACGCCGACTTGCCGTCACCCTCCACCAACTCGCCGCGCCACTTGTAGCGGTCCTGAAACGGCTCGCGCAGCGTGACCTCGATATCAAACCCGACAAAACGCTGCCAGTCCGCCAGTTTCTTGAGCGGCCGGTCCAACCCGGGCGACGACACCTCGAGCCGGGCGTAGTCCACCGCCTCGACCTCCAGCAAAAACTGCAACTGGCGGGTGACGATCTCGCAGTCCTCGACCAGCACTGCCTCACCCAGGCCGGTGCCGTAGACTTGGCCCGGCAAACGGTCGATAGTGACACGCAGCAAGCCACCCGCCGAACGCTCGACGTCCACGAGGTCGTAACCCAAACCTGTAACGGTGCGCTCCAGCGCTTGCTGCCAACTCATCGTGTCGCGTCAGTCCTTGCCCAAGAATGTGCCGGGGCTGGGTTCTGCAAGCTGCAATATGCATGCTGCATCCGCCAGTCCGGCTGTGTTGCCCTACTGCTCTACCGATACGCCCTACCGATACGCCCAAGCTATGCGCCCAACCCATGCGCCCAGCCCATGCGCCGCCACCAAGCCTTTGAAATACGATCACGCAAAAAAAATGGGCTGGAAAATCCGCCCAAATTTGCCAACCCGTGCATGCCTGACTGACCACACGACGCTATTTCGTTTGCTTTTCAGCGAAAGACGGGATTGTAGCCTGAGGCTGCCTCACCGGCAATACCCAGGGGGCCTCTGTAGCCAGGTCATGCGAGAATCCAAGGCTCGAATACGGGTCGCCCTGACCTGCCAACCAGAGGACTGTCACCCATGGGTTTTCTCGCCGGCAAGCGTTTGCTGATCACGGGCGTGCTGAACAACCGCTCGATTGCCTATGGCATTGCCAAGGCCTGTCACCGCGAGGGTGCCGAGTTGGCCTTCAGCTACCAGGGCGAGCGTTTCAAAGACCGCATCACCGAGTTTGCGGCCGACTTCGGCTCGACGCTGGTGTTTGAGTGCGACGTGGCCGACGACGCGCAAATCGCCGCGCTGTTTGACCACCTCGGTGCGCACTGGGACCTGTTCGACGGCTTTGTGCACGCCATCGCCTACGCCCCGCGCGAGGCGATTGCGGGTGATTTTCTCGACGGCATGACCCGCGAGAACTTCCGTATCGCGCACGACATCTCGGCGTACAGTTTCCCCGCGCTGGCCAAGGCCGCCCTGCCTCGGCTGCGTCCGGGCGCTGCGCTGCTGACACTGAGCTACCTGGGCGCCATGCGTTACGTGCCCAACTACAACACGATGGGCCTGGCCAAAGCCTCGCTCGAGGCCAGCGTGCGCTTTCTGGCGCAAAGCCTGGGTGCACGCGGCATTCGCGTCAACGCCATCTCAGCCGGCCCGATCAAGACGCTGGCAGCCAGTGGCATCAAGGATTTTGGCAAGCTGCTGACTGAATTTGCCGCCACCACGCCGATCCGGCGCACCATCACCACCGAGGATGTGGGCAATGCCGCGGCGTTTTTGCTGTCCGACCTGGCCAGCGGTGTCAGCGCCGAGATCATGTACGTGGACGGCGGTTTCAGCCACGTGGCGATCGGCAGCCCGGACACCTGACCCGGCCCGGCCAGGCCGGACGCAAAAAGCCGGCCCATGGGCCGGCTTTTTCTTGGGCAACGCAGCCGATCAGGCGCTGTCGCGCACGCAGTCCACGTAGTAGCGACCCTCGGCGCCGCCTTCGTCCGCCACCAGGCCGTGCACATCGGTGGCAAAGCCCGGGAAGGCCCGGTTGAACTCGCGGGTGAACTTCAGGTACTGCACGATCTTGCGGTTGAAACGCTCACCCGGGATCAGCAGCGGGATGCCCGGCGGATAGGGCGTGAGCAGCGCGGTGGTGATGCGGCCTTCGAGCTTGTCGATGTCGACCCGCTCGGTCTCGCGCCGGGCGATGTGGGCAAAAGCGTCGCTGGGCTTCATCGCCGGCTGCAGATCCGACAGGTACATGTCGGTGGTCAGCCGGGCGATGTCGCCCTTGGCGTAGGCCTCGTGGATGGCCTGGCACAGGTCCTTGAGCCCCATCTTCTCGTAGCGCGGCTGGGCCTGGATGAACTCCGGCAGGATGCGCCACATCGGTGCATTGCGGTCGTAATCGTCCTTGAATTGCTGCAACGCGGTGAGCAGGGTGTTCCAGCGGCCCTTGGTGATGCCGATGGTGAACAGGATGAAAAACGAATAGAGACCGGTCTTTTCAACCACCACGCCGTGCTCGGCCAGGAACTTGGTCAGCACGCCTGCGGGGATGCCGGTCTTGGCCATCTTGCCCGACATGTCCATGCCCGGCGTGATGATGGTGCACTTGATCGGGTCCAGCAGGTTGAAGCCCGCCGCCAGGTCGCCAAAGCCGTGCCATTTCTCCTTGGTCTTGAGGGTCCAGGCCTCGGCCCGGCCTATGCCCTCGTCGGCCAGTTTGTCCGGGCCCCAGACCTTGAACCACCAGTCCTTGCCAAACTCCTTGTCGACCTTGCGCATCGCCCGGCGAAACTCCATCGCCTCCTTGATGCTTTCTTCGACCAGCGCGGTGCCACCGGGTGGCTCCATCATCGCGGCGGCCACATCGCAGCTGGCGATGATGGCGTACTGCGGGCTGGTGCTGGTGTGCATCAGGTAGGCCTCGTTGAACAGGTGCTTGTCCAGATGCACCGTCTGCGAGTCCTGCACCAGCACTTGCGAGGCCTGGCTCAGGCCCGCCAGCAGCTTGTGGGTGGACTGGGTGGCATAGACCATCGCCTCCTTGGGCCGCACCCGGTTTTTGCCCATCGCGTGGAACGAGCCGTAGAACTTGTGGAAGGCGGCGTGCGGCAGCCAGGCCTCGTCGAAGTGCAGGTTGTCGATGTAACCATCGACCATGCCCTTGATCACCTCGGTGTTGTAGAGCACACCGTCGTAGGTGCTTTGTGTCAGCGTCATGATGCGCGGCCGCACGGTCTTGGGGTCGATGCCGGCCAGCAGCGGGTTGTTGGCGATCTTGCGTTCGATCGCCTCGCGGGTGAACTCACTCTGCGGGATCGGGCCGATGATGCCGTAGTGGTTGCGGGTGGGCGTCATGAACACCGGCACCGCGCCGGTCATGATGATCGAGTGCAGGATGCTCTTGTGGCAGTTGCGGTCCACCACCACGATGTCGCCCGGCGCCACCGTGTGGTGCCAGACCATCTTGTTGCTGGTGGAGGTGCCGTTCGTCACGAAGAAACAATGGTCGGCGTTGAAGATGCGCGCCGCGTTTTTCTCACTCGCCGCCACCGGGCCGGTGTGGTCCAGCAGCTGGCCCAACTCCTCGACCGCGTTGCACACGTCCGCGCGCAGCATGTTCTCGCCAAAAAACTGGTGGAACATCTGGCCGACCGGGCTTTTCAAGAACGCCACGCCGCCCGAGTGCCCCGGGCAGTGCCAGCTGTACGAGCCGTCTTGTGCGTAGTCGATCAGCGCCTTGAAAAACGGCGGCGCCACGCCGTCGAGGTAGCTCTTGGCCTCGCGGATGATGTGCCGGGCCACAAATTCAGGCGTGTCCTCGAACATGTGGATGAAGCCGTGCAGCTCGCGCAAGATGTCGTTGGGCAGGTGCTGGCTGGTGCGGGTCTCGCCGTACAGGTAGATCGGGATGTCGCTGTTTTTGAAGCGGATCTCCTCGATGAACTTGCGCAGGCTCAGCACCGCCGGGTCGAGCTCGGGGCCGGGCGTGAACTCTTCGTCGTCGATCGACAGGATGAAGGCCGAGGCCCGGCTTTGCTGCTGGGCGAACTGGCTCAGGTCGCCGTAGCTGGTGACGCCCAGCACCTCGAACCCCTCTTTCTCGATGGCCTGGGCCAGCGCGCGAATCCCCAGGCCGGAGGTGTTCTCGGAGCGGTAGTCCTCGTCGATGATGACGATCGGAAAGCGGAAATGTTGCATCTTGGCTCCTCGGGAGCGGGCAGGGTTCAGGCGGGGGTCGGACGGGATTCGGGCGGACTTGGGCAGCGGCCGGCAGGTCGCGCCCGACAGACTTTCACCAGCCGTCCGCCGCGGGCGAAGCGCGAAGTGTAGGGGTGATCCAAAACCTGCCGATGACGGGCCGAATGTCGGGCCTACACTGACTTCAATCCCGATTCTCGGGCGCAGGGAGTTGACCGATGGACTGGACCGCATCCACCGCCTGGTGGCTGGCTGCCGGGGCGCTGGTGGCAGCAGAGCTGGCGACCGGCACCTTCTACCTCTTGATGTTGGCGCTGGGTGCGGCGGCTGGCGCGGTGGCGGCCCACCTGGGCCTGTCGGGCAATTTGCAGATCGCGACGGCCGCCGTGCTGGGCGGTGGCGCGGTGGGGGCCTGGCACCTGCGCCGCACGGCCCATGCGCCCAGCCTGCCTGCCGGCGCCAATCCCGACGTCAACCTCGACATCGGCGGCACCGTGCAGGTGGCGCATTGGCAGGCCGATGGCAGCGCCCGGGTGCACCACCGCGGCGCCGAGTGGGACGCCCGCCATGTGGGGGACGGCCCGGCCACCGCAGGCAATCACACCATCCGTGCCATCGAAGGCAGCCGCCTGCTGCTGGACCGCACCCCACACTGAACCATCGTCAAAGCATCGGAAATCGCCATGGAAATCGTCATCATCCTGCTGGTCATCGCCGTCATCTTCATCGTCCGATCGGTCAAGGTCGTGCCACAGCAAAACGCCTGGGTGGTCGAGCGCCTGGGCAAGTACCACGCCACGCTGTCGCCGGGCCTGAACCTGCTGCTGCCATTTATCGACCGGCTGGCCTACAAGCATTCGCTCAAGGAGATCCCGCTGGACGTGCCCAGCCAGGTCTGCATCACCAAGGACAACACCCAGCTGACGGTGGACGGCATCCTGTACTTTCAGGTGACGGACGCGATGCGCGCCAGCTACGGCTCGTCGAACTACATCGTGGCCATCACCCAGTTGGCGCAGACCACGCTGCGCAGCGTGATCGGCCGCATGGAGCTGGACAAGACCTTCGAGGAGCGGGCCCAGATCAACACGTCGGTGGTGCTGTCGCTGGACGAAGCGGCGCTGAACTGGGGCGTCAAGGTGCTGCGCTACGAGATCAAGGACCTGACGCCGCCGGCCGAAATCCTGCGCAGCATGCAGGCGCAGATCACCGCCGAGCGCGAAAAGCGCGCACTGATCGCCGCCAGCGAGGGCCGGCGCCAGGAGCAGATCAACATCGCCACCGGCGCGCGCGAGGCGTCCATTGCCCGCAGCGAGGGCGACAAACAGGCCGAGATCAACAAGGCCCAGGGCGAGGCTGCCGCCATCACTGCCGTGGCCACCGCCACCGCCGACGCGATCCGCCAGATTGCCGCGGCCATTGGCCAGCCGGGTGGTGAGCAAGCCGTGCAGCTCAAGGTGGCCGAGCGCGCCATCGACGCCTACCACGCACTGGCCAAGACCAACAACACCATGATCGTGCCCGGCAACATGACCGAGGTGGCCGGCCTGATCGCCACCGCGATGGCGGTGATGAAGTCCGGTGCTGCAGCACCCGGGGTGCGCACATGAGCCCGCGCGGCCGATCCGAAGGGCGAAACACCGCAATGCGAAGCATGGAGGTTGCCTGATGAGCGAGCCGGGCCACACCAGCCAGCGCCAGGCGCTGAACGTGCTGGGCAGCGACTTGGTGCCGTGCTCCTACGACCCGGTCACCGGCTGGTACCGTGACGGCTGCTGCCACACCGATACGATGGACGCCGGCAGCCATGTCATCTGCGCCCGCATGACGATGGCCTTTCTCAACTTCCAGTTCGAGCGTGGCAACGACCTGATCACGCCCCGGCCCGAGATGCGCTTTCGAGGCCTCGAACCCGGTGACCGCTGGTGTGTCTGCGCGCTGCGCTGGCGCGAGGCCTACCTGGCCGGCTGCGCGCCGCCGGTGGTGCTGGAATGCACCCACGCCCGGGCGGCGGATTTTGTGCCCGTGGACTGGTTGCGCGAAAAGGCGCTGGACGCGGTCGGCTAGAATCAGCGGCTGCACCGCGGAGAGATGGATGAGCGGTTTAAGTCGCACGCCTGGAAAGCGTGTGAGGGTTAACAGCCCTCCGAGGGTTCGAATCCCTCTCTCTCCGCCAAGTTGCCGCTCAGCGGCATCCGTCGCAACCAGGGCCCTCCATCCGAGGGTCTTTTTTCTTTGCACCGGTCACTTTGTGCCGATTGGCGCGAGGGATGCCGGCGTCACCGACATCGATGTGCCGGGCGGGCCGGACACGTTCAAATCAACCTGGGCCAAAGACCATGGACATCGCCAGCTTGTTTGCGCTGGGCACCCGTGTGGGCGACAAGCTCGTCTTGCGCAATGAGACGGTTGCCGTGGCCGAGTCCTCGGCAGGTGGGCTGATATCAGCGGCCCTGCTCGCGCGGGCCGGCGCCTCGGCCTACTACCTGGGCGGTGCGGTGCTCTACACCCGACGGTCTGGCCGGCTGCTCACCAGCCTCACCGCCGCCGACACCACCGGCATGCGCTCGTCCAGCCCGCCCTATGCACAGTTGCTGGCGCGCCACCAGCGCACCCGGTTTCGGGCCAGCTGGGGTTTGGCGGAGACCGGCGCGGCCGGCCCGGCAGGCAACACCTACGGCGATCCCGCCGGCCACACCTGCCTGGCGGTCGATGGCCCGGTGCTGCGGGAGCGTTTGTTGCGCACCGGCCAGGACGAGCGCGCCGACAACATGATCGCGTTTGCGTTGGCCGCGCTCGAACTGCTGGACGCGGCGCTGGACGCCGCTCAAGCCGCGGGGACCGACAACGGGCGAACTTTGCCAGGCGCGCGAGCATGAGCCGCCGAGTTCGACGGGCCCGCTGCAGCAGGGCACCGGCCGCCAGCGCAATGCTGCCCGGACATTGAGTTTCGGCATGGCGCGCGCGGCACCACGGACAAGCGTCAACAGTTCCACCCTCGTTCGCCTGCTGTCCGAACTGGCCGTGGTGGATGTCGAGGTCTCACGTCAGCCCTTCGCGGAAAGACTGGGTTTGTGGCTGGATTGGACTGCCGCAATCCCGCTGTCGGCGGCACTCAATACCAGCATTGCGGCACCTGCGGCTGGCGGGACGCGCACAGCGCCCGCGCCGTGTGCCGCAGCCGCAGCCGCAGCCGTAGCCGCAGCCGCAGCCGAGGCCGTTGCCCGCGTTCGCGCCGAGCTCTCGCATTTGATCGCCACCGACGCCGTACTGGCGGCCGGCACAGCTGACCCCCGGCGGTCCGGGCTGGCCGCCGGCGTGGCCGCCGACAATGGCGGCGACTTTTCGGCCTACCGGCGCTGCTACCAGGCCCATCAAAGGGTGATGCAGGCACGCACTGCGCCCCTGCGCGCCCAGGTCCGGGAAGCCCTGGCGCTGCAGTCCCCCGCCCTGCGCAAGCTCGCGGCACTGGACGGTGTGCTGGACGCGGCGTTGGGGTCGCGTGAGCGCAGCCTGCTGAGCACCGTGCCCGCCCTGCTGGAGCGGCGATTCCAGCACCTGCAGCGCGCTCACCTGGGGGCGCAGGCCAGGACTGAAAAGCCGGACGCGCCCGAGGTCGCGCCTGAACCGCCGCCGGACGCTTGGCTGGCAGCCTTTGGCACAGCGCTGCAAGGCGTGCTGCTGGCCGAAATGGACATCCGCTTGCAGCCCGTCGAGGGACTGCTCGAAGCACTGCGCAATGAGGTTGCAACGCTGACATGAACAAGCATCTGGGCATCGCCGCCTTCGGGGTGGGCTTGATCGCCGTGGTCTGGGTGGGCGCAGGTTATGCCGCATCGCATCCGCTGGCGCTGGCGATGACCTCGCTGATCCTGGCTTTCTACCTGATGGGCGCGCTGGAGTTGCGTCGCTTCCACCAAGCCACGTCCAGCCTGGCCGCAGCGCTGGCGGTCAATCCCGGGCAACTGGCCAACCTGGGCGACTGGCTAGGCAAGGTGCATCCCTCGCTTCAAAGCCCCGTGCGCCTGCGCATCGAAGGCGAGCGCAGCGGCCTGCCCGGCCCGGCCATGACGCCCTACCTGGTCGGGCTGCTGGTGCTGCTGGGCATGCTGGGCACCTTTCTGGGCATGGTGGTCACCCTCAACGGCGCGGTCATGGCGCTGGAAAGCACCACCGACCTGGCGGCCATACGCGCCTCACTGGCCGCGCCGGTCAAGGGCCTGGGCCTGGCTTTTGGCACCTCGGTCGCCGGGGTTGCGGCGTCGGCGATGCTGGGCCTGCTGTCGGCCCTGTGCCGGCGCGAGCGGCTGCAGGCGGCGCAGGCGCTGGACAGCCACATCGCCACCGACTTGCGCCGTTTTTCGCTCGCCCACCAGCGCCAGCAGGCCTTCCAGTCGCTGCAGGTCCAGGCCCAGGCGCTACCGGCCGTGGTCGAACAACTGCAAGCCGCGATGCTGCAGATGGCGCAAATGACCCGACAGCACCAGGACTTGAGCGCACAGATGCTCAGCCGGCAGGACAGCTTTCACCGCCACACCGAGCTCGTCTATACCGGCCTGGCGGCTTCGGTCGATCGATCCCTCAAGCACAGCCTGAGCGAAACTGCCCGCGCTGCCGGCGCGGCGATCCAACCCGTGGTCGAGGCCACGATGCTCGGCATGGCGCGGCAGACCAGCTTGCTGCACGAGACGATGGGGGCGGTGGTCCAACGCCAACTCGACGGGGTCGCAGCCGATTTTGCCGACACCAGCGCCCGCGTGTCGGCCACCTGGCATGACGCACTGGCCGAGCACGGGCGCAGCAGCGAGGCCCTGCGCAGCAGCACGCAGCAGTCGATGGTGGCGTTTGAAGCCGGCTTCGAGACGCGTGCCGCAGCGCTGCTGGCGGCGGTGGACCAGCGCCATGCCCGCTTGCAGGCCGACCTGGCATCGCAAGACCGGCAGCGGCTGGCGGCCTTGACACAATCGCTGCAGGCCATGGCCGCGTCATTGCAGCGCGAGTGGCAGCATGCGGGTGCATCCACCCTGATCCAGCAACAGGCCCTCTGCCAGACGATGGCCCAGACCGCCCGCGACATCAGCGCGCAGGCCCAAGACCAAGCCAGAGGCACGGCGACCGAGATCGCCGAACTGCTGCAAACTGCCGGCGAAGCCCCCCGGGCCGCGGCGGAAGCGATAGGCCTGCTGCGCGAAAAACTCTCGGACAGCCTGGCGCGCGACAACCAACTGCTGGACGAGCGCAGCCGCACCCTGGCCACGCTCAACACCCTGCTCGACGCCGTCAACCAGGCGTCCACCGCGCAGCGCGGGGCGATCGATGCACTGGTGGTGGCGTCGGCGTCGCTGCTGGACCGCGCCAGCGCCCGGTTCAGCGACAAGATCGACCTGGAATCTGCACGCCTGGCCACGGCTGCTGCCCAGGTCACCGGTGGTGCGGTCGAAGTCGCCAGTCTGGGCGAATCCTTCGGCCTTGCCGTGCAGTTGTTCAGTGACGCCAACAACAAGCTGATGACCCAGCTGCAGCGCATCGAGGGTGCCATGGGCAAATCCCTGGTGCGCAGCGACGAGCAGCTTGCCTACTACGTGGCGCAGGCGCGGGAGATCATCGATCTGAGCCTGCTGTCGCAAAAGCAGATCGTCGATGACCTGCAGCGCTTCAGCCGCCAACCGGCCGCTGTCGCCGGCGAGCCCGCCTGATGGACGACAGCGACGCCGGGCTGGAGCAGACCGCCCCGGTATGGGCCGTCTTCGGCGATCTGATGTCGGGCTTGCTGGGCGCGTTTGTGCTGATCCTGGTGGGTGTGCTGGGGGTGCAATTGCAACTGGCCAGCAACCTCGATGCCGAGATCAAGAAGCGGCAAGTCGAGCAACAACGCCGCCAGACCCTGGAGCAAGCCCTGGCCGTGCCGCTGGCCTCGGGCCGCGTCACGCTGAACAACGGGCGCATCGGCATCAGCGGCAGTGTGCTGTTTTCGTTGAACTCCGACCAGTTGCAGCCCGAGGGCCGGCAACTGCTTAAAAGCCTGGCCGCACCGCTGACCGCCTACCTGGCCACGCGCAACGAGCTGTTGATGGTGAGTGGTTTTACCGACGACCGGGCGGTGCGCGACAGCAACCGCCAATTTGCCGACAACTGGGCGCTGTCGGCCGAACGGGCCTTGACCGTGACCCGGGCGCTGATCGATGACGGCGTGCCGTCGTCATCGGTGTTTGCCGCCGCGTTCGGGCCCGAGCAACCGGTGGCGTCCAATGCCGATGCGCCAGGCCGGGCCAGGAACCGGCGGGTCGAGATGGCGCCGCTGCCCAGGATGTCCGGTGACACGCCGAAACCCCGTGAGTAACGCCGGACTGCCCGTCGCACCCGACAGGCCTGTCGCCGCACCGCTGGACGCGGGCGCCGCGATCACCGCTTTGCGTGACCGTGGTGCACAACGGCTTGATCCGGTCCGGTTTCAGTTCATCGAAGCGCTGGCGCGCCGGGCCACCCGGCACAGCGGCGCTGCCCGCCAGGTGATAGACGGCAAACTGGCCCAGGCGCTCAAGGACGCTGGCAACAGGCTGGCCCAAGCCCAACCGCTTGCCCACCCTGCAGCCGATCAGCTGGCAGGCCACGCACCGGGCAGCGCAGCTCGGGCTGGGCAACTGCCCCGTACCCCGCTGGCTGACCTGCTCCACCATATCGGCCGGCAGGCCCAGACGGATGGCGACAGCATTGCGGCCGCAGCGGGCGTGGCCCACGCTGACCACCCTGCTGAACTGAGGACCTTGCGGGTCTTCAGGAGCACCTGGTCAAAGCTCGGCGTCGATCGGCAACTGACCGATTCCCTGGCCAAGGTGCCCGAGAACGCCGGCCCGCTGAACTCGAACCTGCTGGTGCTCAGGTCGCTCAAGCTGATGAAGGCGACCTCGCCGGCTTACCTCGAGCGCTTCATGTCGCATGTCGATGCGCTGCTGTGGCTGGACCAGGCGTCGATCGGGGCTGCGCCGGTCAAGACTTTCACCACCCCCAAGCGCAAACCGGGCCGCGCCAAACCCGGCTAGCCTCAAACCCCAGCGCTGCGGGGTGCTGCGGCGCGTGCCGCAATCGCCTGCCGGTACAGCGCCAGGTAGCTGCGCGCCGGCCCGTCCCAGGACAGGTCTTGCGCCATGCCGCGTTGCATCACCGCCTGCCAGCCCGCGGCATCGGCCTTGAGCGTCAGCGCACGCCGCACGCAGGCCTCGAAGGCGGCGGGCGTGGCGGCATCGAAGGCAAAACCGGTCTGGCGGTGGTCGCCACTGTCGGCGCCGCGGTCCGTCACGTTGTCGGTCACGGTGTCCGTCACGTTGTCGGTCACGGTGTCTGCGAGACCACCCACCCGCCGCACCACCGGCAGCGTGCCGTAACGCAGGCCATACAGCTGCGTCAGCCCGCAGGGCTCGAAGCGTGACGGCACGGCGATCACATCGGCACCGGCGATCAGTTGGTGGGCACGCGGCTCGTCGTAACCGATGTGCACCGCCACCCGACCCGGAAACGCCTGTTCGGCCAGGCGGAAGGCGGACTCGAGCGCCGGCTCGCCGGTGCCTTGCACCGCAAACTGCACCCCTGCCCGCACCAGCGCCGGCAGCGCGGCCAGCACCAGGTCCAGGCCTTTTTGCGCGGTGAGCCGGCTCACCACCGTCAGGACCAGCGCCTGCGGATCGGCGGCCAGGCCCATCGCGGCCTGCAAGGCCTGGCGGCAGGCCTGCTTGCCGGCCAGGCGGTCGCGGTCATAACAGGCGGCAATGGCCGGGTCGGTGGCCGGGTCCCAGACTGCGGGGTCGATGCCGTTGAGGATGCCGCTGACGTCCAACGCCCGGCCGCGGATCACGCCGTCCAGGCCGCAGCCGAACTCGGGCGTGGCGATCTCGGCGGCATAGTTGGGGCTGACGGTGGTGATCTTGTCGGCAAACTTCAGCCCGGCCTTCATGAACGACAACTGACCGTGAAACTCCAGCCCGGTCGGCGACATGAAGCGTGATCCCAGCCCCAGCAAGGCCCAATCGCGGTGCGCAAACAGGCCCTGGAACGCCAGGTTGTGCACCGTGAAGACCGAGGCCGCCTGCGTCGGTGCATGGTCGGCCATGTAGGCGCAGGCCATCGCGGCATGCCAGTCGTGGGCGTGCACGATGTCGGGCACCCAGGCCGGGTCGGCGTCATTGGCGGCCAGGTGGGCGGCCACCCAGCCCAGCAGCGCAAAACGCTGCAGGTTGTCCGGCCACTCGGCGCCGCTGCTGTCCTGGTACGGGCTGCCGCCGCGCCGGTACAGGTGCGGCGCGTCGATGACATAGGCCTGCAATTGGGAGCCGGGCAGGCGTGCCTGCAACAGGCGCACCCGCATCGCACCAAAACAGGCGCCGATATCGATCACCGTGCGAGCCGATTGCACCGCGTCCAGGATGGCCGGCAAGCCGGGCAACAGCAAGCGCACGTCGGCACCCGCGGCCGCTTGGGCCGGTGGCAGCGCGGCCACCACGTCGGCCAGCCCGCCGGTCTTGACCAGCGGGTAGACCTCGGCGGCCACATGCAGGATCTTCAGCCGCTGCGGGCCCGGGGTGTTGCCCATCACGCGGATCAACTCTGCAAGGCGACCAGCATGTTGCGGGTGACCAGCACCACGCCCTGCTCGCTGCGGTGGAAACGCCGGGCATCGGACTCGGCGTCTTCGCCGATCACCATGCCGTCGGGGATGCTGCAGCCGCGGTCCACGATCACCTTGGTCAGCCGGGCACCGCGCCCCACCTGCACGTCGGGCAACAGCACGCTCCAGTTCACGCTGCTGTAGGAATGCACCCGCACGCTGGAAAACAGCACCGAGCGGAACACGCTGCCCGAGACGATGCAGCCGCCCGAGACCATCGATTCGACGGCGATGCCGCGCCGGTCCGGCTGGTTGTGCACAAACTTGGCCGGCGGCAATTGGGCCTGGTAGGTCCAGATCGGCCAGCGGGTGTCGTACAGGTTGAGCTCGGGGTCGGTGGCGGTCAGGTCGATGTTGGCGTCCCAGTAGGCGTCGATCGTGCCCACGTCGCGCCAGTAGGGGTCCAGCCCGGGTTTGGTGCCCACGCAACTCATGTCGAAAGGGTGGGCCACGGCCTGGCCGTTTTTGACCGCGGCCGGGATGATGTCCTTGCCGAAGTCGTGCGTCGAGTTGGGGTCGGCCAGGTCGCGCTCCAGCTCTTTGTAGAGGTAGCGGGCGTTGAAGATGTAGATGCCCATGCTGGCCAGGCTGCGGTCCGGCTTGCCGGGCATGGCCGGCGGGTCGGCGGGCTTTTCGGCAAAGTGGGTGATGTTGCGCTGCTCGTCGATCGCCATCACGCCAAACGCGCTGGCCTCGGCGCGCGACACCTCGATGCAGCCCACCGTGCAGGGCCGGCCGTGCGCCACGTGGTCGGCCAGCATCAGCGCGTAATTCATCTTGTAGATGTGGTCACCGGCCAGCACCACGATGTAGTCGGCACCGTAGGCGGCCAGGATGTCCTGGTTCTGGTAGACCGCGTCGGCGGTGCCGCGGTACCAGCTTTCTTCGTCCACCCGCTGCTGCGCCGGCAGCAGGTCGACAAACTCGTTCATCTCGCTCTTCAAGAAAGCCCAACCCCGCTGCAAATGGCGCAGCAGGCTGTGGCTCTTGTACTGGGTGATCACGCCGATGCGCCGGATGCCGGAGTTCAGGCAGTTGGACAGCGCAAAGTCGACGATGCGGAACTTGCCGCCAAAGTACACCGCCGGCTTGGCGCGGCGGTCGGTCAGGTCCTTGAGCCGGCTGCCCCGGCCACCGGCCAATACCAGCGCGATGGTGCGCCTGGGCAGATCAAAACTGGAGGCGAGTTCGCTGTTGTCCATGTCGTGGGGTCTCCAGGGGCCACTGTCTCATTGCCGGCACCCTTTGCGAGCAACAACGTGGTTACAACTTGCATGGTGCCATGCCTGGTGTTGGTTTTTGCCCAGGCAAGGCATGAATAATGCTGCCCTGCCGACAAGCGGCCGGCCAATTCGGGTGCCGGCTTGAACCCCAAGGCCCAACCGGCCGAACCCGCCGAACCGACCCCACCATGCCCAACCTACCGCCTTACACCGCCGCCGCCGCGTCGTTCGCCACCTCGGCCGCAGACTCCCTGGCCGATCGGGTCGAGCGCCACCTGCTGCACACCGTGGGCGTGGCACCGGCCGAGGCCGTACCCGTCGAGCTGATGAGCGCGGTGTCCCAGGTGGCGCGTGCCGAGCTCTCGCGGCGCTGGGTGGCCGGTGATGCGGCTGACCGCCACGCCAAGGCGCGCCGGGTGTACTACCTGTCGATGGAATTTTTGATGGGTCGCAGCCTGGGCAATGCACTGGCCGCGCTGGACCTGAACACAGCCGCCGCGGGAAGCATGGCACAGCACGCCCGCACGCTCGAAGATATCGAGGACCAGGAGCCCGATGCCGCCCTGGGCAACGGCGGCCTGGGCCGGCTGGCGGCGTGTTTTCTCGACGCCATGGCCAGCGTCGGACTGCCGAGCTACGGCTACGGCATCCGCTACGAGTTCGGCATGTTTGCGCAAAGCATCCAGGCCGGCCGCCAGATCGAGCACCCGGACCCCTGGCTGGACGACGGCACACCCTGGGAGTTTCCGCGCCCCGGTGTGCACTACCCGGTGCGTTTTGGCGGCTGGGTCGAGCGCAGTGAGGCGCCCGGCATGGGCAAGGACAGCGTGCCGGTCTGGCGCCATGCCGGCGCGGTCAATGCCAAGGCCTACGACCATGTCGTTCCCGGCCACGGCACCGAGCGCGTCAGCACGCTGCGGTTGTGGAAGGCCGCCGCGCCGGCGCACATCGACCTGCACGCCTTCAACTCGGGCGACTACGCCCGCGCCGCCGCGTTCAAGAACGAGTTCGAGAACATCTCGTGGGTGCTCTACCCCAACGACAGCACACCCGCGGGGCGTGAGCTGCGGTTGCGCCAGGAGTACTTTTTCACCTCGGCCTCGATCCAGGACATCCTGGCCCGTCACCTGGCCGAACACGGCACGCTGGCCAACCTGACCGACAAGGTGGCGATCCACCTGAACGACACCCACCCGGCCATCGGCGTGGCCGAGTTGATGCGCCTGCTGGTGGACGAAAACGGTTTTGCCTGGGCCCCTGCCTGGGCCATTACCCAAAAGACCTTCAGCTACACCAACCACACGCTGATGCCCGAAGCGCTGGAGACCTGGCCGGTGGCGCTGATGCAGCAGGTACTGCCGCGCCACCTGGAGATCATCTTCCGCATCAACCATGAGTTTTTGCTGCTGGCCGAGGCGCTGCGCCCCGGTGACATGGCGTTCCAGCGCCGGCTGTCGCTGATCGACGAAGGTGGCGAGCGGCGGGTGCGCATGGCGCATTTGTCGATCGTCGGCAGCCACCAGGTCAACGGCGTGTCCAAGCTGCACAGCGACCTGCTGGTCGAAACCATCTTTGCCGACTTCGCCGCGCTGTGGCCCGACCGCTTCACCAACATGACCAACGGCGTCACGCCCAGACGTTGGCTGACCCAGGCCAACCCGGGCCTGACCGCGCTGATCGACAGTGTGCTGGGTGATGGCTGGCGGCGTGACCTGGACTTGCTCAAGGGGTTGCTGCCGCAAGCCGAGGACGCCGGCTTTCGCCACGCCTTTCGCCGAGTCAAGCAACACAACAAGCACAAACTGGCGGCCTTGATCCACCGCAGCACCGGCATCAGCGTCAACCCCGACAGCCTGTTCGACGTGCAGGTCAAGCGCATCCACGAGTACAAGCGCCAGCTGCTCAATGTGTTGCATGTGGTGACCCGCTACCGCGCCATCCTGGCCCAGCCGCAGGCGCACTGGGTGCCACGCACGGTGATCTTTGCCGGCAAGGCGGCGTCCAGCTACACCACCGCCAAGAACATCATCCGGCTGATCCACGACGTGGGCACGGTGGTCAACAACGATGTGCGCATCGGCGACCGGCTCAAGATCGTGTTCATCCCGAACTACGGCGTGTCGGTGGCCGAGATCATCATGCCCGGCGCGGATCTGTCGGAGCAGATATCGACCGCCGGCACCGAGGCCTCGGGCACCGGCAACATGAAGCTGGCGCTCAACGGCGCGTTGACGATCGGCACCGACGACGGCGCCAACATCGAGATCCGCCAGAACGTGGGCGACGACAACATCTTCATCTTCGGCAAGCTGGCGCACGAGGTGGCCGCGATCCGCGCTGCCGGCTACCAGCCGATGCGCATCTACGAGGGCGACCCGCAACTGAAGGCGGTACTCGACAGCATCGCCGCCGGCATGTTTTCACCCGACGAGCCAGCGCGTTACCGCCCACTGATCGACAGCCTGCTGTGGGGTGGCGACCACTACCTGCTGCTGGCCGACTACCGCGCCTATGTCGATGCCCAAGCGCGGGTGGATGCGCTGTACCAGGACCCGGAAGCCTGGGGCCGCAAAGCCATCGCCAACGTGGCCGGCATGGGACCGTTTTCAGCCGACCGCACGATCCTCGGGTACGCCAGGCAGATCTGGCACGTCAGCCCACAGGCTTGACGCTGCTGGCAGCAAGCCCATGACCTGACCCGCCCCGACCCGACCTGACCGACAACGCGCGCCCGCTACGATCACCGCATGCTCAGCACCCTAGAGATCGCCCAACTTTGCAGCGGCCGCTGCGCCGACCCGTTTGCCGTGCTGGGGCTGCACCGCGACGCTGATGGCCAGGCCTGGGTGCGGGCGTTTCTGCCCGGCGCGAGCGCAGTGACGGTGATCGGCGCAGCCGATGCACGCCCGCTGGGCACGCTGATCCCCCTTCACCCCGACGGCGTGTTCGAGGGGCCGGTGGCGCTCGCCGGCGGCCCGGCTGCAAATACCCCCAGCGGACTGCCGGCCTACCGCCTGCAGATCAGCTGGGCCGACGGCCAGCGCGAGGTCAGCGACGACCCCTACCGCTTTGGCCCGCTGCTGGGCGAACTGGACGCCTGGCTGCTGTCCGAGGGCACCCACCTGCGGCCATTCGAGGTATTGGGGGCCAACGCCCAGGCGCTGCAAGGCGTGGCCGGCACCGGCTTTGCCGTCTGGGCACCCAACGCCGCGCGCGTCAGCGTGGTCGGCGACTTCAACCACTGGGACGGCCGCCGCCACCCGATGCGGCTGCGCCGCGAGTGCGGCGTCTGGGAGCTGTTCATCCCCGGTGTGGCCTGCGGCGCGCGCTACAAATACGAGCTGCTGGGCCCTGACGGTGAATTGCTGCCGCAAAAAGCCGACCCGATGGCGCGCGCCGCCGAGTTGCGCCCGGCCACCGCCAGCGTGGTGGCGCCGCTGCCCGCGCCGGTGCCGGGGTCGGCCGCCCGGCAGGCCGCCAACGCGCTGGGCGCACCGATCAGCATCTACGAGGTGCACCTGGGCTCATGGCGGCGCTTGGTCGAGGACGGCAACCGCTGGCTGACCTGGGACGAGCTGGCCGACAGCCTGATCCCGTATGCCGCGGGCCTGGGCTTCAGCCATGTCGAGCTGTTGCCGATCAGCGAGCACCCGTTCGACGGCTCCTGGGGCTACCAGCCACTGGGGCTGTACGCGCCCACCGCACGTTTTGGCGATGCTGCGGGCTTTTTGCGATTTGTTCAACGGGCCCACGCCGCCGGGCTGGGCGTGATCCTGGACTGGGTGCCGGCACACTTCCCCACCGACGCGCATGGCCTGGGGCTGTTCGATGGCACCCACCTCTACGAATACGCCGACCCCAGAGAAGGCTACCACCCCGACTGGAACACGCTGATCTGCAACCTGGGCCGCACGGAGGTGCGCAACTTCCTGATCGGCAACGCGCTGTACTGGCTGGAGCGTTTTGGTGTGGACGGGCTGCGGGTGGACGCGGTGGCGTCGATGCTGTACCGCGACTACAGCCGCAAGGCCGGCGAATGGATCCCCAACGTGCACGGCGGGCGCGAGAACCTGGAGGCCATCAGCTTTTTGCGCCGGCTCAACGAGGTGGTGGGCGCCGAGCGGCCGCAGGCCATCACGCTGGCCGAAGAATCCACCGCCTTCCCAGCCGTCTCGCGCCCGACCTACGCCGGCGGCCTGGGCTTTCACTACAAGTGGAACATGGGCTGGATGCACGACACGCTGGCCTACATGGCACGCGACCCGGTGCACCGCAGCCACCACCAGGGCGAGCTGAGTTTTGGCCTGGTCTATGCCTTCAACGAGAACTTCGTGTTGCCGCTCTCGCACGACGAGGTGGTGCACGGCAAGGGCTCGCTGATCGGCAAGATGCCCGGCGACACCTGGCAAAAGTTCGCGAACCTGCGCGCCTATTACGGCTTCATGTGGGGCCACCCGGGCAAGAAGCTGATGTTCATGGGCTGTGAGTTTGCGCAAGTGCGTGAGTGGAACCATGACACCAGCCTGGACTGGCACCTGCTGGGCGATCCGGCCCACGCCGGCGTACAGCGCCTGGTGGCCGACCTCAATGCGCTGCAACGCAGCCTGCCCGCCCTGCACCAGCGCGACTTCACGCCCGACGGTTTTGAGTGGATCGACCACCAGGACGCCGCCCGCAGCCTTCTGGCCTTTGTGCGCCACGGCGACGGCAACGCCCACCCGGTGCTGGTGCTGTGCAACTTCACCCCGGTGGTGCAGCGCGGCCTGCGGTTTGGCGTGCCGCGCGCCGGGCAGTGGGTCGAGCGGCTCAACACCGACTCGGTCCACTACGGCGGCAGCAATGTCGGCACGCCGCTGGGCATCGCCCGCAGCGACGCGGTGGCCGCCCACGGCCGGCCGCAATCCGTGCTGGTCGATCTGCCCCCCCTGGCCTGCGTGTTTTTTGAATGGACCGCCTGATCGACACCGCCGGCCAGGCACAGGCCGGCGCCTGGCCGACACCGGCGCCGCTGGTGCTGGAGACCGGCCGCCCCGGCCCGCTGGGTGTGCACTGGGACGGTCAAGGCCTGAACATCGCCGTGGTGTCCAACGCCGCCCAGGCGGTCGAGTTCTGCCTGTTCGACGCCAGCGGCCAGACCGAAACCCACCGCGCCAGCCTGCCCGGCTGCACCCAGGATGTCTGGCACGGCTATTTGCGCGCCGCAGTGCCGGACGCGCTGGCACCCGACACCACGCCGGGCCGGCCCGGCCAGCTCTACGGCATCCGGGCCCACGGCCCCTGGCGGCCCGAGCGCGGCCAGCGCTTCAACCCGCGCAAACTGCTGCTCGACCCCTACGCCCGCGAGATCGTCGGCGAGTTCAACTGGGGCCCCGAGCACTTCGGCCACGACGGCGCCCACCCGCTGCAACCCGACCCGCGCGACAACGCGGCGACTGCGCTCAAGTCACGCGTCGTGCCCGATGAGCCCTTCGACTGGGGCGACGACCGGCCGCTGCGCACCCCGCTGGCGGACACCGTGATCTGCGAGTTGCATGTCAAGGGCTACACCCGATCGCATCCGGCGCTGCCGGCCGCCCTGCGGGGCACCTACGCCGGCCTGGCCCACGACGCTGTTGTCGATCACCTGCAAACACTGGGCATCACCGCCGTCAGCCTGCTGCCGGTGATGCAGGGGCTGGACGAGCAGCGCCTGGTGGCCATGGGGCTGCGCAACCACTGGGGCTACAACACGCTGGGGTTTTTCTGCCCGGCGCCGCGCCTGGCGGCGGAGCCGGCGGACGCCCGCAACGAGTTCCGCCGCATGGTGCGCCGCCTGCACGCCGCCGGCATCGAGGTGCTGCTCGACGTGGTGTTCAACCACAGCGCCGAGAGCGACGGGCTGGGCCCGACCTTGTGCTGGCGTGGGTTGGACAACGCGGGCAGCTACCGCCTGCCGCCCGAGCAGCGCTCGGGTTATGAAAACTACAGCGGCTGCGGCAACACCTTCGACATCCGCCAGCCGCGAGTGCTGCAAATGGTGATGGACAGCTTGCGGTTCTGGGTGGGCGAGATGCATGTGGACGGTTTCCGGTTCGACCTGGCCCCGGTGCTGGGCCGCGGCGACCACGGCTTCGAGCGCGACGGCCCGTTTTTCAAGGCCGTGCTGCAAGACCCGGTGCTCTCCCGCCTGTGGAGCGACGGCAAGCTGATCGCCGAGCCGTGGGACATCGGCCCGGGTGGCTACCAGGCCGGCAACTTTCCGCGCGGCTGGCTGGAATGGAACGACAGTTTCCGTGACACGGTCCGGGCGTTCTGGCTGGGTGGTGCGGTCACGCGGGGCCAGTTTGCCCAAGCGCTGGCCGGCTCGTCGCAGCGCCTGCAAGCGCGCCGCCGGCCGCCCACCGAATCGGTCAACTACATCGTCTCGCACGACGGATTCACGCTGCGCGACCTGGTCAGCTTTGACTTTCGCCACAACCAGGCCAATGGCGAGCAGAACCGCGACGGCCACGGCCACAACCTGAGCTGGAACTGCGGCATCGAGGGTGATACCGACGACCCCGAAGTGCTGGCCTTGCGCGCCCGCCTGCAACGGGCGCTGTTGGCCACGCTGCTGCTGAGCCAGGGCACGCCGATGCTGGCCGCGGGTGACGAGCTGGGCCACAGCCAGCGCGGCAACAACAACCCCTACTGCCAGGACAACGCCATCAGCTGGATAGCCTGGTCGCAGGTCGACGCCGACCTGCTGGCCTTCACCACCCGGCTGCTGGCGCTGCGCCGCCAGTGGCTGCCGCTGCGCCCGACCTGGTACACCGGCCTGCAAGACGCCAGCGGCCAATACGACCTGAGCTGGCTGCGCCGCAACGGCAAGGCGTTGAGCGAGGGGGACTGGGCGCAGTCGGCATCCCGCGTGCTCGGGGCGCTGATCGGCGCACCCGGCCGGGGCACACGCAGCCTGCTGTTGCTGTTCAACGCTGAACCCCACGACACCGGCTTCGACCTGCCGCCGGGCCCCTGGCAGGTCTTGCTGGACAGCAGCGCCGCGCCAGCAGGCGGTCCACCCGGTCGGGCGCCGTTGGGCGCTGCTGCGGCACAAACCCCGAGTCCCAGCAACGCTTACCCACTGCGCGCACGCAGCGTGGTGCTGCTGGCCGGCGCCGCCGTCCTCCATCCCCCGCACCCGCGCCCGCACAACGAGGATTGACCCCATGCGATTCCCCCGCGCCAGCGGCGTGCTGCTGCACCCCACCGCCCTGCCCGGCCCGCACGGCAGCGGCGACCTCGGCCCGGCCGCGCACCATTTTGTCGACTGGCTGCACAGCGCCGGCCAGACGCTGTGGCAGATGCTGCCGCTGGGCGGCATCGGGCCAGGCAACTCACCCTACATGAGCAGTTCGGCGTTTGCCGGCAACCTGCTGCTGATCGACCTGACCGAGCTGCAACAGCGCGGCTGGCTGGACGCACAAGCCCTGGCGGCGCCACCGGCGTGCGACCCCAACCGCATCAACTTCAGCGTGATGGTGCCCTGGCGCATGCAGCGCCTGGCCGTCGCAGCCAGTGCCTTTGCCGCCAGCGCCGGCCCGGCCGAGCGCAGCGACTTCGACAGCTTCTGCGCCGATCACGCCGACTGGCTGGACGACTACGCGCTGTTCATGGCGCTGTGCGAGGCCAACCCCGGGGCCGACTGGTGCAGTTGGGCACCCGGCCTGGCGCGGCGCGATGCCGCCGCGCTGGCGCTGGTCCGGCAGCAACACACCGAACGGGTCGCTTTTTTCAAATTCTGCCAATGGCGTTTTTTCAGCCAATGGGCGGCGCTGCGCGCCCATGCCCACAGCCGGGGGGTGCACATCATTGGCGACGTGCCGATCTTCATCGCCTACCAGAGCGCCGAGGTCTGGGCGCGGCAGGACCTGTTCGAGCTGGACGCCGCGGGCCGCCCCACCGTGGTGGCCGGCGTGCCGCCGGACTACTTTGCCGCCACCGGCCAGCGCTGGGGCAACCCGCTGTACCGCTGGACAGCGCACGCCGCCGACGGCTATGCCTGGTGGGTGCAGCGCCTGCGGCGCACGCTGGCGCTGTTCGACATCGTGCGCATCGACCACTTCCGCGGCTTTGCCGACTACTGGGAGATCGCGGCGTCTGAACCCACCGCCGTCAATGGCCGCTGGTTGCCCGGGCCGGGCATGGCCTTGTTCGACGCCATCACTTCGGCACTCGGGCCGGTGCCACTGATCGCCGAGGATCTGGGCCAGCACTCACCTGCCGTGACCGCGCTGCTGGCCGCGACCGGCTTTCCCGGCATGGCGATCTTGCAGTTTGCATTTGCCGGCGATGCCAGCGACCCCTTTCTGCCGCACAACCACCATCACCACAGCGCCGTCTACACCGGCACCCACGACAACGACACCAGCGTGGGCTGGTGGGCCGGCGCCAGCGACCATGAGCGCCACCACGCCCGCGCCTACCTGGCCACCGATGGCCACGACATCGCCTGGGCACTGCTACGCGCCGCCGCGTCGTCCGTGGCCGACACCGCCGTGCACCCGATGCAGGACATCCTGGCCCTGCCGACCCAGCACCGCATGAACCTGCCCGGCAGTGCCTCGGGCTGGTGGGTCTGGCGCTTCACCTGGCAACAGGTCCACCCCTGGCACAGCCAGCGCCTGGCCGAGTTGACCCGGCTCTTTGGCCGGTCTCCAGCGGCACGTTAGGCACAAAAAAAAGCGCCTTGCGGCGCCTTTTTTGTACTTGCAGCAGGGCCGCAGCCCGTGCAGCGGCGATCAGTTCAAGGCGACCTTCTTGCCGTCCTTGTACATGTACAGGGTCATCGCCGGGTTTTTCAGCTCGCCGTCGGCCTCGAAGCCCACCTTGGTGGTCACGCCCTGGTAGCTGGTGTCGGCCAACTTGGCCATGTAGACCTTGGGGTCGGCCGAACCGGCCCGCACCATCGCGTCGACCAGCACGTGAACAGCGTCGTAGACGTAAGGCGAGTAGACCTGGAACTGGTTCGGGTACTTGGCGTCGTAACGCGCCTTCCAGGCCGTGCCGCCGGGCATCTTCTCCAGCGACGCGCCGCCTTCGGCGCAAACCACGCCGGCCAGCGACTTGGCGCCACCCGACAGCTCGGCCAGCTTGGCGGTGCAGATGCCGTCACCGCCGAAGAACTTGACGTTCGACAGGCCAAGCTGGTCCATCTGGCGCAGCATCGGACCGGCTTGCGGGTCCATGCCGCCGTAGAACACGGCGTCGGGCGTCTTGCTCTTGATGGCGGTCAGGATGGCCATGAAGTCGGTGGCTTTGTCGTTGGTGAACTGCTCGTCCACCACCACCATGCCACGCGCCAGCGCGGTCTTCTTGAACACCTCAGCCACGCCCTGGCCGTAGGCCGAGCGGTCGTCGATGATGGCGACGCGCTTGAGCTTCAAGTTGTTGGCGGCGTGCAGTGCCAGGCCAGCGCCCAGCGCGTTGTCATTGGCCAGCAGGCGGAAGGTGGTCTTGAACCCTTGCTGCGTCAGCTTGGGGTTGGTCGCCGACGGCGTGATGTGGGGGATGCCACACTGGTTGTAGATCGCCGATGCCGGGATCGTGGTGCCCGAGTTCAGGTGGCCGACGATGCCGTTGACCTTGGCGTCGCACAGCTTTTGCGCGGCGGCCGTGCCTTGTTTCGGGTCGGCGGCGTCGTCTTCGGCCACCAGTTCGAGCTTGACCTTCTTGCCGCCGATTGTCACGCCCTTGGCGTTCAAGTCTTCGATCGCCATGCGGGCGCCGTTTTCGTTGTCCTTGCCATAGTGGGCCTGGGCACCGGAGACCGGGGCGACGTGGCCGATCTTGACGACCATGTCCTGCGCCATCACATTGCCGGCCAGGATCGATGCGGCGGCCGCAACGATCACATTGAGTTTGATTTGCATGGAATAAGCTCCAAAAGAGGAAGTTGAGAGAAACATGACAGTTCTGCAGGGGGTTTCCCAACGGGCGAGACGATACACCCGTTGCGACACGGTTCTGGCGTGCACCGGCTCGGGGCTTGCCCTAGTCTGAACCGGCGCCAGACCGGTCAACGAGCAAGGCCCGTGCCGCGTTGCGCCTGCCGCGGCAGCCGGATCAGGACGCCCGGCCGCCGTGTTGGGCCAGGGCCTGCTGGACGGCGCTGCGGACCAACGCCTGCAAGGTGCGCGTCAGCTCCTGCCGCAACTCGTGCACCACCATCTCGGCTGCGCGGGCCAACGCTGGCGCCAGTGCGGCGCGCAATTGGCTGTCCAGCTGGGGCTCGATCTGGCGCTGCAGCAGGGCCAACACCTGCGCGATGAGCAGGTCCGGGTCGGGTCCATCCCGCCACTCATCGGTCAGCGTGGGCAGGTGCTCGGGCAAAGGTGCCGGGCCGCTCATGCTGCGCCCCATGGTGGGGGGTCCGCTGGCGTTGGGGGGGGCAAGGTCTGGTTTTGCGGCGGGTTTTGCGGCGGGTTTTGCGGCGGGTTCTGCGGCTGGGCTTGCGGCAGGTTTTTGGGCTGCAGCCCCGCCGCCAGGTACTGGCGCCACCGTTGGCGACCGGCGCTGACATCTTCCGCCGGCTCGGCGACGATGTCGATCACCCGCGCAAATCGCTCAAAACCCGGCGGGATGCCCGGGCCCAGGTTGACCAGCACATCACAAGCGGCGGCGGTGGCGGGCAAATCGGCCGGCGTCTCACCCAGCCAGATCGGCGTTGACACCAACAGCGGCGCAACGGCCTGGCCCGCACGTACGCGCACGTGCGGGATGAACTCGCCAGGCTCGAAGGCCCACAACAAGGCATCGAGCCGCGCCAGCTGCGCCACCGACCCGGCCACCCAGACCCGGCTGCCCGCGCGCCAGGCCTTGCGCAACAGCCGGCAGGTGTAGCCGAGCTTGTCGGCCACACCGCTGTGGAAGGCGATGTCCGTCATGGCAACTCGGGCACAAATCCAGACGGCACGTCGTTACTTCGTCAAGACGTCACTTGGCGTGCGCCATCACCCAGTGCGTCAGCAGACCGACCGGCCGGCCGGTGGCACCCTTGGCGGTGCCGGACTTCCAGGCGGTGCCGGCGATGTCCAGGTGCGCCCAGCGCAGCTTGGCGGTGAAACGCTTGAGAAACATCGCCGCGGTGATCGCACCGCCCGCCCGGCCGCCGATGTTGGCGACGTCGGCAAAGTTGCTCTTGAGCCCCTCGTCGTACTCGTCGTCGGTCGGCATACGCCAGCAGGTGTCTAGCGCGGCATCGCCGGCGTCTTGCAACTCGTCGGCCAGGCCGTCGTCGGTCGAAAACAGGCCCGACCGCACCGCCCCCAGCGCCACCACGCACGCACCGGTCAGCGTGGCGATGTCCACCACCGCAGCGGGCTTGAAGCGCTCGACATAGGTCAGCGCGTCACACAGGATCAGCCGGCCCTCGGCGTCGGTGTTGAGCACCTCGATGGTCTGGCCCGACAGGCTGGTGATCACGTCGCCGGGCTTGAGTGCCTTGCCGCTGGGCATGTTCTCGCAGGCCGCGATCACGCCGATCAGGTTGAGCTTGGGCTTGAGCTCAGCCACCGCGCGCAGCGTGCCGACCACGCTGGCAGCACCGCCCATGTCGAACTTCATCTCGTCCATCTCGCCACCGGGCTTGAGCGAGATGCCACCCGAATCGAAGGTCACGCCCTTGCCCACCAGCACCAGCGGCGGCTCGCTCTTGGCTGCGCCCTGGTAGTGCATCACGATAAAACGCGGCGGCTCGTCCGAGCCCTGGGACACGGCCAAAAAGCTGCCCATGCCCAGTGCCTCGATCTGCTTCTTGTCCAGCACCTCGATCTTCAGCCCCTGCGCCTTGGCCATCTTGCGGGCCTCGTGGGCGAACAACGTCGGCGTGCAGTGGTTGCCCGGGCGATTCGCCAGCTCACGCGCCAGCGTCACGCCGGCACCGATGGCAGCGCCGCGGGCCAGGCCGTCGTCCGCAGCCTTGGCCTCGGCCTTGCTGGCCACCAGCAGGCTGAGCTTGTTGAGTGCGGGCGCCGGCGAAGCACTCGGCTTGGTGGTGCTGTAGAGATAAGCCCACTCACAGGCCGCAGCGGCAATCGCCTCGGCCTCGGCCGCGCCCACCGTGCCGCCACCCGCCAATTGAACGGCCAGGTGCTTGACGCCCAGCCCTTTGAGCAAACCCAGACCGGCGGCGGTAGCGGCCTTGACCGCCTTGGCGCTGCCGTCCTTCACAGTCACCACAGCGACCCGCGGCGTCTTGACGCCCGCCACCTGCCTCAGGTAGGCCAGCTTGCCGGGTTTGAGTGAAAAGTCACCCTGGGCAATCGCCTCTGACAAGCCCTGGGCCAGCGGCTCGTCCAGCCCGGCCGGCAGGGTATCGCCCAGCACCAGCAGCAACAATGCATCGGCGCTGGATCGGCTGGCAGCGCCAGCGACAGTCAGATGGGTGCGGAAGTCCATAATTAGCCCTGGTAATTAGAGCGAACGATGTTATTCGATTCAACTGTGCGCCGTGAACTGGGCCGAAGCTTCGGCGCCACCCTGGTAGTGATCCTGACCATCGTCATCACGATGATGCTGATCCGCACGCTGGGCATGGCAGCCGGCGGCGAGGTGGCGCCCGAGGACGTGGTGCTGCTGCTGGGCTACACGGCGCTGGGCTACCTGCCGATGATGCTGGGCTTGAGCCTGTTCGTGGCGGTGGTGGTCACGCTGGGCCGGATGTACCGCGACAGCGAGATGGCGATCTGGTTTGCCAGCGGCCTGAGCCTGGGGCGCTTTGTGCGGCCGGTGTTCCAGATGGCCTGGCCGGTGCTGGCGGTGTCGGCCGGCCTGCTGCTGTTTGTCTGGCCCTGGGGCAACCGCAGCAGCGTGGAGTTGCGCAGCCGCTATGAGCAGCGTACCGACCTGTCGCGCGTGGCGCCGGGCGTGTTCCAGACCTCCCGCGACGGCAGCCGGGTGTTTTTTGTCGACCGCGCCAGCCAGGAGAACGTCGAGGGCCACCATGTTTTTGTGCTGACGCGCAAACCGCCGATCGAATCGGTGGTCTCGGCGCGCAGTGGCCGGCTGGAGAGCGTCGGCGGCGACCGTGTGCTTCAACTCGACGACGGCCAGCGCAACGAGGTGGACGCCCTGAGCGGCGCGCGCACGCTGGCCAGCTTCCAGAGCTACCGGGTGATCGTGGGCGAGACCGCGGCGCGCAATGCCCGGGACAGCCCGCCCAAGACCATGGCCACGCTGGACTTGATGCGCAGTGCCGCACCGCGCCACCAGGCCGAGCTGGCCTGGCGCTTTGGCATGTTGATTGCCGCGGCCAACCTGCTGCTGCTGGGCGTGGGCCTGGCCGCCACCCAACCGCGCCGCGCCAGCAACTGGAACCTGCTGCTGGCCTTGCTGACCTTCGTGGCGTACTTCAACGGGGTCAACCTGTCCCAGGCCTGGATCGCCTCGGGCCGCTACAGCACGGCGCCGCTGATGGGCCTGATGCACGGCGGCGCCTGCATGCTGGGCATCGCCTTGATCCTCTTGCGTGACCACGGCACCGTGTGGCGGCCGTTCGGCAAACGGAGCGCTGCATGAAGACCGTACGCCGGCTGCTCTACCGCGACATCGTCTGGTCGGTGGTGTTCGTGGCCGTGGCGTTCCTGAGCCTGTTCTATTTCATTGATTTTGTCGACGAGCTGGAGAGCGTGGGCCGCGGCGGCTACACGCTGGGTCACGCGGTCCTGCGGGGACTGCTGCTGCTGCCCGGCCACTTCTACGAGTTGTTCCCGATCGCCGTGCTGATCGGCACGATCTACGCGATGGCCCGGCTGGCGCAGTCGTCCGAGTTCACGATCCTGCGCACGGCCGGCTTGGGGCCGGGCCGGGCGCTCTATCTGCTGGCCTTGCCGGGGCTGGTGTTTGCCTTGATCACCTTCGTCGTCGGCGACTACGTCGCGCCGCAGGCGGAGCGCCAGGCGGTGGCGCTGAAGGCCGGCGCCCGCGGCGGCTTGTCGTTCGGCAGTGGCGGGGCCTGGCTCAAGGACCGGCGCGGCGCGGCGCCGTCCAACGGGTCCGCGGGCACCGCCAGCGGCAGTGGCAACGGACTCGGCGCGGACACCGAACGCCGGATCTCGGTCAACGTCAGCGCCGCCACCGGCAGCGGTGATTTGCAGGGCGTCCGGATCTTCGAGTTCGATTCGGCCGGCCGGCTGCGCACCCGCATCGAGGCAACATCAGCCCAGGTGAAAAAGGACGGCTCCTGGGACCTGCGCGGGGTTGAACGAACCGATTGGCCAACGCCCGACGCCGCAGTGCAGGGCACGGCCCTCAAGCTGGCATCATTGCCGCAGTTGGCGTGGTCCACCACCCTCAACGCCGGCGTCGTGGCCTCGGCCCTGCTGCCCGTACAAACCATGTCCACGCTGGACTTGTGGCGCTACACCAGCCACCTGGCCGACCAGGACCAGGCGGTGCAACGCTATGAGATCGCGTTCTGGAAAAAAGCGCTCTACCCGCTGGCCTGCGTGGTGATGGTGGCACTGGCTTTGCCGTTCGCCTACCTGCACGCCCGTGCTGGCGGGGTCAGCTACAAGGTGTTTGGCGGCATCATGCTGGGCATCAGCTTTGTGCTGCTCAACAACGCCAGTGGACACCTCGGCCTGTTGCGCCAATGGACGCCCTGGATCGCCGCCGCTGCGCCCAGCGGCATATACCTGCTGATATCGCTCGGCGCTTTTGCCTGGCTGGTTCGGTACCGATAGCCCAAGCCTCTGCACATGACCGACAAGACCTCGCCGATTCCGAACCCCGACGTTGACGCAGCCGACACCGCCACCACTGGCCTGCTGCTGTTTGCCCACGGCGCCCGCGACCCTCAATGGGCTCAACCCTTCCAGGCGGTGGCAGCGCGCTGCGCCCAGGCGCGGGGCTCGCAGCGCGTGGCGCTGGCGTTCCTGGAGTTCATGACGCCCGACCTGGTCAGCGCCGGCACGCAGCTGGTGGCTGGCGGCTGTACCCGCGTTGACGTCGTGCCGCTGTTCCTGGGCGCCGGCGGCCATGTGCGCAAGGACATTCCGGTGCTGATGGCACGCCTGCAAGCCGAGCACCCCGATGTGCAATTTGCACTGCGCCCGGCCATCGGCGAGGCCGACGCAGTGATCGACGCGATGGCCGAGGTGGCGCTGGCGCCCGCCAGCACACAAGTGCCGGTGCGATGAAGCCCGCGCGCTGATGCCCTTGCGATGAAGCACCTGCCATGAACCTGCACCAGTTCCGTTTTGTGCAAGAGGCGGTGCGCCGCGACCTGAACCTGACCGAAACGGCCAAGGCGCTGCACACCTCACAGCCCGGCATCAGCAAGGCGATCCTGGAGCTGGAAGAAGAGCTGGGCGTTGACATCTTCGCCCGCCACGGCAAGCGCCTGCGCCGCATCACCGAGCCGGGCCGGCTGGTGCTGCAGTCGGTCGAGATCATCATGCGCGAGGTGGCCAACCTGAAGCGCATCGGCGAGGAGTTCTCCAAGCAGGACGCCGGCACGCTGTCCATCGCCACCACCCATTCGCAGGCGCGTTACGTGCTGCCCGAGCCGGTGTCCAAGCTGCGTCAGCGCTTCCCCAAGGTGCAGGTGGTGCTGCACCAGGGCACGCCCGGTGACGTGGCGCGCATGCTGCTGGACGACGTGGCCGAGATCGGCCTGGCCACCGAGTCGCTGGCAGGTGTGGACGGCCTGGTCACCCTGCCCTGCTACGAATGGCAGCATGTGCTGGTGGTGCCGGCGCGCCATCCGCTGGCCTCGGTCGAGCGGCCGACGCTGGAGCAGGTGGCCACCGAGCCACTGATCACCTACCACCCTACCTTCAGCGGCCGCTCGCGCATCGACGCGGCCTTTGCCAAGGCCAGGCTCAAGCCCAACATCGCGCTCGAAGCCATCGACGCCGACGTCATCAAGACCTATGTGCGCCTGGGCATGGGCGTGGGCCTGGTGGCCGAAATGGCGGTGCGCGACGACCCACCCGGTGGCGACCTGGCCTGGCGGCCGGTGGGCCATTTGTTCGGCCCCAACACCTCGCGGGTGGCGTTCAAGCGCGGCGCCTACCTGCGGCACTTTGTTTTTGCCTTTGCCGAGCTGCTGAGCGAGCGGCTGACACGTGCGCTGATCGAGCGTGCCATGTCCGAGCGTCCCGGCAGCACGCCCACCCTGTACGAGCTGTGATGCCATGACTGCCTTCCGCACCCCTTTGCCGCCCAGCCGCCTGCCCAAGGTCGGCACCACCATCTTCACCGTGATGTCGGCGCTGGCGGCCGAGCGCGGTGCGGTCAACCTGGGCCAGGGCTTCCCGGATTTCGAGGGCGACCCGGCCCTGGTCGATGCGGTGGCCCAGGCCATGCGCGAGGGCCACAACCAGTACCCGCCGATGACCGGCGTGCCAGCGCTGCGCGAGGCGGTGGCGGCCAAGACCCTGGCGCTGTACGGCAAACGCTACGACCCGGCCACCGAGATCACCATCACCGCCGGCGCCACCCAGGCCATCATCACCGCCATCCTGGCGGTGGTCGGCCCGGGCGACGAGGTGATCGTGCTCGAGCCCAACTACGACAGCTACGTGCCCAACATCGAGTTGGCCGGCGGCACGGTGGTGCGGGTGGCCTTGCTGCCCGAGACCTTCCGCCCCGATTTCGACGCGATTGCCGCGGCCATCAGTCCACGCACCCGGGCCATCATCGTCAATACACCGCACAACCCCAGCGCCACGATCTGGCGCGCCGCCGATCTGGAGCGGCTGGCCGAGATCCTGCGCCCGACCGACGCGCTGCTGATCGCCGACGAGGTCTACGAGCACATGGTCTACGACGGTGAGCGCCATGCCAGCGCCTCGGCCCATCCCGAACTGGCGGCCCGTGCGTTTGTCATCTCCAGCTTCGGCAAGACCTTTCACGTCACCGGCTGGAAGATCGGCACAGTGGCCGCCCCGGCAGCCCTGACGGCTGAGTTCCGCAAGGTTCACCAGTTCAATGTCTTCACGGTCAACACCCCGATGCAGCACGGCCTGGCGCGCTACCTTGCCAATCCGGCGCCCTACCTCGAACTGCCCGCGTTCTACCAGCGCAAGCGCGACCTGTTCCGGGCCGGGCTGGCGGCTACGCGCCTGCGCCTGCTGCCCAGCGAGGGCAGCTACTTCCAGGTGGTGGATTACAGCGCCGTCAGCGATCTGGGCGAGGCCGACTTTTGCCGCTGGTTGACGACCGAGGTCGGTGTGGCAGCGATCCCGCTGTCAGCGTTTTATGACGACGGCCGCAACCAGGGTCTGGCACGCTTTTGTTATGCCAAACGGGACGACACCCTGGCCACGGCGCTGCAGCGGCTGGCACGGCTGTAGGCCAGCGCCAAGAACTGCCGGTACGGCGGCTCAGCGCCGGGTCGTCACCGGCGGCAGCAGGTCGCTGTCGTCGAACGCTGCCAGGTCGGACAAACGGCTGTCGTGCCGCAGATCGACATCGGTAAACGCTGCAGGCCGGGTGAACTCGCGAGGTGCAGGACCGTAGTCGGTGAGGTCCAGATCCAGCCGGGTCACCGACCCGGTCCGATCGGCCAGTGACAGGTTCGGCACGTCGCTGCCAGCAGCCGGCAAGGGTGTGCTGGCGCGCGAGAACACCCAATCGGCCAACATGGCCCGCGCCACCGTGCCAGGCTCGGCCATGCGTGGGCGAGGCGTTGTGATCACCAACATTTCGTCGCCCAAAGGCAACAGCAGGTCAACCTGGTCCAGTGGCGCAAAACCGGCCGACAAGGGCGCAAGCACAGGCGACGGCACCAAAGGCGCCACGGGCATGGCCGGCAGGTCCCGCACCAGCGCGTGCAGCGTCAGGATGTCGTGGAACGCGGGCAGGTCCAAGGGCTCCAGATCGGCGCGGCGCAGCAGCAACGATTCCAGTTCGGCCGCGGCACGCAGGGGCTGCGGCCAGGCTCGCTGCAAGCGCACGATGACCTCGGGGTATTGCTCCAGGCAGCGGCCCGCCGCCAGATCGCCGTGCCAGTCCGGCGCCTGCGCGTTGAACCGCTGGTTGAAGCGGTCGCGGGTGCGCTCGTAGGCCTCTTCGTCACCTTGCTGGCGGTAGATCTGCAACAAGCGGAAATACGGCAGGGCATTGGCGCCGCCCGTGGCGCGCACATGGCTGAGCAGCAGGTCGACCGCCGATTGCTCTTGCCCCAGCACGATGAAAAAATCGACCTGCTGGTCGAGATCGAGCAACTCCTCGACCGAAACCGGTCGTGGCGGCACGCCGGTACCCAGCGACATGGTGCCTTGCTGGCGCAAAGCCGCCCCGATGCCGTCTGCCGCCACCGGGGGGGCCGTTGCCGTCCGCGGTGCCGAGGCTGCTGCAAGGCGCGCTGGCGCTGCCGAGACGCCTTGCCCCGCAAGCGTTGCGCCCGGCGCCGTCAGGGCGGCCACCGGCATCGCGGGCTGGCGCGCAAACAGCGGCGTGCCGCCCGTGGTCATGGCTTGCGGCGCCGAGGCGGTGCCAGCGTCGGCCAGCGCCTCTGCTTCGGCCAGCACGTCGGCACGGCGGGTCTGCAGGCGAAGCAAGCGTTGCAAGCGGTGCACGCGCAACGCCAGCCAGCCGGCCAGCCCCACCAGCGCCACCCCCCCCAGGGCCATGAAGGGCAACCAGGCACTGATGGATTCCGCCGCCGCCAGGCGTTGCCTCAGCAGTGCCAGTTGTAATTGCTGGCGCTGCGCGTCGCCAAGCAATTGGCGAACCTGCGCCTCGATCACGCGAACCGGATCAGGGCCGACGGGTGCGGCGCTGTTCCCGGTGGCTGTTTGGGCACGCCACGCCGGAACGCCGACCCAAAAAGGGGCGAGCCTGGCCACGCGAGCCGGCGCCAAGATCGATGCTCTCAGGGATGCGCCCTGATAGGGCCCAAAGGGCCCAAGAGCTCGGCCAAAACCCGGCGGGGTCGACAGCAGCAGGCAAGCGGCTGCCGCGATCATCAGCGGTGTCTTGGGTGGCATGCTGTGCAGCGGGCGCCGACGGGTAGGGGTCGCAAAATGGAGCGTTATTTTAGCGAACCACTCTAGCACGTACCATCAGGGCCAGACCCGGGCTGCGATGCCAAAAGAGGCCGGTTTTCTCCCGTGACCGGGGCTTGGCGGCCGCGCCGCCCGAGCGCCGCCCGAGCGCCGCCCGAGCGCCACCCAAGCGCCACCCAAGCGTTGCCCAAACGCCGGCGCTGCGTCAGCGGTCGTAGCCGGGCGACTGCCGCGCCAGACGCCGCAGCAGGCCAGGCCAGACCAGCGAGTCGCCCATGCCACGGGTCGCCTGGGCCGACTGCTGGCGCGCCGTGGCGATGATCTCGGGATGCACGGCGATCAACTCACCCCCGCCCTGCGCCCGCACCTGGATCGTGCAGACGGTCTCGAACAGGTACATCGACAAAAACGCATCGGCGATGCTGGCGCCCACCGTCAACAAGCCGTGGTTGCGCAGCATCAGGAACCGGCGATCCCCCAGGTCACGCACCAGCCGCGGCTTTTCGTCGTCGCGCAGCGCCACGCCTTCATAGTCGTGGTAGCCCAGGCTGGACAGCACGAAGATGGATTGCTGCGAGATCGGCAGCACGCCCTGCTTCTGGGCCGACACCGCCACGCCGTTGAGCGAATGCACATGCAACACGCAGGCGGCATCGTGGCGCACGGCGTGCACCGCGCTGTGGATCGTGAAACCGGCCGGGTTGATCGGGAACGGCGAGTCGTCGAGCTTGTTGCCGGCCAGGTCGATCTTGACCAGGCTGGATGCGGTGATTTCATCGAACATCAGCCCGTAGGGGTTGATCAGGAACTGGTCTTCGGTGCCGGGCACACGCGCGCTGATGTGGGTAAACACCAGGTCGTCCCACTTGAACAAGGCCACCAGCCGGTAGGCCGCCGCCAGATCGAGGCGCACCTGCCACTCGTCAGCAGACACCTGGTGTTGACGCGACGGGATATCGAGGTCTTGTGTGGTCATGCTGACAGTCTCCTTGCAGGGCTGATGGACAATAAGCGTCTGCAGGCTGGCGCGGTTGTCGCGCCTGGGACAAGACATGAATACCCCGGTTCTTACCATTGAAGAGCGTCAAAACATCGAGTCCGGTGCGTGGTTCTCCAAGCTCTCCCAGCCGCTTCGCCATGCCATCCTGTCTCGCGCCTATGTGCGCCGGTTGGCCGATGGTGCGCCGCTGGCCTCACGCGGCACACCGGCCGAGGAGTGGATAGGGGTGGCGCGCGGCACGGTGCGGGTTTCGCTGGTGTCGCTGGCCGGCAAGCAGGTCACGCTGACCTACTGCGAGCCGGGTGTCTGGTTTGGCGATATCGCGCTGTTCGACGGCCTGCCACGCACCCACGATGCCGACGCGCACGGCGAGACCACGCTGCTGTGCATCCGCAAGGCCGATTTCAAGGAACTGCTGTCGCAGCACCCCGAGTTGTACGACGCCCTGCTGCGACTGAACTGCCGCCGCCTGCGGCTGATGTTCAACCAGTTCGAGGACCTCAACACCAAGCCGCTGTCGGCGCGCTTGGCCAAGCAGATCATCCTGCTGGCCAAGAGCTACGGCATCGAGCAGGGCGAGGAGATCCGCATCGGTCTGCAACTGGCGCAAGAAGACCTGGCGCAGCTGCTGGGTGCGTCGCGCCAGCGTGTCAACCAGGAGCTCAAGGGTTTCGAGCGCGAGGGCGCAGTCCGGGTCGAACCGACCCGGCTGGTGGTGCTGTCGCGCGACAAGCTGATGGAAATCGCCGAAGGCTGACCCGGCCCGCAAAAGCCCAATCTGGAGCCTGACCCGATGGACGCTTTCACCGGCAGCGGCACGGTATCTTCCCAGCACGCCTTCGACACCGCGGCACTCGGGGCCTGGCTTGCCGACCACATGGGCGGCTTTGCGGGGCCGCTGCAAGTCGAGCAATTCAAGGGCGGCCAGTCCAACCCGACCTTCCGGTTGATCACCCCCAGCCGCGCCTATGTGATGCGCAGCAAGCCCGGTCCGCTGGCCAGGCTGTTGCCGTCGGCCCACGCGATCGAGCGGGAATACCGCGTCATGGACGCCCTGGCCTTGAGCGGCGTGCCCGTGCCGCGCATGCATGTGCTGTGCGAGGACGAGTCGGTGATCGGCCGCGCGTTCTACGTCATGGAATGTGTCGAGGGCCGGGTGCTGTGGGACCAGTCGCTGCCGGGCATGGCCCTGGACGAACGCGGCGCCGTCTACGACGAAATGAACCGGGTGCTGGCGGCGCTGCACAACGTCGATAGACGCGCCGTGGGCTTGGCCGATTTTGGCCGCCCGGGCAACTACTTCGGCCGCCAGATCAGCCGTTGGACGCGCCAATACCAGGCCTCGATCACCGAGCCCATCCCCGAGATGGACCGCCTGATGGCCTGGCTGCCCGAGCACCTGCCGGCCAGCGCGCTTGACGAATCCCAGATCACGATCGTGCATGGCGACTACCGTCTGGACAACCTGATCTTCCACCCCGACGAGCCGCGCGTCGTCGCCGTGCTCGATTGGGAGCTCTCCACCATCGGCCACCCGCTGGCCGACTTCAGCTACCACTGCATGAGCTGGCACATCGCGCCGGGCGTGTTCCGCGGCATCGCCGGGCTGGACCTCGCCGCACTGGGGATCCCGGCCGAGCGCGACTACATGCGCCGCTACTGCGACCGCACCGGCCGCGGCTCGCCCGACAACCTGCTGGCCGACTGGAACTTCTACCTCGCCTACAACCTGTTCCGCCTGGCGGCCATCACCCAGGGCATCGCCAAACGTGTGTTGGACGGCACAGCCGCCAGCGCCCAGGCCCGCGCGACCGGCGCGGCCACCCGGCAGCTGGCCGAATTGGGTTGGGGCTTTGCCTTGAAGGCCGGCGGCTGAGAACCCGCGTTAGGTCTCCGTGATGCGGCTGGGGATGCGCACCAGTTCGCTGTGCGACCAGGCGCTTGGCTGGGTCGTCAGGCCGCCGCCAGCGGCGTCTCGCCACTCGGCGCCCAGCCGGCGGGCCTCGCGTACCGCATGCTCGAAAACTGAAAACCAGATCGCCAGGCCTGCGGCATCCGGATAGGGCATCGAGGTGCGCAGGGTCACCCGCCCGCGCCCGATCGTCAGTGCCACGGGCTGGTCGGCCTGCACCATCTCGGTGGTGGCCGCCAGCGCGTCGTTGAGTGGGCTGGCCAACCACTGCACCAGCCACGGCGCGACACTGCTGACGGCGGCGTATCGCTCGCGCAGCCGGCCCAGATCGTGGGGGCCCAATTTGGTGAACATCACCAACCAGCGCATCTCCGACGGTGTGTCGGTATCGATGCGGGTCTGCACGTCATCGACAAACTGCTCGTAAACCGTCTTCTCCATCACCGCCATCAAATTGCGGTTGAGCACCATCGCCGTCAGCGCCTTGGGCAGATCAAGCTCGGCCATCAACCGCAACTCGGGGCCCGGCACGTAGCCGCGCTGGGAGGCGCCCCATTCGATGCGCCAGGCTTGTGCGCCCAGTTGCCCCTCGATCACGCAACCCTGGGCTTTTCCGCGCACCCGCCGAAATCGGTGACCATGGTCCAAGGCCCAGCGCTGCAAGGCCACGGGCTCGGCCGTACCCGGCCCCCGGGAGAGCAGACGACGCAACAACTTCAGCATGGTTTGGCGTGGCAGGGCAGGGGCGGAGAAACAAGCGCTTCAAGGACGAACCGAGGAAGTCTAGGCCGGGCCAAGCCACCTCGGCCCGACCACCACAGGCGTTGAAACGGCAATACCGTGCAATACCGGTCAATATCGACAGCGTCGTTTTGTGCCGGCAATTTCAAATTGCCGGTTCGCCGCCGCTGCGGGCCTGCAATCAGACGAAAAAAAGCCGCCCGAAGGCGGCTTTTTGCAACCGGTGTGGACCGATTACTTGCTGGCAGCCATCGCGGCAGCGCCGGCAGCAGCCGAAGCGGCGGCGTCGCCGACAGCAGTAGCGGCGCCAGCGGCGGCCGAAGCAGCGGAGTCGGCAACCGACGAAGCGGCGGCGTTCACGGCCGAAGCGGCAGCAGCCATCGGGGCGGCGACGATCACAGGCGCTTCTTCCTTCTTGCCGCAAGCGGTCAGGGCGGCGGCGGCAACCAGGGCGGCCAACAGGATTGACTTGTTCATATGTGTCCTCAGAGATAAATGTTGATCAACAAAATCAGTAACGGGATCCAACGCACTCAGCCGGCGGCCGATGTGTCAAGAAACCAGACCCAGAAAGCTCGAGCACCTCTGGGACTAGCCCAAAATTATACCAAGACCTAGGGAACCCCCCTATAAACCCAGTGTTGTCACCGGCCACGCGGGCTCACATCGTTGCAAAAACGCTGCACTGCGCTCGCGCAAGGCTTGGACCTGCACTTGGCCAGTGACCCGGCGCAGGCACCGATCGGGTGCATCCAGCCACTGCAGGGCCACCGGCCCTGCCAGCAGCCCCCGCAGTTCCTGCGCCCACAACCCGTTGCACGGGCGCCAGGCCTCGATCCGGTGTGCCCAGTCGCGCCGCCAGTGTGAAAACCGCGGGTGGGCGCGGGCAACGGTGTCGAAATCCAGGCCCACGATGCGCAAGCACCGGCCCGGCGGCTTCATCCAGACCTGCAATGCCTGCATCACCGCAGGTTCGTCCAGCGGCCAGTCCGCAAACTCAACGTCGATCAGCAGCACAACCTTCGGCACCGGCCCGGTCGGCTCGCTCACAGCCAGGCTGCACAGCAAATCGCGCAGCACCGCCGCGCAGGCCGCGCGGCCATGGGTGAGGTCCGACGCCGGGCGCATGTCGGCGGAGCCCGCCTCAGACAAGCGGCTGCACCCAACCGGCATCCGCCCAGTCACCCAGCAGATCCTGCGCGCCCTGCCCCAGACGCGCCACGTCGGCTGCGGCCAGGCTGCGCTGGTCGGCCAACTGGTGCATCAGCCGGGCATCACGGCCACCTGCCACAAAGGCCTCGCCGTTGATGAAGACATGGCGGTCGTCGTAGACCATCCGGGTGCGGCGGTCGAGCACCACGGCGCCACCGGGCGCCAACGGCGCTCCGGGCTCGAACCAGACCCGGGGCTTGGGCTCGCTGAGCAAGATGCCGAGTGCACGGTCTAGCGCACGGGGGTCGCGCAGCACCCGCTGCAGCGCCTTGTCGGCAAACTGGCGCAGCCCGGCCGGCACCCGGCCGGGCGTGGCTGTGGCCCCTTGCCCGGCGTCGCGGTACAGCGTTTCGCCGGGCTCGGGCGGCTCCAGGTCGTCGGCAAGCTGGTGCAGCACCTCCTGCGCCAGCGCGGTGGTGCTGGCTGCCCGGAAGCCAACCGACACCGTCATGCATTCGCCCTCGGCCACGCCATCGTGGCCCCACAACGGCGGCAGGTAGAGCATGTCGCCCGGCTCGAGCAGCCATTCTTCTGCCGGCTCGAAATGGGCCAGGATGCGCACCGGCAGACCGGGCACAAGACTGCGGTCGGCCACCGGCCCGATGCGCCAGCGGCGCCGGCCCTGCACCTGCAGCAAGAACACGTCGTACGAGTCCAGATGCGGGCCCACGCCGCCGCCGTCGCTGGCCCAGGAGATCATCAGGTCATCGAGCCGGGCCTCGGGCACAAAGCGGAAGCGCTTCAGCATCTCGTGCGCGGGCTGCCAATGCAGGTCCAGGCCCTGCAGCAGCAGGGTCCAGTCGGGCTTGCGGATCGGCGGCAGCGCGCGGCGTGCAAACGGGCCATGGCGCAGGCGCCAGCCGCCGTCAAAACGGCTGAGCACTCGCGACTCGATGCCATCCGCCGCGGCCAGGTCAAACAGCGCGGCGCGGTTGATCGGCGGGCAGACGCCCGGCCAGGCCTGGCGCACCAGCAGCGGCTTTTTCTGCCAGTGGCGGCGCATGAAGGTAACGGGGGACAAGCCCCCCAGCAGAGGCAGCGGTTGGGTGACATCCATGGCGCGGATTGTCGCTGGCGTGGGCGGCGGGACTGGCGGCGGGAGATACGGCCGGACATACGGCGGGACATACGGCGGGACATTCGGCAGGACGAGCAGCAGGACCGGCGGCATGACAGCGGCGGCTGACGGATATGCGATCATCGTTTCATGTTGATCACCGCACCCTGCGTCGTCAGCCTGACCTGGCGCCTGGCCGATGCCCAGGACCAGGCCATCGACGACCTCACCGAACCGCTGGAGTTTTTCTACGGCGGCCACGACCTGTTGCCCAAGCTGGAGGAAGCACTGGCCGGCCAGCGCACTGGCTTTGAGGTGGACCTGCACCTCGAGCCCGAGCACGGCTTTGGCGACTACGACGCCGACCTGGTGTGTTTCGAGGCCCGCTCGCTGTTTCCCGAGCATCTGGAGGTGGGCATGCAGTTCGACGGCCTGCCCGAGGGCGCCGCCACCACCGGCATGGCGCCGGAGCTGATCTATACCGTCACCGAGGCGTACCCCTCCCACGTGGTGCTGGACGGCAACCACCCGTTGGCCGGCATTGCGCTGCGCTTGGCGGTGAAGGTATGCGCCGTGCGGGAAGCCAGCGAAGACGAACTGGAAGCCCGCAGTGTGTCCGAAAGCGCGCTCAGCGTGGTCAGCCCCCAGCCGCCCTCGCCGCACATGCACTGAATCGCCGGCTGGGGCGCCGCCAGCGCCCCTCAGTGCTTGCCGGTCGAGCCGAAGCCGGCCTCGCCACGCTGGCTGGCGCCAAAATCATCGACCTGGCGAAACACCGCCTGCACGACCGGCACGATCACCAGCTGCGCCAGGCGCTCCATCGGCGCCATCGTGAACGGCGTGCTGCCGCGGTTCCAGCAGCTGACCATCAGCGGGCCCTGGTAGTCGCTGTCGATCAGGCCCACGAGGTTGCCCAGCACGATGCCGTGTTTGTGGCCCAGGCCGGAGCGCGGCAGGATCACCGCCGCCAAGCCGGGGTCGGCGATGTGGATGGCCAGGCCGGTCGGGATCAGCACGGTCTGGCCGGGCGCGATCACCAGCGCGGCGTCCAGGCAGGCCCGCAGGTCCAGGCCGGCGCTGCCGGGCGTGGCGTAGGCCGGCAGGTGCGCGGCCATCCGGGCGTCCAGCACCTTGAGGTCGATGACGGTCATGCCGGCTTGCCGGCCTGGCCCAGCCGCTCGGCAATCTCGCGCACCAACGCTCGCGCCAGACTGAGCTTGTCGGCGGTGGGCAGGGCCCGCTCACCTTTTTCATCAACCAGCAGCAAGGTGTTGTCGTCACGGCCAAAGGTGGCCGGGCCGAGGTTGCCGACGATCAGCGGCACGTTTTTGCGCAGCCGTTTTTCGCGTGCATGGCGCGCCAGGTCGTGGGTTTCAGCTGCAAAACCGACGCAATACGGCCCGGCCGCAAGCTGGGCCACCGCGGCCAGGATGTCGGGGTTTTCGGTGAAATGGATCGCCGGCACCAGACCCGAGCCATCTTTCTTGATCTTTTCACCGGCCGCTGCCGCCGGGCGCCAGTCGGCCACCGCCGCGGTGGCGATGAACACGTCGTGCGCCTCAGCGCGCGGCAGCACGGCATCGAACATCTGCTGCGCGGACTGCACGTCGATGCGCAGCACCTGGGCCGGCGTGGCCAGGTGCACCGGGCCGGCCACCAGCGTGACCAGGGCGCCGGCCTCCTGCGCCGCGCGGGCAAGCGCAAAACCCATCTTGCCCGACGACAGGTTGGTGATGCCGCGCACCGGGTCGATCGCCTCGAAGGTCGGGCCGGCGGTGATCAGCACGCGCTTGCCAGCCAGCAGCTTGGGTTGGAAAAACGCGATCAGCGCGTCGCAGAGTGCTACCGCCTCCAGCATGCGGCCGTCGCCGGTCTCGCCGCAGGCCTGGTCACCATGGCCCGGGCCCAGCACGGTGGCACCGTCGGCGCGGGCCTGCGCCAGGTTGCGCCGGGTGGCAGGGTGGGTCCACATCTCGCGGTTCATGGCCGGCGCCAGCAGCAGCGGGCAGGTCTCGACCGGCCGTGCCACGCACAACAGCGACAGCAATTCGTCGGCCCGGCCCTGGGCGATCTTGGCGATGAAGTCGGCCGAGGCCGGCGCCACCAGGATCGCGTCAGCCTCGCGGCTCAGGTTGATGTGGGCCATGTTGTTGGGCTCGCGCGCGTCCCACTGGCTGGTGACCACCGGCAGGCCGGACAGCGCCTGCATCGTCACCGGGGTGATGAAGGCGCAGGCGGCCTCGGTCATCACCACCTGAACGCTGGCGCCGGCGCGGGTCAGCTCACGCACCAGTTCGGCCGACTTGTAGCAGGCGATGCCACCCGACAGGCCCAGCACGATGTGGCGGCCGCCCAGCGGCAGCGGCGAATGGGGAACCGGGATCGACATCGCGGTCAGCCCTTGGGGCCGTCGCCAACGTCGCCGGCATCCGGCGCAGCGTCAGGGGCGAAACCGGGGTCATTGGCTGCGCCGGGCGCGCCGTGGCATTTTTTGTACTTCTTGCCGCTGCCGCAGGGGCAGGCGTCGTTGCGGCCGGGGCTGGCCTCGACCCGCCGGGTCTCGGGCTTGGGGCCGTGGTCCAGCCAGTACAGCCGCAGGTCTTGTGCGGCGTAGCAGGCCTCATCGACCAACTGGTCACGCTCCAAGGTCTCGCCGGGGTAGTAGGTCTTGGCGTGCTCGGCCAGATCGGCCGGCGGCAGCATCAGCGCCAGCACCCGGCTCAGGCAGTCGTCGTACCAGCGACCCTCGTCGGTGTCCAGGTCGGGCTCGGGCCAGTCCTCGGCAAAAGCCTCGATGGCTTCAGAGAAGCCTTCGGCCCAGAGCGCACCGGTGTGCAGCAACTCATCGGCTTCCTCGGCCGTCATGTGGCCGCCTTCGACCACTTCGGCGCGGGCGGCGTCGTCGTAGCTGAGCATCAGCGGCGCCAGGCGCAGGCCTTCGGGGTCATCGACCAGAGAGGCCGGATCGAGCTGGCTGGCCACCACCGTCCAGCGGCCCGTCAGTGCGGCCATGGCCTGTGCCACCTCGACAGGATCGGCAAATGCTCGCTCGAAGGCATCGCCGAACATCGCCGGCAGCCATTCGGGGGGCGCTATCGCCCGGCGGCTGGACAGCAGCGCGGTGATGTAGCCGTCCACCCATTCGAGCGAGACGTCGGCGCCAAAGCCGACCAGGCGCTCGCAGACTTTCTCCAGCGCCTCGATGTCGGCCTCGGTGCTGTTGCGTGCGGTGCGGCTCATGGTGGCGTCCGGGCCGCTGTCGCGGCGGTCGAAGTGAGCAAGGTAGCGGTAGCGGTAGCGCTGCGCTGGGGTAGCGGGTCGATCATGGCGGCATCCGGGGTGCAGAGCGGCGGATTGTCGCCCGGGAAGTCGCCCGGAGTGCGCCTGGGGCGCCGCCGCGGCTCAGGCGGCCGGCGCTTGCAGCGTGAATTCGGCCACCGTGCCGATGCCGGGCTGGCAGCGCAGGCGAATATCGCCGCCGTGGCGCTGCACGATGCGCGGGGCCAGGCTCAAACCGATACCCGGGCCCGGAAACTCCCGCGCCGGGTGGTCGCGCTGGAAGGGCATGAACAGCCGGACGGCCCGCGTCGCATCGAAGCCGCCGCCGTTGTCCGTGACGCGGTACCAGGTGCGCCTGTCGTCGACTAAGGCATCGACCCGGACCTTGGGCGCTGCGGCACGGGCGCTGAACTTGTGCCCGTTGCCCAGCAAGGCCCGCCACAGACGCAGCACCAGATCTGCGTCGGCCCGGGCCACCGGCAGGGGGTCGTCGATAGCGCAGACCCGCGCGGGCGGTGCGCCACCTGCCGCAACAGCGGCCCAGGCGGCGTACGTCAGCGCGGTCATGTCCAGCGACGTGGGCCTGCAGGGCACGGCATTGATCGCGGCCCGGTCACTCAAGGCGTTCACCTGCACATCCATGCGCCGGGCGGCATGGTCGATCTGGTCGGCGTTTTGGTGGGCCTGCGTCCAGTGCCCTGCGTCCAGGTTGTCGCGCAGCAAGCCACTGAAGCCCTGCAAGGCGTGCAGCAGCGCTTTCAGGTGGTCGGCCAACTCGGCCGGTATGGGCGACCATCGAGGCCCGGGCCTGGGCGCGCTGCTGACGCGCATCCCGCAACTGGTCCTTGACGGCATCGAGCTGACCCGCCAGCGTGTCGAAACCGGTCTGCAGCGCCTTGCTGCGGCGCAACGGCTCGGTCACGTCGCGCAACACCGCCAGCACCTGCAGCCAAAGACCTGGGCCCAGCGCGCCTGAGCGACGGCCAGCGCCTGTTCGGCGGCCTCGCGCCGGTTGGACTCGGCACGCAGGCGCCGTTGACGCCGCCGCAACTGCCATCCCAGCCCGGCGACCAGCACCGTGGCAGCCGCCGCCGACGTGGCCGCAATCACAAAGCTGACCTGATCGCGCTGGCGCTGCGCCTGGCTTTGCGACGCGGCAGCGCTGTTGGGGTGGCTGTCCAGCCACTGCCGGCGCAGGGCCTCCAAACGGCCGGTGGCCTCCAGTTCGGCCAGACCGGCGTCGATGCGCTGCTGCAGCACCAGATTGCCGGGCGCCACCGCGAAGGCATAGGCCTGCAGGTTCAGGTGGAGCGGCGCGGCCACCACACCCGGTGCAGCGCCGCCCGCCAGCAGGCGGTCGCCAGCAGGCGGTCGCCATAGGCCCGGGGCAGCAGCGCGGCATCGGCCTGGCCCGCTGCCACGGCTTGCAAGGCGGCCAGGCGGCCGGGCTGGGTGAGCCACTGCGCGTCGATGCCGGCCAGCTGGCTGGCGCGGGTGGCCTGCATCGGGTCGGCGTCGGGCAGCGCCACACGCCGGCCGGCCAGAGCCTGCAGGGATTGCGGCAGCGGCTTGTCGGCGAAGGGGGTAGACCGCCAGCACCGGCGTGGCAAGGCGTCGCGCAAACAGCGCCCAGGCCCGGCGCGCCGGCGCGTCCCCCATCGCCACGGCGTCGAAGCGGCGCGCGCGCAGACCAGCCTCGACAGTCGGCCAGTCCAGCAACGCTATCGTCAGGTCGAAGCCGCCGACGCGGGCCAGGTCCTGAAGTAGCTCGATCTGAAAGCCGACCGGCATGCCTTGGGCATCCAGCGACTCGAACGGTGCAAAGTCGCGGTCGCCGCCATAACGCAGGCGCAGGCTGACGGGGCGCGAGCCACCACACCACCCGCGCGCACGGCGGGGGTCGGCAACAAACCGGCCAGTGGCGCGGCCAGCAGCCCCCGCCGCCGCAGTGGCCCGTGGGTTCCCATCAGGCGACGGTGCCCATCAGTCGGCAGCGCCCGGCGACCAGCGTGGCGGGTTGGGGTGCAGGCGCGCCATGGACACCATGTCCACATACTGACCGTCGCGCAGCCCATAGCCGATGTGCAGGCCCTCGCGCACAAAGCCGCAACGCTGGTACAGCGCGATGGCGCGTGGGTTGTCGGCAAACACCGTCAGCTCGAGCCGCAGTACCTGGCCCCAGCGGTCGGCCCAGTCGCACAGCGCCTGCAGCAGCGCCGTGCCCACGCCCTGCCCTTGCGCTTCGGGCAGCACCGAGATGCCCAGCATCATCGCGTGACGGCGTCGCAGCGCCGCACCGGCCGGATGCAGGCCGGCGCTGGCCACCACCTGCGGGTCACCATGGGCATCGGGCCGCTCGACCACCAGCATCAGGTCGGGCTTGCCCAGGGCCAGCATGTCGGTCAGCCGGGCCTGCCACAACGCCTCGCTGGTGTACGGCGTCTGCAACAGGTTGGACAGCACGTCCAGGTGGCCCATGATCCGGGCCAGCGCGGCGGCGTCGCCCAGCACGGCACGGCGGATGTGGAGGGGTGCGGTCGTCATGGCGGCGTCTGCAGAGCGGGGTTGATGGCATGTTGTGGCAGGCCGGGCGCCCGCGTCAACCGTCGCGACGACCACGCCCGACCCGCTGCAGCGCCTGAACGACAATGCAGGTTGATCACCACCACAACAAGACAGCCACCATGAGCATGAAAAAAACCGACCTCGTCCGCCAGCTTGAGAGCAAGCTCGAAGGTCAGCGTCAGCGCGCTGCCACCCCGGGCCGCTTTGGCACCGACGCTGGGGCTCCGCTCGACCGCAAGGAACAGCGCCGTATCGACTCTGCCGCCGGCCTGGTGCCGTTTGCCTGCAAGCTGCCGGCCACGCTGACCGCGCAGCTGAGCGAACGCGCCGCCGCGCACGCCGGCGGCATCAACGGCCTGGTAGCCGAGCTGCTTACCCGCGGTTTGACCTGATCGCACAGGGGCGCCGGCCGGCGCCCTGGTCTTGGCCCGATCCTGCCAGCGCCGCTCGCGCCCGGTAGGCCAGCGCACACGTTGCAGCGCGGGCCCACCCGCGCTGCAAAGCTCAATCAGGTTCGCTCGCGCACCCAGCCCACGACCGAGGCCAACGCCGTGTCCAGCTTGCCAGGCTCGGTGCCGCCGGCCATCGCCAGATCAGGCTTGCCGCCGCCCTTGCCGCCCACCTGCTGGGCCACGAAGTTGACCAGCTCGCCGGCCTTGAGCCGGTTGGCCGGCGCGGCCAGCACACCGGCCGTGACACCGGCCGCGAGTTGCACCTTGCCGCCGTCCACCGCGGCCAGCACCACCACCGCCGACTTGAGCTTGTCCTTCAACTTGTCCAGCGTGTCGCGCAGCGTCTTGGCGTCGGCGCCGGTCAGCGTGGCGGCCAGCACATGGATGCCGTTGACGTCTACCGCCCGGGCCAGCAGCTCGTCGCCCTGCGCACTGGCCAGCTTGCCTTTGAGCGCTTCCAGCTCTTTTTCAAGCCCGCGCACCTGGTCGAGCAGCGAGCGCACCCGCACCGGCACGTCGGCGCGCAGCACCTTGAGCGTGCCGGCAATGCCGCCCAGCGCGGTCTCCATGCCCTGCACATAGGCCAGCGCGTTGTCGCCGGTCAGCGCCTCGACCCGCCGCACCCCGGCCGCCACACCGCCCTCGGCAACGATGGTGAACAGGCCGATGTCGCCGGTACGCTGTACATGGGTGCCGCCGCACAACTCCTTGCTGCTGCCGATGGTCTGCACCCGCACGCTGTCGCCGTACTTCTCGCCAAACAGCATCGTCGCGCCGCTTTTTTGCGCATCGTCCAGCGCCATCACCTCGGCCTGGGCTTGGGCGTTGGCCAGGATCTCGGCATTGACCAGGTTCTCGACTCGGCGGATCTGCGCGTCGGTCAGGGGCGCGTTGTGGGCAAAGTCGAAACGGGTGCGCTCGGCCGTGACCAGCGAGCCCTTTTGCGACACATGCTCGCCCAGCACCTCGCGCAGCGCCTTGTGCATCAAATGGGTGGCGCTGTGGTTGCGCACGGTGCGGGCGCGCTGCTCGGCGTTCAGCCGAGCGGCCACGGTGTCGCCCACGGTCAAAGTGCCCTCCACCACCCGGCCCTGGTGGCCAAACACATCGGCCTGGATCTTGGTGGTGTCCTCGATCAGCACCCGCGCCACCGCGTTGCGCAACTCACCCGCGTCGCCGGCCTGGCCGCCGCTCTCGGCGTAAAACGGTGTGTGGTCGAGCACGACGACACAATCGTCGCCGGCCTTGACGCTGGCCACGGCGGCGCCGTCCAGGTACAGCCCGGTGATGCGCGAGGTCTCGCACTGCAAGTGCTCGTAGCCGTGGAAGGTGGTGGGCGTGCCGGCATAGACCAGACCGGCGGCCATCTTGAATTGGGTCGCTGCGCGCGCCATCTCGCGCTGGCGGCCCATCGCGGCGTTGAAGCCGGCCTCGTCCACCGTGACACCGCGCTCGCGGCAGACATCGCCGGTCAGGTCGACCGGGAAGCCGAAGGTGTCGTGCAGCTTGAAGGCGGTGTCGCCGTCGATGACCTTGTTGCCCGCCGCGTCCATATTCGCCAGGGCCGCTTCCAGGATCTCCATGCCGTGGTGGATCGTCAGGAAGAAGCGCTCCTCCTCGGTCCTGAGCACCTCGGTCACCCGCACCGCAGCACGGCGCAGTTCGGGGTAGGCCTCGCCCATCTCGGCGTCGAGTGGCGCCACCAGCTTGTGGAAAAACGGCTTGCGTGCGCCCAGCTTGTAGCCGTGGCGGATGGCGCGGCGGGCGATGCGGCGCAGCACGTATCCGCGGCCCTCGTTGCCGGGGTTGACGCCGTCGGCGACGGTGAAGGCGCAAGCGCGGATGTGGTCGGCGATGACCTTCAGCGAAGGTGAATCCTTGTCGCAGCCGCCGGTTTCGGGTGAAGCGGCCTGGCCGCCAGCGGCGTCCACAGCCGTTTTGGCCGCCGCCAGCAGCGAGACAAACAGGTCGATCTCATAATTGCTGTGCACATGCTGCAGCACGGCGGTCAGACGCTCCAGCCCCATGCCGGTGTCCACGCTGGGCTTGGGCAGCGGGTGCATCACGCCGTCCTCGGTCCGGTTGAACTGCATGAAGACGTTGTTCCAGATCTCGATGTAGCGGTCGCCGTCCTCGGTGGGTGATCCGGGCGGGCCGCCGGCAATCCCGGGACCGTGGTCGAAGAAGATCTCGGTGCATGGCCCGCAGGGGCCGGTGTCGCCCATCATCCAGAAGTTGTCGGACAGGAAACGGCCGCCCTTGTTGTCACCGATGCGCACGATACGCTCGGCCGGCACGCCCACTTGCTTGTGCCAAATCTCGTAGGCCTCATCGTCCTCGGCATACACCGTGACCCAGAGCTTGTCGGCGGGCAGCTTGAAATGCACCGTCAACAGCTCCCAGGCAAAGCCGATGGCCTCAGCCTTGAAGTAGTCGCCGAAGCTGAAGTTGCCCAGCATCTCGAAGAAGGTGTGGTGGCGCGCGGTGTAGCCGACGTTGTCCAGGTCGTTGTGCTTGCCACCGGCGCGGATGCACTTCTGGCTGGTGGTGGCGCGGCTGTAGGGGCGGGTGTCGAAGCCCAGGAACACGTCCTTGAACTGGTTCATGCCGGCGTTGGTGAACAGCAATGTCGGGTCGTCGCCCGGGATCACCGGTGACGAGGCCACGATGGTGTGGCCCTTGGACTCGAAGTACTTGAGGAAGGTGGAGCGGATTTCAGCGGCTTTCATCGGCGGGCCTCAGTGGGTCGGTTTTGCGGATTCAGGTAGATCGGGACGCCGATGCGGCGTGCGGCATCGGCGAGTTGTTTGTCTTTGGTGGCCAGCGGCAGGCGTTGTGCCAGCGCGGTGTCGAGGTAGCAGGCGTCATAGGTGGTCAGGCCCCAGTCGGTGGCGCGCTGGGTCCAGTGGCGGGCGTTGCCCAGCAGCGGCAGCTCGTGCAGACCCACCGCGTCCAGCCGCTGCCAGCTCTCGTCCAGCCCGGCTTGGCTGATTCGCCCGGCGCGCAGTGCACGCGACAGGATGTTGCCCATCTCCAGGTGCCACAGCACCGGCACGACTGCGCGGGCCTCGGCCAGCGAATGCCAGACACTGAGCGAATACGGGTCTTGTTCGTCCTCGAAAAACGCCCCCAACGCCACCGAGCTGTCGAGCACAAACGCGGGCGGCGCACCGCTCACCGCCGGCCCTCGTCGCGCAAGGCCTTCCAGTCCAGGCCCAGCGTGCGGCCCCGCGCGGCGTCCAGCAAGGCGCGCACTGCCACGTGCCGGCCCGCCACATCGGACGCCACAGCGTGCACCGGCACCAGCTTGGCCACCGGCTTGTTGTGGCGGGTGATGATCACCTCCTCGCCGCGCTCGGCACGGGCGATCAGCTCGGACAAATGGGTCTTGGCTTCGAACAGGCCTATCGATTCCACAATGAGCCCCGGTATTGGTTGAATCAACCAGATTCTAGCCGAAGGGCCAGCCGCTGGATGGGCCACGTGCCGGCTTACCGACCGATGCAGGCAGTCCTGGTTTTGCTGTCCTTGTTTTGCAAGCCTTGTCG
>Ga0209181_10000717_pt1 | contig 61370 bp, 21 predicted proteins | sample MAT05_FD_187208 | JGI IMG/M metagenome (GOLD analysis project Ga0209181, IMG submission 187208) | Freshwater microbial communities from Lake Fryxell liftoff mats and glacier meltwater in Antarctica - MAT-05 (SPAdes) (version 2) | ecosystem: Environmental > Aquatic > Freshwater > Ice > Liftoff...
TATTCTCGTAAATTTTATTCAAATCCCAATCGCCCGTCAGCGGTTTATCGCCGGAATTTTTCCAAAACCAGCCGACCTCCTCCAGTGTATCGCTTCCGGCATAAAGTGTCTGGCGGGCACCCACGCCTCCCCTTGCGGCCAATTCCCATTCGGCTTCGGTGGGCAATCGGAAGCCCTTGGCCGTATTGTCCCAATCTATTTTCCATTTAATAAAGTCGTTTTGAACCTGATTGTTTTGGTCGCTATTTTTTTCCTTCAGGATATTATAAAACGGAGGCCATCCATTTTGTTGGTTTAGCCAATTGGCAAATTCCAGGGTGTCGTACCAGCTTACATTCACCACCGGGTGGTCTCCAAAACGGCCCCAGTAAGGGGTTCTGCTGGCAATGCCCTTGTCATTCGCTTCACTAAACAGGGCAAATTGATAAAAAGTGATGGGTGTCGTCGTTATATGATAAGGGGATAATTTAACCTTATGCAGCAATTCGTCCGATCGGTGATTCGGCTCCGATTTCGGGCTGCCCATCTCGAAGGTGGCATCTTTGCCCAACGGAATGGATACCATGTCGGGATAATAACGCGCCTGGAATATTTGAAACGAAGGTAGTTTTTGGAGCAGGTGCGTAAACTGGCTGCGCTGATCCCAATTTTCCCGCGAACATTTTTGTAATACCTCCGCCAATTCACCTGCTGGTTCCAACTTGGCCAACAACTTAGCCGCAGTTCTGGCCAAATCAGGTCTTCGCCCGCCCTCCGCGAAGAAAAACAGCAACTCCGCTATGGGTTCGGTCAGTTGTTGCTTTTTGAGGTTGATATCAATCTCAATATCCACGGCCACTTCCATTTTTTCAAGTGCCTTGTCATGATCGAGCGAGCGAATGAGTTCAGTACCCAAGCCCAAAAAAGATTGGAAGATGGAAACGTTTTTCTCGCGCACTTCCGCTAAGGCTGCATTGGCTTTGTCAGCAAGTTTTCGTTCGGTTTCCGCTCTTTTTTTTGCTTCTGCTAATTCCTGCTGTTGTCGCTCGATTTCCGCTTCCTTCTGCGCCTGCTGATACTGCTCACTCGCCACAATCTTTTCCTCCAAACCTGTGGGGTACGCCAAATACACCTGAAAAGAACGCAAACGATTGACCACATCCTCGCTGAACAAGCCCTCTTGACCGAGATAAACCTGATAAATCTTATCGGCTTCCTTGCGCAACTTGATGTTTGGCGTCAAATTATCCCCCACCACCTTCGCCAGCAAATCATGCGTAATTTCATACTGCGTCACCTCCCCCGATTTTATCGCGCGCAAAATCCGGTGTTCCTCCAGGTCCCGGAGCAAATCGAGCAGCGGTTGCAGCAAGGCGATGTGGTTGTGCGCCAAGTGCTGTTGCAGGTCCGCTGCGCTCACTTGCAGTTTGGTCTGCCGTTCCGAAATCATCGCCGCGAGTAATTCCAGCGGGGCCTTTTCACCGTGCTTAGGGGCGAGTTCTTCGAGTTGTTTTTTGAGAAAACTGTCTAAGACGCGCTCCAGATTGTCATCCGATTTCACCAAACCACTGTGCAAAATCGGGCGAATTGTGCTGTTTTTGGCGTTTTTGGCACCAGGGTCGGCGGCCACCGCCCTGTCCCAAAGTTCGCCTAAAAACACCTGTACGTGCGTGAGGTCTATTTCCCGTTGTGTGTCGGGCAATTTGGCGAGGATGCTTTCGGCGAGTTGCTCGGGTTGCTCCACCCGGAAATTGCTTCGGTATTTCGGCGCTTCGAGGATGTTTTGCAGCACCTCCCGCACATTGGAGCGGCCCATTTTTTCCAAACGAAAGCGGTGCTGGAAAACGCTGGGGCACAAATGCTCCCACTCCGACAAATGCCCGATGAACTCCTCCCGCATCACGAGCAGCACCCGGCAAGGCACTTTGTAGCGGATGAGTTGGTGGAGCCGCTCAAAAAAGATGGTTTTTTCGCCTTTTTCGATGATTGTGCCCTGCTTATCCAGAACATCGTTGGAGCCGAGCAGCAGCAATTCCTCAAACTGGTCGAACAAGAGATACACCGGCTGGAACCGCTCCGCAAAAAGCCGGTCAATGGCCTGCCCGAAATCTATGGCTGGGTCGGTTGGCAGTTTGGTGTCGGGGTTGATTGCGATTTTTTCGCGCAGGGCGGCGTTAATTTTCTCAAATACGGAGGCGGTCATGTTTTGTCCGCGCCGGATGCTGAGCGCAAACCAGTCGGCATCCGAAAACTGGTTGCGCAAGCCGCACTCGATGAGGCTGGTCTTGCCCGCGCCCGAAGGCCCGTGCACGAGCAGGTGCTTCACGCCGCTGAGGGCGTGGTAAAGCGCGTCGGTCTCGCGTTCGCGCCCGAAAAAGATGTCCGCGTCCTGTTGTTGGTAGGAGTCGAGGAATTTAAATGGCGATGTTTTTCCAGTCATTGGTCTAAGAATTTATCATCATCGGCAATATCAGGTTCCGCAGTTTTAACCTTGTCGAATTCGACAAGGTTAAAACCTACGTTGTGTAAGGCTTCCCACGCACCGAGAAGTTCGATAGTATCCTTCAAGCGCATCCAGTTATTGATCAATCCGGCAGGCTCATCCGCGTCAAAACGCTTGGCGATATCCGTCAGGCTGATGAATTCATTTTCCAGAATAAGCATTTGGAATCCTTGAATTTCAATGGCTACTTTTTTCATGCAAGTGTGGTTTTTATCTTGGTTTACGAATATTGTTTGTCCCGAAAAGGCTTGAACACCAACTCCAACTGCTTGAACAAGTCGTTCAACTTGGCTTGGGCGTTGTTCTGCTTTTTCACGGGCAAAATCCGATTGGACGGGATATTTTGGCGGTCGCCAAAGGGCAGTTCATTTTTGAAATAAGCAAAATCGTAGCGTCGTGCGCTTGCGTCGCCGCCGATGAAGTAGTAAATTTCGGGCGTTTGGGTGGCTTTTTCCGCAAAAACGCTTTGGTCAATCACCAGCGGCGACAGCGAAATAAAGGTCGTCGGGTCGCTGATGTTCGCCAAACAAGTGTCCATGTTGCTGCCTTTGAAGAGCAGGACGCTTTGGTTGTAGGTGAACAGGTCTTCGATTTCCTTCGTGCCGTAGTCTTCGGCGGTCGCGGCGGCGGCGTTGTAGATGCCGTGCAGTTCGCCGTAGAGGTGCACGAATTTTTTGGCGGTGCCGAGGCGGTAGTTCAGGTTGATGTCCTTGATGCTGGCGAGGCGGTATTTTGCCAAAAAAGCCAACTGGCGCAGCCAAAAGACAAAACCGGTGAGGTATTCCTCCAACAGCGCGGGCAATTGCGCGTCCTCCACCAGGACATTTTGCAAAAGCCTTCGCCGGTGTTCGTCCAAAAAGAGCGCGGTTTGATAGACATCGCTTCGGGTGTCGGAAAGTTCGCTTACAAAAGCGGCGATTTCGGGCATAAAAGCCGTTTTTTCGGGCAGGCGCTCGGTGGAGATCAGCAGGAGATTCAGGTAATCGAATTGGGCGTGTTCCTTTTCGGGGAGATCCACGAAATCGCGCACTGCCGGGTGCTGCGCCGTTTCGCTGGATTGCAGGAGTTGCGCCACCTGAATGTAGCACAGATACCGGAGCGTGCTTTGAAAGGCTTCTGCCAGGTAGGAAAAGCGGAGGAGCGGCGCGTGTTCGCTGCCGTCGGCTTGTTTGGTCAGCATTTTTTGCAAAAACGCTTCAATGAGCCACCCGTAATGCCCCATGATGGACGTACGTTCATTGCGCACGGACACGCCCAGATCGAGCAGGTCTTGCCGGAGCGACAGCACCCAGGTGGTGTTGCCCATTTCTACGAGGTTTTCCGTCAAATCGCCGGGCAGTCGGGGCGTTGCGCCTGCTGCTTCGATTTCGCGCAGCAAATCGAGCAGGCCAAATCGGATTTGGTTTTGGGTCAGCGTCGCTTCGGCGTGGCTGACCGTGCCGAGCCTGATTTGCCTTCGGATGTACTGGAAGCGGCCAGATTGGTGGATGGCCTCGTCCACTTTTGGGCTGTCGGCCAAAAAGGTGCGGAGCTGTTCGAGTGCTTCGATTAATTCATCTTGGGCAATCAGGGTTCTGATTTTTTTGATGGTTGTTTCGATTGTCATGATTGTCGGTTATGATCTCGCTGAACGGTCGGCCTGCACGCCCGCGCCGCAAGTCAAGCCTTGCGGGCGGTTTTTTGCGCCATGGAGTGGGGTAGGTAAGCCCCCCACGAGGCTTTCTCCCCCAAAAAACCGGACACGCGACTTTCACCGCATCCGGCTCGGGTACTTCGCGACGACCCGGCGAAGGAACGCGGCATCCTGGATGCTTTTCGTGCTGTGCGTGGCGACTGCAAAGGTATATTATTTTGGTGAATGCGCTTCTCCCAAAAAAATTTGACAGCAAAATAAAAATTTTTAAATTTCGAGTGTTGTGGCTCGTTAAGGGATTGTGTAAAGCGCGTAGTCCATAATTTTTCAAAAATATCAACCAAATAAAATATGGTTTTGTGCTTATTTTCCGGCGTTAATAAAATTTGTACCGATAATAATGACGGTTAATCAAATTAATATTCGGTAAAGGCATAAATAATTTTTTTAATAAGTACTCTTTACACAACCCCTTTTCTGGTCGGAAAATGGGAGGAGCTTAGTGTGACCTTCACCACAAAAAAAAGGGCCTTTCAAGTGCGCGACTCGGAAGACCCCTGCTTTTTTTTAAAACGGCAAAGATTAAGGTAGCAACACGCGGTCAATCACGTGGATGACTCCGTTGATGCCCAGGATGTCCGTGGCGGCTATGTTGGCTGCAGCGGGGTTGCCACTGCCCTTCACCTTGGGGCCACCAGCGAGGGTAATGCCGATGGTATTACCCAGCAAGGTGGCGGGTTGGATGCCCTCGCGGAGGTCAGCCGAGAACACGCGGCCAGCCAACACGTGGTAAAGCAGCACATTGCGCAGCGTTTCGATGGTAGCGGGGTCTTTGATCCCTTTGATATTGGCCGCGTTGTTGAGGGGTGCCGGCAATTGAGCGAAGGCAGCATCTAACGGGGCGAACACCGTCAAGTTATTCGTTGGTTCAAAGAACGTGTTGGTCAGGCCGGTTTTGCCGAGTGCAGCCACTAAGGCGGTAAAATTGCCATTGGCGATGGCTATTTGCGCGATGGATTGAGATGGCGGCATGAGCACGCGGTTGATGACGTGGATGATCCCATTTGAAGCTTGCACGTCGGCGGTCACCACTTGGGTATTGCCGTTGATAAACACGCTGCCCGCTGCGCTGCGGCCCACGTAAATCAAATGATTTTGCGGGGTAAAGGCAGTGCGGAGGGTGGGGTAGGAGCCATTGGTCAGTTGCGCCGCATTACGGCTGCCTGGTGCCACGTGGTATTTCAGGATTTGGCCCAAGAGGTTGATTTGTTGTAAGTCGGTGATGGTGTTGATGCTGGCGGCGCTGTTGAAGGGTTCGGGCAACTGCGCAAAAGCGTCGTTGGTGGGTGCAAATACCGTGGCGTTGAGGTTGGCGCGACTCAACAAACCGGCGGATTTGGTTTTGAGCACGGCAGCCACCAAGGTACTGAAAGCGGGGTTACCCACAGCAATGTCCACAATGGTGTTGCCGGAGCGGTCGTCGGCACCCAGTCCATTGGTGGGAGTGGGCAGGCTCGTCAGTTCATTGGTGAAGGTTTCTTTTTGGCAGGCACCGAGTCCGAGAACCAACGCACAGAACAGCAAAGCACTTTTGGCGTTGCGGAAGAAAGAAGCGAAATAGGTCATAAAAAAAAGTAGTTTTGTTTAACTATTTGTGTTTTAAAATAGATAAAAATAAAACACACCTAATTTTTTTTGTTGTAGTAAAACTATTAAAAGTGATTGAAATGCTATTTTCTGACAAATATGATTTACTCGTTCCTAATATTGAGTAGGTAAATAGAAATAATGGTAGTTTTTAATTTCATTAATTACCTTATTATCAAGGGTTTGTGAGACTGTGGACTGCCGACTATTGACTGTGGACTACTTACTACTGGTACATCCCGAAAAGCGGGAAGTTTTTTTACTCAATGCTGCGGGACCATGGTTCGTAAAAAAAATTTAAGCATTTCTTGCCCTTTTTAAAGGAAACAGAGCATGTAAAAGGCATCCTTCATAAGTAGTTGACACTTTTATTTTCGGCAAATAAAAATAAATTAAAATAAAGCATTGATAATCAAGTACTTATTAGGGTAATTTAAAATAATTACCCAAAGAAAGTGTCAACTACTTTTCACGCAAAATGAAGGATGCCCCGAATTTGAACGTTTTTGCTTGAATTCGGACAGGCACAGGCGCTGCGGGAAAAAGGGTTAAACGGAAGTGGAGGACAAACGAATCTTTTGGGCGCGGGTGTAAGTCCCGAAAAAACAGGGCAATTGCGCCTGTATTACGGTTGCCAGAAAGTACTCATACCGTGTCAGCATTGCCCGGATCCGGTTAACCATAGTAAATGCCCTTAAAAGATAGTCGCTTACCCGACATTTTATAAAAATAGTTTACCCGTTTAACTTTTTTTAAATCATTTTAACATATTGTTTATCAACACGTTATAAATATAATTGCCCCGGTAAAAAAAAATCTGCACGCGGCAAAACGATTTCTTTTAGGAAACATCACAATTATTTAATATTCCGCTGTACTTTTGCTGCAATGTTTTGGAATTTGGCTTAATCTATACATTTTTCGCAGCAGTACCCTTTTACTGATTTTTAGTATCGTAGTATCTTTTGCAATCTTTCCTGCACAAGTGAATGACCCCATTCACCTTGCAACACTTTTGGTTCACACTTTTTAATTATTTTAATTACTGTTCTTTATGAGAAATATCTTACAAATAAAAAAATAACCGCTTCTCCGAAACCCGGGAGGGTATTGCTTACTGTGCTTTGGTGCGGCAAGCGTTGGTATATGGGCAGCGGAATGTCCTTTTTCTAACTTGGATACCTCCTTACTCCTTTTAAATTTTAATTTTGAAACTATGATACGTTTCACTTTCAGATTAACAACTTTTTAAACTTTTTAAATTTTCTGTACATGAAAATTTTTACACAAATTAGTCTGCTTATCGGCTTGTTCATTTTGGTTCAGGGGCGTGTGACGGCGCAAATTGCAATTACCGTTACCGGGAATACAAATACTACCCCTAACCTCATGGCTACATACACCTCCTTGGCACTTGCACTTACAGATGTAAATCTGGTAACTGCAATGACTGGACCTGTAACCTTAACATGTGCCGCCGCGACAAGCGAAACCGCTCCCGTCACTGGTTTAACTATTGGTAGTGCAACGTTGAACCCAGTATTAAGTGCTACCAATACTATTACGATCATAAAGGCAAGTGGCACAGTGACATTGAATGCTGGCACAGGAACAGCTACGCCCGGCAGTGCTGCTCCAGACGGAATGCTCAAACTATCAGGAGCGGATTTCATCACCATTGACGGGTTAACTTTTACTGATGGCAACGTTACCAACCCGGCTACTATGGAGTTTGGCGTAGCCTTATTTAAGAGGGTGGCAGGTGATGGATGTAATAATAACACCATTCAGAATTGCACGTTCAATATGCAACGGATTAATAATGCTGCTGGTACATCCCCAATGGTAGATGGTGCTGTCGGTATTTTGGTCATCAATTCTACAGCAGCGACAGCAACAACTTTATTGACACCCACCAATGGGGGTACCTTGCCCACTAATGGCACAAATTCGGGTAATAAATTCTATACCAATACCATTAATAGCGGTAATATCGGTATTGCGCTTAGTGGTTTTGCAGCGTCTTCAGGCGCAGGGCCTACGCCTGTTGCTACCACTTTCTTAGGCGACTTAGGCAATGATATCGGCGGTATTGCCATGGGTACAGGTAATAGTGTTTTGAATTTTGGTGGTGGTGCGGTAACAAATGCTGCAGCGGGTATCCGTGCTAATAACCAGTGGAGCGTTAATATCTCCTATAACACCATCGATAACAACGATGGTTTAGGTGTAAGCCACGCAACAACGCTGCGGGGCATTTTTGCTCAAGCGGGCACATCTGCCAATGCTACCATTAACAACAATAATGTAACAGCTCGCTCTGGAGCCACCACGAGTACCTTAACTGCCATTGATAATGGTATCGGTTCAACAGCGTCTTCAAATACGATTAATATTAATAATAATACTATCAGGCTTTCTTATACAACGGCTACAACAGGTCTTATGACTGCCATTAGTAATTCGGCCACTGCGGCAGCCGTAAACATCAATTCTAACAACATACAGGGAGTGTCTTCCACCAACTATCCATCTACGGGTACAATTCTTATGATTGTTGGAGGAAGTCCTGGGGGTACATTGAGTGTATCAAGTAACACCATTTCCAATTTTACATTAACCGGAACAAGCGGTATTTTTAGGGCTATTACTGCATCTACCCCAACTGGCCTTTATACTGTAAATGGAAATTCCATTGAGAATATCTCTTATACTGCGGCTACTTCGACTGGCAACATAACAGGTATTTATAACCTTGCCAGTGCGACCTTGCAAAATGTAAATAATAATATAATTAGGAATTTTTCTACCCCAACCACTGGTACATTGAATGGTATCCAGAAAAACACAGTGGTAGGAACATTCCAGTGTCAAAACAATCAGATTTACAATTTTAGCACTACCAGTGGAGGGGTTGGAGGTTTTTCTGCTAACGGTATCACTTGGTCAAATGCAAGTGTTACAATTAGTGGTAACCTCATTTATGCTATTAACAGCACTGGTACCACAGGAGGAATAGGAGGCGTTATAAACGGCATAACATTCTCTGGCGCAGCAACTGTTACAAGAAATGCCATTTATGACCTTTCATCCAACAGTACCAATGTTGTTATCAATGGCATAAATGTTGCTGCAACAGGCACCAATAATGTTAACAATAACCTTATTGGTGATTTACGAGCTCCAAATTCAACTGGAAATATCGCTATAAGTGGTATTTTGGTAGGTAGTGGCACCACCAACAATATATTCCACAACACCGTCAATATAGCCTCTACCACAACGAGTGCTACGACGTTTGGCACCAGTGCCATTTTCTTCAGCAGTTCCACACCGGTCAACAATTTACGTAACAACATATTTGTCAACACTTCCGCTCCTGGCCCAACTGGTGGTTTTACGGCGGCGATTCGTTACGCAATTGCGCCAACATCCACCAACTTTCCAGCAGCCAATAATAACAATTTTTATTATGCCGGGACGGCTGCGGCAAATCGGGTTTTGTATTGCGAAGGGTCTTCTGCTACACCAAGTAATGGACAGCAAACCATTGCTAACTACAAAACCTATATCAATACGACACTGCCCGTTGCTGGACGGGAAAGCTCATCCGTATCGGAGATTCCCAACTGGGTTTCTACTACTGGTTCCAATCCCATTACCGATTTCCTTAAATATAATACTGGCATAGCCACACAAATCGAACAGGGCGCTGGTGTAGGTACGGGCATTTCAACCGACTATGCTGCAACGACAAGATGCCCTGGTGGCGGATGCCCAGGCAGCGCTGCCACACCTGACATGGGAGCTTGGGAGCAAAACGGAACAGCACTGGATTTAAGTGGCCCTGCTATTTCTTATACGAATTTAAGCAATACTTCTTGTCTTACAGCCCCTGCTTTATCTGCTGTAATAACAGATGCAAGTTCAGTAAATACAACAGCAGGTACAAAACCAAGACTCTATTATAGGAAATCAACAGCAAACAATGCCATTGTGGGGAATACAAACGCTGACAATGGATGGAAATTTGTGGAAGCAAGTAATGCTGCTTCACCTTTTACCTTTACGTTAGATTATTCTATCATGTTTGGTGGTGTTCCGGTAGTAGGAGATATCATTCAATATTTTGTTGTAGCCCAGGATTTAGCGGGTACACCTAATATTGGTATTAATTCGGGTACTTTTAGTTTGGCACCTGCCAGCGTAGCATTAACTGGAACTGCGGCTCCAATAGGTGGGTCAATCAATAGCTACACAATAATTACCGCCGGAATATCTGGAACTGTCAACGTGGGTGCTGCTGAAACGTATAAAAGCCTGACAGAAGTTGGTGCTTTAGGATTATTCAACACCGTTAATACCGTCGGGTTAACAGGGAACATCACGGTAGTACTAATGGATGCCAGCATCACGGAAACTGGTGCAATCGCATTGAACACACTGGTTAGTAGCGGTTGTGCTGCTGGCACCTATACGATGACCATCAAACCCAATACTATTACTACTTTAACCGGTAGTGTTGCAAGTGGTGCCTTGATAAAGTTGAATGGGGCCGACGGCGTAACCATTGACGGTAGCAACAGCGGCGGTACAGACAAGAGTTTGACCATTTCAAATACTTCGACTGCTACCAACACGGCCGCTATTTGGGTATCAAGTCTGGGAACTGCATTAGGTGCCACAAACAATACGATCAAGAATTGTAATATAGCAGCAGGAAACATCGGCACAGCAGCCAATACTTTTGGCATTTACGTAGGTGGCACATCAATAAGCACCTCCGGCACCGGTAATGATAATGACGACCTAACGATCAATAATAATGCAATTAGTAAGGCGTATTATGGCATTTATGCTCAGGCTGCCGCTACTGGCGTTAATAATAATTTAGCGATTACATCCAATACAATAGGATCTGCAACTGCTACTGATTATGTGACGTTTAGGGGGCTATTGGTTACTCAGGCAGATAATGCAACAGTAAGCCAAAATACAGTGTTCAATATGATTACAGCCGAAGCTATTGTTTTAAGGGCGATGGAATTTGGTTTGGGTGTGACAAATTCAGCCATTTCAAGAAATAGTATTTCCAATATAGAAGTGACAGGTGCCGGCAAATTCAGGGCGGGTCAGGGTATTTCTGTTACAACAGCCAGCCCGGCGAATGTAACCATTTCCAATAACGAAATCTATGGCTTGAAAGGCGAAGGATCAACCACCATGACGAATAACTCCTTAGGTATTGCCATACTTAGTGGCGGTGGTTTTAATGTGTATTATAATTCTGTAAATATCAGTGATGCCAGGACAACAACAAGCAGTACGGATCTACACGCCTGTATGTACATTGCGTCTGGTGTAACCAACTTGGATGTTAGGAATAATGTGTTTAATATGACAGCCATTGCAGGAAATCTTACTTCAGGTAAGACCTATGGTATTTACTGCTTATCTGCCAATACAGCCTTCACAACCATAAATTACAATGACTATTACGCACCAGGTACTTCTAATCGTTTTGCCGGTTTTCTCACCTCTGACCGCACTACCCTTGCTGATATTCAATCTGGTTTTGGTACAAATACGAATTCATTGGTTGTAGACCCTTCCTTTAATTCTAATACCAATCTAAAGCCCCAATTAAGTTCACCATTGTTGGGCGCAGGCACAACGATTGGTGGCATCACCATCGATTTTCTGGGTGTAACGCGTGGAGGAACGCCTACGATTGGCGCTTATGAAGCAGGGGTGGATGGTGCTAGCCCGGTGATTACCTACACTAATTTGCTTGGTACTTGCTCCACGGGTGATCGAACTTTGACCGCTACCATTACCGATGTCAGTGGTGTTTCTATCGCTGGTGCTTTGATGCCACGTATTTATTACAGAAAAAATGCCGGTACCTGGTTTTCTTCTCCCGGAACATTGTCGAGCGGTAGTGGAACAAATGGAACCTGGAGTTTTACTATCGTGGCTGCTGATATGGGCGGTTTAGTGGTGGCAGATGCTGTCCAGTATTACGTCATTGCTCAGGACATAGCATCTCCAATCAACATCGCGAGCAACCCCGCTGCCGGTTTGGTAGCAACGAATGTAAATACCGTTACAACACCGCCAACTACACCCAATACTTATAGTATACAAAATACTTTATCAGCTGGTACCTATACTGTTGGGTCTGGAGGTGCTTATGCAACACTCACCGCCGCAGTAGCTGCTTATAATACTTCCTGTCTAACTGGCGCAATTGTTTTCTCTTTGACGGATGCAAGCTATTCAGGTTCTGAAACATTTCCGCTAACCATCAATGTTAATGGGGATGCAAGTGCTACTAACACTTTAATCATTCGACCTGCTGGTATTGCTACCACAATTATTGGAAGTAATACTACTGCTATTCTTAATCTTAATGGCGCAAGGTATGTAACAATTGATGGTTTAAATGCGGGAGGAAGTTCCTTGTTAATAAGAAATACGGCATCTGGTCCGGCAATCAGGTACATAAATGATGCTATTATTAATACTGTTATAAATGCAACACTTGAAAGCGCAAATACTTCCACTATTAGTGGTACATTGTTTTTTAGCACATCAACAGGTACATTGGGTAACAGTAATAATATTATTAATAGTTGCACCATTCGTGATAGATCTGATGCTGCTGGAATACCAGCCAATGCAGTATATTCAAGTGGATCGGCTTCCGCTTTAAATGCATCTAATGCAATACAAAATTGTAATGTTTTCAATTTTACAAACGCTGGAGTTTTAGTTTCATCTACCGGAGCGGGTAATAGTTGGACCGTAAATCCAAGCAGTTTTTACGCAACAATTTCATTAACAACTGCGGTAACCGCTATTTCTATCCAAGGCGGATCGGGCCACTCAATTTTAAGCAATAGCATAGGCGGAACAGCACCAAACGCGGCAGGTTCTAATTTGGTCACCAGTTCTCAGTTCACCGGGATAAGTTTAGGTGTAGGCACTGCTTTAGCAACCAGTGTTCAGGGAAATACAATTAAGAATATTCGTTCTACTTTTTCCGGGGGCTTTACTGCAAGTTATGGAATAACCCTGACTATAGGTTTGGCAAATATTGGCAATATAACGGGCAATACAATCGGCTCAAACACTGTTTCGGAACGCTTTGAGATTAGTGGAGACTGTATCGGTATCAGTATCAGCAGCGCTTCCAATCTCAATTTGAGCAATAATACAGTTGTTAATTTTGGAACTGCTGCTGGTGCTCCAGCCGGGCAGTATTATTTTGGAATACAGGTTGCTGGTATTGGCAGTCACACAATAGTAAACAATACTGTGGCCAATCTTACGAATGCCAGTACTCCTGATGCAACATTCAATACAGAAACAATAGGAATGAATATTACAGCAACTGGAATAGAAACTGTTAGAGGTAATCTTATCCGTGATATTGGAAGTACAAGCGCAGCGGCACCAACCTCCCTTAACAATAGAGTATGGGGTCTCATCATTTCTGGGACAGCAGTTGGTACGGTAGTTGAAAAAAATACCATTTATAATGTATATGCTTTAAGCGCCGGTACTGGAGCAAGAGCTGATAGAATTACATTGTTGCAATCGCAATCTCTTGCTAATGCTACCTATTCCAACAATATGCTGAGCGGTTCTGATCTTAGTGGTTCATCAGATCGCGCTATTAATGGCATTCTTGACTTATCTGCTTCGCCTTCAATAAGTAATTATTATTTCAATACCGTAAATATATACGGTACTGCAACTGCTGCGAATAATACTTATGCTTTTAACCGGAATAGTACAGCAACGGTAACCATCAGGGATAATATTTTTTCGAATGTGAGAACTGGCGGTTCTGGCTTTCATGTAGCCATTGCCAATACAAATGCCGCTGCAACTGGATGGGCTTCAACTGCTTCAGATTATAATGACTTATATAGTGCCACAGCCAGTACACTCGGCCAATGGTTAGGATTCGCTGCTGGAAACAATAGAGACTTTGCCGCTTGGAAAGCCGCACAAGCCGCTGGCTCTGGTGGCGATGCAAACTCTGTTAACATCGCACCAATATTTACTTCTAATACCAACCTGCACCTGACCAATGCCAACACCAGTTTGAATAACATAGGCACCACCATTGCAGGCATCACACAGGATTTAGACAATGAAACCCGCTTCACCACTCCCGGCCCTGACATGGGCGCTGATGAGTTCGAGCCACTGGCGACCCTCAACCTCACCGCTTTCATTGAAGGCTTTATGAGTGGAACAGGTACCATGCGCCCGGTATTAATGAATTCAGGAATTGGTATGTCCGCTACAGATTGTGACAATGTTACCATTGAATTACGCAATGCAACAGCACCTTATGCACTGGCCTATACCTTTACCGGAATTCTGCAAACAAACGGAACCATTACCTGTACGTACCCGGGTTCAGGCGCTGTCATTGGCAATAGCTACTATATTGTGATCAAACACAGAAACGGCTTAGAAACTTGGAGTGCAACGGCACAGTCTTTCACTTTGGCACCTAAAGTCTATAATTTCAGCGATGCTGCCACAAAGGCTTTTGGCAGTAATTTGGCATTCACTGCATTCACCTATGGTAGTTATGCGATCTTTAGTGGGGACTTTGTGCCAGTATTTGGAGATATAGACAATAATGAATACGTCGTTTGGGCCAACGATTATGATGCACTTAGCACCGGGTATCTACTTTCAGATTTAAATGGCTCTGGAGATATAACTAACGATGATTATGTTATTTGGGTCAATAACTATGATAATTTGGTCACCTTAGTAAAACCTTAAAACCTTCAGGAATAACGAAAGAATAACTTATACTATTTATACGGATATTCCCGTACAACTGTTATGAGTTATTCTTTACGCGTTCCGTACTTTCACTTTAATAATTTAAAAAAAATGAATCAGAAAATAAATCATTATATTTTTGCACTCTTTTGCGCAATTTTCGCGGTACCTGCACTGCTAAGTGGGCAATGTACTGTTGCCGTAGCTATTACAAACGAAACAAGGGTCAGTACTAACGAGTTCACTTTTGACGTTGTGTTTAATAGCAGCGGGCAAACAAGTATGAATCTTGCAAATTTGCAGGGCGGAGTAATTGGGTTACCATCGGGGGTAACCGGGAATTTTACTCTGGTGACTCCCCCAAGCGGAGGACTCAACCCAACATTGACGCTAACTACCCCAACCGTATCCGGCAACATAGTGATGCGATGGACACAAGCAGCGTTAGGTACACCGGGGGTACCCATGCCAAATACGCCTGCGTTGTTTGCAACATTTAGGTACCTTCGTACGGGGGGGACAGCTCTCCCATTAACAGCATTCCCGTTAACCTGGCAAGCTACAGGTGGCGCGGCCCTTCAGATCGTAGGGTACTGTGGTGGTGTCTCACCTGCTATAGTATATTCAACAGCAAGTGGTAATTTGGCAGCAGGGGGTGGCACAGTGCCAGCAGCCCTTCCCATCGAACTCACTGAATTCTCCGGTAAAACCATGGAGCGCAGCAATATGTTGACTTGGGTGACAGCAATTGAGCAAAATGTACGGGAGCATGTCATTGAGCGTTCAGCGGACGGATATAGCAACTGGACAAAAATTGGCAGAAAGGCAGGTCAAATTTCCTCCAGAGTGGCTACAAAATATAGCATAGAAGACCGCGCTCCTTTAGCAAAGGGATACTATCGCTTGCGTTCGGTTGATATTGATACCAAAGAGTCGGTATCCACTACCATCATATTGACCCGAAAATCAGAGCAGTTTGCCATCATCAATGTATTTCCTAACCCAACGGATGCCCGCGTGACCGTGCAGTTTACTGCCAAAAGCGAAGCGCCTGTTACCATCCGTGTCGTTGACCTGATGGGTCGTCTCGTGTTGGAACAACAAACAGGAGTGGGTGTCGGTACCAACGCCATACTCGTCAATATGGAAAAATTGGCGGCGGGCGCCTATAATGTGACGATTGTAAATGATACAGAGACCGCAGGCCCGGTAAGGGTGGTGAAAGTTCTGTAAAATTATTCCGTACTCCATAATCAAGCGCCACCACCATTCAACACGGTGGTGGCGCTTTTTAAGTTTTATTACTGTGGGTAACGGGTAAACAATAACCTATACTTAACTAGTGCCGCGTCCAGTAAATAACGCACCGTTTTGCGGCCTTATTTCTCGCTCCATTTCGTTATTCGTCGGTTAAAATGTCCCGCATTTCGCCCTCCTCATGCCTGATGGAGCAAAAAATAGGTCTCGCCAATCTGCACCTCATTTACTGGACGCGGCACTAGGCGTTACAACAGACATAGCCATCGCTACTAAAAACGGGGCTTTGCCGCCCTCCACTTGAGCAATGTTTCCCTCAGTAATCTTCCATCAAAAAAGGTGGCGGCGGCGGCGGTACATCAGCAATCACGCAATCTTCCATCAAAAAAGGTGGAGTGTTTTGGTGTTTAAATCCCCTGCCTGATCAACATAAGGATGCCCTTTATCCGCGAGTATTTTTTTCATTTGTTTCTGAAAATTGACCGATCCTGATTTCCCTTCGGCTAAAAGTGCTAATAAATAGTACCATTCTGCTGCTTCGCACCACGGCATTATTTTGCTGTTGGCTACCGAGTTGAAGGTTTGTGTGGCCGACTTGAATTGTTTTAATTGAAATTGTGCGTGTGCCCGCAGCGTAAGCGCCCGAATATACTGCGGGTCGTTTGCTTTGACAGACTGAAGTTGCAGCAGCACCGCCCGATAATCCTTTTTTTGCCAGGCATCGAGCGCGTTTGCTACGGCGCTATCCATCCGAACGGCAGTGCCTACCCCGCGAAAGGTTTCAAGATCAGGCGTTTTATAATACATTTCCGCCAATGCCAACTGGCGTGTTGCTGCGTGCAGCGGTGGAGAGAGTCGGTTGGGTGTCGGCGTGGATGGCTGCTTTGGTGTATTCCCGGAAATTGGCGCAACGGGCGATTGTGGTGCGTTGTTGCCTTTATTGGCCTGCGGGATGGATGGATCGGAGGGCGGAATGGTTATTTGTTGCTTAGAGGGAGCGGCAGGGATAGAGCCGTTTCGGTTACGATAAAAAACAGCTATGGAAATACCAGATACCACCGCCAATATTACCCAAAATATCCGGTAAGTCGGGTCATTCATGCCCGACCGTATCACGGGTGGCTGGTCATTCACGTCATCCATGCCCGACCGCACCACGGGTGGCTGGTCCGTCGGAACCGTTGAAAAAGGCGCATCCGGTAGTTGCAGGCGTTGTAATTGCTCGCGAATATTAGCCGCAACAATTGCTTCCGATACCTCGAACTCCAACCAGCGCAAGGCCACAGCCTGCGCTAAAGCAGGGTCATCTGCCATTGTTTTTTCTAGGGCAGATGTTTGTTCCGGCGACAATTGACGCGATAAAAACAGGTCAATTTGGCCGTAAAATAGTGCGTTGTCACTTTTCATATCGAATAGAGCATCTCCAGTGTTTCTTTGTGCCGCAGGACAAAAGCCCTGAATTGTTCCCGACATCGGTAAGTGTATTTCTTGGCCATTTCGGGGCTGCTGAATCCTAATTGCCGGGCAATTTCCTCGTTGCTTAGGGAGAGTTTATATAATTCCAATACTTTTTTACAATGATCACCCAAATGATCAATGATTTGGTTGATCAGCCTGTTTCGTTCGTCTTGCAGAAAAATAGTTTCCGGGTTGTTTGCGGTTGGTCTGTCATGCGCTTCGGTCAGTGATACAGGCCGGATTCTGCGTTGCCGGTTGAACCAATACTGCCGGGCAATGCCGATAAAGTAGGTTTTCAAACTGCTGCCTTTCTGATAACGCCCTTCTCGGATATTGCGGTCAAACAGGATAATCGTTTCCTGAAAAATATCTTCTCCGGCGGGCTGGTCGCCGCCTTCAACGGATACATACCGAACAACCCAGGCGTGCCAACCAGAATAGGTGTACAGCCAGGTAAAGATCATCTCTCGTTGCGTTACATTTCCGAGCAACGCCAAAATAATCTGTTCATCAGTCATTCCGGTTGGATAAGTCAATAGCTGTTTTGTTTATTTGGATACGCTGGAAAAAGTATCCTGCACGTTGGTTGAATGCATTGAGCAGCGATAAATTATCCTATTTTTTAATAAAACAACAAATATACGAATAAAAGTACGGAATATTGCGCGGCCAAATAATTTTCCCACTTTTAAATAATTTTCAAAATGAAAAAATCTATTATTTTTTGTTGCTCTTTGCTGTTTACAGCGTTATTGCTGCTGCTTTTTTTTCCGGCTTGTATCAATACCCCGCAGGTAAAAACACAAAATTACCACTACATAGATCAGGTTTATTACAAAACCAAATTAGCGCGGTTAGTGGATTGTTTGAAAAAACCCGAAAATCGCGACTCCTGCAAATGCCTTGATGACTATTGGGAAGGCAAAGACCCAAGACCCGGAGTCGACTTCCCGGATAATACCACCACAGACGATCAGGGCGATCACCCTGAATGTTGTGTCTGCGATAAAGAAGTTTTTATCACTGCTATCCCAACAAACACGGGTGGCACCGGCCCCGGTGCCGGCTCCGACGCAAAGCGATGTCCGTGTCCAGGAGCGCGCTTAGCGGTAGATACTGCCTTTGCTAATACCTTGTTTTTTGCCGCAGGACGTAACAACAGATCAGCCGCTGAAATAGCGGGTATTGTCAAAAAACAGCTGGTCACCATTGGGCGGAAACCATTTTTTAAGTACACTTTTCCTGAAAATTTTAGCGATACCTTGCGGGTTTCCTTCCGCAACCTTGATATGGGTCATATCGTGGTGGTAAGGGGGCGAGTAGAAAATTGGTTGGCCGCACGGGAATGAATTAGTTGAGTTGCACTATTTACGGATAAAAAATTGATTATCAATAATTTATGTCAGTTTATTTGCAAGATTACCCCATTCTCCTTTACACAGTCAAGCCGCAGGCATGAAGGCATTCTCTTTTCTTATAGGTATTTTCTTCGTCGCGGGTGTACCTTTAAAAAGTCTCACCCAAACGGCCAATACGGATACGTTGCGGATGCAGCGTTATCAGGCATCAGCGCGTAAAGTGATATTTTCCGACCGGTCGGGTACGCTGCGCTGGTGCGACTCCATGGAGCATTTGGCACAATACATGGACTGGCCTGAAAAACAAATAGTCGCTTGGTCATTGCGCACAGAAAGTGCCAGTGTCTTTGCGAATATGGAAGCCATGATGCGGGGTGTACAAAAAATGGATCAGCTGCTACCTGTTTATAAACACCGGTTGGGTGATGCGCTCTACACCCGATATTTGGAAGATAATTATTCGTTTTGGGGAACACTGTACAATCACAAAGGCAATTTAAAAAAAGGATTAGACATTTTTCTCCATTTAGAAAAAAGCCTGACCACAAAACCACAACCTGAGGCAGACATTCATCGGCGATTATTTGCACTAAGACAGCAAATAGCGGGTACTTACGCGGCAATAGGCGATTATCAAAAAGCCATAGACTATTATTTACTCAGTATTGAAAACAGGCCGGGATTCAAAAAAAATACCATGCACTACGTCAATGCGCTGTATCAGATGGGTGATATTTACCGCAAGCAGGGGCGCCCCGAAAAAGCCATCGGGAGTTATTTGCTTTCGCTTGACAGCCTGAACAAAGCCATCCGCGCCGACGGTCACGAAAAATGGGCGAGTTATGTGGTGAACCTGCACCGGCGTCTGGGGCGGTATTACGCCGATCAAAAGATGTACAACGTAGCTTTTGAGCATTTCCAAACGGCGCTGTCTTATTCAAAGCCGGAGTCTCCGTTTTTAGTCAATATCCACGACAATATGGGCGTGGCATATCAAAAAATAAACCAGCCTCAAAAAGCATTGGAATACTTGCGTTTGTCCATGAATTTGAAACGGAAAATGTATGGCGAAAACAGCGAAAAAGTGGCAGAAAGCCTACTCTTTATGGGGGAGGTATACCAGCAGCAGGGCAACTATATTACCGCGTTGGCACATTGCCAAAAAGCACTGGGGTTGTTGTGCAACGAACCTTTAGATACCAACGGCTATAACAATTCCCGGAAGGACGCTGGCGGGCGACAACCATTGTATTTGACCGGGTTGAGCCAAAAAGCAAAAGTTTTGTACCACCTGTACCGGGAAAATCCGGCCCGCACAGCACTATTGGACGCGACGCAGGAAACCCTGCAACTTGCCCGCCAACAGTTGGACAAGATGCGGGCTGAATACACGGCCGCCGCCGACAAACAATTCCTGACGGATAACAGCCGCCCGGTATACGAAATGTCTATTGCCTGCGAACTGCTGCGGCAGCGGCTTGCGCAACCCGGTCAGGGCAATGAGGAGCAACAAGGCGATAAAAACGCCTTTCTGTTAGCCGAAAAAACGAAATCCCTGTTGCTGTATGAAGGTTCACAGGCGAGTCAGGCATTACAGTACAGCGGCATACCCGATACCCTGCTCCAAAAAGAATACGACCTGCGCGTAGACCTGGCCTGGTATGAACAACAGCGTTTTGAGTTGGAAAGCAAAGGAATTGGCCTTACCGACAGCGCTATGCTGGCCATCAACCGTCGGCTATTCGACCTTCGCTATGACATTGAAAACTTAGAGAAAACCTTTGAAACCAATTACCCCGACTATTATCGCCTCAAATATGACCTGCACGTGGAAGATGTGGCTTCCGTTCAACGCGACCTGCTCGAACCTAATCAGGCATTGGTCTCCTATTTCGTCGGTGACAGCAGTGTGTTCATTTTCTTAGTCAGGAAAACCGACCTTGAAGTTCAGGAAATCAAAAAGGACTTCCCCTTGGAGCAATGGGTAGAGCAACTCCGCACGAGCATGACCGCTTTTCATACTAACCCTGACATGGCCCATCATTACGATTCCTTATCAGCACTTTATACCACCGTTGCTACAAAATTATACGAAAAAATCATCGCCCCGATTGCCGCAAAACTACCACAAAAAATCATATTTATCCCCGATGGTGTATTGGGCTACGTGCCTTATGAAGCACTGCTGGTGGAAAAACCCGAAAACCCGGCCCGTTGGAATACCCATCATTACCTGCTCAACGATCACCACATCAGTTATGGCTATTCGGCTACCATGCTGCGCGAAATGCGGTATCGCCAGCACAAACAAGCCCCCAATTACCCTTTTATCGGTTTTGCACCCGCCTACACCGGCGATACTACCCTGCTGGCCGGCGCTTTCCAATACGCAGATGACCTGCGCAAACACCTGCGTCCCCTGCCCTATTCCGGCGAAGAGGTTTATCGGGCAGGCAATATCATGAAAGGGGCAATTTTTGTCGGGCCGGAAGCCACCAAAGCACGATTTATCACCGTGGCCGGAAAAGCAAAAATACTCCACTTAGCCACCCACGGGCAAGCCAACGACCGGGCAGGCGATTACTGTTTTCTCGTTTTTGCCGACCCCTCCCAGCCGCCAGGTGACTTGAAATGGCCCCGTAATGCCGGCGCTACCGACGTACTACTCTACGCACGCGAGATATACAACCTCCAACTCAATGCCGATCTCGTCACGCTGTCTGCCTGCGAAACAGGCATCGGCGAACTCCAAAACAGCGAAGGCATCATCTCCCTCGCACGGGCATTTGTTTATGCGGGTGCAAAAAGCATCGTCACCTCCCTCTGGAGCGTGAGCGATGCCAAAACTAAGGATTTGATGGTGGATTTTTACAAAAATATACGCAAAGGAATGTTAAAAGATGGCGCCTTGCGGCAAGCGAAGCTGGATTTTTTAAAACACAACAAAGGGGTGGCAGCGCATCCGTTTTACTGGGCGGGGTTCGTGGGGATTGGGGTGGGCGCGGGAGTTGGCACCGGAATGAATTAATGGAAATCACTGAAACATTGTTTTGTTTTTCACTCCCTGCCCACGCCCCCTCAATTTGGGAACTGTGAACTGCCAACGGTGGACTACTTAATTACGAGGGTACTTTATCAAACTTAAGCGAACAAAGCGATATTAGGAACTGAAAAACAACAATTTGATCATCTTCAACACTTTTCTTAGTATGAGCAACGACACTTCTTTCCTTTACTCCCGGACCGAAACCCTTACTTTCCGCGAAATGGAAATCATGGACAGCCTTTCACAAGGGCTTTTATACAAAGAAATAGCCAATAAGCTGTTTATCAGTGAAGGCACCGTCAAACAACACGTCAACCACGTGTATAGAAAATTGGGTGCACGCAACCGAACGGAGGCCATAAACAAATACCGGAGTGGCACGTAAATGGATAACAATTTTCCTGTGTATATTTAAAAATATCCTAATATCAACAATATCAGTGTCCACTGGCGCTGAAAAATGTAACGAAAGTTATATAGCGCACGTATTCAGGTATGCATACCTTTGCGCCTATTCCGTGAAGCAGGGATATGGAAATAAACGCAGGTGCAAGTTTATACAAGACCGGTATAATCAGGTAATTTGCCACCAATTCCCAATAACTACCGGGCTGCGCATAATTGATGCACCCACTTCAAATCACCCAGAACATCGAAAAATCTGTTTTATAACAAAAATTTGTTACGCGTTTTTACCCGCCACTACCTAATTAAACAATTTTATCACAACATAAAAAAATTTAAGTTGGTTTCCTTATTGCTCCTCACCGTTCTTTACGTAGCAAACAGCCAAAGCTGGCAACCACACGCCGCCGGAAAATTATCTTCCAATAACAGGGTGTTTGGTTTATCTGTGGTCAACAAAGATGTCGTTTGGGGCACCATTTTTAGCACAAATAATTTTTCGTCTATTCCGTTGAGTTATATCCCCAAACTAATTCGCACGACAGATGGGGGTACTACCTGGAATGTAACGGATATTACGGCAGCCAAAGGCCGTATCAGCTCTGATATTTGGGGAGTTGACGATAAGACCGCTTTTATCACCACGCAAGATCTTGGTAACGGTTCGGGCAGAAATGTTCTTAAAACAACCGATGGCGGCATCACCTGGGTAAATAAATACACCAATATTGCCGCAGGTGTATGGATTCGTTTTTTTAATGCCAACGATGGTATTGTTATCAATGGGCAAAGCATGGCCACCACTTCCGACGGCGGCGAAAATTGGATACCCGTATCAGCCGCCAATATTCCGGCTTTTGGAGCCGATGAATATACTTTAATAGTGGGCGGCAATTTATCGTGTCAGGTGAAGGGCGATCACGTCTGGTTTGGCACCAGCAATGGCCGCGTGTATCACAGCAGCGACAAAGGGTATAACTGGACGGTTACTGCTACCAATTTAGGTTTTACCGCCACCATTTCAGCCCTTGATTTCAGGGATACACAGTTGGGTATTGCGGTGAGTGCTTCCGGCAGACTCAGCGTCACTTCCGACGGAGGCACTACCTGGAAACTGCAAAATTCTACGCCTTCCTTGGCCTTTTCCGCCCTGAGTTTTGTGGATGGTACCGATAGTTCATTAATCGCCACCTCTACCACTTATAATACCCTGGGGTTGTCCGCGTACTCCACAAACTTTGGCAGAACCTGGAAAACAATCCCTAACAGTTTTCGGGCAGGGCCTGTTTCGTTTATCTCCCCAACCATCGGCTGGGCAGCCCGGGCAATCGTATTTACGGTTACTGATCCGGCACTTTACAAGTTTTTGGGAAACACCTTTGTAGATGCCCCGGAGATACCGATGCTGGAACAATTTTTGGTTTGGCCCAATCCGGCACGCGATCTGCTGTATTTTAGCACCGAAGCCGCGCTTTCCGGCAAACCAGCCACTGCTACGATCGTCAATACCGCCGGGCAAATCGTTTTTACCCAACAAACGAGCACTAATTATTTCAATATCAGCACCCTGCCTGCCGGATGTTATTTTCTGAAAGTGGAAATAGGCGGTAAGACGGGGGTAGAGGCGGTGATTAAGGAGTGAGTCGCTTCAAATATCCTTCTACTGCTGTTTTTCCAACCGAGTTGGATGGGGTTATTTCCCGCTCAAGAACGGTTACCTCAGGAGATGATGTGTTGGACGAAGACGGCTTCCCACGGCCTACCGATGAAGTGTATGCAAAAGTGTGGATAACTCCCTTGTTGCCATCGAAAGACTTTGCGAAGAGCAACATCGTGAAGCACAAATTCTAAGATTTGCAGCAGGCTGATAATCTCGCTCGTACACGATAAAATTTCATGGAAATTTCGATTGTGTACGAGCGGGATTTGTCACTTTTTTTTACTCGTTTCTATAGGAGGTATGTTGAAATAAACGCGGTTATAAATTTATGCAAAAATCACACAATCAAACAGTTGTGGAACTCATAACTCATAACGCTTGGCCATTAATTTTAAAAACCGCTTCGACAATATTTTTATCAAAGGCAACTCCTTAGGTTATGCCCATAAAAATAATGGTCTTTGGTTCGAACCCTGCATGAGCAATGTACGGATTATACAAAATAAATTTGACGGCAACCCCAGCATCAGGATAAATTTTGCCCAAAAAAGTTGCCTCCGAAAAATAAATCAGCCTAACATTTTTACAATGAAACAACTAATCGCCTTCCTGTTACCCCTTTTTTTTGCCGCTTGCCGCCTCTTCGCTCAGGCACCTGCCTCCTTTTGGACACCCGGCAGTGATAAAACTTTCAATAGTACTACTGCCGGCAACCCCAATGACGGAGGTCGCACGGCCCTCCCCATCGAAGGAGGCGGTTTTTTAATAGTCGGATTGAGTAGTGTAAACCTTGCTACCGGATTGGGGGCTGTGTGGGCAGTCAAATTGGACAGTACTGGCAAAAAAATTGCGGAAAAAACGTACTCCGGGGCAGTTTCCATGTTTTCTGTGGCGGCAGCGGTGGAAACACCAAACGGCTATGTGATCGTTTCCGGCAAAACCGACGAAGCGATTGACAAAAACCGGCGTTTTATGGTCGCTAAAGCTGATCTTGAAATAATAGAAGGAACAGAGCAACTGTCCGCAGGAGCTGGCAGCAGTTGTGTCGCCCGCCTGAAAAATGGTTTTTTGCTGATGGGCAGTCCGGGCGCAGGTGGCAATAACCGGACAGCCCAATTGGAAGTGTTGAACGAAAATGACCTGACCACAGTAGCGGTGATCAACAGCCAATTACCTCAACTTCCCGAAACCTGGGGCAAAAACCTCCAGCTGATCCTGCCCACACCGGATGGCGGATGCTTCTTATTGGGAGAAGATATTGTGCTTTCCGGGGAGACGGCTTGCAACGGCGGGGCTCGATCCAATATATGGGTGTGCCGCTTAGATGCCAAGCTCACCCCTTTGTGGAGCCGCACTTATGGCGGCATTACCACTGATGTATTTACGGATGCCGAAATACGGGAAAATGATAACCTGATGGTGCTGGGCCGCACAGAATGCAGACCAGCGTCGGGTGTCACAGGGCCAAACAACATCGGAACCGGCTCATGGGTGTTCGAGATCAACCCGCAGGGCGAATTACTATACATTAAATCGCTGGCAGTACTCGAACCCGTGCTCAACTCCGACCGGGTACTTGGTTTTGGACTCCTGCGAGGATGCCCGGATGCCCTGTTGGTCAGTGGCAATTATCGCCTGATTAACGGAAAAATGACGGGTTATGTGGCTAAGGTACGCCTCGGTGCCAGCACAAGGGCCATTACTTCTTTTAGCACACCGGGGTTAGGTACGTGGAAAAGAGAATTTACTGCTTTTAGTATTTACGCCCCGGAAGACATCCTGCAATTGCCCTTTACCCGCAAAATTTTTGCCTGGGGCACTGCCGCTGCCGCCGTTACCGGTGATGGCGGCGATATTTGGGCATCTGTATTCAACCCTGATGCCACAGCCTGTGCCGGCAATCCTTTTAGCGATGCCGTAATCACCAATTGTGGTGAAATCAAATTAAATCAAACTACCGCTATCGGGGCTGCCGACCGTGGACGGCACGGCAACTACCTCGGCGCGCCCAACATTACCGCCACTTATGATGGCCCGGATAAAACGTATAAAATGGTAGTGCCAAGTCGCACCAATCTGCGCATTACTTTAGAGATTAACGCCACTAACCTGATAGACTTGGACCTGTTTCTTTTTGGCAGTAATGCAGCCGGCAATCCCATCAACGGCCCCATTGCTGCCACTACAGAAAACAACAAAAACGCGATTGATTTCAAACAGGAAATATTAGAACGCGTCGTAGATCCCGGTACTTATTACCTCGTGGTGGATGGGCGCACCGCCAATGACAAGGGCCTTTTCAACCTGAAATTTGAGTGCGGCTGCACCACCTGTAATTGCGCAGAATCTGCCACCGACCTGCCAGACGGACGGAAAATATTGACCGACAATTTTGAGCAATATAAAACCGGCAATTTGCCGCCTCAATCTACCCGTTGGACACCTGACCCGGCTTCCCCGAGTATCAATCCTCCCGGCCAGATAGTCAAAACCGGCAATGAAACCCAGACCCTGCAAATGTCCGGGGTAAGAAGGTCTGTTTTTTATGACCTCGCGCCGCTGCCCAATAATCGCTATCGGCTTTCCTTTCAAATGTTTGTAACAGCCAATAAAACAGCAGGGTACAAATTATTGAAAGCGTTGAGCGCCGAAGATAACACCTTTTATAGCGCTGAATTGTCCTTTATGGCGAATGGTTCCGGGAACCTAAAGGGAGATAATAATGCCAGTTTTACTTATACTCCGGGGAAATGGATGACCCTGACGCATTTAATAGATATAGGAAAAGATTCCTTTGAGTTTTGGATAGATCAACAGTACATCGGCAAATGGAAATTCAATGATAACAGTGGCAGTGACCCCAACAATCCCATCGATGACGACCAAATGGGTTTTTATCTGCCTCGATTGCTGTTTAGCAGTGAGGCTACGTCCGATTACCGCGTGGACAACCTTTGCCTGTGGGAAAAAACGCCTTGTACGGCTACCCCTGTTGCCAATACCTGCCTCGTGTCACCCGGCAGTTCCTTTTATACTTCCGTTGCTGCTGCCCGCTGCAATCTTTACACGAGCAAAGAACTAAAAGATTGCCGCTCGGTTTGTGAAACCAATGCCACCGTATTCCACCGGGAACCTGCGTTCCAAGGTTCAATCGGTCCGGCAGCGCCACCCAGTCTTGCGCTACTGTCCGATTGTGTAAAGGGCTTTTACAGCGGTAATAATGGCACCTCATATCCCAAATTGGCCGATTTGATACTGTTTTACAACGAAAGTAGTAAAAATATTGAAATCAATCTCAACGGCGGCAATAATACCGAGGCATTTGTCTTTCAATGTTTATGCGAAGATGCCCTGAATGGCATTTTCCAAATCAACGATGACGTGGTGACGGCCAATGGCTGTGAGCAACTCTGCCTCGGCAGGGTGGGCGGCGATTACAGCGATAATTCACCCCGGCCACGCGGTTATTATTACCTGCTCCTATTGGGCAATAAGCGTGATAATTATACGCTTAACATCATCCCGGAAGGGCCTTGCGGGGCACCAATCGTCAACCTAAAATGCGGCACACCCATCAGCGATAACCTCAACAATGAGCTCAACACCTTTAAAAAAAGCGATAATGCGTATCGAATTTATAATGGCCCCCGCAGTTATGAGGGCCGTGATAAAATTTACACTTTTACCATTTCGCGCCCCCAGTATATTGACCTTTCTCTGAGTTCGGGTACCGGCATGGGTATGTTCCTGTTCACCGACCAATGTGGCGACAACCCCATCCTCTACCGCGAATTGCCGGAGGTGGGTGGTACCGTGGTGCTGGATTCTTTTTTCCTGCCTCCCGCCCAATACTACCTCTCCATTGACGAGTATGAACCCAACAAAAGCGGCAATTATGTGCTGCGCCTCGATCAATGCACCGATGCCTCCGTCAGCGAATTGCTCCATGAATTGTCCATTCAATCCGACCAAAATTGCCCCGTGGACAATGCCCAAAAGCATACCGTCACGCTGGAATCACCGGATCAATTTGCGCAACCGACCACCCTCAACCTAAACGATCTGGTACATTTTAAATTTAAAGATGACAATAACCTCGACCGTACCAGTACCTTCCTTTTTTGGAATGGAGCCGGGCTAAATTTCTCGCTGCCCGCCGATGCCGGAGGCAACAATCCCAAATGTGGCTACCTGCCCGGCGATCCATTGCAGTTGGCCATCCAGCATTACGACAACACTTCTTCTGAATACGTGGATTATGCGCTCGGTGTTTCGGGACCCACTACCTTCCAGGTCAACGGCAATAGCAATATTAACGGTTTAACCCCCATCAAAACGGTGTTCTTTCACGTCAATCCTCAGATACTGAACCCTTCTAACCTCGGTAAAACCTATACTGTGCGGGTGACATCCAGCGGTTTCAACTGGAAAATAGAAGAGTCTCCGGGCGATTTTCCGTGGATTAAAATACCACTACCTACGGGCAGTAATAACCAGCAGCGCAATATCGAATTTTACCCCAATCCCGGCCCCGGCCCTCGTGAAGCACTTTTGATTGTCCGCAGTACCGATGCAGGTGCTATACAATATACCGACACGATCCGTGTGGTGCAGGCAGGCGATTGTAGCGCAAAACCAAACTATACGATTGAAACGCCCACCGCCGCTTTGTGTGCCGGACAATCCGTAACCCTGAGCGCAAAACTACCCGCTGGTGCGAATCCGGCTTTTTACTCCTATCAATGGAGCAGTGGAAAAACCAGCCAAATCGCAACCGAAATCATCCCGGATATTGCGGCATCTGCTACCACCTATACTGTAACCATTTTCGATCGTGTCTGTGGAAGTGCAGGTACTGCCACCAAAACAATGACGATCAATGCCAGTGAGTGGCGGCTGATGAATACCCCCGTGCAGACCAATATTACGGATGATCGGGCGGGTACTTCAGTGGCCTTTGAAGGGGAATGGGCGGTGGTGGGCGCTCCCCAATTTGACAACGGGGCAGCCACCAATGTCGGGCGGGTGTTGCTCTATCGCCGCAGCATAGCCGGTAATCAGGAAACCTGGGTGTTACACAAAGAATTGAAAGCTTCTGACGGCACCTCGAATCACCAGTTTGGTTACCGGGTCAGTATTCAGGGTAATTTTATACTGGTAGGCGCACCGGGTGGTGATGGTACCACACCGACCAAACCTGGCGCGGCCTATTACTTTTTTAAGGATCAGGGCGGTGTTAACCAATGGGGAGAAATCAAAAAAATAGCACAAACTACCCTGCCTGCCAACAACAATTTTGGTGCCGCTGTCAGTTTGTACGGTGATTACGCTTTTGTGGGGGCCGATGCAGCCAATGCCATTTTTGTTTATCACCGCAATCAAGGTGGAACCAACCAGTGGGGCTTGGTAAAAACGCTGACCGGGGCCACCGCCAGCCAATTTGGCAGCAGTGTATCGTTGGAGGGCAATTTAGCGATAGTGGGGGCAAAAAACCACAACGTTGCTGCTATCGCCAACGCAGGTACTGCTATTATCTATCAACGAAAACCGCTTGCTGCCGATCGGCACAACTGGGTATCGGTGGATACCATCATCCCGCCGGTGGCAGACAACCTGAAAACAGGCGACCAATTTGGCCATTCAGTGGCCTTACAGGGCGATTACCTGCTGATTGGTGCCCCCAGACACGACAACAATAATGCCGATCCGAGTTTTGACAACGGAGCAGCATGGCTCTATGAACGCGACCCTGCTTTTGCTATCCAGTGGAAGAAACGCCGTAAGATCACAGGAGCCGTAATGAAAAGCGATAACTATGGATCGCAGGTGACACTCGGCGAAAGGTATGCTGTGGTGGGCGCAGGATTGGAAGGCAGCACCGACAACGGGGCCATTTATCTATACCATCGCAACAAAAACGGCAACAATTCATGGGGGCTTGTCCGAAAATTGACTGCCCCCACAACCGCCGTTAATCCCTCGTTTGGATTCGGCAGCAGCACCGCCATCAGTGCCCAAAATCTGCTGGTTGGTGCCGCCTTCTATGATACGACAATTATCAATGTCAGTAGTACTAACCGGGGCCGGGGGTATTTTTTCAGGTTAGCTTGTCTTACCGGTGCACCTCCGGGTGAATCCGCCCTCGAAACCGTGGCAGTGGAAGGCGTACCGCTGTCGGGTTTGTCGCTCAACTGTAGCCCTATTCCTTTCCGCGATGAACTGACCATTACCGTGACGGCCACCGCTCCGCTCGAAGCGCTGGTGCAAATTTGTGATGTAGCGGGCAGAACGATTGAAACCCTCCACGAAGGATATTTGCAGGAAGAGAATACCTTCCATTGGGCTGCCGAAAGTGTACAGGCAGGGATGTATTATGTAGTGGTGCGTTCCGCCGACGGGAAAATGATGAAACCAGTTGTTTTGATGCGGTAGGATGATTCCCCAAGTAGGGTCGTCAATCAATGGTCAATCAAATACACCAAAAATCCACCTCTTATTATTTACTCGTTCACCCCCCTGCTCCTCAATGGAGGAACTGTGGACTATTGACTGCCAACTACTTATGCTTCAACCGCTTCGCCATTTTTTATGGATTTCCCTCCTGTGCTGGTTTTTTGATGCCTGCCAGCCTTCCTTGGAGGAATTGGACTTTTTTGAAGTCAAAACCCTGATCCCTGAGTCGGGGCAGTCGGTAGGGCAGCTCCTCCTACGTGACAGCATCAGCCAGACGGGGCCACAGGGTGTGGAAGAACACGGTTTTTGGTGGTCTGATGACCAAACACAAACAGACAACCCTACTCCTCAAACCCCCCGTATTTCATTTGGGCCTTCCAATCAAAACGGCATTTCGGATACCCTTATTGATTTACCAGATGAAACAAAGATTTTTTATTTCCGTGCTTATGCCCGGCGCGGAAACCGACTTTACAGTGCTGCCGAAACGCAAAATTTTTCGCTGAACCTTCAATTGAACATCGAAGAGGGGCTTACTGAAACGAGTAACGACCGCATTCGCGTGACGGCACAGGTGCGCGGGCTGAACCGATTGCGTTCCTTTGCCACGGAACACGGGTTCGTTTGGTCGGAAGATCACCCTGTTCCTTCGCTGGATACTGACCCGGTATTATGGAGAGGTGCCATTGACAGGGACGGATTATTTAGAGACAGCCTGAGCAATCTAGTTCCAGGTAAAAAATACTATATCCGTGCATTTCTAAAAACAAATAAAGCTGTTTTTTTTAGCCCCGTCAGCACCTTGCGTGTCAAAGAAATCTGGACACCTGCCGCTACTCCTTTTGGCGGCCAAAAAGTATGGGGCGCATTTGCAGCCGCCATTACCGACCGGGCATTTATGGGCTGTGGAGTGGCCGGAGGTATTCCGGGTGATGGATTGGTGTCGGGCGGAGCTGGCAATGAATTGTCGGCTATTTGGGAGATTTCCGGTGCAACCCAGGTTTGGCACAAATGGGATATACCCATGCCCGATCCGTTTTTTCACCGTTTCAATGCGGTCGCCTTTGTATTGGGGCCTCACCTTTATGTAGGTACCGGGGGCCAGGACAATAATCAAATTTCGGGCGAATTGTACCAATTTGACATCAATACCCGCACTTTTGTGCAAAAAATGGGCAATGTCCCCTCCGAATTATCCCGAATGAACGCTGTTGCATTTGTCCTGAACGGGAAAGCATACATCGGTACCGGTAACACCAAAAGTAGCGGTATAAACCGGGTTTTAAACGATTTTTGGATATTCGACTCCTCCACGGGGCTTTGGGACCGTACCGCTCCTTTACCAGCGTATGATGCAACGGGACAGCCAATCCCCGTTGGACGCCGCAGCGCAACGGCATTTGTTATCGGGTCACGTGCTTATATTACGGGCGGTTTTCGTTCAAGTGGCGAAGGAACTTCCGATATTTCCTTTGCCCTGTTATCCGACTGTCAGGCTTACGATCCCATTCAGCGCAAATGGTTGCCAATGCAGCCTTTTCCGGGCGAACCGCGCAGCGATGCCGTTGCTTTTGTTGTCAATGATCGGGCTATTGTAGGCTTAGGTTATGGGCGAGACGGAGGTTTTTTGAACGACTGGTGGTCGTTCGATCCATCCGCCGGCACTTTGGGTGAATGGACAAGGATTGGCCCTTATTTCGAGCCGGGGCGGGCAGATGCCAGTGGTTTTTCTTTGCAAAACAGGGGATATGTGTTCGGAGGACGCACCATTAAACCCACCAATACGGGCTATGCCGGGTTTATTTTGGGGGATGCCTGGCATTATAGAAGGGAATGATTGTAAGTAGTGATGAGTTATTTTTTACTCGTCGTATCTAACTACAAAATTGACCATTGAAAATCAATGATTTATATTTTGTCGGTAGAGCACGCTTTTACCACTTTTTGTGGTCTGGTGATTCCCAATAACAGAAAAGCCCCGAACCTTTGCAGGACGGAGCTTTTCGATGTGGAATTTCGTATATTTTTGATGTGAGGGACCGTTAGATACGGATGGTCCGTAAAGAGGCTATTTATTGATCTGAATTTTTGCCACCAATCAACATATCCTGATATTCTTTCAATTCTTCCCAATCACCAGCGGCAGCAAACTTTGCCTGAGCGGGCCAGGTACCTGGATTGTGCATCTGATAGCGTGGTCCGGCAGCGTCCAAAATTTCTTTCAGGCGGTCAACTGGCGCTTCAGAGAGGGCTACCCAGGTCTCAATGCCACCGGCCTTGAGCAATTCTTCGATTTTTGGCCCAATTCCTTCAATGATTTTTAGGTCATCCATTTTTGGCCCTTTTTTGGAAGCGGGTTTTGCTGCCGGAGCTTCCACGGGAGCCGCTACTTCTGCTACTTCCACGGGAGCAGCCGCTACTTCTGCTACTTCCACGGGAGCCATTACTTCCGCTACTGCTACCGGAGCCGTTGCTTCCGCTACTGCTACCGGAGCCGTTGCTTCCGCTATTTCCACGGGAGCCGCCGCTACTTCTGCTACTTCCATCGAAGCAGCCGTTACTTCTGCTACTTCTATTGGAGCCGTTACTTCCATTACTTCCACGGGAGCCGCTACTTCCATTACTTCCACGGGAGCAATGGCTTCCACCACTTCTACCGGAGCAATGGCTTCCACCACTTCCACGGCTGCGGATTGTTCCACTGCTACTGGTGCTGCGGCAGATTTTTTATTCGGGTCTGCTTTTGGCCTGTCTTCTTTACCGGTCACTTTCGGACGCGGCGGAACGATAGGAGTTACTACCGTACCTTTTGGCAGGATGTTAACGAAATTGCGGTCATTGGCGGCGCGTTTGAACACTACGATGCCGTCAATAGCGGCGTGCAGCGTATGGTCGCGACCCATATAGACATTTTGGCCGGCGTGGAATTTGGTGCCACGCTGACGAACGAGGATATTACCGGCTACTGCTGTTTGGCCGCCGAAAAGTTTGACACCGAGACGTTTGCTTTTACTGTCGCGGCCATTATCGGTACTACCTACACCTTTTTTGTGTGCCATTACTCAATCGTAATTTTGAATTGTGAGTGATGTGAGTGATAAATTAGTTGGGGTAAAGGGCCGGATTTAAGCGTTGATCGCGTCAATCTGGATTTTGGTGAATTGCTGGCGGTGGCCGTTTTTCACCCGGTAGCCTTTGCGACGTTTTTTCTTAAAAACGATCACTTTGTCACCTTTTAAATGACCCAGAACGGTGGCTTTAATACCCGCACCATTCACTACCGGAGTCCCGATGGTTACGCTTCCCTCATTTTCAATGAGGTGTACGTCGCTGAAAGAGACCGAATCTCCTTCGCTCGCTGCCAGCCGGTGGACGAAGATCTGCTGACCTTCCTCAACTTTAAATTGTTGACCGGCGATGGAAACAATTGCAAACATGTTTGAAAATTAAAAATTTAGTAAAAAAATAGGCTCTTTTTTAAAAAGAGGCGCAAAGATATAACCATTTAACGGAACAAAAAAATAAAATGCCGGAAAAGTCAGGAATATTTTAACGCTATTCCTAAAGAACCAACAGATTTTTCTAAAAAAATGCCGACCGGCATCAGTTTTCATTGAAATTTTGAAAAGGATCATTCCGGTCACGGGTAAAAGTAAAAGGGCCAAAAATGGCCGTTTGACTTTGCAGGTTGGCGCAGCTGAAGTTGCCTTTACCGGGCTGCTCAAACATAAAAAAAGCGAAACTCACTTTTTTGTCGTTGGATTGTCCTGACCCATAAATAAAATCGTATTTTTCTATACGAAATAATTCGATTTTATCTAATTTGGCTTGTTTTGTTACGGGGTTGGATTGATTTGCCATGTTTTGGAGGTGCGTCTCCAAAATAAAGTCATGGAATTTTTGTGCCTGTGCCGTGAATTCCTCCTCTAACTGGAGGTGTTTTATAAAATGTATGATGATGATTTTGGCATCCATGTTCTCGTCTACCATGAATTTAAGCACATCAAGATCAACAGAAAAATCTTTCATATAATTTTTATTGCAAGTTAAAAAGGTGAACTAAGTAGGTAAATAACAATAATCGTAGTTTTGAATTTTATTAATTGCCTTATTATCAAGGATTTGTGAGACTGTGGACTGCCGACTATTGACTGTGAACTACTTAAAAGTGGGAATGGCTGTTTTTTAAGGAAAAAAAGAAAGATAAGAAACCGCTCATAAGCCAATTTGCCATACATTTGCGTTGTTTGGGTTTTAACTAAATAACGTGTAAGTAGTTGAATAGATTGTTTTTCGTGTAAGTAAAAATGTACAAAGAAATATGCCCATTTCAAACGATTTTTTAACACGCTTAGAAATAAAAGAAAACACCGTGCTATTGGCCGTGAGCGGGGGAATCGACTCGGTGGTGATGGCGCACCTGTTTCGGGAGACTGGTTGCAATTTTGGTATAGCGCATTGCAATTTTGGGTTGCGAGGCGCTGCCTCGGATGGCGATGAGGCATTTGTGTGCGCCTTAGCAACAACCTGGGGTGTACCTTTTTTTGCTAAAACATTCGACACCGAGGCTCATTCAACGCAACATAAAATCTCCATTCAAATGGCTGCCCGTACGTTGCGATATGAGTGGTGGGAGTCGCTGCGGGTGCAACACCATTATATATATATAGCCACCGCGCATCACCGGGATGACTCGGTGGAAACGGCCTTGTTCAATTTTTCGAGAGGAACGGGGTTGCGCGGATTGACGGGGATACCCTCCGAAAATGCCGCTATTATTCGCCCCATGCTATTTGTCGGAAGGGAAGCCATCCTCCAATATGCCGTGTCAAGGGGGATCGAATGGCGCGAAGACAGCAGCAATGCTAATGATGATTACCGCCGAAATTTTATCCGGCACCGGATTGTTCCGCTGTTTGAGGAACTTAATCCTGCTTTTTTAGTGACCGCCGAAAGCAATATAGGTCGCCTTAGGGAATCGGATTTGAACTTGGAATTTCTGCTGAAAAACTATTTGGGTACCGATGTGTCGGCAGCGGGCGCTCGCTGGGATAAAGCCAAATTGATGCACCTGCCAGGCGTACAGGAAGCCTTGATACGCCTGCTGAAACCTTACGGATTTACCCGGGAGCAAGCCCGTCAGGTGGCGGCGCATTTGCCCGAAACAGGGCTGGAATTGCGCAGCCAACATTATCGGCTATTGATAGATCGGGCCACCGTTTGTGTGCTGTCAGCGGATGCCCCGCCGCCTGAATCATTGCAAATTCAGGAGGACGACTTGATGGTGCGCCTGCCGGAGGGCGGTACCCTGTTCGTTATGGAAGTGCCCGTAGTGCCACCGTTCCCGGATGGGCAAACGGCGGTGATCGTAGATGCTGCCCGATTGCAGTATCCGCTTAGGTTGCGCAATTGGCAATCAGGTGATGTCTTTCAACCGTATGGGATGGGTGGGCAACGCCAGAAATTGCAGGATTTTTTTACCAATCTGAAACTATCCCGCTTAGAAAAAGAGCGGGTTCGGCTATTGGAAAACGGAGACGGCGCGATCATTTGGGTAGTTGGCTTCCGATTGGATGAACGCTTTCGGATCACTGAAAGTAGCACAAAGGCCATTCAAATACAAAAGGTGCCGTAAAAATAGGATTCAGGGGGCATTACATAGGATTCAGCGGTCTGTGCTTGGTGTAGTTTTTAAAGAGCACGATATTTGTTCCTTTAATCACAGCGAGTTACTACAAAATTTTTCTCCATTTTGCAAAAGCAAAATCTTCCTATCTAAGTAACTGAATCATAGCAAAATTTGGTCAGGCTATGTAAATTTCTCTGATTTTTTGTAAGGGTCAAAGGTAATGTCCTTTGGCCCTTTTTTAGGAACGAGTAAATAATAACTTAACCATAAGATGTGCCCATTTTAGTGCCATACTACCCGTCTTTTTGCTCAAAGAGGGCTACCATTAGCGCAAAAAGATGATTGTCTCACCCAAAAATGCTCTACCTGAAATAACTAACTTATTATTTACGCGTTCCTTAGCAGATGCCCAAGCGTATTTTTAACTCTTCGGCATATTGCCGGCTGACGGGTATTTTTATTTTGGGCAAGCCTTTCAGAAAAATATGATAAGCGCCACCTGCATAATATTTTAAAGTGATCACCTCGTTCACATTAATCAGGTAACTGCGGTGTATTTGCATAAATTGCACCGCCGGCAATTTTAGCATTAAATCCTTCAGCGTCATTTGGGAGGTATAAACCCGATCCCGGGTGTGAATATTGGTGACCCCGCCGCTTGAAAAAAGATAATAAATATCGGAGAGCCGGATAACCCAATGATGATCGTGATCGCGGATGGTTAGCTGGCGTGAGGTCTCCGGCCTAAGTTCAATGCCCGTTTTTTCTAACAACCAGTCTTCGGCAGTGCGAAAGTCTTCAAAAGTCTGCCCGGTGTATTGATCATTGATCTCCAAAAAACGATCCACTGAATAGCGGGCGGAGGGGTCTTTTGCATAGATAAAGGCTATTTTCTGCAACCCTGCATCTAATAATCGGGGCATATAGTCATCCCCCAACCATTTAATGGCTTGGGTCCAAGAGCCGAAAAGCTCCCGGTTGTCATTTATCAGGCCAGTACATTGATAGTGTTTGAGGGCCGCTAAAACTTGCTCCCCTCCTTGCTTCACCTGATGGATATCCACATAACCTTTCCAGTTGGCATATATATAATGTGCCATATTGTACTCCACCGTAATATAAGATGCCTGATAAAAACTTGTTTTACTCATGGATATGGTAAATAGAACACAATTATCTAAAATGTTTTAGTTTTTTGTTATCAACCGAACAAAAATTATCCGGCAATGTTACATTTAGTATTCCACAGTCAATAGTCGGCAGTCCACAGTTGCACAAATCTTCGATAATAAGGAACTTCCTTATTTATCATTTATTTCTAAAATTGTGCCAAAAAAGGTATTTCATTTTGATTGAATATTGCTATATTTTGGTGTTTCCTACTGCCATTTTCCATAAAATTAGCATCAAATGCGACAAAACCGCAAATAAATGCTCGAACTGTCGGGCAAAAGCACCATATTTGCCTTTTGAGTGTATCAACAAATCAACAAATACTCACTACTTAAATATTTTTACATGAAAAAGCTACTGCTTATTTTTGTTTTTGGTGCTTTTACCTTAGCACTTTCTGCCCAAACCTCCAAAAAATACCTGCTCATTGAGCATTTCACCAACTCCTGGTGCGGCATCTGTAAAAGTAAAAACCCCGCTTTTTACACCACGATTGCTCCCTATAAAGCAGACATACACCATGTCTCCATTCACCCTCCTACCCCTTACGCGCAGTGCGTGTTTTATCAGGCCAATAAAACCGACAATCAGGCACGGGCCAATTATTATGGCATTTTCGGAACACCGCAGGTGGCGCTCAATGGAAAACTAAGTCCGACGACAAGCTCGCTTTTGCCGCTGGCTACGCTCCAAACGGCATTAGCCCAAAACACGGCACCGCTTTCCATAAAAGTGACCGATGTTATTGCCAATGGCACTATTTCGGGTACGATTCAAGTCAAATACGATCAGGCGCTTCCGGCGGGTACCTACCGGATATTTGTGGCGGCAGTAGAAAAATTGGTTACACTCACCACTCAAAATGGAGAAAAAGAACATCAGGATGTGTTCCGGGATATGCTGACAGCCATAGATGGTGATCCGATAGGGGCAGGCGGGGCGGCTCAAACCACTCAACTTTCGTATTCGGTCGCCTTGAACCCGGCTTGGAATGCCAATCAAATGTACCTGCTGGTCTATATCTTAAACACTGGTACCAAAGAAGTACTTAACAGTGGCACCCGCTTCGATGCTTCTACGGCCATTCAGGAGCCAACACCAACACACAATTTGCGGATAGAACCCAACCCTGCCAAGGATATGGCATGGTTCAGTTTGGGCGATGACTCGGTACGCAAGGTGGAGGTAGTGGCGCTCAATGGTCAGCGTTATGCAACCAATTTTGAGGTGTCAGACGGCCGAATCAGTGTGGCGGTTGACCAACTGCCAAAGGGCGTTTACGTGGTAAAAGCCACGGGAATAAAAAAAGTGTATACCGGAAAAATGGTAATATTAGCACGGGAATAAATTAATTGGATGGAGGGTACCGGTATGTTTTTTTTATAAAAAAGATATCCCGGTGCCCTCCATCCAATTAATTTAAGTAGTCCACAGTCAATAGTCGGCAGTCCACAGTCTCACAAACCCTTGATAATAAGGTAATTAATGGAATTCAAAACTACGATTATTTCTATTTAGGGACGATAAAACAATAACTTATCAAAATTCGTCGGCAAATCATGCTTAATTGTTATAAGTTATTTTTTGGCTATCCCTTACCTATTTATTTACCGAAAAAACATTTAAATTCCGGTTAGAAAGGGTACACATTTTTTAAAAACCCAGCGGGTTGGCATTTTAGTAGAAGAATAGCCCGTTTCTTTCGAAAAATGCCGTAAGCACAGCATTGTTTTTCCATAGTGTCATGCTTAACGGCATTTAAAACCATCGTTGGAAACGTTTTTTTTGCTACCGTAATATCATGCCTAACGGCATTTGAAAATGTGTACCCTTTTTAAAATGCCGGTTAAAATATATAATTTTTTGCCGTATATGGCTTTGGTATGGTGGCGAACACCAATGTGGCCGTAGACTGTTCGAATGCCAATTATTTACCATACAGATGACAAAAGAAAAATAATTATCCAACAGGAAAAGTGTCGGATAAGTGACATAAGTAAAAAAAAGAAAATTATATTTTTTTTCATAAGTTTTTGACAATAAACACCTTATACTATATAATTATAAATATGTTTATATATACGGGAATTCTTTGCGCAGCGTACGACTCATTGTATAAAAAACATTCTACCTTTGCGCCAATATTTTGATATACCCGATATAATCATCAATATTTTAATCCGTATTCGGGTCTCCCCTTTTCGCAGATCGTTCTTATCTGCCACTCTTTCTCTACCTATTTATATTTTCAACTTTCTACAGATGTAGGAAAGTTAGGTTATTTTGCGTATTTAAGGCTTTTGTGAGGCAGGATAGTGACTTTTGAAAAAAGCATCGTAATAATACGCAACAAATTGGAATATTATGATGAAAAACGCTGTTTTTCATTCAAATATATAGGTAATAAGGCATGAAATGACCTGATAATTCAAAATTGCTTTTCACTGCTATTTTAGTGTTGGGAGCAACTCCGGTCTTTTTTCTTACTACCTCACTTTTAATCGTTAGATTCTTCATTGAGATGAAATTTTTTACTTCTGTTTTAATCAGGAGGTCTCCTTCTTTTGCTAAAAAAGGATTGATCTTCGTATTGCTTATTAATTTATTTTTCGGGTTTTTGCGAGCCCAAACTGCTCAAGTGCAGTTGATACATGCGGCTGTGGGCTGGCCTGTTCCCCCCGTAGATGTTTATGTGGATGGTATTTTGTGGGCAGAAGGTTTGTCTTTTGCCAAGGCTACCTCATTTATTAGCTTTCCCATTGCCCCCAAATCTTCGGTTGTTTTGCGTGAGGCAAAATCGGTTGCGTCGAGTACGCCGTTGGTCTCTTTTGAAGTAGAGGCTTTACAGGTGGATAAACGATATGTTTTTTCGGTTTGTGATGAGGAATCCTCTGCACCTGTTCCTGTCCATCTGGTGATAGATGACGCTGTTCAGTGGGTATCGTCGGACACGGGTATGACCGACGTAAAATTTATGAATGTAGGCCCAAAAGTTCCGGCCTTTGATGTTCTTTTACGAGATGGCGGGATGATACTTGGGGGGCTTGGATTTGGGCAGATCAGCAATTACGTCCCACTACACCCAGTGGATAACTATTTGGATGTAAAGGCCAGCGGTACCAGTAATATTTTTTCCACTTATCGTTTGTCGCTTCAGGGATACAAGACTCGCACCATGCGGGTTTTTGTCGTTGGTGATGTATCAACTGCCCGCGAATTAAAGATGTACGCTGTTGACGACGCTGGTTTGGTAACCCCGGTAGATTATGCCCCGGTGGCTCGGGTACAATACATCAACGCGGGTTCTGCTGCGTTTGACGTGTATAAAAACGGCACCCGTTTCTCTAACGACGCTTTGCAAGGCGGAGCGATGCCCTACAAATATTTGCCAGCGGACATAAGTTTCCGGATTGCAATTTCTCCAGCCGCCAGTGTTTCGGCGTTGACTCCACCCCCTTTTCATGTTTTTGAATATGTGTTCAAGAATATCGAAACGTACTTGGCCGTTTCTGTGGGCAATCCGGGCGATGCCCGGTATCCTTTGGATTTGTTGTTTTACGACAAAGCGAGGGAAAAGGCCACGGCTGCCGACAAGGTAGATTTGATTTTTCTCAATGGGAGTTACAGCATAGGCCCCTTGTCGCTTCGTTTGGGGGGACCTGAAAATACGACACCCCCCATTGCATATTCCGCTTTTTCTGATTATATGAGTTTGCCCGCCGAAAATGTTGCGGTGAGTGTGTACGATGCTACGACGAACCAATTGTTGTCCACTTGTACGCTTGATCTGGGTGCATTAAGGGGGCAGGCTTTGGTGTTATTCACCACTGTTGATCTTGACAACCCCAAATCTTTTGATTTGCGTTTGGCCAAGCCTTCCGGTGTCACCTTCCCTGTTTGCCGGGTATCTGGTTTGCGTGGGTTGGATGCTTCCGAGGCTTATCTCCGTTGCTGGCCCAATCCTGCTGCTGAACGTTTGTCAGTGGCTTTTGAGGCGATCTCTACTGTCTCCAAATTGTTTTGCCGTGTTTTTGACAACGGTGGACGAATGGTCGCTGTGCAATCTGTGGCTGGCGGAAGGGGCACTGTTGATATAGATTTATCTCCGCTGGGCAGCGGGTTTTATTGGCTCGAATTGTGCGGGGAAAATGGCCAAGTATTGGCTAGACAAAAATTTGTGAAACAGACGCACTGACCAAAGCCCCATACGACCAAAAAGCATTCTTCTTGGGCTTCTGCCCTACACCCCATTTTTGCAACATTTTTTTGCTTATAATCTTTATTTTCATCGAGATGAACGTTTTTACTTCCAATGTTCCGGGTCAACGCCCGTTGTGTATCACTATTGACCCCACGGTCACCCGTACTTTTTTAACAGTACTTTCATTGTTGTTTTTCCGAATGGGGAACGCGCCCTTGCTCCGGCAAAGGGTGGCCCACTTGGGCATTTTTTTGTTAGTACTCGGAACGTTGGGATATACGAGTGTAGCAGCGCAACCGCTTGTCAACAACCAGAATTGCACGCTTAGTAGTCCGGATGGCAGCTGCTACACGCCGTTTGTTTTCGTCTGGGATCCTTATGGAGCTTCTAAGTTGTTTTCAACCAGTGGCATCGGTACGCTCACAACGAACGCTTCTGGGAACCTATCTGGTTCCATAGTGGTTTATTTGAATGGCAACACCAATGCCCGTGCTACGCTTTCGTTTAGCGCCTCCGGGAAGTATTCGGGCGCTCCTGCGCATTCCGATTGCAATACGGAGCCTTCTGGTTTACTATTTAGTAGTTTTAGCGGTACTTTGGTAGGGCAAAACGGCACGCTCTTGCAGGGCTTGAACATCAGTTTCTCTCGTGGAGCATACGACGCCGCCCAAGCCTGCTATGGCTGCAGCACCAACAGTGCCTCCAGTGAGTATGGGCTCTCGGGTTGGGTGAGTGCTACGCTCAACAGCCAAGCATCGGGCAACTATGGCAGCTTCCCGTCATCAGGTACGAACAAGCAGGGTGATATAGAGCTTGATATTTCGGGCTGTCCTGCATCTCCCCCTGCCAACTGTACCTGCCCAAACAACCCTGTCAGCAACCCCAGTTTTGAAAGCGGTACTGGCAGCTGGACCGCGTATAATGGTACATTATCCACGACTACCTATGCGGCTCAGTGCGGATCCAATTCTGGTCAATTTAAGCACAACGGCAGCGCCGGCCGGGGTGGTGCCTTTCAGGATATTACTGGTATCTCACCGGGTTCTACTTTCTCCCTCGAAGCATACGGCGGCGTACACAACAACTCCCACGATGCCCGGATTGGGGTAGAGTACTATAATGGCAACACTTATATTTCGGGCAACTACCAGAGCGTGAACCGCATTTTACCCGCCATGGACTTGTTCTTTTTCAACGAGACGGTTCCGGCTGGAACAACCAAAGTAAGGCTCCTGTTTGATACCAACAATGATTGGGTAAAAACCGACCAATGGTGCATCACGGTAACGTGTAGCAATGTGACCGATGGGGGTACCATTGCTATGGATAGAAACTACTGTGCACCCACTGACCCGCCGACCATTACGAGTAGTACTTTGCCCACCGGCGGTGCCGGTACTTTGGAGTATATTTGGTTATCCACTACCAACTGTGCTTTACCGATTGAGCAGTGGCCACAAATACCTAGTGCAACGGGTAGCACTTATAACCCCGGCCTGCTCTCCCAAACCACCTGCTTTATCCGCTGTGCACGGCGTTCGGGGTGTAATGATTATGTTGGAGAATCCAACGTAGTCACCATTAGGATCAATACACCGCCTACATTACAATGCGAGAGTAATGTCAGCAACACCGGATGGGTCGTGGAAAGCGATTGTGCGGTGACAGTTTGTACGGGTAGTTCACTTAGATTGAGTGTCAACCCGAACGTCAATACCGTCAACTGGAGCGGGCCGGCTGGTTTTACGGCCACCGGGACGAATGATATCACGGTTAGCAATAATATTGGAACCATTCAGGCTGGTAACTATACCGCAACCTTGACGGATGCCAATGGTTGTACGGGTACGGCGACCATCGTAGTGACGGTCACTACAACGCCTATTGCCGGCATCACCGGGCCGAGTACGGCTTGCGTAGGATCTGCTGTTGCCCTGACGGCTACGGGCGGAGGCACCTACCTGTGGAGTACTGGTGCAACAACGGCAACCATCAATGTTACGCCTGCTACCGCCACTTCCTATACGGTTACCGTAACGGGTACGGGTGGTGGTTGCACCAGCACCGCTACCCGACAGGTGGATGTGTATACGCCTGCTTCCGTATCGGTCAACAACCGAACAATTTGCTCGGGTGTCAGCACTACGTTGACGGCCACCTCTACCGCCACCCAGTTTTTGTGGAGTAACGGGGCAACCACGGCTACCATCACGGTTAGCCCAGCCAATACCACCTCCTACACCGTTACGGCTACTAATGCCAATGGTTGTACGGCCTCCGCGACGGGTACCGTCACGGTGAACCCAAGACCCACGGTGACAGTGAACAATCCGACGGTATGTATCGGGCAAAGCACCACAGTAACCGCCACCAGTACCCCAAGTACGGGTGTTTCTTATGCCTGGTCGGTTCCGGCGGGTGTAACCAATCCGGGCAATGTGGCATCGTTCTCTACGATCACAGCGGGTACTTACACCGTAACAGTAACGATTACTGCGACGGGGTGCACCAATACCGCTTCGGGGACTGTTTTGACCAACGCCCTGCCGACACCGGGTACCACCGTATCCGAAACCAGCGGCACGACCAACCACGACGGTACGATCTGCTCGGGAGATCCCTTCTCCATCACGGGTACTGGCGGCACGTCTTACAGTTGGAGTACGGGTGCCACCACCACTACCATCAACCTCAGCGGGGTCACCAACACGACCACATACACGGTCACGGTGACCAACGCCAACGGTTGCACGGCCACTACCACCCGCACCATTACGGTCACCAACCTGCCCACGGCAACCATTTCCGTGACGGATGCCAGCGGCACCACCAACAACGACGGTGTTATTTGTAACGGCGCGCCGGCTACCCTCACCGCGTCCGGCGGCACCTCTTACACCTGGAACACCACGGCTACTACGGCGGCCATCACCGTCAACCCCGGTGCTACTACCACTTATACGGTGACAGTGCGGGATGCCAACAACTGTACCAACACGGCCACTCGCACCATTACCGTGCACCCGAACCCGACGGTCACGGTCAACAGCCCCACTATCTGTGCGGGCCAGACGGCGACCTTGACCGCCACACCAAGCGGCGGCACCAGCTATACCTATCTGTGGAGCAGTGGTGAAACCACCGTTTCGATCAATAAAAATACCGCCAGCACTTTCACCGTAACGGTCACCAACCAAAACGGTTGTACCGCTACCGGAAGCGGTACGGTAACGGTTAACCCCTTGCCAACCCCTGGCACTACCGTAGCCGAAACCAGCGGCGTGACCATCAATGACGCGATCATCTGCGCCGGCGATGCGGCGGCTATTACCGCTACGGGTGGTGTTTCTTATTTGTGGAATACCACTGCCACCGCAGCGACCATCAACGTAAGTCCCGCTGTTACCACCACTTACACGGTGACCGTGACGGGCGCCAACGGCTGTACGGCTACTACCACCCGCACCATTACCGTAAATTTGGTTCCGATTGCTATTATCGGAGTGACAGATGCCAGCGGCAATGTCAATAATGACGGTATTATCTGTAACGGCGCATCCGCTACGCTCAATGCTTCGGGCGGTACTTCTTATCTGTGGAATACAACCGCTACCACAGCATCCATTACTGTCAATCCTGCTATTACCACTACCTATACGGTAACGGTTCGCAATGGCAATGGCTGCACCGATACCGAATTCCGCACCATTACGGTGAACCCCAATCCAACCGCCAACATCACCTATCCGCCCACCTGCTTCGGCCTTCCGGTGACGCTTACGGGTTCTGGCGGCACCTCGTACCTTTGGGCCACGGGGGCCACTACCTCAACTATTACATTCATCATGCCGGGTGCTCCTTCCATTATATGCCTCACGGTGACGGATGCCAACGGCTGTACGGGTACGATTTGCAAATCCATTGATCCCTTGCTGCCCCCTTTCCCGGGCACCACGGTGTCGGAAACCAGCGGCGTGACCATCAATGACGCGATCATCTGTGTCGGCGATGCAGCAGCTATTACCGCTACGGGTGGTGTTTCTTATTTGTGGAATACCACCGCTACCGCAACGACCATCAATGTAACCCCCGCTGTTACCACCACTTACACGGTGACGGTGACGGGCGCCAACGGCTGTACGGCTACTACGACCCGCACTATTACCGTAAATTTACTTCCTGTCGCAATCATTGGTGTGACAGATGCGAGCGGCACGACCAACAACGATGGCATTATTTGTACTGGCGACCCGGCTACGCTGACTGCCAGCGGCGGTACCTCCTATACTTGGAACACGACCGCCACCACTGCCGCTATCACGGTCAATCCCGCCACCACAACCACCTATACGGTAACGGTTCGTAACGGCAATGGTTGTACCAGCACCGCCACCCGTACCATCACGGTGAACCCACTGCCCACGCCTACCACCACGGTCAGCGAAACCAGCGGCAACACCAATAACGACGGCACCATCTGTTCGGGCGATCCTTTCTCGATCACGGCGGTCGGCGGCACGGTGTTCAGTTGGAGTACCGGGGCTACCACGGCCACCATCAATCTATCGGGACTAACCACCACCACGACTTATACCGTGACGGTGCGCAACGCCAATAATTGCGCGGCAACGGTGACCCGTACTATCACGGTCAACTCTTTGCCGACGGCTACTATTACGGTAACAGAAACCAGTGGCAACGTCAACAACGACGGCAATATTTGTTACAACAACAGTGCCTCGCTGACTGCCAGCGGTGGCACCACCTATAACTGGAATACTGGTGCCACTACGGCCACCATCGCTACTGGCAACCTCATTGCTTCCACCACCTATACGGTCACGGTGCGCGATGCTAACGGTTGTACCGCTACCGCTACCCGCATTATCACGGTCAATCCACTGCTCAGCGCCACGACCACACAAGTCAACGTCTCTTGTAAAAGTGGCAATGACGGCTCCATTGACCTGACCCCGGCCGGTGGCACACCTGGCTACACCTATACTTGGTCAAATGCTGCTACTTCCCAGGATATTACTGGTCTGGTAGCGGGCACCTACACGGTAACGGTACGCGATGCCGCTGGTTGTACCACCACGGCTTCGGCCACCATCACGGAACCAACCTTGTTGACCGTTGTGGTGACCACCAAAGTGGATGCTACCTGTTTGCAAGCCAACGGTTCTATTAATATTACTGCTGCCGGTGGCACCCCTGCTTACACCTATGACTGGGCGGATATTGCGGGTGCCAGCAACGTCGAAGACCGGACAAACCTGCTGGCCGGTACCTACACGGTGACCGTGCGCGACACCAAAGGTTGTACCACCAGCACCAGCATTGTCATCAATGATCCGGGCAATCCGTTAGTGAATGCCGGTGCCGATCAGACCATCTGTTTAAACTCAAGTGCCAACCTGACCGCTGCAGTTACGAGCGGCGGCACGCCTTCTTATACTTTTGTGTGGAGTGGCGGCTTGGGCAGCGGCGCCACCAAAACGGTCACTCCGCTGGCAACCACCACTTACACGGTAACGGCCACGGATGCCAATGGTTGTACGGGTACCGATGCGGTGATTGTGAATGTCACCGATATTCCGTTCAGCGGCATCAATGGCCCCGTGCAGCGTTGCGCTACCGAAGGTGCGCAATTCCAGGTAATTATCAATGGTACGCCGAGCAGCCCGACTTATGCGTGGACTTTCAGCGGCCCTGCTACACCGGCCACTTCTACAGCATCCAGCGTTATTGTGGTGTGGGCCAATGTGCCGGGTATTTACACCGCTACCCTTACGGTAACGCAGAATGGTTGCACCAAAACCTTCTCCAGAAATATCAACATCACCGCAGAGGTAATTGCTAATGCAGGCCCTGATACGGAAGTTTGCCAGGGCGGCTCGGTTAATTTGAGTGCTACTGGTTCCTCTATTTTTGGCAACTATAACTGGACAGTGGCAGCGGGCGATTTTAGTGATGTTATTCTGAACCCCACTACTACCGGCCCAACGGTAAGTCCTTTGATCACTACCACGTACCAGTTGCAGGTAACAGACCCCGTAAACGGTTGTACTCGCGTAGATTTAGTCCGCGTGACAGTCAATGTCAATCGCAACCCGATTGCTAATGCAGCGGTCAATGATGCTAATATCTGTCCGGGTACGCAGGTCACTTTGACCGCCGCAGCCAGTCAGCCGCCGCCGTTGGATCCGACGGCTCCGCTGGGCTTTACCTGGTACAATGGCGCGACGGTTATTGGCAACACCACTACCCTGAATGTATCGCCAGCGACCACCACGACGTATAGCGTCATTGTTACTTCGCTCAATACGGGTTGTAAAGACACCGCATCCGTAACGGTTAACGTATTAAATTGCGCCAAATTGGGCAATTTCGTTTGGGAAGACACGGATGGAGATGGTATTCAGGATGCCGGTGAGTTGGGTATTGCCGGCGTCACGGTGACCCTGACGGGTACCGACCAGTTTAGCCGCCCGGTTTCTATCACGACCACCACGGATGGCAGCGGCTTGTATTTGTTCCAAAATTTGATTCCGGGTACTTATAAAGTGACGTTTGCCACGCCGGCTACCTATACTACTACCCCGGTCAATCAGGGTGGCAATGATGCCTTAGACAGCGATGCCGACCCCGCAATGGGTGGCATGACGGCCAATGAAGTCCTCGCCCCCGGCGAAGACAACCGCGATTACGATGCCGGCTACTACAAACCCGCTTCTTTGGGTAATTATGTTTGGGAAGATACGAATGCCAATGGTATTCAGGAACTTGGAGAAAATCCAATTGCCGGAGTCACTGTGGTGCTTTCCGGTACGACCGGCGCTGGAGTATCCGTTTCGACCACTGCTACCACCAATGCAGCCGGTCAATACCTGTTTAGCAATTTGGCCCCGGGTACTTATAAAGTGACTTTTACGGCTCCTGGCGGATATACCACTACTTTCCCGGACAAAGGCGGCAACGATGCTTTGGATAGTGATGCCGACCGCAGTACGGGCGTGACTGTAACTGAAATATTGGTTTCCGGAGAAAACAACCTGACGTATGATGCAGGTTATTTCAAGCCTGCTTCTATTGGCAACTATGTTTGGGAAGATACCAATGCCAATGGCATTCAGGATAGCGGCGAACCCGCCATTTCGGGTGTATCTGTTCAATTGACGGGTACCGATGGCAATGGTACGGCGGTTTCTTCCACCACTTCCACCAATGCTTCGGGTCTCTACCTGTTCTCCAACTTGGTGCCGGGTACTTATAAGCTGACCTTTACGGCTCCTGCTGGCTTTACCACCACCTTCCCCGATAAGGGTGGCAACGATGCTTTGGACAGTGATGCTGACCGCACGACGGGCATGACAATTAATGAAGTATTGATTTCCGGTGAAAATAACGTAGATTACGACGCCGGTTATTTCAAACCAGCCAGCATCGGCAATTTTGTATGGGAAGATATCAACGCCAATGGTTTACAGGATGGCGGCGAACCCGGTATTTCCGGCGTAACCGTCGTGCTTTCCGGTACCGATGGAAATGGCACGCCGGTCAACCTGACCACTACCACGGATGGAACAGGTGCTTATTTGTTTTCGAACCTGGCTCCTGGCACTTACAAATTGACCTTTACCACACCAGCCACTTATACCGTGACCTTCCCGGATAAAGGCAGCAACGATGCAGTGGACAGCGACGTGGATCGCACCACCTTTATGACCATCAATGAAGTATTAGTTTCCGGCGAAAACAACCTGACGTATGATGCGGGTTATTTCAAACCGGCTTCTATCGGCAACTACGTTTGGGAAGATACCAACGCCAACGGCCTTCAGGACAGCGGCGAACCCGCTATTCCCGGTGTTACCGTTCAGTTGACGGGTACTGATGGCAATAGCGTGGCAGTAAACCTGACGACGACGACCAATGCCGCAGGTCTGTACCTGTTCCCCAATTTGGTGCCGGGTGTATACAAATTGACCTTTACTACCCCAACAGGTGGCTACACCGTGACTTTCGCCAATGTCGGTGGCAATGATGCCATAGACAGCGATGCCGATCAAACCACGTTGATGACGGTGAATGAGACCTTAATCTCCGGCGAAAATAACTTAGATTACGATGCGGGTTTCTACAAACCGGCTTCCATCGGTAATTTCGTATGGGATGATACCAATGGCAATGGCATTCAAGACAGCGGCGAACCCGGCATTCCGAATGTGACGGTTACGCTGACCGGTACCAATGGCAATGGAGTAGCGGTCACCCTGACCACTACCACCGACGCAGCAGGCCAATACCTGTTCCCGAACCTCGTACCAGGTACTTATAAATTGACCTTTACCACTCCGGCAGCATTTACTACTACCCCTGCCGACCAGGGTGGCAATGATAATACGGACAGTGATGTTAACCCGGCTACGGGTATGACCCCCAATGAGATTTTAGTTTCCGGCGAAAACAACCTGACCTACGATGCGGGTTACTACAGACCTGCTTCTTTGGGCAACTATACCTGGGAAGATACCAACGCAAACGGTATTCAGGACAGCGGCGAACCAGTGATTTCCGGAGTGACGGTTACTTTGACCGGTACAACTGGTACGGGTGTTGCGGTCACTACCACCACCACGACCAATGCTTCCGGATTGTACTTGTTCGGCAATCTGGCTCCGGGCACTTATAAATTGACCTTTACCACTCCGGCTACTTATACCGTGACTTTCCCGGATAATGGTAGCAATGATGCAGTGGACAGCGATGCCGACCGGACCACCGGAATGACCGTGAATGAGGTAATAACCTCCGGCGAAAACAACCTGACGTATGACGCTGGTTACTTCAAACCTGCCTCGATCGGTAACTTCGTTTGGGATGATGTCAACGGAAATGGTATTCAGGACAGTGGCGAGCCGGGTATTACCGGGGTAACAGTGACTTTAACGGGTACAGACGGAGACGGAAACGCGGTTACGCTGACGACTACAACCAATGGAACAGGTGCTTATTTGTTTAGCAATTTGGCTCCTGGCACCTACAAACTGACCTTTACCACACCAGCTGGTTATACTTCAACACCGGCTGACCAGGGTGGTAATGATGCCTTGGACAGCGATGTTAACCCGGCTACGGGTATGACCCCCAATGAGACTTTAGTTTCCGGCGAAAATAATTTCACCTACGACGCGGGTTACTACAAACCCGCTTCTTTGGGTAATTACACCTGGGAAGATACCAATGCTAATGGTATTCAGGACAGCGGAGAACCCGTTCTTGCGGGCGTTACCGTGACATTGACGGGTACTACCGGTGCCGGTGCAGCAGTGTCTGCAACAACAACAACAGATGCAGGAGGTCTGTACCTGTTTGGCAATTTGGCACCCGGTACCTATAAAGTTACCTTTACCACTCCGGCAGGTTACACGGTGACCTTCCCGGATAAAGGCAGCAATGACGCAGTGGACAGCGATGCCGATCGCACCACCGGAATGACCGTAAATGAGACATTAATTTCCGGTGAAAACAACCTAACGTACGATGCAGGTTTCTTCAAACCAGCGTCTATCGGCAATTTTGTGTGGGATGACACCAATGGCAACGGTATTCAGGATGGTGGCGAACCCGGCATTTCTGGGGTAACGGTCACTTTGACTGGTACGGACGGTAATGGCACTCCGGTTTCTTTGACCACTACGACCAATGGTTCAGGTTTATATACCTTTGGAAACTTAGTTCCGGGTACTTATGTCGTAACCGTAACGGCTCCGGCCGGAAATACGTTCACTCCGGCAAATCAGGGTGGCGACGATACGAAAGACAGCGATTCTAACCCTGGAACGGGTGCAATGCCTTCGGAAGTACTCACTTCCGGTGAAAATAACGATACGTTTGACGCGGGCTTATACCGTCCGGCTTCTTTGGGCAACTATACCTGGGAAGATACCAATGCCAATGGCATTCAGGATTCAGGCGAGCCGGTTATTGCCGGTGTAACCGTTACGCTCACTGGTACAACCGGCGCCGGAGCACCCGTAAGTGCTACCACCACCACCGATGCTGCTGGTTTGTATTTGTTCCCAAATCTGGCACCGGGTACCTATAAAGTAACTTTCAGTACCCCTGCCGGTTACACAGTGACATACCCGGATAAGGGCAGCAATGATGCCGTGGACAGCGATGCCGATCGCACCACGGGTATGACCATTAATGAGACGTTGGTTTCTGGTGAAAATAACCTGACCTACGACGCGGGTTATTTCAAACCAGCCTCTATTGGCAACTTCGTATGGGATGATATCAATGGCAATGGTGTACAGGATGCTGGTGAACCGGGTATTTCCGGTGTCACGGTGACCCTGACTGGCACAGACGCACAAGGCGTACCTGTTTCCACCACCACTACTACGGATGCAACGGGTGCCTATTTGTTCCCGAACCTCGTTCCGGGCAACTATAAATTGACCTTTACCACACCAGCCGGATATACTTCTACCCCGGCTGATCAGGGTGGCAATGATAATACTGACAGCGATGTAAACCCGGCTACGGGTATGACACCGAATGAGACCCTTACTTCCGGTGAAAACAACCTGACGTACGATGCAGGTTATTACAAACCAGCTTCTTTGGGCAACTATACCTGGGAAGATACCAATGCCAACGGCATTCAGGATGCAGGTGAGCCTGTTATCGCCGGCGTAGCCGTCACGCTGACTGGTACTACCGGCACTGGCGCTGCTGTAAGCGCATCCACCACAACGGATGCTGCCGGGTTGTACCTGTTTGGTAACCTCGCACCAGGCACCTATAAAGTGACCTTCACCACGCCGGCTTCTTATACCGCAACATTCCCGGATAAAGGTAGCAACGATGCGGTAGACAGTGATGCCGACCGCACGACGGGCATGACGGTAAATGAGATATTGATTTCCGGTGAAAACAACCTGACGTATGACGCAGGTTACTTCAAATTTGCCTCTATTGGCGACTTTGTATGGGATGATAAAGACGGTGACGGTATTCAGGATGCTGGTGAACCCGGTATTTCCGGTGTGTCTGTTACCTTGACGGGTACTGACGGAAACGGTCAACCTGTTTCTTTGACCACCACTACGAATGGCAGCGGTGCCTATTTGTTCCCGAACCTCGTTCCGGGTACTTACAAATTGACGTTTACTACGCCGGCTACTTATACCGTGACGGCACCCGATAAGGGTAGTAATGATGCCGTTGACAGCGATGTGAATCCGGCTACGGGCATGACTCCGAATGAAATTTTGACTTCGGGCGAAAATAATACTACTTATGACGCAGGTTACTATATTCCTGCTTCTATTGGCAATTATGTTTGGGAAGATACCGATGCGGATGGCATTCAGGATGCTGGTGAAGCACCTATTTCCGGTGTTACCGTGCAACTGACTGGTACCGATGGCGCCGGAAATGCAGTGAACCTGACCACCACGACCAATGCTTCCGGTTTGTACCTGTTCTCTAATTTGGTACCGGGCACTTATAAACTGACGTTCACTACACCCGCTACTTATACCGTAACGTATAAAGATCAGGGCGGCAATGATGCCATTGACAGTGACGTGGATCCGGGTACCGGCATGACCATCAACGAAGTATTGGAATCCGGCGAAAATAACCTGACGTATGATGCAGGTTATTTCAAACCAGCCTCTATCGGAAACTTCGTATGGGATGATACGGACGGCGACGGCGTTCAGGATGCCGGAGAACCGGGTATTCCGGGTGTAACCGTCACTTTGACCGGCACAACCGGCAATGGTACACCCGTTACGATCACCACCACTACGGATGCTGCGGGTGCTTATCTGTTCCCGAATCTGGCTCCGGGTGCTTACAAACTGACCTTTACCACACCAGCGGGCTTTACCGTAACCGCTCCTGACAAAGGTTCTGATCTGACGGACAGTGATGTGAATCCTGGTACGGGTATGACACCGGTAGAAACCTTGATTTCCGGCGAAAACAACCTGACTTATGATGCAGGTTATTACAAACCCGCTTCTTTGGGCAATTATACCTGGGAAGATACCAATGGTAATGGTCTGCAAGACAGCGGCGAACCGGTGATTTCGGGCGTATCCGTTACCTTGACTGGTACTGACGGAACTGGCGCAGCGGTTACATTGACAACTACTACGAATGCTGCTGGTTTATATTTATTCCCGAACCTTGTTCCGGGTACGTATAAAGTGACTTTCACGACTCCGGTTGGTTATACGGTGACCTTTAAGGATCAGGGTAGCAACGATGCGATTGACAGCGATCCGGACCGCACAACGGGTATGACGGTCACCGAGGTATTGGTTTCCGGCGAAAATAACCTGACGTATGATGCAGGTTATTTCAAACCCGCTTCTATTGGTAATTTCGCATGGGATGATAAAGACGGCGATGGCACACAAGATGCTGGCGAACCGGGTATTCCGGGTGTTACTGTGGTGTTGACTGGCACTGATGGTGCTGGTAACCCGGTGAACATCACCACCACGACTAGCGGAACAGGTGCTTACCTGTTCCCGAACTTAGCGCCTGGAACTTATAAACTGACCTTTACCACACCAGCTACTTATACGGTAACTGCACCCGATCAGGGCGGCAACGATGCTACAGACAGCGATGTGAATCCTGCCACGGGCATGACCCCCAATGAAGTGCTGGTTTCCGGTGAAAATAACGATACTTATGACGCGGGTTATTTCATTCCTGCTTCTATCGGTAACTATGTTTGGGAAGACAAAGACGGCGACGGCCTGCAAGAGGCTGGCGAACCGGGTATTTTGGGTGTAACCGTTAATTTGACGGGTACCAATGGCCTCGGTGCAGCGGTCAATTTGACCACTAACACCGATGCTGCCGGAGCGTACCTGTTCGCAAATCTTATTCCGGGTACTTACAAACTGACCTTTACTACCCCGGCTACTTACACGGTAACCAAGCAGGATCAGGGTGGCAACGATGCCATTGACAGCGATGTAAACCCGGCTACGGGCGTGACCATTAATGAAGTCCTGGTGTCTGGTGAAAACAACCTGACGTATGACGCGGGTTATTACAAACCCGCTTCTATTGGTAACTTCGTATGGGATGACACCGACGGTGATGGTATCCAGGATGCTGGTGAACCGGGTATTTCCGGTGTAACCGTAGTATTGACGGGTACCGACGGTTCAGGTGCACCAGTTAGTTTGACAACGACTACCGATGGTGCGGGTGCCTATCTGTTCCAAAACCTCGTTCCGGGTACTTATAAACTGACCTTTACCACACCGGCAACTTATACCGTTACGGCCATTGATAGAGGTGGTGATGACACCAAAGATAGTGATGTAAACGCCGCAACCGGTATGACCATCAATGAAGTATTAGAATCCGGCGAAAATAACCTGACGTATGATGCGGGTTATTACAAACCCGCCTCTATTGGCAACTTTGTGTGGGATGATAAAGATGGTGACGGTGTACAAGATGCCGGCGAGCCGGGTATTTCCGGTGTAACAATAGTGCTGACGGGAACGGATGGCACGGGCGCACCGGTCAATTTGACGACAACTACCAACGGAACAGGTGCTTATCTCTTCCCGAATTTAGTACCAGGTACTTACAAACTGACCTTTACCACGCCAGCAGGCTTTACCAATACCCCTGCTGATCTGGGTGGCAACGATAATACTGACAGCGATGTAAATCCCGCCACGGGCATGACCCCGAATGAAGTGCTGGTTTCCGGTGAAAATAACCTGACCTACGACGCTGGTTATTTCATTCCTGCCTCTATTGGCAACTATACCTGGGAAGATACCAATGCCAACGGCATTCAGGACTCAGGTGAACCCGTAATTTCCGGCGTATCCGTGCAATTGACTGGCACAACGGGTTCCGGCGCAGCCGTGTCCCTGACCACGACCACCAATGCTTCGGGCTTGTATTTGTTCTCCAATCTGGCTCCGGGTACTTATAAACTGACCTTTACCACGCCCGTTACTTACACGGCAACTTTCCCGGATAAAGGCGGCAACGATGCTTTAGACAGCGATGCAGACCGCACGACAGGGATGACCGTGAATGAAGTGCTGGTTTCCGGCGAAAATAATTTGGACTACGACGCTGGTTATTTCAAACCTGCTTCAATTGGCAATTTTGTGTGGGATGACAAAAACGGCAACGGCTTACAAGACGGCGGCGAACCTGGTATTCCGGGTGTCACGGTGGTATTGACGGGCACTGATGGTACTGGTACTCCGGTGAGTATTACCACCACGACCAATGCAGCGGGTGCTTACTTGTTCCCGAACTTAGCCCCCGGTACCTATAAATTGACCTTTACAACTCCGGCGGGCGGCTACACGGCCACTGCACCGGATCAGGGTGGCAACGATGCTTTAGACAGCGATGTTAATCCTGCAACGGGTATGACACCAAATGAGACCTTGGTTTCCGGTGAAAATAACCTGACCTACGATGCTGGTTATTTCATCCCGGCTTCTTTGGGCAATTATGTTTGGGAAGACGTGAATGGAAATGGTTTGCAGGATGGTGGTGAATCGGTTATTTCCGGCGTGACGGTGCAATTGACGGGTACGAACGGCTTGGGTGCTGCGGTCACGCTGACCACTACTACCAATGCTTCCGGCTTGTATTTATTCTCCAACCTCTTGCCCGGTACTTACAAAGTGACCTTTACTGCTCCGGCTGGCTTCACGGCTACTTTCCGCGATCAAGGCAGCAACGATGCCATAGACAGTGACCCGGATCGCACCACGGGTATGACCGTAAATGAAATATTGATTTCCGGTGAAAATAACTTAGATTATGACGCAGGTTATTTCAAACCAGCTTCTTTGGGCGATTTTGTGTGGAACGATCAGGATGGCGATGGCATTCAGGATGCCGGCGAACCGGGTATTCCGGGTGTTACTGTGGTGTTGACTGGTACAGATGGTGCTGGCAATCCGGTGTCCATCACAACCACCACTGCGGCGAATGGTGCCTACAACTTCCCGAACCTGACCCCGGGTACTTATAAAATTACCGTTACCGTGCCGGCGGGTTACACGGTAACACCGGCCGATCAGGGCGGTAATGACGCTACCGACAGCGATATTAATAATGCTGGTATGTCTCCAAACGAAACACTGGTTTCCGGCGAGAACAATACCACCTATGATGCGGGTCTCTTCCAGCCAGCTTCTTTAGGCAACTATACTTGGGAAGATACGAATGCCAATGGTATTCAGGACGCCGGTGAACCAGTAATTTCGGGTGTAACAGTTACTCTGACGGGTACAACAGGCAATGGTACTCCGGTGTCTGCTACGACCACTACCAATGCTGCTGGCAACTATTTGTTCTCCAATTTGGCACCGGGTACCTATAAAGTAACCTTCACCCCGCCGGCGGGCTACACAACTACTTTCCCGGATAAAGGAAGTAACGATGCAGTGGACAGCGATGCTGACCGCACGACGGGTATGACCATCAATGAAGTATTGGTTTCCGGTGAAAATAACTTAGATTACGACGCAGGTTACTTCAAACCAGCCTCCATTGGCAACTACGTTTGGGAAGATCAGGACGGCGACGGCGTTCAGGATGCTGGTGAGCCGGGAATTTCCGGGGTAATGGTTACGTTGACGGGTACCGATGGAAATGGCCAGCCCGTTTCACTGACAACCACCACTAATGGCAGCGGCGCTTATAACTTCCCGAACCTCGTTCCAGGCACTTATAAACTGACTTTCTCTACTCCTTCAGGATTCACGGTAACTGCCAAAGACAAAGGCGGCAACGATGCTGCTGACAGCGACGCAGACCCTGTCACCTTGATGACCATCAATGAGGTATTGACCTCTGGCGAAAACAATGACACTTATGACGCAGGTTTCTATAAGCCGGCCTCTTTGGGTGACTTTGTATGGAATGATCTGGATGGCGATGGCGTTCAGGATGCCGGCGAACCGGGTATTTCAGGTGTCACTGTTGTGTTGACGGGTACAGACGGTGCCGGTAATCCGGTAACTGTCACGACCACAACGAATGGCAGCGGCGCATATACCTTCCCGAACCTTGCTCCGGGTACCTATAAAATCACCGTAACCGTTCCGGTAGGTTACACAGTAACACCGGCAGATCAGGGCGGCGATGATACAAAAGACAGCGATATCAACAATGCAGGTATGTCTCCAAACGAAATTTTGGTTTCGGGCGAGAATAATACTACTTACGACGCAGGTCTCTTCCAACCCGCCTCTTTGGGCAACTACACTTGGGAAGACACGAATGCCAATGGTATTCAAGATGCGGGAGAACCAGTTATTTCGGGCGTTACCGTCACTTTGACGGGTACTACCGGTGCAGGTGTTGCGGTCAGTCTGACCACCACCACCAATGCTTCTGGTTTATATTTATTCCCGAACCTCGCACCCGGTACTTACAAAGTAACCTTCACTACTCCGGCAGGGTATACCGCTACTTTCCCTGATCAGGGTGGCAACGACGCGGTGGACAGCGATGCTGACCGCACAACTGGGATGACCATCAATGAAGTATTGGTTTCCGGAGAAAATAACCTGACCTACGACGCAGGTTACTTCAAACCAGCCTCCATTGGTAACTTCGTTTGGGATGACACGGATGGCGACGGTATCCAGGATGCCGGCGAGCCGGGTGTTTCCGGTGTAACAGTTGTATTGACCGGCACCGACGGTTCCGGCAATCCGGTGAATATCACCACTACCACCAATGTTTCTGGTGCCTATAATTTCCCGAACCTTGCTCCGGGTACTTATAAAGTGACCTTCACTGCTCCGGCGGGTACTACCTTTACACCTGCGGATCAAGGTGGCAATGATGCCATAGATAGTGATGCCAATCCTGCCAATGGCATGACCGTGAATGAGGTATTGGTTTCCGGCGAAAATAATGATACCTATGATGCGGGTGTTTATCGCCCTGCCGAATTGGGCAACTATACCTGGGAAGACACCAATGGCAATGGCCTTCAGGATAGCGGCGAACCAGTTATTTCGGGTGTAACCGTTGTATTGAGTGGAACCAATGGCGCGGGTGTTCCTGTTACTGCCACTACTACCACCAATGGTACGGGTTTATATTTATTCCCCAACCTGGCACCTGGCACGTATAAAGTGACCTTTACAACTCCGGCAGGTTACACGGGTACCTTCCCTGATCAGGGTGGCAATGATGCCATAGACAGCGATGCCAATCCTGCCAATGGAATGACCACTACCGAAGTATTAGTTTCAGGAGAAAGCAACCTGACCTACGATGCAGGTTACTTCAAGCCTGCTTCTTTGGGCAATTTTGTCTGGGAAGATACCAATGGTAATGGCCTGCAAGACAGCGGTGAACCGGGTATTTCCGGTGTCACGGTGGTGCTTTCTGGTACCAATGGCGCAGGGCAACCAGTCACCATCACAACCACTACGGGTGGAGCGGGCGATTATTTATTCCCGAACTTAGCACCAGGCACCTATAAACTGACCTTCACAACTCCGGCAACTTACACCGTAACCGCTGCTGATCAAGGCAGCGATGATGCTACTGATAGCGATGTAAATCCGGGTACGGGTATGACGGTAAATGAAGTATTGACTTCCGGGGAAAATAACCTGACCTATGATGCCGGTTATGTAAAAACCGCTACCATCGGCAATTTTGTGTGGAATGACCAGAACGGCAATGGCATACAAGACGCTGGCGAACCCGGCGTTCCAAATGTAACCGTTGTGTTGACGGGTACTACTGGCGCCGGTACTCCGGTGACCATCACCACCACAACCGATGCAAACGGTGGATACTCTTTCCCGAATTTGCTGCCGGGTACTTACAAGGTAACCTTTACGGCCCCATCTGGTACGACCTTTACGCCAGCGGATCAAGGCGGCAATGACGCAACGGACAGTGATGCAAATCCGGCCACGGGTATGACACCGAATGAAGTGTTGACCTCCGGTGAAGTGAATAATACTTATGATGCAGGTCTTTACCAACCAGCTTCTATCGGTAATTTTGTATGGGAAGACACCAATGGTAATGGTATTCAGGAATCCGGCGAGCCGGGTATTTCCGGGGTAACGGTTGCCCTCAGCGGCACGACGGGTTCCGGCATTGCAGTGGCCGCTGCGACCACCACCGATGCTTCCGGCTTATACTTGTTCAGCAACCTCCAGCCAGGCACTTATAAACTGACCTTTACAACTCCTGGTGGGTATACCACTACTGGTCAGGATCAGGGCAGCAACGATGCTTTAGACAGCGATGTAAACCCTGCCACGGGCATGACGATTAATGAAGTATTGGTAGCTGGCGAAAACAACCTGACGTATGACGCAGGGTACTATCGCCCCGGCAGCTTGGGCAATTTCGTTTGGGAAGACCAAAATGGTAATGGTTTGCAAGACCTTGGCGAACCAGGTGTTCCGGGCGTAACCGTTGTATTGACTGGCACAAGTGGTACAGGAACTCCTGTATCAGCCACCACCACTACGGATGGCACCGGCAATTACACGTTCCCGAATCTGGCTCCGGGCACCTATAAAGTGACCTTTACCGCTCCGGCAGGTACTACGTTTACCGCTCCGGACAAAGGCTTTAACGATAATATTGACAGCGATGCAAATCCTGCCAATGGCATGACCGTCACCGAAGTAATTGCTTCCGGTGAAAATAATACCACTTATGACGCGGGCGTATATCGCCCTGCGGAATTGGGTAATTTTGTTTGGGAAGACACCGATGCTGATGGTCTTCAGGATGCTGGCGAACCCGGTATTCTGGGCGTTACCGTTACCTTAAATGGTACAGATGGCGCTGGAAATGTCGTTACAGCAACGACTACTACCAATGCTTCCGGCCTGTACTTGTTCCCAAATCTGGCTCCGGGTACCTATAAAGTGACCTTCTCCATACCGGCGACTTACACCGTAACGGCTGCCGATCAGGGTAGTAATGATGCAATAGACAGTGATGCTAATACCGGAACATTGATGACGGTAAATGAAGTGTTGGTTTCCGGCGAGTCAAACCTCACCTACGATGCCGGCTTCTATAAAACTGGTACGATCGGTGATTTTGTATGGAATGACACCAATGGCAATGGCGTACAAGATGCTGGTGAACCGGGTGTTTCCGGTGTAACCGTTGTATTGACGGGTACCACCGGAACCGGTACACCGGTAAGCATCACGACAACGACCAATGGTGCTGGTGGATACTCCTTCCCGAATTTGGCTCCGGGTACCTATAAAGTGACGTTTACCGCTCCCGTTGGAACGACCTTTACCCCCGCAGATCAGGGTGGCAACGATGCAGTGGATAGCGATGCAAATCCTGCCAACGGCATGACACCGACGGTAGTGCTGCCTTCCGGCCAAATAAACAATACGTTAGATGCCGGTGTATACAATCCCGCCTCCATCGGCAACTTCGTTTGGGAAGACACCAATGCCAACGGTATTCAGGATGCCAGCGAACCGGGTATCCAAAATGTGCTGGTAATCCTTTCTGGCATTACTGGTACTGGTGTTGTTGTAACAACAACCACCACCACCGATGCCGCTGGTTTATATTTGTTCCCGAACCTGGCACCTGGCACTTATAAATTAACCTTTACAACCCCGGTTGGTTACAGCACAACGGGTCTTGATAAAGGTGGCGATGATACAAAAGACAGCGATGTGAATCCTGCCAACGGCATGACCATCAATGAAGTATTGACCTCCGGCGAGAATAACCTGACGTATGATGCAGGTTATTTCAAACCTGCTACCTTGGGCGACTTCGTATGGAATGACTTAGATGGCGACGGCACACAAGATGCCGGCGAACCAGGCATTTCGGGTGTAACGGTTGTATTGACGGGCACCGACGGTTTGGGTAATCCGGTAAGTGTAACGACGACCACCAACGGTACGGGCGGTTACTCCTTCCCGAACTTAGTGCCAGGCACGTACAAAGTGACATTCACGGCACCGGCAGGTACCACCTTTACACCAGCGGATCAGGGCGGAAACGATGCTACGGACAGTGATGCAAATCCTGCCACGGGCATGACACCGAACACGACGCTGACTTCCGGTCAGACGAATA